>OLWB01002733.1_pt1 | contig 13734 bp, 9 predicted proteins | sample 1673331 | NCBI WGS metagenome assembly OLWB01 (sample SAMEA3178943, study PRJEB25190) | human gut metagenome | biome: human gut; feature: human-associated habitat; material: faeces | place: Austria | collected 2013
ATTATGCGTGTGGCGGCTGGATGAAGAAAAATCCGTTGAAGCCTGAGTATGCTCGTTTCGGATCTTTCGACCAATTACGTGAAAATAACCGAGAACAAATTCGATTGTTATTCGAAGAATTAGGTAAACAAAAGGCTGAACCGGGTAGCATCGCTCAAAAAATTGGCGATTTGTACAATATGGGATTGGATAGTGTGCGATTGAATGAGGAGGGAGCTTCTCCTATTGCGGAAGAATTGAGTCGTATACAATCACTTTCCGGTAAAGAGGCGATAAGTGCCATGATAGGAGAGATGCATCGTACCACATCTGCCCCATTTTTTGCCATATACGTGGATGCCGATGCTAAGAATAGTACGATGAATATCGCAGGTTGGTATCAGGCTGGTATGAATATGGGTGACCGTGATTACTATATAGCCGACGATGAAGCCAATAGCAAGATACGGGATAGTTATCGCAACTATATTCAGAAAATATTTACATTGTCGGGATACAGTGCCGAGTCCGCAGCGCAAGCTGCTGCTACCGTATTGAAGGTGGAGACTGAAATCGCTAAGGCCGCTTTTACTCGCGAAGAGTTGCGAGACCCTCAGGCGGGTTATAATGTTATGACAATCGATGAATTGAAAAGACAATTCGGCGGTCTGGATTGGGATATCTATTTTAATACGGTGGGTTTAGACAGCTTGAGAAAGATAAACATCGGTCAGCCGCGTACATTGAAAGCTGTAAATAATTTGCTGGAAACATTGAGCGAGCAAGAGATTCGCGATTATCTGGCGTTCAACTGTATCGATGGCGCAGCTCCCTATTTGAGCGATGACTTTGTAAATGCTCATTTCGACTTCTATTCGAAAACTTTATCGGGGAAAGAACAAATCGAACCTCGTTGGAAACGTGCTCTCGATGTCCCTAACAGTCTCTTGTCGGAGGCAGTGGGCGAAATGTATGTTGCTAAATATTTCCCTCCTGAGGCAAAAGAGCGTATGGTACAACTTGTTGCGAATTTGCAGACCGCACTGGGACAACATATAGACAGCCTTGAATGGATGAGCGATGAAACCAAAGCGAAGGCTCATGAGAAACTAAACAACTTTTATGTAAAGATCGGTTATCCCGATAAATGGCGCGATTATACTGGTTTGACGGTGAATCCGAAAGATAGCTATTATGCTAATATTCGTCGTGCAGCCGAATTTGAAACTTTATATTCTCTGAAAGATGAAGGGAAACCTGTGGATAAGACCAAGTGGTATATGAGTCCTCAAACCGTTAATGCTTATTATAATCCGAGCTCTAACGAAATTTGTTTCCCTGCCGGAATTTTGCAGCCTCCATTCTTTAATTTTGATGCCGATGATGCCGTTAATTACGGGGCTATCGGTGTCGTTATAGGACATGAAATGACTCACGGATTCGATGATCAAGGGCGACAGTTCGATAAAGATGGTAATCTTAATGATTGGTGGACTTCTGCCGATGCCGAGCAATTTACTAAACGAGCTGAAATTTTGGCTTCGCAATATGATAACATTGTTGTGCTCGATACAGTGCATGCCAATGGTCATTTTACATTAGGTGAGAATATTGCTGACCATGGAGGTTTACGCATTGCTTACACTGCATTGCACAATACTTTCGATGGTGTGGAGCCGGCTCCGATCGATGGATTTACTGCCGATCAACGTTTCTATCTGGCGTATGCTGCATTGTGGGCCGGCAATATTAGAGATGCCGAAATTCTCCGGTTGACGAAGATTGACCCTCACTCGTTGGGCCGTTGGCGTGTCAATGCTGCGTTGCGTAATATGGAAACTTTCTTTAAGGCTTTTGATATTAAAGAAGGAGATGCCATGTACATGGCTCCCGAAGATCGGGTGATTATTTGGTAATGGATTGTAGCAAACAAAAAAGGAGATAATCCCATTGGGATTATCTCCTTTTTTGTTTATATCTTAATTGAAATATCGGGAAATTTGGAGAATATCTAATTCTACGAGATCGAGATGTTTTTGTATTTTGTGTAACGGTAGATTTAGTTTGCGAGATATTGCCTCGTCGCTTAGTCCCTTTTTTCGCAGTTGATAAATAAGTTTTTGTAGATCGCTCATTCGCTCTGAAATTCGTACGAGTTCTTTATCGTATAAGTCTTCGGGTGTGATGACTCTTAAATATTGTTCCATTTGACGTTGAGTCGTGTAGGCTTGTCGATATTGCCTTAATACATTTTTGTAATCGTGAACAAAAATGGAGATGAGTAATTTGAAGAAAAATTGCTTGACTGTCGGCGGCAGCATAAACTTTTTTGTTTTTTAGTTGTATATATTAAAACCTCCGCCTAATTCACATTCTTCAAAAGATGTCTTACTTGCTTTCACAGAATGGTGTGGGTTACACATGATTAGGCGGAAGGTTTAAAATCCTTCTTCCTATTTTGTAACACACACATATTTTCCCTAATGTAAGCAAGTAAGACGACTCAAAATTAAGCAATAGATTTGAATAAAAGGAGGTGCTTGATTTCATTTTTTTGAAAAAATGGCTATTCTATTATAACCCGAATTTTTTAATGGTTTATAGACTATTTAAATGGGTTTCTAAATAAAAAACGCAGGTTGATAACGCCTGCGTTTTTTATTTTTATAAGAATAATTTTTTATCCTGCTCTTTTTTCAGTGGACATGTAATCGTTGCTTTGTATTTTCTTATTGAACTTTTTCGATGATGATTATCGGAGTTTGGGGTTGTTGATATAATGCTGCATGAAAGTTGTCTATCATGTAAAATCCGGTAACTTTGCCGAGTGCCGATAAGAATAATTGCTCCGTTTTCATGTCTGGACAAGCCATGCGGGTAGTTGCTACTTGTGTAAAAGCTATTCCGAAAGCGGTTCCATCTAAAGAAATCCCTCCGAACATACGGTTACAGCCCGCAAATCCAGATAATTTTGCCTCTGGGATATCGATAACCATAGTCGGATTTTCTTCGGTGATTTTTTTCCCGTCGATAGTTGTGACTTTCCAAGAACCATTTAATAGATCTACCATTCGTTTTTCAAGGGTCATCACAGATTTCCCTTTTTCGTCACAGAATTTGATAGATAGCTCTTTGGTATCAGCTCGTTTATAAGAGCGGGTTTCGTTCAAAGCATTGAGGACAGTACGATCTGTAACTTCTGGCCGGCAAGCCTTCATCGTCGAGATGAGCGATTCGAAACGTAACCCATTCTCATTTTCGAAAAATGCAGTGCCGTTTATTACGTTGCAACCGTCGTTGCCGTAAATACGTCCGTTTGTGAGATCGAAAGTGATTTCTACTGGTGAATCGCCTATAACGGTTTTACCTTTGGCTGTTTTTATAATCCATGTCCCGTTGAGTTCTTCTCGATTTATAGAAATGTTTTTCTTCTCATTGGTTTGTGATGTGGAAGTTTGAGTTTGTGTCATACTTCCTTTTTCAGTCGTTTTACACGATACTGCGGATAGAAGTAAAATAATGAATCCGGTAAAAAGAAAATTTTTCATTATATATATTTGTTTTGGTTATATGCAAAGATAACAAATAAATTCTCGAAAAGTAGGACATTTTTTTATTTGTTATATATTAGGCTAATTCTTTCCCTACATAAGCTCCTTTTTCTTTGAGATTCAGTATTCCCGGATATTCTGGTTGCTTGTACCGGACACAGAGAACTATAATAATGAATAATATGCTTGCAAAGATTGTCCAGCCCGTGATTTCTTTGAGAGCCGACAACATGGCTTGTACTTGAATGCGTCCTGATACTTGCATGGTCGCAAGAGTAGTCGCGGTTTCGGCACTATGTCCTTGCATGAATTGACTGCCTTTCACCGTTTGATTGAAGCTGCCTGCGATTTCTGGATTCATCAAGTCTACTCCTGTCGATAGTGTGGCCATATAATGTTGCTGACGTTCGTTCAACAAGTTGGAATAAATCGCTGTTCCTACGGTCGGCCCGATAATTGACCGGGCAAAGAGCATTACAAAAATCCAAGACGACATATATTTGAGAGGCAGGCGTATACTACCCAATACGGCACACATGGTATAGAGTATCATCATACCGGTCGAGCGCAGTATCGTGGCCCATATCATGTGTTCATAAAGACCCATGCTTTGGTATTGGAAATACATATATATGGCGTAGGCTGTGATGAAACTGAACCCGAATGCGAAGATATATTTGAAGGGTACCTTGAAAGCCGATAGAATCATGCACAATATGGCTCCTATTACATATCCTACCAATGAATAGTTTCCCAACATGGCATTTTGGAAATTGTCTATTTTCATGGATATGCTGGTGAATACGCTCACGAACATGGCACTGCAATTAATCATCATAAGCATGATGAATGTTATTGAAGCGAAAATAACATTTTTCTGTTTGAATACTCCTAGTTTCAGATAGGGGTGTTTCAAGTTTCCCTCAATAAAAATGAGAGCAGCCGTGGATAGTAGGAATAATATGGCGGCCAGCCGTATGTAGTAGTTGTCAAACCAGTCGAGTGTTTTACCATAAATCAGTATGAATGAACCAGCCATCATCATCAATGATGCGGCAATTACATCGCCGAATTGACGGAGATTGAAGTTGAGCTTTTTCAGATGCCTCTGATATTTCATGGTGGAAAGAACAACGACGATTGAGAGCATCAACATTCCCATCATATAGTAATAGACATATTGCCATTCATATTCATAGGCAAGCCATGCGGTCAACGAATTACCGGCTTGCGCGAAGAGCATGAAAAAGAGATAAATGATAGGTTGTGTGAGGCCTTTGGCTTGATCGTTCTTGTCGGCAACTACGGGATCGGTGGCTTCGGCTCCCGGGGTGATGATGTCGCTGGCCTCTATCTTAAATGCATACAGTATGAGAGCAAATAGATTTATCAAAGTGAGAGCCATGCGGATAAAACCCGTAATGAGACTGCATAACATGAGTAGTAACCAACTGTCTGTAATTGCACAAATATAGCTGAGCCAAAATAACAGAATGAAGCCTGTCATTAACATCATTTTGGGTCTCCTCACAGCCAAGACTCGTTGCATAAATGGTGCGAATACTACCATGCCGATTGCTCCGGCATAGCTTGCATATTGAATGTGCTCCGAGATAATTCCAAGACCAGACGACATCTCTCCACTATTTATGGTATATGCCCCGTTAATGAACATAATAGGGCAGAATAGCATGATGAGTATGATGATTCCCAGTGGTTTTGGAACCCAGTCGTAAAAAGGATAATTTTTTGTGTGAGCCATTTTTACAATTTAGCTTTTATAATAACCATCATTCCGGCTGCTAAGAGTCGGTTGTCTTCTTCCGATAATTCGTCAAACTCGATTCTTACAGGAATACGTTGTTGTATTTTTACGAAATTCCCGGCTGAATTATCGGTAGGTACTAAGGAGTATTTAGAACCCGTGGCTCCCGATATGGCCGATATGTGTCCCGAAAACTCTTTATCGGGAAAGGCATCGACTTTGATGCTTACTTTTTGGCCTTCGTATAAATTGGCTATTTGGGTTTCTTTATAATTGGCAATCACCCATTTTTGAGTATCGGGTATGATATAAGTGAGACTTTGACCGCCTTGTACAAATTGTCCGTCCTCTAAGGCCCGTCTTCCCAGTGTTCCGTCACAAGGGGCGGTAACTACTGTATAGGACAAATTTAATCGAGCCATTTCCAAAGCTGCTTGGGCTCTTAATATTCCGGCTTCGACCGATGCTTTGCGGTTTGTAACTTCGTTTACTCCCGAAGTGGCTGCGGCTTTCTGTTTTTTCAGAGCTTCTAACTTGGCGAGTGTTGCTGTTAACTCGGTTTCGAGTTGTTCCACTTGTATGGGGGTAGCCGCATTACGTTGCAATAAGTTGCGGTAACGAGTCAAGTCTTTTTGCAATTTGCTTATGCGTGTATTTATTTCCTCGATAGAGGCATCATAAACCGAAGCAGTCGCCTGTGTCGTCGTCAAACTGGAAGATAAGATTGCAATTCCGTTTTCGGCATCTTTCAAAGCCGCCTCGGCTTCCGATACTCGTATACGGTATTCTCTATCGTCCAGAACAAGTAATGTGTCGCCTTTGTGTACGAATTGGTGTTCGGTGAAGTAAACTTTCTTTACATATCCCGGTACGCGTATGTTGATTGGCGATATATATTGTTCTATTTGGGCATCGTTGCTGGTTTCGCAGCGTTTGTAATTGAGAAAAAGGCAAGCCGCTTCATAAACTCCGTAGCATAGAACGATGATACCGATTGCATTTAATGTATATTGTCCGAAACGCAATGCTTTTAATTTTTTACTCCGTTTATAATGAGAGCTATTTTCTTTTTTCATAATTGTAAAAGTATTTATATATACTGATTATTAATTTTACAGGATTATTGGGTGAGAATATCGAGTTGTTGGGTTAATTTCAGCAAATTTAATTCTGCTATTTTATAATTGTAGTGCGCGCTCAAATAGCCGTTTTGGGCTTCGGTTAATCGGAGCTCATCTTGTAGGAGCTCGGTCATGGAAGCTATTCCTTCTTTGTATTTATCGGTTGTAACCAAGTAAACTTCTTCGGCCAACTTGTAGTTGCTTTGTTGTTTTTCGTAATTGCGTTGATTGTTCATCAAATCCGATACCGAGTTGGTGTACTGTGTTTCTAGTTGTTTGCGGGTATTTTCCTGTTGGAGTACAGCTTTTCGGTATTCGACGTTGGCTTGTTGTTTTTTGGTGTGTTTGCTCAGACCATCGAAGATGGGTATTTTCAAGGACAGGCCGAAGTTGAATGATTCGTACCATTTGTTGGATATATGAGAGTGGAAGAAATGTTTGAATTTATCTGTATAAGCCGAATAAGCCAGTTGGCTGGTGAAATTGAGCGAAGGTATGTAACCTTGATTGATTATTCGTCCTTGTTTCTTTAATAATTGGGTTTGAGTATCCAGTAATTGGAGTTCGTATAGCGAATCTGATAAACCATTGAAACGCACATTCCCGGTTATGTCGGGATTGAGCGGGGTAAGAGTTATCTCGTATTCCGAAGGAAGGTCAAGCGTATATTTCAGAAGGTTGAGTTGCTGGTTAAGCATAGCTTGGGCGTTGTGATATTGAACCCTCATATTTTCGAGATTTATTTCAACACGTTTTACATCTACGTCCATAGCCATTCCATTATCGAAGAATGCTTGTGTGATGTTGCGAAGGGAATCTAGACGGGCGATATTTCCTTCGATAATTTGTAATTGACAGATGGTCGTTTGTCCCAAGAAATAGAGTTTTCCTATTTCGACGATAAGATCCTCTTTGGCTTTTTCGTAAGACAATAGGTCTATTCGATTTACTAATTCCGAGATGGTGATACTTGTATATAGGGTCTGATTATATAATGGTAATTGCAGTTGTAAACCGCCATTGGCATTGTATCGTAGTGTCTTGGTGACGTTATAGGGAGTTCCATATTTGCTTCCGTCGGTTACCGAAACGGCCGGTTCGGGACTATTGGTAAAATTGGCGAAAGCATTGATGACCGGTAACAGTTTGAACCTGTTTTCAGAGATCCCGTATTTGCTTTTTTGGACATTTAGATTTTTATTTTGCAGAGAGAGATTATTCGCTATGCCCATTTCGATGCATTCTTTCAATGTCATCACTTGTCCAGATTGGGCATAATTGAGTGCAATAAATAAAAAACAGCACAAAAATACGCTAGTGACTTTTTTCATAAATTAATACCTATTTGTTCGGGGGACAAAGGTAGATTGAAAAAAGTCACTTTTTTAGAGGAAAAACAAACCAAAATTGTTCTAAAACACGGATTAAATATGGTTATTCTTCATTCCGTTTCGGATATCGGGTCGGGCGTATCAACAATCGTAAGGTGGCGTTATAGGTAAAATAGTACCAACACCAGTTTAAAAAAGTGATAATTTTATTTTTCATGCCTAATATGGAAACCAAATGAACTCCCATCCATGTGAACCAAGCCGGCCGCCCGTATAATTTTAGATAGGGCAAGTCGGCTACGGCACGATTACGGCCGATGGTTGCCATGTTTCCTTTATCTTTATAATGAAAAGGCGTTTCGAAACTGTTCCGGTTCAAATTTTTTGCTAACAATTTGCTTTGTTGTATGGCTACCTGAGCTACTTGCGGGTGACCTTTGGGATAGTTTTTTTCGGTAAGCAGGGCTATATCGCCGATTGCGAAAAGGTTTTCACACCCGACGACCCGGTTGTATTCGTCTGTGACGATTCGTCTTCCTTTCCCTATGGACGTTTCTGGAATTCCTTTCAAAGGTTCGCCGGTGATACCTGCTGTCCAGATGAGGGTATGGCATTTTATTTTATCGCCGTTGTCAAAACTCACGTAAGTCCCGTCGAACGATTTCATGGTATGTCCGGTAATAACTTCGACTTCGAGTTGTTCGAGGTATTGTCGAGATTTGGTAGAGGCTTCTGTACTCATATTCTGTAATAGGCGGTCTGAACCTTCGACGATAACGACGCGCATATCGCAAGGACTGATCTCGGGATATTCTCGAGACAGAATGTACTTTTTCATTTCACCCAAAGCACCCGCTATTTCGACTCCGGTCGGGCCTCCGCCGACAACCGTGAAGCAGAGAAGCGTGCGGCGCGATTCGGGATCGGCGCAGGTACAGGCCCGCTCTAAACAGAATAGTATTTCATTTCTTAGTCGGATAGCCTCGGCAGTAGATTTCAGAGTATATACTCGTTCCCTTAATTCGGGCATATTGAAAAAATTATTGGTTGTGCCTGTGGCGAGCACCAAATAATCATAATTTATATTTCCTGTATTGGTCGTTAAAATTTGCTTTTGAGTATCTACTGCAAGAGCTTCTCCCATATGGAAACGGACGTGACGTAATTTACGTAGCTCTTTCCTGAAAGGAAAACAAATGGCGGCCGGTTCAAGTCCCGACGAGGCTATTTGATAAAACAGAGGAGGAAAGGCATGAAAATTTTTTCTATCGACTAAGGTCACTCTGAACTTTTCAGGATTAATTCGTTTGGCCAGTAAAAATCCGGCAAATCCGCCTCCGACGATAACGATGTGTTGTAGTTTTTTTTCTGTGCTCATGTCTGTGCAATTTTGAGGTATAAAGATACGAAAAAAGTTTCTTCTTTTTTATATAAGACATTTTGGCGTAAAAAATGTTCATTCGATGTGTTGGGAAAGAAAAATCTTATAAAATGCTCTCAGGGTTGTGTTGTTTTGTCATTATTTACGTACATTTGTCTGATAATCATGTTAAGGCATTTAATGAAACTTATATTCAAGTCAAATATCATATTTCTATTGCTGTCGTTTTCCTCTTTTTTATCTGTGGCGCAGATTAATACCGATAGAGTGATGAATATCGGACGTAATGCACTTTATTTTGAGGACTATATTCTGTCGATGCAATATTTCAATCAAGTAATAAAGGTAAAGCCGTATATGGCCGAGCCTTATTTTTATAGAGGAGTTGCGAAGTTGAGCCTCGATGATTTTAAAGGGGCAGAAGAAGATTGTACCCTTTGTATCGAACGTAATCCTTTTATTGTCAATGCCTATCAAGTTCGGGGGATTGCCCGACAGAATCTTGGGGATTATCAAGGCGCTATCGACGACTATACCGAGGGTTTGCGTTATGCCCCCGAAGATAGGTCTTTTTTGAATAATAAGGCTATTGCCGAAGTGCAGTTGAAAAAATATGACGAAGCCGAAAAAAGTTTCGATAAACTCATAGCTTTGCATCCGAACTATTACAACGGTTATATGAGTAGGGCCCAGTTCTATTTGGAGAAGGGCGATACGATAAAAGCGATTGATGATATAGATAAAGCTATTTCGATAGATAAATACATATCGGGAGCATATGCTCAACGGGCTATTATTAAAGTGTTGCACGATGCCGATTATGATTCGGCTTTGGCCGATATGAACGAGGCTTTGAGGCTCGATCCCAAAGAAGTGTCTTACTATTTCAATAGGGCTCGTATAAAATATCATCAAGATGATTTGCAGGGAGCTATGGCCGATTATGATTATATATTGAAACTAGATCCCGATAATACGATGACCTACTACAATCGGGGATTATTGCGTATGCAAGTAGGTGAACGGAATAAGGCTATATCCGACTTTACAAAAGTAATAAAGGCTGAACCGAACAATTATTTCGCAATTTATAATCGAGCTTTGTTATATGATATGATCGGGAATTATGGGAAGGCTATTTCTGATTTTAACGTAGTTTTGGAACAGTACCCCGATTTTGCCGCGGGTTTTTATGCTCGCTCTGAGGCGAAACGGAAAATGGGCGATATGAAAGGCGGTGAAAAGGATTTCATGCTAGCTATGGATTTACAAAAGAAGACCCAGTATGAACCGATCGATGAAAATACAGTAGCTTCGAATAATAGTAAAAAATCGGGACAAGCAGCCGATGAGCGGTCTGAGTCTGATAAAAATATTAATAAGTTCAATCAAATATTGGTAGCCGATGCCCATACCGAATATAAGCCGGAATATGAGAATAAAATTCGGGGACGGGTACAAGATCAGAATGTGCAAGTATCCGTACAGCCAATGTATGTGCTTACTTATTATGAAAGACCCGATGCCGTTCGTCAGAATATTTATTATGTAAGGGAACTCGAAGAGTTGAACGATACCCATGTGTTTAGCAAGAAATTATTGCTTACGAATGCCGAGGCGGCACTGCTATCCGATCAGGTAAACTATCATTTCTCTTCCATAAATGATTATTCCCGTCTTATAGAGATAAATCCTTCTAATCCATTGGCCTATTTCGGTCGAGCTGTCGATTTTATGCTTGTTCAGGATTTTTCTAGTGCTCTTGACGATTTGAATAGAGCTATTATGACGAGTCAAAATTTTACGTTAGCCTATTTCCTTCGGGCTGTTGTAAGAGCGAAACAAATAGAATATCAACTTTCGGCGGAGTCTGTACAGAGTATAGATTTTCAACAGGTGCGCTCGAAAAACTCCAAAGATTTCTCTTTGTCTGGATTACCGGCAGTGGGAAATGAGAGTTTGAAAATGGAATATGAGATGGTGCTGCGTGATTATGAGAAGGTGATAGAGTCTGCACCGCGGTTTATATATGTATATTACAATCGTGGAAATCTGCGTTGTTCCCAGCAAGATTATAGGGGTGCTATTGCCGATTATACCGAGGCGATACGGTTACGTCCCGATTTTGGAGACGCTTATTATAACCGAGGGTTAGTCTATTTAAAACAAGGCGATACGGTTAAAGGTACGGCAGATTTGAGTAAAGCGGGAGAGTTGGGAGTTGTGGCTGCGTATAACTTGTTGAAACGAATGAGCGATTAAAAGATTTTTATAAATATCCGTTTGGGTAATGAAATAATTATTATTTTTGTGCCTTGGAAAAAGAGGCGCAGTCATGTGTCTCTATTATTAAATGTATAAAATAGAAGCGTTTTTTGAAAAACGTTGAAAATAGATAAGGACAGAAAAATGATGATTAAGATTACGTTTCCCGATAATTCGGTAAAGGAATTTGAATCTGGTATTACACCTTTACAAATAGCCGAGAGTATAAGTCCAAGATTGGCTCAGGAAGTTCTTGCGGCGACAGTCGATGGACAGGAGTGGGATCTTTCTCGTTCCATAAACGCAGATGCTGCTATTAAACTTTTCAAGTGGGACGATCCAGAGGGAAAACATGCATTTTGGCATTCTTCGGCACACTTGTTGGCCGAGGCATTACAAGAACTGTATCCCGGTATTAAATTCGGTATAGGCCCGGCTATCGAAAATGGATTTTATTATGACGTGGACCCGGGGGAGGCTACTATTACGGCGGCCGATTTTCCTACGATAGAGGCTAAAATGCTCGAATTGGCGAGCCGTAAAGAACCGATTGTTCGGAAAGAAATATCGAAGGCCGATGCTCTCGACCGATTCGGTAAACGTGGAGAAGAATATAAAGTTGAACTTATCAGCGAACTCGAAGACGGTACGATAACTACTTATACGCAAGGTGCGTTTACCGATTTGTGCCGGGGACCGCATTTGCCCAATACGGGGCTTATCAAGGCCGTGAAGATAACTTCTTTGGCCGGGGCATATTGGAGAGGCGATGAGAAGCGCAAACAATTGGTTCGTGTATATGGCATCACGTTCCCGAAGAAGAAGTTACTCGATGAGTATCTTGTTTTGATGGAAGAGGCGAAAAAACGAGACCATCGTAAAATTGGTAAGGAAATGGAGCTCTTTGCTTTTTCTTCCAATGTGGGGCCGGGATTACCTCTTTGGTTGCCGAAAGGGACACAACTGCGGGATCGTCTTGAAGCTATGTTGCGTAAAGTTCAAAAACGTTTTGGGTATTTGCAGGTGATTACTCCTCATATAGGAAATAAGATGTTGTATGTGACATCAGGGCATTATGCTAAATATGGGAAAGATTCTTTCCAGCCCATTCATACGCCGGAAGAAGGAGAAGAATATTTGTTGAAGCCTATGAACTGTCCGCATCACTGTGAGATTTACAAGGTGACACCGCGGTCTTATAAAGATCTTCCTCTTCGTTTTGCAGAGTTTGGTACAGTTTATCGATATGAACAAAGTGGTGAGTTGCATGGTTTGACTCGTGTACGTAGTTTCACCCAAGATGATGCGCATATATTCTGTCGTCCGGATCAGTTGAAAGACGAGTTTTTGAAAGTAATGGATATTATATTCATTATCTTCAAAGCTTTGAAGTTCGATAATTTCGAAGCCCAAATCTCTTTGCGCGACCCTAACAATCGCGAGAAGTATATCGGTAGCGATGAAAATTGGGAAAAAGCGGAGCGGGCCATTGTCGAGGCTTGTGAAGAGAAGGGGTTAAAAGCCAGAGTCGAATATGGTGAAGCTGCATTCTATGGTCCTAAACTCGATTTCATGGTTAAAGATGCCATCGGCCGGCGTTGGCAATTGGGAACCATACAAGTGGATTACAACTTGCCGGAACGTTTCGAACTCGAATACACCGGTAGCGATAACCAGAAACATCGTCCGGTAATGATTCACCGGGCTCCTTTCGGTTCTATGGAAAGGTTTGTTGCAGTTCTCATCGAGCATACGGGCGGAAAATTCCCGTTGTGGCTTACTCCCGATCAAGTGGCTGTTCTGCCTATAAGCGCTAAATTTAACGACTATGCACAACAGGTTGTTAGCGAATTGGCCGAGAAGGATATTCGGGCATTTGTTGATGACAGGAATGAAAAGATAGGGCGGAAGATTCGCGATAACGAACTGAAAAGAATCCCTTATTTGCTCGTTGTTGGTGAAAAAGAGGCTGAAAATGGTGAAGTTTCTGTAAGAAAACAGGGTGAAGGTGATAAAGGTTCGATGAAAATTGCTACCTTTGCCGAAAATTTAAATGCAGAAGTAGAAGAATTACTCAAAGAATGGTAGTCTGAATGGATAAAAAACCGCAACCGCAACCGCAGTCTAATAGGCCAAACAAGCCTATGCCTGCAAAAAAGAATGATATAAAAGACCAATATCGTGTCAATGAACGTATTCGGGCGAAAGAAGTTCGTTTGGTCGGTGACAATGTAGAGCAAGGGGTATATACCATACAAGAAGCTATACATATGGCTGATGAACAAGGTCTTTATTTATCGAACGTGCCGCCGAAGCCTACGGAAAAAAGGGCAAAATAGAA
>OLWB01002739.1_pt1 | contig 13715 bp, 15 predicted proteins | sample 1673331 | NCBI WGS metagenome assembly OLWB01 (sample SAMEA3178943, study PRJEB25190) | human gut metagenome | biome: human gut; feature: human-associated habitat; material: faeces | place: Austria | collected 2013
GATGCCCTGGATGATGATATCGGTCATATTCACACTTCCTTTTCAAAGGATGATATAAGTATAACACAACAGCTTACCCGATGGCAAAACCAAAGGTAAGCTGTTGCGAAGCTGGGGCTGCATCAGGTTCGGCCGCAGGTGCAGCCATGCTCCTGGAGAGCAGCCTGTCGATTTGTTTTACGCTTTCAGGAAACCGGCCGCACAGAGCGCCGTGCGCAGACGTTCCCGGTTCGCTGCGTTCAAAGGAGCAAGCGGCATACGGCATTGTCCCGCGTCATGTCCCAGCAGATTCATCGCTTCCTTTACAGGAATAGGGTTCACGTCGCAGAACAATGCTTCGATCAGTTCCAGAAGCCGAAGCTGCAACGCAAGGCTTTCCGCGTGTTTGCCCTCGAAATAAAGCCGGCAGATATCGTGCGTTTCCCGCGGGGCTACGTTCGCCAGCACAGAGATCACTCCGATGCCGCCCAGAGCCAGCAGGGGAAGGATCTGGTCGTCGTTTCCGGAATAGATGGCCAGTTCGTCGCCGCACAGCGCAACCGTTTTCGCGATGGCGCTCACGTTTCCGCTCGCCTCCTTGGTGGCCACAATGAGCGGATGCTTCGCAAGCTCTGCGTATGTCTCAGGCTGAATATTCATACCTGTGCGCGAAGGCACATTGTAAAGGATCATCGGCAGACCTACGGCGTCCGCCACCGCATTGAAATGCCGTACAAGACCCGCCTGGCTGGTTTTGTTGTAATAGGGCGTCACCTGCAGCAAAGCGTCTGCGCCACGGTTTTTTGCCTCGCGGGAGAGGGCGACGGCGTGGCGCGTATCATTGGAACCTGTGCCGGCGATGACCGGCAGACGACGGTTCACCGTCGCACAGGCAAATTCTATCACATCCAGATGTTCCGTGTCGTTCAGCGCGGAGGCTTCGCCCGTGGTGCCGCAGATGACGATTGCATCTGTGCCGCCCGCAATCTGCTGCTCCAGCAGTTCTTTCAACACCGGATAGTTGACGGAACCGTCCTCCAGCATCGGCGTGATGATGGCCACGCCGGAGCCCTTGAAAATCGTCTGCTTCATGGGGGTATACGCTCACTTTCTTTTAAACGGTTTCTGAATCTCAAAACGGTGGGGAAGACGATCAGCCCATGTACCCCTCCGCCGCCAGCAGCTCTGCCAGCAGAACCGCACCGCCGGCGGCGCCGCGGAGCGTGTTATGTGAAAGGCATACAAATTTGTAATCATATTGCGTGTCGGGGCGCAGACGGCCGATGGAAACCGCCATGCCGTTTTCCAGGTTGCGATCCAGCTTTGTCTGAGGGCGGTCGGCCTCTTCAAAATAGTGCAGGAACTGCTTCGGCGCGCTGGGCAGCTTCAGCTCCTGGGCCGGGCCGGAAAAGGCGGCCCACTTTTCTTTGATTTCCTCCATTGTGGGCTTTTTGTCAAAGCTGACGAACACCGCCGCCATGTGGCCGTCTGAGCACGCAACGCGCAGGCACTGGGCAGTAATGGAGGGCTTGTCGGCCGGAACGATCTGTCCGTTTTCAATATGGCCCCACAGCTTGAGCGGCTCTTTCTCGCTTTTTTCCTCTTCACCGCCGATGTATGGAATGCAGTTGTCAACCATTTCGGGCCAGGTCTCAAAGGTCTTGCCTGCACCGGAAATAGCCTGATAGGTGCACACAAGGCATTTGGAAACGCCGTAATCCCGCATCAGGGGATGCAGAGCGGGAACATAGCTCTGCAAAGAGCAGTTGGACTTTACGGCAATGAAGCCGCGTTTGGTACCAAGGCGCGCGCGCTGAGCGGAGATAACTTCAATATGCTCCGCGTTGATCTCAGGCACGACCATCGGGACATCCGGCGTAAAACGGTGCGCGCTGTTGTTTGAGACAACAGGGCATTCCGCCTTCGCATAGGCCTCCTCCAGAGCTTTGATCTCGTCCTTTTTCATGTCCACGGCGCAGAACACGAAGTCTACTTTCGCGGCAACGGCGGCAACGTCGGCGGCATCCATCACCACCATTTTTTTCGCTTCTCCGGGCATTGGCGTAGGCATGGCCCACCGTGCGCCCACGGCTTCCTCATACGTTTTTCCGGCGGAACGGGGAGAGGCGGCCAACGCCGCGAGACGGAACCACGGATGATTTTCCAGCAGAGAGATAAATCTCTGTCCTACCATTCCTGTTGCACCAAGAATACCTACTCTTAATTTCTGATCCATTTTTATGTCCTCATTTCCTGTTTTGTCTTTTTGATGCGCACATTTGTGCGCGTGATTTGTATATCATAGCGCATTTTCCGACATTTTTCAACCCTGACAATTGAAAAACTATGTCTACTTATTAACGCTCATGTTACTGTTCCCAGTACCTGTGACCAGCAATGCTCATTTTCCTTATAACGATTAGCACTCTTCCAGATACGCTTCGTGAAGCGCGATCACCTTTTTCATAGCTTCCGGTCCAGGTGCACCGATCGTATTTCTCTTATTGACACAGGTCTCCATGCTGATCGCATCATAAATATCTTCTTCAAATACCGGAGAGATCTCCTTATATTCTTCCAGTGACATATCATCTAACGCAATCTTCTTATCGATGCAATAAAGTACCAGCTTTCCTACGATTCCATGTGCATCGCGGAACGGTACCCCGTGATTTACCAGATAGTCAGCTGCATCTGTTGCATTGGTAAATCCGTGTCTGCAGCTTTCCAGCATACGTTCTTTGTTGAACTTCATGGTTGCGAGCATTCCGGTAAATAAAGCCAGGCATCCTTTCACGGTATCGATGGCATCAAATACCAGCTCTTTGTCCTCCTGCATATCTTTATTGTAAGCAAGCGGAATTCCTTTCATTGTAGTCAGGATCGAAGTCAGTGCACCGTATACACGTCCTGTCTTTCCACGAACAAGTTCCGCAATATCCGGATTCTTCTTCTGTGGCATGATACTGCTTCCTGTACTGTAAGCGTCATCAATATCCACAAACTGATATTCGTTGGAATTCCAGATAATCACTTCCTCTGAGAATCTGCTCAGATGCATCATCACAGTTGACATCGCTGACAAAAGCTCGATCAGATAATCTCTATCAGATACAGAATCCATACTGTTCAGTGTCGGTCCTGCAAAACCCAGAAGCTCTGCCGTGTACTCTCTGTCAAGCGGATAAGTTGTTCCGGCAAGTGCTCCGGCTCCCAACGGACAGTAATTCATTCTCTTATAAATGTCTTTCATTCTGGATCTGTCACGCTTGAACATCTCGAAATAAGCTCCCATATGATGTGCAAGAGTGATCGGCTGTGCTTTCTGAAGATGTGTAAATCCAGGCATGTAAGTTTCGACATTCTCTTTCATCAGTTTCAGAAGAACTTCCAGAATCTCTTTCAAGAGTCCATCAAGCTCAATAATCTCATCTCTTGTATAAAGTCTCATATCCAGTGCAACCTGGTCGTTTCTGCTTCTTCCTGTATGCAGCTTCTTTCCTGCATCCCCGATCCGGTCGATCAGGTTTGCCTCAACAAAGCTGTGAATATCTTCATATTTATCTGTAATCTCAAGTGTTCCGTTTTCCACATCCTCACGGATCCCGTTCAGTCCGTCAATGATCTGCTTCTTCTCATCCTCAGTCAGAATTCCCTGCTTTGCAAGCATTGTCACATGTGCAATACTTCCGCGGATATCCTGCTCATAGAATCTCTTGTCGAAAGAGATGGATGCGTTAAAATTATAAACCAGCTGATCTGTCTCTTTTGTAAAACGACCGCCCCATAACTGTGCCATCTGTCTTTCCCCTTTTCTATTATATCGTATTTGCCCATTAGTTTATCACACTAAAGTGTCAAATGTCTACTACAAACTTGCAAAATATACCTGATTTCGACGAATTCTGTAGATTTTTTCTTATTTTCTGCTATTTTAATCACTTCTTCCGTCATTTCACACACATTTTTCTGCCTGACGTGCTTTATAGGAGAACTCGCATCCACAATAATCCTGACGGTAAAGACCATAGATTCCAGACAATTCGATGGATCTCTTATATCCATTCTTCTTCTTGAAATCAGAAAGCAGATACTGTACACCATATTCTTCACCGACACGTTGTCCGATTTCATTCAACTTCTGCGCATTCTTCATCGGACTTATACTAAGTGTTGTTGTAAAATAGTCGAATCCTCCGGCTACTGCAATTTCTGCGGATTCCTTCAGACGAAGTTCATAGCATCCCATGCATCTGGAACCGCCCTCTTTCACTTCTTCCAGTCCTTTTGCCATCTCATAGAACCGGTCGCGGTCATATTTACCGGCTAAAAATGATACCGGATACCGGAAATGCATCTCTTCAATCAATTTCTGTTGTTCCAGGATGCGCTTTGTGTATTCACTTTCCGGATAAATATTTGGATTATAATAGAAGACAGTGATTTTAAAATACTGTGATAAATACTCTAATACATAACTACTGCACGGTGCGCAGCAACTATGTAGTAAAAGAGTTGGTACTTTTTCTTCCTTTTCCAGTCTTGTCAGAAGCTTCTCCAATTCTTTCTGATAGTTTATTTTCTGTAAGTTCATTTTCATCATTCTCCTGTATCTTTGTTCCAGATCAATCATTCCTTTTTTCTAAAACGCCTGACATGTTCATTGATTCACTCTCAGGATTATTTTTACATATCATAACATTAACTACTACTGAAATGGAGTCTTCAATGAATTCTCTTCTGGAACTTCATAACATATATTATTCTTATCACACATTGGACGCAGAAACAAGGGCTTTATCTGATCTTTCCTTTTCCGTGCAACCTGGAACCTTCACAGCAGTTGTCGGTCCTTCCGGATGTGGCAAATCTACACTTCTCTCCCTGATCTGTGGATTGATGAAGCCAGATGCAGGAGAAATCCTGTTAAATGGTATCCCTCTCAAGGAAAATTCCCCCCTGATTGGCTATATGCTCCAACACGATCATTTACTGGACTGGCGCAGTATTTACCGGAATGTCACCCTCGGTCCGGAAATCTGCGGCACACTGAATACTGCAACCAAAAAACGTGCGTATGAGCTTCTCGAACAATATGGTTTAAAACAATTTGCTTCTGCACGTCCCTCCCAGCTTTCCGGAGGAATGCGCCAGCGTGCCGCCCTGATTCGGACTCTGCTGCCTGATCCGCAACTCTTACTGCTTGATGAGCCCTTTTCCGCTCTGGATTATCAGACCAGGCTGACCGTCAGCGACGACATCGGCCAGATTATCCGACAGAGTGGAAAGACCGCACTTCTTGTCACTCATGATCTATCGGAAGCAATCAGCCTTTCCGACCGGGTCATTGTCCTCACCAACCGTCCTGCCAACGTCCGTTGCGAAATTCCGATTTTCTTTAACTTAGAACAAGACACACCTTTAAATCGGCGGAATGCACCTGAATTCAAACACTACTTTAATCAAATCTGGAAGGAGCTAAACCATGACAACTGAGCATCTTCGTTTTCTCAAAAAAATCCGCAGACGCCGACGGATGATCGTCTTTCTGCGGATTCTGATTCTTTTCTTATTCCTGTTACAATGGGAAATCTGTGCCGATACCGGAGTTGTTGATTCCTTTATCTTCAGCAGCCCTTCCCGTATCGTAACCTGTTTTCTGAAAATGACAGAGGATGGTTCTGTCTTTCACCATATTGGAATCACCTTGTATGAGACACTTGTCAGCTTTCTTCTGGTCACACTTACCAGCATTCTGATTGCAATCCTCCTCTGGTGTTTCCATGGACTCTCCGAAATTCTTGACCCTTACATGGTTGTCCTGAATAGCCTGCCAAAATCTGCCCTGGCGCCCTTACTTATTGTCTGGCTGGGTGCCAATACCACAACCATTGTTGTTGCCGGAATGTCCGTTGCAATTTTCGGAAGTATCCTGAACCTCTACACCAGTTTTTCTACGATCGACCAGGAAAAAATTCGTCTGATCTACACACTACATGGAAAACGCAGGCATGCGCTGACCAAGGTGGTTCTTCCTGGTTCCATTCCGGCAATCATCAGTAATATGAAAGTCAATATTGGACTTTGTCTTGTCGGAGTTATCATCGGTGAATTTCTAGCCGCAAGAAGCGGACTTGGATACCTGATCATCTATTCCAGCCAGGTATTTAAACTTGACTGGCTTCTGATGAGTATCTGCATTCTATGTATCATTGCAGTGCTGTTGTATGCGATAATCGGTCTGATAGAAAAATGGTATCTGAAAAAGACGGGGTGACAGTATCAATCTGTCATCCCGCCTTTTTCATAATTCAAAACTTCCTGTCGGTCCGGTAACAAGAATCTGCAAATGCTGTATCACTGTACTTCTTTTATTATCTTCCGAATCACCCTGACATCTTCTTCTAATTCATCCGCGATCTGCTCAAGTGATTTTTGCTTCTGCAGCTTTCTCTTTACTTTTTCCTTTAACAGATCATCCCTTCCCTGCTGGATTCCTTGCTGCATTCCATCTCTTACGCCATCGTCATACATTTCCTGAATTGCTTCACACATATTGATTGTCTCCTCCTTATTCTCGGTTTCACCTGGTATATGTTTCATGTTTAAAAATGCCTTCATCGCCTGACTTGTCTCATGGTCAACCTTTTGAAAGAATTGCTTATTTTCATTAACATAGTTTCTTAATCCATCCTTATCTTTTCTATATTTTAGCATAGTTAATATCACTTGTAAATCCTCAGAGAACCTCTCTGTTTCCTCTAAGCGTTCTGCATCTACCAGATTAATCCGATAATTTGGAAGATATTTTTCAAGAATTGCTTTTTCTTTTTCCGTTCCTTCTAATCGAAACATGTCATATAAGTCCACCGGCCCGTCCCACGGTTCTGATCCATAATAAAATACGAGCGAAATAATCGGCGTTAATCGCTCTGTTCTTCGAATTCGTTTTTCCTACTCTGTTTTTCACATTAACAGATAAGACTGGATTTACCTCTTCTAAATCTTCAGGCAATATCACATTCTCTCCACCATAAATCACACCATTAAATAAATTTGCAAATCTTTTCTTCTCGCTTAACCAGATATTCACATTAACATCTGCTTTTCCCATAGACGCTTCCTCCTGGTTTCTTATTCTTTTGTTATTTTGTAACTCATCAAAATGGAATCTCCTGCTGATACAGCCTTGAATATGAGATAAAGTTATCCTTTCGATAACACATTCAGACAATTGAAATATAGAAAATATATGTCTGAGATTTTGATGTGGATTAACTATAGCAAAATAAACTGCTACTGTCAATGATAAAAATCGACCTGGATCCATAGGAATCAAAACAACAATTCAAAAATCCAGGCCATTCCCTACTTATTTATTTTTTAGAAACATTCTCCCTGAAAATGCTATGTGTGCTCTCTCATAAAACTCACACTCAGCCGGGCAGATTGGGCGATATAATGGATCCGCTACAACAATTTGCGCATCCTTCAGTGCCTCTTCCATCTCTTCTTCACCGCATACTTTTAAATCCTGACTTCCAATCAGTCCATCCGTTTCCTCTAACGGACAAAGAACCTTTGTTTTATAGTGATATTCTTTTTCAATTAAAGCTGCAAGAGATGTTGTTGTAACCGGCTCACCGATCAGAGTAATTATTTTTTCAGAATTTCCGGTTCCCTGTAAATTTTCTTTTTCCCGATCTTCTAAAGCAGGAAGCCGGATGCGTTTTTCCAAAGCTTCACTGATTCTCTCTGCATATTCTTTATACGGTGTCCCGATCACATAAGGCGTTCCATATTTCTCTTTCAATGCCCTCGCCGCCCGAAGCCCGACAGATGATACGACAAGATTTACTTCTGCATTTCCTGCATTGGAAAGGTCTTCTAAAGTATCTCCCATCGCCCATGTGGAAATGATTTTCCATCCATACTGTTCAAGATTCTTTTTCAACTCTTCTACTTTTGAAATCGGGCCAAAATCAAGAGGAGTTATTCCAAGCAGGTTTACTATCCGTTTGACATAGTTTTCTCTCGTTTCTTTTTCTGTAACAAATCTTTTTGCAATTTCTTCGAATGCGATTCCTGCTCCATATACATAATCATGCATTCCATTTGTCGGCACTGCAAAGGATGGTATTCCTGTTTCAATTTCCAGCACTTTCGCCAGTGCCGGAAAATCGGTTCCATTCATAAATGGAATCGGTGAACTGACAAGTGCGATAAATTTCGGATGAAATTCACGTGCTGCTTCTTTGATATCTGATAAAAATTTTTCGTCATTTCCCATGACCGCATCAATCTCCGTCAGACCTGAAATAAAAATCAGGCTATCCTGATCGTACCAGCGAATTTCATCATGTGTATTATAGGTAGAATTGCAGCCGGATGGATCGTGCATCACGACCATGCCTCCCAACTCATAAAGTGCAGAACAGACACCTGATACATCTGAAGTATAAATCGGTATGATTCGATACGATTGTCTCATATGCAGCTTGTGCACCCCCATCCTTTTCTTACGATCATTGTTTTCGGATCTTTTTTATTCAAAAATGCTTCTTCCATAAGTTCCGCTGTCCTTCGGATTCCGTCAAATCCTTGCAGGCTGGCTCCCTGAACCAGATTTACAAAGTAATGACTTCCTGTAGACCACGCTGCTTTCTGACCGATTGCAAGTGTCTTTTCCGAAGGATGCGCTTCATGCAGTACACGCATCTTTGCATGAACTGTCGCACGAAGTTCCAGTTTTGGTGCATTTACTTTCAGCCATTCAAATACTTCTTTTTCTTCCGGACTTATACTGTCCAGAAAAACAGTCTTTACGTTAAATCCATGTATCAGCAAAAGCCTGGCCAGTCCAAGTGGACGCGGATGGAAAGTATAATCAATCGTAATTGGAGCATTTCCAATAATTTGTTTTGCATGATTTAACGCTTCTTCGCAAAGTGCGATTTTCTTTTCCATCCATTCACTTAGAATCTGCTTTCCTTCCACTCCCAAAGAATTCCACAAAGTCTCTTCTTCGCTTCTGATTTCTTCATAATCAAAACTAAGTGGCAGATAAAGAAATGCTCTTCTTAATCTTTCTGCCAGTGTTTCAATCCCATACTTTCCAGATGGATAACAACAGAGAAATGTTCCCGCATTTCCCAATTCTTCATACTCTTCCCATGTGCTGCAATCTTGCAATTCTCTGACTTTATATCCTGCTATAGCTAGCAATTCCTTTAAATCACAGCTTAGATCTAACGCAAAGTCACTCCCCAATATGGAAATCTGTTTTGTATCCATTTTATTCCGATTAGGATTCAGTGGTTCATACATTGCTTTTCGAAGCTTTTGATCCGGTGTTGGTCCATGTTTTTGCATAATTGGATCCATATAGCATCTCAAAAATCTGATTTCTGGAAATCGTTGCTCCAGTTCCCTGTAAATCCGCTCCAGATCGCATCCGAGAAAATGATGAAGGCATACTGTAAACAGAAGAACTGCCTTCGGCATTTTCTGTCCCGTCTTTTCCTCGCGTTCTTTTAGTTTTCTTAAAATATCTGCCGTTCCTTCAATCGTCACATCTTCCAGATTTCCGCTTAACAGATTCTGTTCTTCCACGATTACAAAGGAAAATCTGTCTTCTGCATGCATCTCTGCTGCAGTAAGCACAACGCCCCGCATACAGTTGTCCGCACAGACATAAATCTGATGTGCTTCCGGAATCAGCATTCCAGTATGAACGATATTCCAACAGCCATGTGCCGGTGAATTAAATTCCAGCCCTTGTGTGAACGGAATTGGATAGGATGCGTCTTTTATGCTGACAACCGCATCTTTCTCACTGATCGGCCAGGCTGATTCTCCAACTTTTCTAAGCATTTGACACCTCTTGTTTTTCTCTCACTTTCATCAGGATTGCTTTGGCAAGTATACGATATTCTTCTGCCATTTCACTTTCCGGAAATGCTTCAAGAACGGTCTTTTTCTGTTCTTCTGCCTGCTGAACAAGATCACTTCTTGTCAAAATTCCTACGATACTTGTATGAAAATCTTCCGCCAGTTCTTCTACTTTCTCCTCCTCACGCAGGACATTTCTTCGATTCAGGATCAGCCCTCCCAGTGTGGCATATCCGCGATTCTTAAAGTTTTCTACCGCCATAGCAATATTCGCACCTGCATGAATCGCCATATTTTCTCCAGATGTAACAATAAAGATCTTGTCTGCATACCCATTTCGCATCGGCATAGAAAATCCACCACAGACAACGTCTCCGAGCACATCATAAAGCACTACATCCGGCTGGTATTTCTCATATGCACCTGTCTCTTCGAGTTTTTCCAGTGCAGTTATGATTCCGCGTCCTGCGCACCCAAGTCCCGGTGTCGGGCCGCCTGCTTCTACACAGACAATTCCTTTGTATCCAATTTTCACAATATCTTCCAGTTTCAGGTTCTGTTTCTTTTCCTGATACATCTGAAGTACGGTCGGAACTTCTTCCCCATGTCTGAGCAGGATCGTAGAATCCGCCTTCGGATCGCATCCAATCTGAAGAACCTTTAATCCCTGCTCAGCCAGTGCTGCTGCCACATTGGAGACTGTCGTCGACTTTCCGATTCCACCTTTTCCATATACTGCAATTTTAATCATTCTGTGCCTCCGCTTTTGTAATGATGTTTGAATAGGCAGTCTTCGCTGACACACCTTTGAGTCTTCCGATCTTTCCGGAAAGGCTGCTGATCATATCCTGCGGTGCATCAATTGCAATACTGATGATATTAATTCCCTTTTCCCTGTATGGAATCCCCATACGCCCGATAATATAATTTCCGGCTTCATGAAGAAGATCATTCAGTGTAACGATCGCTTCCGGATTTTCCACAATTATGGAGATTACTGCTACTCTTGTATCCATTTCGATTCCTTTCTCCGCATTTTGTTATATCGCTCTCTTCCGTTCCTTATGCCACAGCTCAATTCCACTCACGCTTCATTTCGCTGTATCGCTCTCTTCCGTTCCTCATGCTACAGCTCAATTCCGCTCACGCTTCATTTCGCTGTATGGCGTTCGCCATATGGAGAAAGTTGTCTCTTCTTGCTTATGCAAGCTAGCTTGCAGCGCATGAAGAAACAACTTTCTCCGCATTTCGGAACTGGTTTAACAGATCCGTGGCAACAACTCTCCACCTGGCTGTGGGAGGAGGGACTGGGTTCCTATTTCTGTCATGCGTATTACCTTGCCTGGGTTTTCTTCTGTGATTGTTCCGATGATTGCTGCATTTTGAGAGTATGGACACTGGTGAAGTGTCTCTACGATCTTTTCTGCCTGTTCTGCCGGAGCAATGATCACCATTGTTCCTTCGCAGGCAAGATAAAGTGGTTCAAGTCCAAGCATTCCACAGACTCCCTGCACCTCGGTAGCTACCGGGATTTTTGCTGCATCGATCTGTACCCCAACCTGGCTCTGTCCTGCAATCTCGTATAATACAGTTCCGACACCGCCTCTTGTCGCATCACGGATCACATGAAGTTCATGTGTCGTGTCCATAACAGCCTCCACCGTCTTCCAAAGTGGGGCGCAATCGCTCTTCACATCTGCCTCGATTCCGAAATCTTCTCTCGCAAGAAGGATCGTGCATCCATGTCGGCCGATATCTCCGGTTACGATAACTGCATCTCCTGGCTTCGCAAGTTCTCCGCCAACCTGTACGCCATCTTCAATTTGTCCCATTCCGGTTGTTGTGATAAAGACTCCGTCTACCTGTCCTTTTCCGGCGACCTTGGTGTCTCCTGATACGATGCGAACACCTGCTTCTTTCGCTGTTTTAGCCATTGCCTCCGCAATCTGCTCCAGTTTCTCCATTGGGAATCCTTCTTCAATCACAAATGCACAAGTCAGATATAATGGTTTTGCCCCCATGCAGGCCAGGTCATTTACTGTTCCGCAGATAGACAGTTTTCCAATATTTCCTCCCGGGAAAAATGCCGGAGATACGATAAATCCATCTGTTGACACTGCCATTTTCCCAACCGGCGGATTTAATACGGCTGCATCATCTGCTGTCAGATCCGGATTTGCAAAATGTGCTGCAAATACTTTGTCGATCAGTTCTGAAGTCTGTTTTCCGCCTGCTCCGTGTGCCATTGTAACTGTCTGGCTTTCTATTTTTTCGCTCATATTATTTCCTCTTTTTCCGTCACTGTTCACAGTAACCATTTCTATTTTCTTCTATACTCCGTACATGAAATAAGCGGAACACGCACCTTCATTTGAAACCATGCATGCTCCTACCGGATGCTGCGGTGTACAGACTTTTCCAAATACTTTGCAATCTGATGGCTTACATTTTCCCTGTAAAACATCTCCGCAACGACAAGCCGGATTTGCTCTTCCTTCCATTTCCGGAATCTGATATTTCACTCTTGCATCAAACATTTCCCACTCTTTACGAAGCTTCATTCCGGAATCTGGAATCACTCCAAGACCACGCCATTCACTGTCGCAGGATTCCATCAGTTCATCTACAAGACGCTGTGCCTCTTTGCTTCCTTCTGCTGTTACTACTCTTGGATAGCAGTTTACAAAAAATGGTTTTCCTTCCTGGTAGCGTTTCAATGAAACAGCCAATGCTGTCAGCAGTTCTTTCGCAGTAAATCCTGCTACAACTCCACTGACTCCCTCCTTTGTCAGAGATTCACACAATGCCGTTCCGGTAATTGCATTTACATGTCCCGGATAAAGAAACACATCTGCACTTCCTTTTAATGCTTCATAAGCTCCCGGCATCGTCTTATTGGCAACCAGAAGAGAATAATTGGAAATTCCATCTTCCTTTGCCTGTTTAACCGAAAGGCATCCTGCAGGTGTCGTTGTCTCAAACCCAACGGATAAAAATGTCACCTGTTCTTCCGGATGATCTTTCGCATATTTTTCCGCATCTGCCGGTGAATAAACGATATGGATCTTTGCTCCTTTTTCTCTTGCTCCGGCAAGGCTCATCTGACTTCCCGGTACGCGGACCAGATCACCAAATGTACAGATCGTCACTTGCCTTTCCAGTGCCAGATAAATTGCTTCGTCAATGAATCCGACCTGTGTTACACAGACCGGACACCCCGGTCCCGAAATCAGTTCTACCTGTTCTGGCAAAAGTTTCCGAATTCCAAGTCTGAAAATCTCATGTGTATGGGTTCCGCACACTTCCATGATCCGCACCGGAGGGCCATCATAGCCTTCGATGATTTCTCTGGCTGTTTTCTTTTTTTCTTCCATTATAATAAATCCTCCATGAGCTGATCTGTCTCACTTTCATCTTCATCCGTAATCTTCGCGATTGCAACTCCTGCATGTACCATTACATAATCTCCCGGCTCCAGTTCATCCAGAAGTTCCGCAGAAACCTCCCTCTTTGCTCCATCAGCATCTACCACTGCCATGCCTTCATTTATTCGCACTACCTTTGCTGATAATCCAACACACATGCTCTTAACCTCCCATAATCTATTCTTTTTATCTTTCAAGATCTGTTTTTACTTTACATTTTTACTATCTGTCTGCTTCTTTTTATTCAGATATGCCATGCCGTAAACTGCCTGGCCAAGCCCGATACCGCCATCATTTGGTGGAATCAGATGATGCCGCAATACCTGGAACTTTCGATTTAAAAGTTCCTTTTCCACGAGTTCCAGCAATAGACGGTTCTGAAATACGCCGCCGCTTAGCGCCACCTGATTACATTTCTTC
>OLWB01002741.1_pt1 | contig 13713 bp, 13 predicted proteins | sample 1673331 | NCBI WGS metagenome assembly OLWB01 (sample SAMEA3178943, study PRJEB25190) | human gut metagenome | biome: human gut; feature: human-associated habitat; material: faeces | place: Austria | collected 2013
CGTCGATGTCCGGCCCGATGTAGCGGTACAGAGCGGTCATGAAGCTCTGGCAGAAACGCATGACTTCGGCGTCGGACTTGCCGGCGGGATCGAAGTCGGAACCGCCCTTGGCGCCGCCGATGGGCAGGCCGGTCAGGCTGTTCTTGAAGGTCTGCTCGAAACCGAGGAACTTAATGATGCCTTCGTACACGTTTTTCTGGAAGCGCAGGCCGCCCTTGTAGGGGCCGATAGCGCCGTTGAACTGGCAGCGCCAGCCGCGGTTGGTGTGCCACTGACCGTTGTCATCGCACCACACAACGCGGAAGGTGAACATACGCTCGGGCTCGACCATGCGACCCAGCAGATCGACCTTCTCATACTCGGGGTGCTTCTCGATCACAGGCTCCAGAGAGGACAGAACCTCTTCCACGGTCTGTACGAACTCAGGCTCGTTGCCATGCTTGGTCTTGACGTTCTCCAGAACGCTTGCCAGATAAGCATTCATATTAAATTCCTCCTAAAATTTTGTTCCGCAGACGTACGAGATGTGCATGTACGCAGACGACCCATACGCTACCAATGCTGATAATAACACCATTTGGAGGAATTCACAAGGGGGTTTCGGAGAATTCCCCCCTCGCAAAACCACAAAACTTTTTCGCCGCTTTTTGTGCAATTTGGCAAATCACGGTATTCATTCCACTATGCAGAAAAAACGGAGCAATTCCGCCTCTTTTCAGGGAAACGCCGCGGGCTTTTGCACTTTAAATTGCGCGCGCTTTTCCGCGTGAAACCGTTCTCAGAAGCTGCCGATGGGCACGCTGCCGTCGTCCGTGCCCTTGCGGATGGCACGGATCTGGACGTAGTAGCCCTTGCCGCCGCCCATATCCACATAGACGCGGTCGCCCACCCGTTTGCCCAGCACGGCGCGGCCAACGGGGGATTCCTTGCTGATGAGTCCCTTGAGGGCGTCCTGCCGCAGGGTGGTGACCAGCACGATGCTGCGGCTTTTGCCCATGTTTTCCATGAAGATCTCCACGGTGTCGTACAGCCCGGCGGTGTCCGCGCCGGAGGTGTCCTCGATGACCCTGGCGGTCTTGATCATGCGCTGGAGATAGCGGATGCGGGCATCGTTGCGGTTCTTGTCCTGCTTGGCGCACTTGTATTCGAAGTTTTCGCTGAGGTCGCCGAAGGCGCGGGCGGTCTGCACGTCCTCGATCAGCTTCGGGCGCAGCTGCTGGACGCGGTAGTCGATCTCCTCCTGCATTTTTTGCAGGTCGGAGCGGGTCAGTTCGTCATACATGATGGGTTCCTCCTTTTATGATGGCCACAGCTCCGCCAGACGCGCCAGCGCCGTGGGGAGCTTTTCGGTGTCGATGCCGGTGTAGTTCACCACCAGAACGTGCTGGGGCGCTTCGCGCGGGGACTGGTAGTAGTCGGACAGCATAGCCAGACGGATGCTGCGCTCCTCCGCCGCGCGGCGCAGCACGTCGTCCGGCGGCGCGCCGTCCAGCCGCAGCAGGAAGTGCAGGCCGGCGTCCTCCTCGGCGATGGCGGCGTGGGGCGACAGGGGGCTTTGCCGCAGGGCGGCGATGACGGCGTCCCGCTTCTGGCGGTAGTGCTTGCGCATGCGGCTCAGGTGCTTTTCGTACCAGCCGCCGGACAGGAACTGGGCGAGGGTGTACTGCTCGAAGGCGGAGACGGTGCAGGCGTAGAAGCCCAGCTTCTGCCGGAAGTCCGCCAGCAGGCGGCGGGGCAGCACCATGAAGCTGATGCGGATGGAGGGGGCGATGGTCTTGGAGAAGGTGTTCAGATAGACCACCTGCCCGCTGTCGTCCACGGAGAACAGGGTGGGGATGGGACGTCCCACGAAGCGGAACTCGCTGTCGTAGTCGTCCTCCAGGATGATGCGCTCCGGCTTCTCCTGCGCCCAGCGCAGCAGCTCCTGACGGCGGGTGATGGGCATGACGCGGCCTGTGGGGTAGTGGTGGCTGGGGGAGATGTGCACCACGTCCGCGCCGCTGCGCCGCAGCTCCTGCACGGACAGGCCGTCGCCGTCCAGCGGCACCGCCGCCACCGAAGCGCCGCAGGCGCGGTAGATGCGAGCGATCTTGCCGTAGCCGGGATCCTCCACGCCGTAGGTCGGCTCACGTCCCAGCAGCTGCACCAGCAGGCTGTACAGCACCTCGGTGCCGGCGCCCACGATGATCTGCTCCGCGCCCACGGCCATGCCCCGGAACTGACGCAGATGGTCGGCAATGGCGCGGCGCAGCGCCCACGCGCCCTGGGGCGGCGTGGGGTGGAGGAGGCCGGTGCCCTGCTCCAGAATGGTCTGGCGCATGAGCCGCGCCCAGACGGTGAAGGGGAAGTCCTCCGCGTCGATGGAGTTGGTGACAAGGTCAAGGAACCATGTGCGCTCGCCCGGCTCCGGCGCGTCCTGCGTCACGGGCGGCGGCTGGGAGGGCAGGGGCGGCAGCACGGAGCTGACAAAGTAGCCCTTTTTCTCCACGCCGGTGAGATAGCCCTCGGCCATAAGCTGCTCGTAGGCGTTTTTCACGGTGATGACGCTGACCTCCAGATGGGCGGCCAGTGCCCGCTTGCTGGGCAGCTTCTCCCCCGCCGCCAGACGGCCGGAGAGGATGTCCTCCTTGACGCGGCGGTACAGCTGCTCGTACAGGCTGACGCCGGCTGTTTTATCCAGTGCGTAGGTGAGCATGGCTGCGCCTCCTATCTGGTATTAACAAGTAAAATCAAAATGGATATTTTAATCATACCAGTTCCTACTATAATACGAATTGAACAGAAAATCAAGGGGCAGTTCACACCGCCCCGGTACAAAAGGAGATCGATAGTATGTCCGACAAGAAGATCAGAACGATGGTGACGGCGGCGGTGCTGGCGGCGCTGTCCTGCGTGGCCACCATGGTGGTGCAGATCCCCTCCCCCATGAACGGGTATGTGAATCTGGGCGACTGCTTTGTGCTGCTGAGCGGCTGGCTGCTGGGCCCGTGGTGGGGCGCGGCCGCAGGCGGCATCGGCTCCATGCTGGCTGACCTGCTGCTGGGCTACGGTCACTACGCGCCGGGCACGCTGATCATCAAGGGCGCTATGGCGCTGGTGGCGGCGCTGGTGTTCAAGGCGTTCCGCAAGAACACCGCCGGGGCGCTGATCGGCGGCGTGGCGGCGGAGGTCGTGATGGTGGCCGGGTACTTCGGCTACGCGGCGCTGCTGCTGGGCAAGGGCATCGGCGCGGCGGCCAGTGTGCCGGGCAATCTGGTGCAGGGCGCCGTGGGTCTGGTGGCCGGGTTCCTGCTTTTGCAGGTGGCACGGCGGACGCATCTTGAAGAAAAGGTCAGCGTGTGATATACTGTATGGCGAGCCGCAGGGCGGCTCGCCATATTCTATGGGAATGAGGTGTTTTTCATGGCAGGTATCGTGCATGATGTGGAGAACAGAGGTCTGCTGGACGAGGTGCGGCAGCAGGCCGCGGCTGCGGCAGGAGAGCTGGCGGAGGCGGCGCACCTGCGCCGGGGGCAGATCGTGGTGGTGGGCTGCAGCACCAGCGAGGTGGTAGGCAAAAAGGTGGGCAGCTGGTCCACGCCGGAGGTGGCGGACGCCATTTTCGAGGGGCTGCACAGCGTGTTCGCGCCCATGGGCGTATACATCGCCGCCCAGTGCTGCGAGCACCTGAACCGCGCCATTATCGTGGAGCACGAGGCCGTGCCCACGCTGGACATCGTCAATGTGGTGCCCCAGCCCAAGGCGGGCAGCTCCTTTGCCACGGCCACCTATAAGGCGTGCAAGCACCCGGTGGCGGTGGAGGAGATCCGGGCGGACGCCGGGCTGGACATCGGCGGAACGCTGATCGGCATGCACCTGAAGAAGGTGGCGGTGCCGGTACGGCTGGCACAGAACCACATCGGAGACGCCATTCTGCTGGCGGCGCGGACGCGCCCCAAATTCATCGGCGGCGACCGCGCCCATTACGACGAGACACTGAAGGAGGGGTACCCGGAGTTCTGAGGAAGCAGCGCCGGGACGCCGTCCGCTATGTTGTATAAACGAGAAAAGCAGCCCGGATGGGCTGCTTTTCTGAGACTGTCGAAAAAGCCTGTCATTGCGAGCCAGTGCGCGCCGCAAAGCAAGTGCCCTTGGGGTGCAGACTGGCGTGGCAATCCGTTTCCAAAACGCATAATTCCTGCACTTTTCCGCAGATTCCCAGCTAAAAGGTTACGGATTCCCACACCAGTGACATCGGTCACTGGTTCGGAATGACAGGGGCGTGGGTTTATCGACACGCAGGAGAAAAGCAGCCCGGACGGGCTGCTTTTCTTATTTCAGTCTATGGGATCAATAGAGCTTTGCGCCGGCGGGGATATGGGGATCGACCATCAGCAAATGCAGCTTTTCCTCACCGTTTTCGTGGTGCACGGCAGAGATGAGCATACCGCAGGAGTCGATACCCATCATGGGGCGGGGCGGCAGGTTGGTGATGGCGATGCAGGTCTTTCCAACCAGCTCCTCCGGCTCATAATACTCGTGAATTCCGCTCAAAATGACCCGATCTACGCCGGTTCCGTCGTCCAAAACGAACTTTAAGAGCTTTTTGGACTTCTTCACGGCTTCGCATTCCTTGACCTTCACGGCACGGAAATCACTCTTGGAGAAGGTGTCAAAATCCACCTGATCCTGGAACAGCGGCTCGATCTCCACGTTAGAGAAGTCGATCTTCTCCTCCGCAACGGGCGCGGCGGGGGCGACCTCGGTGGGGGCAGAAGCCTCCTTGGAAGCCTTCTTGTCAGAGTCCAGCGGCTTCATTGTCGGGAACAGGATGACGTCGCGGATGGAGTCGGTGCCGCAGAGCATCATGGAGCAGCGGTCGATACCGAAGCCCAGACCGCCGGTGGGCGGCATACCGTACTCCAGCGCCATGACGAAGTCCTCGTCCATCATGTCGGCTTCCTCGTCGCCGTTGGCGCGCTTTTCGGCCTGCGCCTTGAAGCGCTCGTACTGGTCGATGGGGTCGTTCAGCTCGGAGAAGGCGTTGCCCATCTCGCAGCCGCAGATGAACATCTCGTAGCGCTCCGTCAGCTCCGGCTGGGTGGGGCTGCGCTTGGCCAGCGGACTGACCTCCACGGGGTACATGGTGATGAAGGTGGGCTGCACCAGCGTCTCCTCCACCTTTTGGTCGAACGTCTCGTACAGGGCGTTGCCCCAGGTGTGGGGCACGCCGTCCATGTCCACGCCCACGCTCTTGGCCAGCTCCACGCCCTTGTCAGCGTCGCCGATGCAGGCCATGAAGTCCGCGCCGGTGACGTTCTTCACCGCGTCGGCCATGGTGACGCGCTGCCAGGAGGGGGTCAGGTCGATGTCGTGCCCCAGCCACTTGATGTGGTAGGTGCCCAGAATTTCCTTGGCGGCACCGGTGAGGATGCCCTCCAGAATGTCCATCATACCGTCCAGGTTGGTGTAGGCCTGGTACAGCTCGCAGGTGGTGAACTCGGGGTTGTGCTTGGTGTCCATGCCCTCGTTGCGGAAGATGCGTCCCACCTCGTACACGCGCTCCATGCCGCCCACGATGAGCCGCTTCAGGTGCAGCTCGGTGGCGATGCGCATGTACATGTCGATGTCCTGCGCGTTGTGGTGGGTGATGAAGGGGCGGGCGTTGGCGCCGCCGGCAATGGGGCTGAGGACAGGCGTCTCCACCTCCATGAAGCCCAGACTGTCCAGATAGCGGCGCAGGAACGCCACGAAGCGGCTGCGGATCTCGAAGTTCCGCTTGCTCTCGGGGTTCATGATGAGATCCACATACCGCTGGCGGTAGCGGATCTCCTTGTCGGTCAGGCCGTGGAACTTCTCCGGCAGGGGCCGCAGGGACTTGCTCAACAGGGTAATATCGTGAGCACGGACGGACATTTCGCCCCGCTGGGTGCGGAACACCTCGCCGTTGACGCCGACGATGTCGCCGATGTCGTACTTCTTGAAGCGGTCGTAGTTGTCCGCGTCCATCTCGTCCTTGCGGGCGTAGAGCTGGATGCGGCCGGTTTTATCCTGCAGGTCGCAGAAGGACACCTTGCCCATGCCGCGCTTGCTCATCAGGCGGCCGGCCACGGAAACGGGCTTGCCCTCCAGCGCGTCAAAGTTGTCCTTGATATCCTGGGTGTGGTGGGTGACGTCGAACTTGGTAATGGTAAAGGGATCGCGTCCCTCGTCCTGCAGCGCCTTCAGCTTGTCGCGGCGGATGCGCAGCAGCTCACCCATGTCCTGGGGCTGTTCGGTCACGTTGCGGTTGGTTTCGTCTGCCATAGTGCAGCCTCCTTTGTATCGTTACCGCCGGTGACGGCGGTGGTCAGCGTTCAATCTTGTCAACACGGTAGTGGATCACGCCCCTGGGCGCCTCCACGGTCACTTCCTCGCCCGCCTTGCGGCCCATCAGCGCCTTGCCAAAGGGTGAGTCCTCGCTGATGGCGCGGCTCATCACGTCGGCCTCCTGAGAGCCGACGATCTTATAGGCGGGCAGCTGCTTTCGTGTGTCCATATTGGTGACGGTGACCAGGCACCCGATGGAGATCTTGTCGGAGTCCATCTCGCTCTCGTCCACGATAACGGCGTGGAGAAGGATGTCCTCCAGCTCGGCGATGCGGGAGTAGAGCTTGCCCTGCTCGTTCTTCGCCTCGTCATACTCGCTGTTCTCGCTGAGGTCGCCGAAGCCGCGGGCCTCCTTGATCAGCTCCGCTACCTCGTCGGCGCGGGTGGTTTTGCTGTAATCCAGCTCCTGCTTCAGCTCGTCGTAACGAGCCTGGCTCATTTTGAATTCCTTTGCCATGCTGCATGTCCCTTTCTGCTAAAAGAATACCCGTCGTGCGGGATAAAAACAATATGTCACGTTGCATTATAGTGACTTTTGGTGTGTATGTCAAGCAAGGAAGTGATATGAATGTCCGATGGGAACCATTTTCCGGCATCCAGCAGCGCGGCGGCCAGCTGCTCCGCCGCCGGCGGCTGGGGCGCGGGCATGCGGGGGGATGTCCAGAGGAGCTGCTGGCGGGCGGCGCAGTCAGCGGTGAGGTACAGCACCGGCGCGGCCTCCGGCGGCGGACAGTCGCCGCAGAGGACGGTCAGCGCCGCGGGGCGGCCGCCGTCGCCGGGCGAGACGCCCCAGCGGTACAGCAGCTCCTGCGCCAGCAGGTGGGGTGGGTCGTCCAGCGACAGATACCGGGCGCGGCGGGCGAGAACAGGCGCGGCGGCGCGGGCAGCGGCCTCCCCTCCCCTGCCGCAGCGCAGCAAAACGGCGGCGTTTTGCAGACCGCCGGGACAGAGGACATCCAGCAGGCCGTCCAGCAGGGCAAGGCGCAGCGGCAGGACGGGATATGGCGTTATGTCTACCTGTTCCGCCAGCGGCAGGAGGGCAGCATCGGCGCAGACGCAGCGGCGGACGCCGGAGACATACAGCTCACGCAGCCACCGAACAGCCCGTCGGCGGGCGAGATAGCCCCTCCCCACAGACAGGTGATGAAGGGGCAGACCGTCCATGTTGATGGTGGTAATATCCGTTTTCTGTCCGGAAGTTATGTAAACAAGCATGGAAGTTCCTTTCGGCGGTCATCCGGGGCGGACAGAGTCGTCCGCCCCTACAAAACGAGATAAGAGGTTCGCCGCGCACAGCAAAGACCCCTGTCCCACTATTATATGGGACAGGGGTCAGGATATGCGGTTTTACCACGCGGCGATATAGCCGGGCAGGTAGTTCAGGGGATTCTGGTACACCGTCACGCTTTTGCCGTTCACAATGGTAGTCGTGCGTACCTCGTAGTGAAGGTGGGGGCCGGTGGAGGCGCCGGTGTTGCCGGTGACGCCGATAACCGTCCCCTGCGACACGGTGTCGCCCGGAGAGACCTTGACCACACTCATGTGGGCATACAGCGTCGTCAGGCCGCCGCCGTGGTCGATGACCACGTAGTTGCCGTAGCCGCCGCCCCAGCCGCTGGAGTTGGTCAGCAGCACACGGCCGCTCTTGGTAGCGTAGACGCTGCTGGTATAGCCCACGTTGCAGATGTCCACGCCCTTATGGTTGGTACTGCCGAAGCCGCCGGGCGCTACACGGGAGCCAATAGGCGAGCTGATCATCTTGCTGGTGCTTACCGGCCAGATAAAGCCCTCGGAGCCGGGCACCACGTCGGAGTCGGCAATCAGCCTTGCGATCTGCGCATCGATCTCGTCTGCCGCCTTTTCCTCTGCCGCATGCATCTTCTCCAACGCTTTCTGGTCGGCGGCGTACTCGTTCATGAGCTTGGTCGTCTCGTCCAGCTTGCCCTGCAGCTCGTCCTGCTGCTCGCCCAGCTGGGCTTCCTTGGCCTCCATCTCGGTCTTTTCCGCCTTGATGTTCTCCCGCGTCTCCTTCATGGCGGCGATGAGGGTCTTGTTATACTCGGCCACCTCGTTGACGAATTCCATGCGGTTGAGCAGGTCGGCCATGCTGGTGGCCTTGAAGAGAACGGAGAGATAGCTGAGGCTGCCGCGCTCCTCCTCGCTGCGCACCTGCTGGCAGAACAGCTCATACTGCTCCTGCTCCAGCAGCTCGTAGCGGGCGATCTGGGCGGCGGCATCGTCGATCTGGTTCTGGGTGTCGTCGATCTGCTCCAGCAGCAGCTGGTTGCGCTGATCCAGCAGCTTCTTGGTGACCATGACGTCCTCTTTCTTGGCCTTGGCCTCGGCGATCTGCTTTTCCAGATCCTTGAGCTTTTCCTGCTGCTCCTTCTTTTTCTGTTCCAGTGCGGCGATCTGGGCGGCCTTGCGCTGCTCCTCCTCCAGCTCCGCCGCAGTCTTGGCGGCGTAGGCAGGGCGGACGGAGCCGGCAGCCGCCAGCGTCAGCAGGGTCAGAACGGCCAGAAAAGCGCAGAGGATGCGTTTTGTGGATTTCATGCGTGATCTCCTTTCTTACACTCGGAGGAAGCGGCGGATGGCGGTCAGGCTGCCGCCTACGCCCACAAGGATGCCGGCTCCCAGAAATACCAGCGCCACATAGTACCATATTTCGGTGAAGGGCACCACGCGGAGGATCTGCAGGGAATCGGAATTGGCAATGCCCTGCGCAACAGCGGCATACAGCCCCCACTGAAGGCCGAAGGCGATGACGGCGCTGAACAGCCCCAACAGCAGCCCCTCGTAGACGAAGGGCCAGCGGATGAACCCGTTGGTAGCGCCTACCATCTTCATAATGGCGATCTCGTCCCGGCGGTCGAAGGTGGTGAGCTTGATGGTGTTGGAGATGATGAACACGGACACCAGCAGCAATATGGCGATGAGGGCGATGGAGATGACACCGGCCACATTGCGGACGGTGGTGAAGCCGTTGGCCACGGCCTCGTCCGCCCGCGCCTTGGCGATGCCGGGAATGTTCTCCACGGCGGTGCGCGTCTCCATGATGCGGTCGGGGTCGGTGACGTGGATAACAAAGCGGTGGCGGAACACGGTGGGATCCAGGTCGCCGTACACGTCGGAGTCATCGTATTTCTCCACATAGGCGTCGCGGGCCTCGGTGCGGGTGACGAAGGTGCAGTCAGCCACGTTGCCGGTGGCCTCTATCTGGGTCTGGAGGGCGCGTGCCTCCGGCTCGGTCAGCGTCTCGTCCACAAAGGCGACGATGGCGTTCTCCTGCTGGAGGTCGGCCAGATTCCGGTTGGCGTTGTAGGCCACCAGCGTGAAGGTGCCCATGATCAGCAGACAGGCCACGGTGACACCGATGGCGGCAAAGGACATGAACCCGTGGGAGAACATGTTGCCGGCGCCCTCTTTGACGAAAAACTTGAAATCATGCTTCATGTGTCATACCTCATAGCTGCCCATGCCGTCCCCGATCACAAGGCCGTCGTTCAGCAGGATAATGCGCTTGTTGAAGTGGTTGACCAGTCCCCGCTCGTGGGTGACGACGATGACGGTGGTGCCCAGCGCGTTGATGCGCTCCAGCAGCGTCATGATCTCCAGAGAGCGGGCGGGATCCAGGTTGCCGGTGGGCTCGTCAGCCACCACGGTGGAGGGGTTGTTCACCAGCGCGCGGGCGATGGCCACGCGCTGCTGCTCGCCGCCGGACAGCTGGTCGGGGTAGCTGTTCTCCTTGTCGGCCAGTCCCACCAGCTCCAGCACATAGGGGATGCGGTTTTTCAGCTCACGGGGCGACGCGCCCACGGCGCGCATGGCCAGCGCCAGATTGTCGCGGACGGTCTTGTTGGCGATAAGGCGAAAATCCTGAAAGATAACGCCGATAGTGCGGCGCATGTAGGGCAGCTGCCGGTCGGCAATACGGCTCATGGAGAAGCCGTTGACCATGACGCGGCCGGAGGTGGGCACCACCTCGCCGGTAAGCAGCTTGATAATGGTGGATTTTCCGGAGCCGGAGGGCCCCACCAGAAAGACGAATTCCCCGTCGTCCACGGTAAAGGAGACGCCCTTCAGGGCGTGGGTCCCGTTGTCGTATATCTTCTCTGCATCTATCAAACGAATCATAGCAGCGCTCCTGTTCGGCAAAGTGCAACATATTGTGGCCAAACCCGACCACAAATACCATTATATATAAATAGTTACAAAATGGCAACAGGAAAGATATGAAAATATTTTGAACAAGTTCGTTGCCTGTCGGTTGGACGCAGCGGGGCGGAAAAAGGTTCCAACGGGGCGAAAAATATCCCCGCTGTACGGGGAACGGATTCCCACGCCAGTGACACGGTCACTGGCTCGGAATAACAGCGCTTCGCGCTGTTAGGGCGGATGTGGGCATCCGCCCCTACGATGCAGAATAAGGACGGTGCGAAACGGGACGTCGTACCCCAAGGGCATTTGTTCCGCTGCGCTCCACGGCAGGACGCCGTCCCCTACATCCGTTATGCGGACACGCTTGCCTGTCTTTTCGTAGGGGGCGATGCCCACATCGCCCCGCCATGCCTGTGCGGTATCCCTTCGGGCGGGCAGGGTCGTCCGCGCCGCACAACAAGCAAAAAAAGACCGGCGAAGCCGGTCTTTTTTATATGCAGTTATTTGTATGCAGTTACGCCTCGATGCCGCGGCTGGTCAGGTACTTCTTGACCATCAGGGCGACCTTGAAGGTGATGGCGTCATCGAACTCGCGGAGGTCAAGGCCGGTGAGCTTCTTGATCTTTTCCAGTCGGTAGACCAGCGTGTTGCGGTGGACGAACAGCTTGCGCGCCGTCTCGGACACGTTCAGGTTATTCTCGAAGAACTTGTAGATGGTGAACAGCGTCTCCTGATCCAGCGCGTCGATGGGGTTCTTTTTGAACACCTCCTGCAGGAACATCTCGCACAGGGTGGTGGGCAGCTGGTAGATCAGGCGGCCGATGCCCAGATTCTCGTAGTTGATGACGTAGCGCTCGGTGTCGAACACCTTGCCCACCTCGATGGCGATCTGGGCTTCCTTGTAGCTCTTGGCCAGATCACGCAGATGAAGCGCCAGCGTGCCGATGCCCACGAACACGCGGCTCTCGCCGTCCTCGCGGAGGGCGACCTCGATGCGGGAGGCCACGGCCTCCATATCCTTGGCGGTGGCGTTCTCGTCCATCTGGTGGATCAGCGCCACGTCATGCTCGCCCACGCTGAGGACGAAGTCGTTCTGCCGGTCGGGGAACAGCGCCTGCACCACGTCCACGGGGACGCTGTCCAGCCGGTCGTCCATGGGACGGATGACGAACACGCCGCGGGCGACCTCGGCGTCCACATGCAGCTCCTTGGCGCGCATGTAGATGTCGGAGATGAGGATGTTGTCGGAGATGATATTCTTGATGAAGGAGCCCTTGTCGTGCTTCTCCTCGTAGTAGCTCTTGGCTGCATTCAGGGCAACGGCGGCCATGGCGCAGACGGTACGGCTCATGCTGTCGTCGCCGGTGGCGAACACGGCGTAGTCAAAGCTGCTGCTCCAGCTGGGCAGCGCCTTGAAATACTTGCCCTCCAGCGCAACGCAGGAACCATCGGCGGCGATGATAGGCTCCACATACTTGCCCCACTTCTTGCCGATAGCCGTCAGCTCACTGCAGGCGATGACGGTACCCTCGGCGTCGATAACGCCGATCGTGCGGTCAGTCGTCTCCTTGAATTGAAGTACAGAGTTCTGAAAGATCCTGCCGGACATAACGTAATCCTCCTGCGAAACCCGCGTCGGTACTTTGTGCAATCTGCTCAGTTGTTGCTCCTATTATATCGTCATAATCACGATTTTGCAAGCGTTTTTTTATCTTTTACACAAAAAACTTGTCGTGTTTTTTGTGGTTATGTCAAATAAATCACATGGCACATACGCGGTACAGCGCCGAGATCTCCTCATCGGTCAGCAGGCGGTATGCGCCGGGCGGCAGGTCGTCCGGCAGCGTGAGCGGCCCCATGGACAGGCGCTTCAGATACAGCACCGGCGCACCGCAGGCGGCCAGCATCCGCTTGACCTGATGGAATTTGCCCTCCCGCAGGGTGACGATGCAGGTGCGGGGCTGGGGCAGCAGCTCCAGGCCGGCGGGCAGGCACACAAGGCCGTCGGGCAGAGTCATGCCGGCGGCGAAGGCGGACACGTCCGCCGGGGACAGGTCACCGTCCACGCGGGCAAGGTAGCGCTTGTCCACATGGCAGCGGGGGCTGAGGAGCCGGTGGGTCAGCTCGCCGTCGTTGGTCAGCAGCAGCAGACCCTCGGTGTCCTTGTCCAGCCGTCCCACCGGCGCCAGATCGATGCGGCGCAGCTCCGGCGGGAGAAGCTCCAGCACCGTGGGCTGGCGGCGATCCTCGGTGGCGGTCAGCACCCCGGCGGGCTTGTGCAGCAGGACGTAGGTGTACCGGCGGAGGGTCAGAGGCTGGCCGCAGACGGTGAAGGCAGCGGAAGCCGGGTCGTACTTCTCCTCGGCGGAGGCGGCGGGGACGCCGTTGACCAGCACCTGCCCCTGCCGCACCAGCTGCTTGACCTCCCGGCGCGACCAGCGGCCTGTGGCGGCCAAGAGCTTATCCAGACGTTCCATGGCGTATCCTCCCTGCGGCGGTTTTTCTGTATCATAGCATATTCCGGGCGGAATGGAAATAGGTAATGATGAGGTGATGAAAATGATGGTATTTCAGGTGCGGCTTCCCCGGCGGCGAGCGGCAGCTATGGCGGCGGCGGTGGCCATGGTGGCGGCCGCGGCGGCGGTGCTGGCCGGATGCTTCAATGGCAAGGAAAAGCCCTTGACACTGGCGGACGACCCTGCAAGGGTTTCCTATTTACAGGAGTTGGGCTGGCAGGTGGAGAGCACGCCGGTGGAGACGCTGGATCTGCAGCTGCCCCAAGAGCTGGCGGAGACGTGGGGCGAGTACGCCGCCATGCAGACGGCGCAGGGTATGCCCTTCGCGGACTACGCCGGGCAGCCGGTGCGCCGGTACACCTACCGGGTGACCAACTATCCGGGAATGGAAAAGGGCGTGCAGGCCAATCTGTATCTGTGCGGCGATGTGCTCATCGGCGGGGACATCGTGGCCACGGGCAAGGGCGGCTTCCAGCACGGGTTGGAGTATCCGGGGGTGTAAAAGTGAATACAGTCAGGCGTATTTCGACGCGATTATACAATCAGTTGTCGGAATAGGCAGAAAAAGAGGAAGCCTTACGGCTTCCTCTTTTATTCATTGCGCAGTCCCTGTGGGGTCAGATTACTCGTCGATCTCGATGACGACGCCGGAACCCACGGTACGGCCACCCTCACGGATAGCGAAACGCAG
>OLWB01002742.1_pt1 | contig 13705 bp, 11 predicted proteins | sample 1673331 | NCBI WGS metagenome assembly OLWB01 (sample SAMEA3178943, study PRJEB25190) | human gut metagenome | biome: human gut; feature: human-associated habitat; material: faeces | place: Austria | collected 2013
TCGGCGCCGACGTCTGCCACCTCAACCTGCACAAGACCTTCGCCATGCCCCACGGGGGCGGCGGCCCGGGCGTGGGCCCGATCTGCGTCGCCGAGCACCTCAGGGCGTTCCTTCCCTCGCATCCGGTTATGCCGACGGGCGGCGACGAGGGCATCACGGCCGTGGCGTCGGCACCCTGGGGCTCCGCCATGCTGCTGCCCATAACCTATGGTTATATTAAGATGCTGGGTGGAAACGGGCTGCGCCGCGCCACCGAAATGGCGATCGTCAATGCCAACTACATGTCCTCGGCGCTGGCACCGGAATACCGCACCTATTATTCGGGCGAGACCGGCCGCGTGGGACACGAGATGATCCTCGACCTGACCTCTTTCAAGAAGGACTACAACATCGACTGCGGCGACATCGCCCACCGCCTGATGGACTACGGCTTCCATGCCCCGACGCTCTCGTTCCCCGTGCACGAGACGCTGATGGTCGAACCGACCGAATCGGAACCGAAGGCCGAGATGGATCGCTTCATCGAAGCGCTGGTGAGCATCAAGCGCGAATGCGAAGCCGCCGCGGGGCAGGCCGACAACGTGGTCGCCAACGCGCCGCACACCGCCGTCGAGATCGCCGGCGAATGGACGCATCCCTACACCCGCGCCGAGGCGGCATTCCCGCTCGCATGGGTGCGCGAAGCGAAGTTCTTCCCCTACGTGACCAAGATCGACAACGGCTACGGCGACCGCAACCTCTGCTGCCGCAACTGCGAATAAGAGACAACACAGGGCGGAGTAAGGTGCTCCGCCCTGCCTGTTTCATACCGGCACAAGCCCCGGAGGGATGGCGTATGTAAACCCGGCATCGTTTTTTCAAAAAAATATTATATCTTTGTTCCATATCGTTTAATCGTCTGCCTATGAATTAAAAGCACGAATCGAGTGCGCACATTTTAGACTTATTCGGAAAAAGCGTTTAGCTTGCATCTGGTTCATGAAACTTCGACACTTTCACAAACCACCCAGAGTAAAGCAATAAACGCTCACGTTTCACGGCGTGGGCTTTACTTGTTTATTTGGTGGTTAGGTAGTCGAAGACCTCATGAACCGATAACACAGTTTTGTCCGCGCTTTTTTTATGTACGTACGGAACCGGAAGCGAGGACAAATCAACCAAATAAAAAAAAGAAACCCATGAAAAAATTCTTATTCCTCCTGCTGCTGTTCGGTTCGTTCTCGGTATTGGCAGGAAATCCCGCATGCCGCGTTTACGGCAGCAAAAACAATACGGTCGCCACATTGACACGGACAAATGTCACTTCCGACTCGCGCGCCGTCCTCGGCGGACAAGTCCAGCTGACAAAAACAGAGTCCGAGGACATCACGATCATCGTGGAAGTCTGGGACGGAAACCGGGACATAGGACGAACGACAGTAACAATCCCCGCCGGAGCATCATACGCCGGCTTTTCCATGACCCGTGACAATAACGGTATAGAACCCAACAAGACCTACCAACTGGCTATTTCCAGCGCGACCTGTCAATAGAAACCAGCCGAAGCCGATATGAATCTGAAAATTTCGAAGACGGCACGGATCGCCGTCCTGCTGGCGGTGCTGGCCGCACTTATGACGTCGTGCGGAAGCATCTCGGCCTTGTACAGAGACCCCGATTTCCAAAAGGGGTTCCGGGCCGGATGGAACAGCACAGCACCGGAAGAATATCGCTACTGACAGATCCGCATTCGAGGGGGGGGGCTAAGCCTTCCCCTCTTTTCGGCCCCTTTCCCGGAACCCGGTTTCGGGCCCGAAGAGGCGGATTTATCCCTTTTCAGATCCGTTTTCCAGCCTTGCGGCACAATTATTTCATACGATTATTTGGCAACTCGTCCCGAAGTGCGTATCTTTGTCCAATTCTCCGCGAAAGAAGGAATCGCGTTGCAAACGATTATTTATCAACTCATAATATTACAACATGAAAGTAGAACAGAACAAAATGGTCGGCGTGGACTACAAGCTCACCGTCGACGGACAAATCGCAGACCAGTCGCGTCCGGGACAGCCGCTCGAATTCATCTTCGGGACAGGCATGCTGCTTCCCAAATTCGAGGAAGCAATCCTGGGCAAGGAGATCGGCGAGGCCGTCTCGTTCACCCTCGAGCCCAAGGACGGCTACGGCGAGGTGATCGCCGATGCCATCGTAGACCTGCCGAAAAATATATTCATGGTCGACGGCAAACTGGCCGAAGACATCCTCTTCGTGGGTTCGCAGGTGCCGATGAGCGACAACCAGGGCAACCGCATGATGGGTATCGTCAAGGAAGTCGGTGACGAAACCGTGAAGATGGACTTCAACCACCCGATGGCGGGCAAGACGCTCAATTTCGACGTCGAAGTCGTGTCGGTACGCGACGTAACGCCCGAAGACCTGCAGGGCGGCTGTTCATGCGGCGACTGCGGAGACGACTGCGGCGGCGGTTGCGACCACGGAAACGGCCACTGCGACTGCCACTGACGAACACGAAGCGGGACTGGAAAGCCCCGCTTTTTTAAACCCTGATCCTGTACGGCTATGACCCTGACCCAACTTACGACGATGATCGGCAGCGGCACCGTCCACGACCTGTCGGGGCGGGAGGTGGAAAACGTCGATTTCAAAAGCTGCCTGCGGAACGCAACCTCAGGCGAAGCCGGCTCGCGGCTTCGCCTTTGCCGCCGTATCCTGCCCTCCGGCATCCCCGTCCCTATCCCCGGCAACCCCATCCGCAACCAATAACCCGTGTTTACGCTGCGACAATACCTCACGACACTGGCCGACACCCACGGATTGACAAAAACCCTGGGCGGCATGGAGGTATGCCGTGACAGCCGGGGCCGCATGTGTTACACCGTAGGCAACAGCGCCATCGTCTTCCGTGTCCGCCACGAAGGACGCATCCGCTCGCTGCGCTGCTACATGCACCCGCCGCGCCACCTGGCGGAAATTTACGGCGAGCGGCTGCTGCCCCAGGAGCTGTACCTCTACGATTCGCCCCGGAGCGGGGTTTGGGTCGACGTCGTGCTGGGCGACTGGATCGAGGGAACGACGCTCCACGAAGCAGTCGCAGAAGCGGCCGCGGCAGAAGACACAGCACGGCTGCGGCAACTGGCCGCGGCGTTCGACCGCATGGCCGCAGGGCTTACGTCGGACGACTGGGCGCACGGAGACCTCAAGCCCGAAAATATCGTCGTGGATCCCTCAGGGAGGCTGCACCTGATCGACCTCGATGCCATGTACCTGCCGGCATTCGCCGGAGAGGCGAGCCCCGAACTGGGTACCGCGGCCTTCCAACACCCCGCACGGACGATCCGCGACTTCAATGCCTCGCTCGACGACTATCCCGCGGCGCTGATCTCGACGGCCCTCCATGCGCTGGCGCTCGACCCTGCCCTGTACGTACGCTACCCCGATGCCGACGGGCTGCTCTTCTCGCCGCAGCAGATCCGCACCGACGAGGCGCTCCGCGAGGCCATCGCGCTTTTCGAAGGCGAGGGGCTGGCCGTGCAGTACCGCATCGCGCGGTTGCTGTATGCACCCACGCCCCGTTTGTTCGGGCTGCCGGAGTTGCTGGCATGCGCAGCACGGGCTGGCGGGCCGCCGTCCGGCGGGAACGAAGGCGCAGAGACAACCGGAAATACATGCGGGGACAAAAGCGGCGGCACGGACGGCGTCACAGGCAGGGATCTTGTTCGGAATACAGGGCGCGGCACGGACAAACGCCTGGGCGGGAAGACCGGCGGTGAGTCGTTTGCGGACATGGGCGGCGGCGCACGGAACGACGGCACGGAAACTTTCCCGGAACTGTTCGTCGGGAACGGCCTGTGGGGTTACAGGACACCGGAGCAGATCGTCATACCTCCGCTCTACGACTGCGGGTTCGACTTTACCGAAGAGCTTGCCGCCGTCAGGCTGGGCAAAACCTGGCATTATATCGACACCGAAGGGCATACCCGGATTCGATGCCCGGGGTGCGAAGCCGTAAAGCCCTTCCGCAACGGCCGTGCGGAGGTCATCCGTGACGGCAGGCGGCTGGAAATCGACCGCGCAGGGCGCGAACAGGAATCCGGTTCGGCGGTTTCAGCATGCCGCAGCATATAATTACGGACAAGGCATTTGCATACCATCGCACACGGCCCCGACAGGCATGCGCAGACACACGGCCGCCGGAAGGTTTCGCTGCAGTTCACCCGACCGGGCAAAAATCCATTCCAGATAAAAAAATATTTTTTTTCATTTTTGCAGAAAAACGAGAATTTCAATTACAATCCGGCATCGCGACCATATCCAGGGCGAACAATCCGTCGATAATCCGCAGGGGGAAACCGTTATTTCGTGATTTCGAGGCATTTCAGCGGCAGATACAACCTTACGCGAAAAAACCTATATTTGCCACGAGTTAACCCTTACAAACCATTTGCGTATTTATGAAAAATTTTCCTGTTCTGCTGAAGTTCATCGCAGGATGCGGCCTGCTGGCACTGGCCGCCTGCGACGACAAAGATCCCTCAGGCGGAGACACCCCGCCCCAGACCGAGTTTACAATCACTGCAACTGCAATCACCCCGCGCGGAGCCACGGTATCCGTCTCGCCCAAAAACCAGACAGGAGCCTACTATTTCGACGTCGTTTCCGATAAGGTGCTCCGGGAAAATTACGGCGGGGACTTCGAGGCCTGTTTCAAAAGCGGCCTGCAACAATACATAGACCGTTATGCGGCAACCCTCACGCCCGAAGAGGTGCTGACGGCTATAAGCAGCACCGGCGACGCCTCCTATACCTACCAATGGCTGGGAGACAATACCAAATACTACATCCTGGCGGCAGGCATCACTACTGCGGAACCCGGGACGACGACCAAAGTGGAATACAGCGAATTCGAAACGCTGCCCCTCATCAAAAACGAATTCACGTTTTCGGACATCACCCCGACCGACCTTTCGGTAAAAGCCACGGTCTCATCGGCCGACCCGGAACTGCGGTACGTCACCTATCTGGTCGAAAAAGAGGAGTTCGACGCTACGGGGCTCTCTCCCGAAGCCTATGTCGACAAAACGAACCAGGAACTGATCGCCTATGCCACAGGGCTGGGAGTCACATTAGAAGATGCCATCGAGGCGATGTCGGAAAGCGGCGTCAGCGAATTCAGCCAGAACAAACTCGCCCCGGCTGTAGATTTCCTGCTGATCGCAGCAGGCATCAATTCCGAAGGCTACGTTATCACGGAATGTGCCAGCCGGGAAGTCCGGACGGCCGATCCCCGGAAATCGGACATGACCTTCGAATTCCAGGTCAGCGACCTTTCGCCCACGGGTGCCGTGATCAAATACATCCCTTCCGTAAAAAACGACCGTTACTTCTACGATATCGCCGAGAGCAAAGAGCTCGAAGGACTTACCGACGAGCAGATCATGGCCAAACGAATCGAACTCGCAGGCAGCTATATCGGGTTCTACACCACGTATGACGATTACGAGAACGACATGAGAAGCTACCTCGACCCCGATACGGAATACGTCGCCCTGGCATTCGGATATATCTCTTACATCACGACCGGACTATTCCGTTCGGAACCGTTCAGCACACCCGCATCCCAGTACGGACAGGATTTCGGCGAATGTACATCCGGATACTACGGCGACCGGTACCAGACGGGCAAGGACAACTGGCGCCTGGCGCTCGTCGCCGCCGACAAGTCTTATACGCTCTCGCTCAACTGCCTCGCCGACGCCGTGACGGGCGCCGCCGCCGGCATCCCGGCCGGAGAATACACGTTCTCGGCCGACGGGGCGCAGGGAGCTTTCTCGATCCTGCCCGACGGATCGAACGTCACCAACAAAAGCGACCAAAGCAGCAGTGCCGTAAAATCAGGTAAACTGACCGTCGCCTATGAAGGTTCTGCCTGCATCATCGCGGCCGACATCACCGACAGCGAAGGGAACAACGTCAAAGGCAGCTTCCGGGGCAGCGTCGCCGCAACCGACTATGCAGCCTATCCTGCCATCGGGCAGATCGTCTCGGCACAGGTCTCCTTCTACGGCGGGGGCAACTGGTTCATCAACCTCTATGATTATCCGCTGGAGGGCAGCAGCAGTTACCGGCTTACGTTCGATCTTTATGTTTCGACCGAGACATCTCCCTCGGCCGCAGGCGGACTGCCCGAAGGAACTTATGATGTGGTCGCGACAGGACTGGGCATCCGCAGCAACAAGGACACCAAGGTGGAATTCGCCAGCAAGCAGCTATGCACCATAGAAAGCGGGCAGATGACCGTCGCGCGCAACGGGGACGAATATACGATCTCGTTCAAGGGTTCATGCCCGCTGACGGACATCGACATCAGCTACACCGGGGCACTGAAAGTCAACGACCTGACCAGATCGGCACCCGCAAAAAATGCCGGTGAAGGCATTGGGGCGAAAATGCCCGGAACCGGCAGTCCCATGACGAAGAAACAGTCCGCGACGGCATCCCGCGAAGAGCCCCGGAAACCCCGCACACGGATACCGGACAACGGCGTCGGCCTGCGGCATTTCGACCTCTGACCCATAAAAAATCAAAAAAAATCCGGCTGCTTTCCCAGGCAGCCGGATTTTTCATCGGGAGGCTCCGGGGAAGGGCGCGCATCGCCCGGCATGCGAAAAACAGCGGGATCTATGTTTTTTGCGGACAATTCGTTATATTTGCATCTGCTTAATACAATTGTAATGCCCCAATTCAGAAATTTGACACCGGCGGAAATCGCCGCGGTCGAGTCGCTCGGCTCCTCGGCCGAAGCGTGGTCGCAAGTGTCGGTCACCGACGATTTCACCCCCTTCCAGTTGCTGCAAAGCCACCTGGAAGGCAAGGTCGTGATCGGCTCCGGAGCACGCATCATCCGCTCACGGGTGTGCAACTACCACCTCGGCGAAGGGGCGCTCGTCGAAGGGGTCACGGCACTCGAATGCCGCCGCAGGAGCACGTTCGGGAACGGCGTGGGCGTGGCGACGATGAACGAATGCGGCGGGCGCACGGTGAAGATTTACGACCGCCTTTCGGCACAGGCAGCCTATCTGATGGCCGTCTACCGGCACCGCCCGCAGACCATGGCGGCCCTGGAAAAGATGGTCGACGACTATGCCGAAACCCGCGCCTCGCAGACGGGGAGCGTCGGCAAGGACAGCCGCATCGTCGGCGCCAGGTTCATCCGCGAAGTCCGCATCGGCGACAACGTCACCGTCGACGGCGCCTCCCTGCTCGAAAACGGCACGGTCTGCGACGGCGCGCACATCGGCGTGGATGTCAAGGCCTACGACTTCATCGCCGCGGAAAACGCCCGGATCGACAACGGCTCGATCGTCGAACGCTGTTTCGTGGGCGAAAGCTGCCGGCTGGACAAGGCCTTCACGGCGGCCGAATCGCTGTTTTTCGCCAATTCGCACTGCGAGAACGGCGAGGCCGCCTCGATCTTCGCGGGGCCCTACACCGTCTCGCACCACAAGTCGTCGCTGCTCATCGCGGGCATGTTCTCGTTTTTCAACGCGGGCAGCGGCTCGAACCAGAGCAACCACCTGTTCAAGAGCGGCGCCGTGCACCAGGCGGTGCACCTCAGGGGCTGCAAGTTCGCCAGCGGCGCCTACATCATGTCCCCCGCGCTGGAAGGGGCTTTCACGATGATCATGGGGCACCACTCGTTCCACCACGACACGTCGGCCTTCCCCTACTCATACCTGATCGAAAAGGAGGGGCGTTCGGTGCTCATGCCCGGGGCGAACCTCACCAGCTACGGCGCCGTGCGCGACATCGAGAAATGGCCGGCACGCGACCGCCGCACCATACGGCGCGACGTCATCAACTTCGAAGAATACAACCCTTATATCACCTCGGGAATGCTCAGGGCCGTGGATACGCTCCACGCGATCGCAGAGGAAGACCCCGACGCCCCGACGTACGTCCACCAGAAGGCGATCATCCGCGCGGCGGCCCTCAAACGGGGCATCGGACTCTACAACCGCTTCATCGTGGCGGCGCTGGGCGCGATGCTCGACCGGGGAGAATCGGCGGAACGCTACGACGGCAGCGGCCGCTGGCTCGACATCGCCGGGCAGTATATCACCAAACGCGAAGTCGAGGCCATCCTCGATGCCATAGACCACGGCGAACTGGCCTCGCCCGAAAAGGTGGACAACCGTTTCAGGGTCTTTTCCGTCCACTACGACGACTACGCCCACAGCTGGGCCGAAGGGGTCTACGCATCGCTGCTGGGACACATCCCGACCGTGGCGGAGATAGAAGAGGCCATCGCGGCGGGGCGCAACGCCCGCGCGACGATGCGCCGTACGACCGACGCCGACCGCGACCGCGACTGCTCGCTCGACATGGCGGTCAGCTACGGCCTCGACAGCGACGACGAAGGGGAAGTACGCGACGACTACTACTCCGTCCGGGGACTTAAATAGACGCAACATGTATACACAGAGCATCACACGCAACCACCGCACGGCATTCATCCTGGCCATAGACGGCTCGGGGTCGATGGCCGAAAGCATCCTCTTCCGGGGACGCTGCATGACCAAGGCCGAAGCGGTTGCAACCATCACCAACGACCTGCTGTTCGAGCTCGTCGAACGGGCACGCCGCAGCGACGGCGTACGCGACTATTACGACATCGCCGTGGTCGGTTATTCGGGTGACGACGAGGTACGCTCGCTGCTGCCCGGAGGCGAGGATCTGGTGCCTGTCAGCGCCCTGGCGGCACAGGAGATGCCGGTGCACACGGAGGTGATCGAACACCGGCTTCCCGACGGCAGCATCGCCCTGCGGGAGATTCCCGCACCGGCGTGGATCAAGCCCCTGTCGGCCGGGCAGACGCCGATGTGCGAGGCACTGCGCCGCGTGAGGGACATAGCCGCCGGATGGACTTCCCGCACGGCCAACGCCGAAAGTTTCCCTCCCGTGGTCTTCAACATCACCGACGGCGAGGCCACGGACTGCGACAACGAGGAGCTGCGCACGGTCTGCGACCAGATCAAGGCGCTGGGCACCGTCGACGGCAACGTCCTGTTGATCAATATCCATATCGCCGCCGGGGATACCGAACGTCCGGTATTCTTCCCCGAGGCGCACGAAGCCCGGTACACCAACCGGTATGCCTCGCTGCTCTACGACTGTTCGAGCGAAATGCCCACGGTCTTCAACGAGGCCATCCGCGAAGCCAAGGGCCCGGGTGCGATCCCGCCCTTCCGCGGCATGAGCTACAACGCCTCGGCGGCCCAGCTGGTCGCCATGCTCAACATAGGTTCCATCAGCGTCAAAACCGAATAGAGATGATAGTGACCCTGCAACATTTCTCCCGGGCACTGCTGACGCCCGACCTGTCGCTGGCGACGCTCGCCGACGCCCGCCCCGTTACGGAACCCAACGGCATACCGCGCCTGGTGCGCACGACGCGTTTCGCCGAGGCGGAAGTCGAATGGCGGGGCGAGCGGTGGCTCGTCGCCATGCCCCTGAACCCGTCGGCCATGCCCCGGATCGAACGCACGGTCTCGGCGCTGCGCAAACTCAACACCGGCTACCTGGCGGAATGCCGCATACTGCCGGGCGAAATGCGCTGGCACGACGCCACGGGCGCGGAACGGCACACAGACTTGGTGTTGCAGCACCTGCCTGCGGGGCGGGAGTTCGCCGAAGCGCTGCTCGCCGAGGACAAGGCGACGCTGCTCGCGGCACTCGACACATTGCAGGCGGCGCTCGGGGAGCTGGAATTCACACACAACAACCTCAAGGAAACGAATCTCCGCTGGCACCGGGGACGGTTCGTCCCGATACGCTATTACGATGCCCGCATCGGCACGGCGGAGCTCGGCACGGGTGACAGGGAGGCATTCGCCGCACTCCGGCACAGGATCGCCGAGGCACCCGCGCCCCGCCAGACGGCCAACGACGTCACAGCACCCTACAACCCGCTGCGCAGCCTGACCGGGCACCGCTGGACGAGCCACGTATTCGAAGGACTGGTGTGCGTGGAGGACGACAACGGATTCGGGTTCGTGGATACGGACAACAACCCGGTGATCCCGGCGCAGTTCGTCTGGGCGGGCGATTTCCGCGAAGGCCGCGCCGAGGTACAGACGCAGACGGGGATGGGGCTGATCGACCGCCGGGGCTGTTACGTCATACCTCCCGAATACGAAATCGTCGACTACGACCCCGCCGCCAGCGTGGTGCATGTGCGCAACAACGGGCACTGGGCGCTGTTCGACTACCTGGGACGCCGCCTCACGGAGTTCCGGACGGAAGTCCCGGAGCCCTGCGGGCCTGAAATTTGCAGGTGACAACGGCAATATTAGATATTTCGCCGTTATCGGCGCCTTCCGGCTGCATTGGCAAACCCGGCCCGGAGGGGCGCTGCCCGGCACAACCGGAAAAGGCGACCGGCGGGACTTCGGAGCATATAATCACGATAACAAATACAAAAAATTACAAGTCATGGAAGAAACGATCAAATGCCTGATTATCGGCAGCGGCCCCGCAGGATACACGGCCGCCATCTATACGTCGCGTGCAAACCTCCAGCCCGTGCTCTACGAGGGCATCGAACCGGGCGGGCAGCTCACGACGACGACCGACGTGGAGAATTTCCCGGGCTACCCCGACGGGGTCAGCGGCCAGCAGATGATGGCCGACATGCGGCGCCAGGCCGAGCGCTTCGGCGCCGAGATCCGCACGGGCACCGCCACGCGCGTAGACCTCTCGTCGCGGCCGTTCCACGTGGTGATCGACGGCCAGACGGAGATCAGGGCCGAAACCCTGATCATCGCCACGGGCGCCTCGGCCAGATACCTGGGGCTCCCCTCGGAGACGAAATTCCGCGGCATGGGCGTGAGCGCCTGCGCCACCTGCGACGGCTTCTTCTACCGCAAGAAGGACGTGGCGGTCGTGGGCGGCGGCCCGTCCGGTTTGACCTGTGCGTACTTCGCCGCCCTCATGGGCCACGACGTTGACGTGTTCGAGGAGCGCAAGCAGCTGGGCGGCATGATCCGTTACGGCATCCCCGCGTACCGCTTCCCGCGCGAGCGCCTGGACGAGGACATTCGCGGCATCCTGGCCGTGGGCGGCATCGCCGTGCATACCGAAAGCCCCGTGGACGCCGAGCGCATGGCGCAGCTTTCGGCGGATTACGACGCCGTGTACGTGGCCGTCGGCGCGCAAACCGGTAAGGGCCTGCGCATCGACGGTACGGATGCCGAAGGCGTGTTTTCCGCCGTTGACCTGCTCGGACGCATCGGCGATGGCGATTATCCCGACTTCACGGGCAAGAAGGTTGCCGTCATCGGCGGCGGCAACGTCGCCATGGACTGCTGCCGCACGGCGGTGCGTGCCGGCGCCGAGGAGGTGTCGGTGGTGTACCGCCGCCGCATCTCCGACATGACGGCGCTGCCGGCCGAGATCGAGTCGGCCATCGCCGAGGGCGTGGAGATGATCACGCTGCAGGCGCCGGCCGCCGTCGAGAAGGACGAGCAGGGCCGCTGCTGCGCGCTGCTGACGAACCCGCAGATGATCGGCCCGGTCAAGCGCGGCCGTCCCGCGCCGGTTGCCGCCGACAAGCCGCAGATGCGCATCCCTGCCGACGTCATCTTGATCGCCGTGGGGCAGAACATCGTGTCCGCGCCGTTCGAGGAGTTCGGCATGGCGGCCGAATGGGGCGAGTTCAAGGCGGACGAGCAGCTGCATGCGCAGATGGACGCCGAGGCGCTTGCCGCCCGCGGCGCCGATGCCTCCGCGGGTGCGAACGTGTTCGTGGGCGGCGACTGCCAAACCGGCCCGGCGTCGGCCATCAAGGCCATCGCCGCCGGCAAGGTTGCCGCGCGCAACATCGACCATATGCTGGGCTTTAACCATACGCTCGACTGCGGCGTGACGGTTCCGCCGGCCCAGCCCAACGACCGCGCGGCGTACGGCCGCGTGGAAGTGCTCGAGCGCCCCGCGCGCGAGCGCAAGAACGATTTCGATGCCGTCGAGGTTCCCATGAGCACGGAGGAAGCCATGCAGGAATGCGGCCGCTGCCTGCGCTGCGACCACTTCGGCGCCGGCGCCTGCGAAGGGGGGCGTATCCAGTATGCTTAACATCACCATCGACGGCCGCGCGCTCAAGGCGCGCGAGGGCCAGACCGTTTTGGAAGCCGCCCGCGAGGCCGGCATCCACATCCCCACGCTGTGCTACCTGGCCGAGCGCAGCGCCATCGGGTCGTGCCGCGTGTGCGTGGTCGACGTCGAGGGGCAGGACGCCCCCGTGCCCGCGTGCACCACGCGCGTGGTCGACGGCATGCAGCTGCAAACAGCCACCGAGCGCGTGCTGAAGTACCGCCGCATGGCCGTTGACCTGCTGATCTCCAACCACGGCTTGGATTCGACCGACTACTGCTTCAGCTGCGTGAAGAACGGCGCCTGCGAGCTGCAGGCCGTGGCGCGCGAGGTGGGCGTTTCGCACCCCACCTTCCCCGTTGCGCAAACGCGCAAGCCGGTGCTGGATTCCAACCCGTTCCTGCGCTTCGACCCCAACCTGTGCATCGCCTGCCAGCGTTGCGTGGGCGCGTGCAACAACGCGGCCGGCAACCACGTGCTGCAAACGGGCAAGCGCGGCGTGCGCACCACCATCCGCGCGCCGTTCGGGCCGAACTGGGACGCCACCATCTGCGAGAGCTGCGGCAACTGCGCGCAGGCGTGCCCGACGGGCGCCCTGGTGGAGAAGCGCCGCGGGCTGTACCGCGAGTGGGACACCCATACCGTTCGCACCACCTGCCCGCACTGCGGCGTGGGCTGCCAGCTCGACCTGGTGGTGAAGGGCGACCAGATCGTGGACGTGCAGGCCGCCGACGGCCCGTCCAACGACGGCCTGCTGTGCGTGAAGGGCCGTTCCGGCAGCTTCGACTTCGTGAACTCCCCCGACCGCATCACCACCCCGCTGGTGAAAAACCCCGAGACCGGCGAGTTCGAGCCGGCAGATTGGGATACGGCGCTCGACCTGGTGGCGCGCAGGTTCGCCGAGCTCAAGGAGGAGCACGGCGGCGAGAGCATCGCGGCGTTCGCGTGCTCGCGTTCCACCAACGAGGATATCTATCTCTTCCAGAAGATGGCGAGGTGCGCATTCGACAGCCCCAATGTCGATAACTGCGCACGTGTTTGACACGCCCCCACCGTTGCCGGTCTGGCAACTACACTTGGTTCGGGCGCAATGACGAACTCCATCAAGGATGTGTGCGAGGATTCGCAGGTTATCCTGCTGGTGGGCAGCAATCCGGAAGAGGCGCACCCGGTCATGGGCATGCGCCTGCGACAGGCGGTCGAGCGCGGCGCGAAGCTGATCGTGGTGGACCCGCGCGAGATCGGGCTGGCGAAGAAGGCCGACATCCACCTGAAGCTGCGCCCCGGCACGAACGTGGCGTTCGCGAACGGCATGGTGAACGTGCTGATACGGAAGGGCCTGGTGGACCGCGAGTTCGTGGAAAGCCGCACCGAGGGCTTCGACGAGCTTGCCGCCATGGTGGCCGACTACACCCCCGAGCGCGTGGCCGAGATCTGCGGCATCGATGCGCGTGACCTGGAGGCGGCCGCCGAGATGTACGCAACGGCCGAGCGCGCCCCCATCGTCTACTGCTTGGGCGTTGTGGAGCACTCCACGGGCACCGAGGGCGTTATGGCGCTG
>OLWB01002746.1_pt1 | contig 13695 bp, 5 predicted proteins | sample 1673331 | NCBI WGS metagenome assembly OLWB01 (sample SAMEA3178943, study PRJEB25190) | human gut metagenome | biome: human gut; feature: human-associated habitat; material: faeces | place: Austria | collected 2013
ATCCGTGTACATATGAAATATATCGGCCATACGCTTTTCAACGATGAGCGGTATGGCGGACATGATATCTTGAAAGGAACAACTTTTACTAAATATAAACAGTTCGTGCAAAACTGTTTCGCTATTTGTCCACGTCAGGCCTTGCATGCTAAGACGTTGGGGTTCGTTCATCCTACTACGGGAGAGGAGATGTTTTTCGATTCTGAGATTCCTTCCGATATGCAGCAGCTGATCGACAGATGGCGTGTATATGCGAACACTAAAGAATTGTAAAAATGAAAAAGAACATCGCTATCGTAGCAGGGGGAGATTCCTCCGAGATCGTTATTTCATTAAAAAGTGCGGACGGAATCTACTCTTTTATTGATAAAGACAAATATAATTTATATATTGCCATCGTTAAGAGGGATGAGTGGGCGGTTATACTTCCTAGCGGGGAACATACACCAATTGATAAGAATGATTTTAGCTTCAAGGAGAATGGCGTGACGAGGCATTTTGACTTCGCTTATATAACGATACATGGTACTCCGGGCGAGGACGGACGTTTGCAAGGATATTTCGATATGATCGGTATGCCTTACTCGTCTTGCGGGATGCTGGTGAGCGCTTTGACATTCAATAAATACGTATGTAATCATTACTTGAAAGACTTTGGTGTAAAAATTGCCGCGTCCATTCATTTATTCAAGGGAGAGACTATTACGGACGAAGAAGTCGTGACTCGTTTGGGTTTGCCTATTTTCGTGAAACCAAACGATGGGGGTAGTAGTTTTGGCGTGACGAAGGTGAAAGAGGTCTCCGCTATCCAGCCCGCTATCGCTAAGGCGTTTGGGGAAGGACGTGAGGTGATTCTCGAGCGCTTTATCGATGGAACGGAAGTGACATGCGGTTGCTATAAGGTGGAGGGTAAAGAGGTTGTCTTCCCTTTGACCGAGGTGGTTACGAATAACGAATTCTTCGATTTCGACGCGAAGTATAACGGACAGGTGGACGAGATCACTCCGGCCCGTATCTCCACCGAGTTGACGGAGTTGATACAGCGCGAGACATCAAGGATCTACGATATATTGGGCGCCAAAGGACTGATTCGTGTGGATTATATTATTCCGGCAGACGGGGAGCCTGTCTTACTGGAAATAAACACGACACCGGGAATGACGGCTACCAGCTTTATCCCACAGCAAGTACGTGCGGCGGGATTGGATATAAAGGATGTCATGACAGACATTATTGAAGACGAACTCAAAAACAGAAAAACAAAATGAATAGATATGGATACAGAAACAGTTTCCCCTAATTTCGACGACATCCGTCCGCTGAACAACAGTGAGGTGAAGGACGCGATTGAAAAATTGGTCGCCAATGAGGATTTCGAGCGGGCTTTACGTTACATAAAGCCGAATTTGAATTGGGAGGAATTCTCAGTTGCCATGCGTGCTTGCAAGACGAAGGAGGAGTTTAAATCTACTCTGGCCTATGACGCTGTAATGACGGTGGCGAAAAATACTACTTTCTCGCTTACTATCTCAGGGCGTAGCCGTCTGCCGAAAGATAAGGCGGCCTGTACGTTTATCTCGAACCATAGGGATATCGTATTGGATGCCTCCTTCTTGAACGTCATGTTATATGATGTGGGGTATGGTATGACGCAGGTCGCTATCGGCGACAATCTTTTAATCCGTCCGTGGATCGAGACGTTGGTGCGCTTGAATAACAGCTTTATCGTGAAGCGTGGCGTTTCTGTTCGTCAGATGTTGGAGGTCAGCAAGACGCTTTCCGCCTATATCCATCATGCGATCAAGAATGTGAACGAGTCTGTATGGATCGCCCAGCGTGAGGGACGTGCTAAGGATTCGGACGATCGTACGCAGGGCAGCGTATTAAAAATGTTGAGTATCGGCGGTGATAAGGATAATCTGTTGTTGAATTTGATGGACTTGAATATCGTACCGGTCGCTATCTCCTACGAGTTTGATCCTTGCGATTTCTTGAAGGCGAAAGAATTCCAGATGAAGCGGGATGATCCGGATTACGTGAAATGTCAGCGGGATGATTTGTTGAGCATGGAAACGGGTATCCTGAATAATAAGGGTCGTGTCCACTTCACGATCACTTCCCCGATCAATGATTCCTTGGCTAAACTAGACAAGGATATGGAGAAGAATGAGCTGGTAAGCGCTATCGCGTCCGTTATCGACCGGGAGATCTATAAGAACTATCGTTTCTATCCTTGTAATTACGTAGCTTATGATTGGCTGAACGGTACTCGCCGTTTCCACGAGCATTACGGACCGAAGGATAAGAAGCAGTTCGAGGAGTATATACAAGGACAGTTGGACAAGATCGTCCTTCCGAATAAGGATGAGGCGTTCTTACGTAAGAAACTATTGGAGATGTACTCCAATCCGTTGAAGAACTATTTGACAACTTTATAAGTTCCAATTGATTTTGATAGAGAGGTGTTGTAAAAGAGCGGAAGAAGCCTTTTACAACACCTTTTTGGTTAACCGACGTATCTACGTTCATAAATACCTGCATGAATGTATGTTTCTTAACATACGCTTTCGGTGACATATTGTAATCCCCTATTTCGTATCTTTGGCATATACGGTAAGAAACGCTTACAGTATGCTAATCATTTAAATCAGTAGCAGTATGAAACCGGAAGATTACATCACCCGTGAGGAGAAGTATGGTGCCCACAACTATCATCCCCTGCCGGTCGTTCTCAGAAGAGGCGAAGGCGTGTTCGTGTGGGACGTGGAAGGAAAACGTTATTTTGATTTCTTGTCCGGATATTCGGCGTTAAGCCAAGGACATTGCCATCCTAAGATCGTAAAGGCCCTGATGGAGCAAGCGGAGAGGCTTACGCTCGTGTCTCGTGCCTTTCATGCTGATATACTTGGTGAATACATGGAATTTACTTGCAAATTCTTCGGCTATGACAAACTTCTGCCGATGAATACGGGAGCCGAGGCGGTAGAGACGGCCTTGAAGCTTTGCCGTCGGTGGGGATATCGTCGGAAAGGGGTTGCCCCGGAACGTGCGAAGATCGTGGTTTGTAGCGAGAATTTCCATGGACGTACGATTACGATTATTTCCATGAGTACGGACCCTAGCTCATACGCCGATTTCGGTCCTTATACACCCGGGTTTATAAAGATACCCTATAATAATGTGGATGCGTTGGCCGAGGCCCTGAAAGATCCTGATGCAGTAGGCTTCTTGGTGGAACCGATCCAAGGTGAGGCTGGGGTAGTGGTGCCCGACGATGGTTATCTGCGGGCTTGCTATGATCTTTGTCATCAAAAGAATGTGTTGTTTATCGCGGACGAGATACAGACGGGTATCGGCCGTACCGGTAAGTTATTGGCTTGCGATTACGAGGGGATTCGTCCGGACATCTTGATCTTGGGAAAGGCGTTGTCCGGTGGGGTCAGTCCGGTCTCGGCGGTATTGGCGGACGATGAGATCATGCTTACGATCGCTCCGGGAGAGCACGGTTCTACGTATGGTGGAAATCCGTTGGCGGCGAAAGTCGCTATCGCAGCCTTGGAGGTGGTACGTGACGAGCATTTGTCGGAGAATGCGTTTAAGATGGGTGAGCTGTTCCGTGGTGAGATGGAGCGGATTAATAATCCTATGATAAAGAAAGTACGGGGTAAGGGCTTGCTGAACGCTGTCGTGACGGAACCTAAAGATGGGAAGACGGCATGGGACATCTGTTTGGCGTTGAAGGAAAACGGTTTGATAGCCAAGCCTACCCACGATCATATCATCCGCTTCACGCCTCCTTTGGTGATTACGGAGGAGCAAATGATGGAAGCGATTGGCATTATACGAGATACGTTCGCTAAATTCTAGTGTATGAAGATAAATGTAATAGGTGTTCCCTTGAATCTGGGATGTGACCGGGCTGGCGTAGAGCGTGCCCCGAACCACCTTCGGGAACGGGGATTGATGGGGGTGATCCGGAAGAACGGGCATAAAGCCTTTGACTTGGGTAATTTGTATGTACCCCCTGTTAGCGAGGCGGATAAGTTCGTACGGGGTAACAGCATGAAATATCTGGATGCGATCGTGGAGGTAAATACGAATCTGGCGGAGTTGGTTTATGATACATTGCGTGGAGGAGCGTTCCCCTTGGTGATTGGCGGGGATCATTCGCTGGGTTTAGGTAGCGCCTCGGGCGTGGGTAAATGTTATGATGATTTCGGCATTATCTGGCTGGACGCTCATGGGGATATCAATACCAGCGAGACGTCACCCAGTGGTAATATCCACGGGATGCCTCTTAGCGCATTGATGGGGATGGGAAGCGAGGAGCTGGTGAATGTCTACGCACCCGGGAACAAGGTGAACCCGCAGAACGTATTCTTGGTCGGGACCCGCAGTCTGGATGAAGGCGAGTGGGATTTGATCGAGCGGGAGAAGCTGAGTGTCTATACGATGGAGACGATCCATCTGAAAGGTATCGGCTTCGTTGCGGAGGACATCAAGCGGAAATTGAAGGAACGGAAGATCCGCAACGTGCATTTCAGCATAGACGTGGATAGCATAGACCCCCGTTTCGCCCCGGGCACGGGAACCCGTGTGTGTGAGGGACTGATGCCGGATGAGTTTAATAACTTCGTGGATCATATGCTATCGACAAACTTGATTAAATCGATGGATCTGGTAGAGCTGAATCCGGAATTGGATGTGAACGAGCAGACTACGAGCCTTTGTCTGCAGATCATTGATTATATTACCGCCCGTCTATAAGGAATCTAAATTCCATGGTTTATGATAAGAGTGTGAAAATGAAGTCCCCTTGTCCCGGTTCAGACCGGATACGAGGGGACTTGAAAATACGATATGTCTATCGGTTTATTTCATTTTTCGGATATTGGCGTAATTGAAGCTATCGCTCAAGAAATCATCTTCGCTGAATTTATAGCCTTGAGGGCCCCAGTTGCCCATAGCGAGCATGGCGATCATCTTCATCGGATTGAAACCGCTCATATCGCCGCCGGCGGCCGCTAGAGGAACGGACTCCATCAGCTTGCGCATGGAATGTGGATAATTCTCGTTGATCACCATGTTGCGGTATAAGGCAAGGATTCCATCTCCTTGCTCCTTACGGTTCCAAGTCAGGATATATGTACCGTCGTTGGCTTCTGCTTTCGCTTGGAGATCGGGTAGTTTGGCGGAGTTGGCGTCTGCTATGATAAAGGTTACGAAACCTTCCTTGTCCACTTTAGGCATTTCTTTGTCGTAAATAGAGGCATACGAGTAGGTCTCGGCTGACCCAAGGCATATGGACCAGTATCGTACATCGGCGGTGGCGTATTCGCTTACGCTTTTAGGAGCCGTAGGAGGGATGAAACGGAAAGTAGCTACCTCCCCTTCGTTCAGTTTGATGCGGGCGAATAGGTATTCTGCCGGGCTGTTCGGGTACATTAGGCTCAGCGGGGCACGCATGAACGGGAGTTGCGGCAGGTCGGTGGAGAAATCCATCGGCGGCAAGTTCAACGATTCGTGGATGTTGCAGACCTCACGCTTCGGGAAATCCACTTCCTCACCTGTAGTCACATTGAAAGCTTGGATAGCAGGCATGTCCACGCCGCCATACTCATCGCCGCTATATTGTTTCGCCAAGTAAAGACGCATGAAAATGGAGACCATATTGACATCTTCCGGAAACTCGCATATGTTCTTCATCGAAGCACGTGCGCTAGCCGGTGTGTTAGCTGGAATGATATAGATCGTATAGCCATTTGATGCGTAATCGTCTGTCTCCTTTACGTAGGGGTTGATAGAGCTGTCGTCGGGTTGGATATTTACGTCCTCGATGCTGGATACGTCTATCTGGGTCTCGTCGTTATAAACCGTGAAGTTAAAGAAGCGTGACTTCGGGTACTTTCCGGTCAGACGGAGGCCGATGTTTGGATTATCTTTGTAAGAATAGGTGTATTCCCAATAATCGGCATAGATATCAGGAAAGGCCAGTAGGGTTTGATTGTCGCCCCGGAGCGTCTTGCCCCATTGTTCCTTGGGTTCCGGGTTGTTGATTTGAGGGGTATTCTCATCATTGTCATCGCAAGCGGTGAACATACCCATAGTAAGGGCTACCAACATTAAGTAAAAAATCTTCTTCATGATTCTGTTCGTTAATTAATCTGTTTGTTATTAAAATGAGAGCGCAAAAGTATCTCATTTCCAATTAGGGTTGACCTATTGAAAATGAAATACCTTGGATAAGACCACAGAATCCTAGGAATGGAACAGCTAGAAGGGGTATCCGATAGCGAAATGGTAACCCATGCCGTCCTTGAATTTCGGGATATTGTAATAGCCTTTCTTTCCGGTATCGTAAGGGAGGTGCAGGCCGATACCCACGTCGAAACGGATGACGATAAAGGTGAGGTCGTAACGCAGGCCGAAGCCGGTTCCCAAGGCTAGATCCTTGAGGAAGCTACCCCATTTCAGTTGTCCGCCGGGACGATCCGGATCGTTTCGGATCAACCAGATGTTGCCGCTGTCGAGGAAGGTAGCCCCGTGGAGGTCGCCAAGGATCGGGAAGCGGTATTCGAGATTGGCCTCGAATTTAAGATCACCCGTACGGTCGATGTAAGCGTATTTATTGTTGTCGCTGTTCTGGTAGTAGCGTCCGGGACCGATGCTGCGGATCGTAAAGGCACGGATGCTATTCGCTCCGCCGATGTAGAATTGCTCGTTATAAGGGGAGGTACGGGCGTTGCCGTAACTATAAATAGCGCCGGCCATTAATCGGCCTACGAGATATTGCTTATGCCCGAGGGCGTAATTATAACGTATCTCGGCGGTTCCCTTGATGAATTGGGCGAAGGGGTTGCCGAGCAGTTCCTTATCCTCTTGATTGAACTTCTTCCCGGCTAACGCATAAATCCCATCCAAGACAAGGCCCGCTTGGGTAACGGATGCCTGCCACCAAAGATGGTTCCGGCGACTGGTAATCGGGGAATCATCATAGGTATAGGTATAGTTCATGGCCGGGATGAATTGATTTTGCAAACTCTTCTTTAGGGCCTTGTTCACGTTGGTAATGCTGTCGAACTCATGCGTGGTATGCTGGAGCAAGTTGAACGTCAGCTTGAAAGGGGTGATGGAATGATGAGACGTGGCGGTAGGCTGGAACTCATACGAGGCGCTTCCGCCGAAAGCCAGCATCTTGAAGAAACGTGCCCGGTTCAGCTGGTCGACATACAACCGGAAAGAGGTACTTGACGGATACAAGCCGTCTTTCTTCATCATTCCCGGGAAAAGCAATTGCGGGAACGTCAGCGTTCCGCTCAATCCCATCTCCCAGCTGTTGATGGCCGATTTGGCACCATCCACCCGGTTGCCGGTCTGCCATTCGTAAGAACCGCGCAGGCGTACTCCGAAAGTCTCGCCGCCACCGAACACATTCCGTTTCGTAACGCTGAAGATAGCTCCCGGTCCCACCTGGTCGTTACTTTTGGAGGTGACGTTCACTTCCAGCTCACCGTCGAGCGGAAGGTCGTAGACCGTGTTGATCTTCAGGTCGAGCGTGTCCTGGCGGCGGGTGGTGTCGCGCGGGGTATATTGCATTTCGGAATACCGGAAAATACCCAGGCGCGAATAGCTGGTCTGGGTCCGTTGCTGTTTTTCCTGCGAATAAAGGTCGCCCGACCGGAACCGCAGGCGGTTATAAAGCACCGACGGACGGACGCGCAGTTTGCCTTCGTAATAGACGGTCATGTCTTTGTAACGTACCGAATCGGTGGGTGTCTCATTGTTATAGCCGTTCAGCCAGACTGATATATCGCCGATCTTCCACGGGCGAAGAGCGGCACGCGACAGTCCGGGTTTGGTCATGATGCGGAGCGCCACCTTGCCGGGATTCATGATGGTATCAGCCTGGTAAGTGATGAACTCGGGACGGAAATAATAAAAACCGTTGTTGCGCAGCAAGGAGGAGATACGCTGCCGTTCGGCTTCCAGGTTCGTCACGTTGAAGTTTTCACCGTCATGAAGCAGGCGTTCACCTATCGTATTTTGTATCAGTGTATCCATCCGGTGACGCATCCTTACATAACGGATACTATCATAGGTGTAGGGATGGTTCATGGCCACCTGGTAAATGAGTTTTGCTTTCTTCGCATTTTTCGGATTGGTATCCACCTGGAAAGAAGTCGTTCCGTTGAAATAGCCATATTCCTTCAACAGGTTTTGCGCTACCTTGATGCGGACTTCGGGATTTACGGTGGAGACGAACACCGGTTTAGCAGCCAGCTTGTCGAAAATCCATTTCCCAATCTTCCCCTTTTTATTGACAAATGCATTATAGACCCAGAGGCCGAAAGGCAACGGCACACGGATGGACGAACTTCCCAGCAATGCATTGTTGGGCGGATAGGCAAGGGCGCCTTCCACTTCGGCGAGGGCATCTTCGCCGGCGGTGGTTTTATCTTCATCGGTGACTTCTATTTTCTTGATACCGGTGTATAAAACTTCGCCTTCAGGCAGATTCTTCGTTGTCGAACAGGAAGAGGATAGCAGGATTAGGGTAGTGAATATCGAGGCGATAACACACCCTCTGCCGTTTAACAGTCTGTATAATATGTCCTTATTTTCCATCATTCTTCTTCATTTACCGGTTTGGGTCGATTCTTTTTAAAATTGAACAGTTCGCGTAGATGGAGCATCTTGCGGCGCAGGACGATACCGGCGCCTGTTTCGGTGATCTCACCTTCCAGCAAACTTTCGTAGTTCTTATCGTGGAACAGCTTCACGTAGCGGGTTCCGCTGGCATCCAGCCGGTATTCGATCGAGACATTGTCGATAAAGGCCTGTGTCTGGCTGCTGTTGCTGGCATTTTCGCCGGTCGAGATACGTCCGCCCAGCACGACACGGATGCGGTCGTTCCAGAAACGTTTGGCAAAACTGAAATTATAATCGGTACGCTGGCCGCCTGAGCCGTCGCCGTTCTCGTCGTAGGTATCCATGCCGAAGGAGATGTCGACCGTCTTCAGGGCACTTCCGGCAATGTTGCTGATCTCACTGTTGAGGAAGCTGTTCAGGGCGGCACCCATGTTCAGATTCTGTTTGCCGCTTCCGGAGTTGCCCAGATACATGCCGGTCATGATCATGCCGACTGCCAGTTTCGTGCGTTCATCTTCACCCAGGCTGCTCAGTTCGGTCTGCATCGCCTGATCTTCGGGAGCCGTCAGGACAAATTGCAGGCCCAGGTTCTCCAACTGCTGTTTGAGGGCGATGCCCACGTCGAAATTCACCATGCGCGGATTCTGTCCGCTGAGCGTCACGTTCGTGCGGATACGTTCGGTGGCAGTCAGGTTCAGGTACGGGTCCATCGGATCGCCGCTCCACTGCACATAACTACCGTTTTCGATATTAAATTCTTTTAGCGGGATGACCGGCAGGGCATATTTTACAATACCACCGGAAAGGGTATATCGTCCGTTCAGGATCATCTCGCCCTGCGGGGTATATTGGAAAGAAAGGTCGCCACCCCCTTCGAGTTCGACTTTGCTGGAGCGGTCGGGGGTAATGTCGGCGTTCAGCCGTACGGACTGGTCGATGCGGATGGTCAGCAGCATATCCAGGCCGCCCAAAGGCAGCGGGGCTTCTTGCCGGCGTCGGTTCACCAGCGTGTCTTCGAATGAAGTGAAAGTCACCAGGTCGGATAGACGGTCCTGTACCGTCAGCGGCGAGTCTTTCATGACATAAGTCACATTGGTTCCTCCCAACAGTTGCAGGTTGCCGCGCATCATTAAGGCATCCAGCGGACCTTTGACCGTCGACGCCAGGTTGACGAGCAGTTTGCCGTACACCATGCTTTCCTTGTTACGCTTCACGTCGAGCAACTGCATGTTGTCGGCATTTAGTTTCAGGTCGGCCATCATCCGCGAAGGATTATTGAAGTCGATCGTGCCGTCTATCACGAACGGGTTCTTTCCGGCTGCGTGGATATGGTATTTGTCGAACAGGATCTTATTCTCTTTCACCACGATTTTCTTGTCGTCCACCCGGAAACTGGTACCCACGGCAGTGACGAACATTGAAGTCGAATCCATTTCGATATATCCGTTCATTTCGGGAGCTTTGCTGCTGCCCTTTATCGTCATGTTCCCTTCAAGCACGCCGCTGAGCGCCGCCATATTATCCGGGATAAACGGGTTCACCATATCCAGCGGCAGATGTGTTACGTCGAGCGTCCCGTCCAGGTGGTCGTTTTTCCCCATCTTGTAAAGGGCGGTTGCCGACATGACTTCGTTTTGGTCACGGAAGAAGTGCATGTCGACCTGGTGCGTATTGTCGGCCAGCGGGAGATAAACGGTGCTGAACATCAGTTCGCCTACCCGTCCGCCTTCATAGATCAGATTGTCGATATTTGCATCGACAACGACCAGGAACGAACTGTCCGACGGAGCATATTGCATGTCGGCGCTCAGGATACCCTTCATCGATGGTATCTCCGCAAAAGCCTTTGAGATCACATCGAGGTTGATCTGGCTCAATTCCAGATGCAGTTCCTCCATCTTATCCTTTTCGGGCAACGAATGTATCCACAGGGAGGCGTTCTCTTCGCCCGACAGGCGGAGGTCGGCGGCAATATCTTTTTCGTTCTTATAAAGGATATAATTGTCCGGGTTCAGCTTGAAAGGGCGGAATGCCAGGATCGGATTGTCCGGGAACAGATGGAGGTTGAAACCTTCTTCCACCTTGTCGGCACGCAGTCCGAGCAGGATACCGGTTTTCCCCAGGCCGTCCGTGTACAGGAGTTCGGCATCGGCAAACGTATTCCTGACCTTCCCCTTGACTCCGGCTGTGAACGGAGCCTGCTGGCGGAATTTCGTCTTGATGACATCGGCCTGATACAACAGTCCGAGCGAGTCCTGCCGGATCGCAAAGCTGACTGTGTCTATCCGCGTCGTGTCCTGCATCAGGTTGTAAATGCCGGCATCCAGCCGGAAACCTTCTTCGGGAGAGGTGAACGCCTCCAGGTTCAGGTTGTTGAACGAGACGTTTGCCTGTTGCAATATATTATAAATCGGATTATCCTTCCCTGCCGATATGGCCAGATGCATATCCGGCAGCAACGGTTTAAAGGCGGGGATATTGATCATCGAATCTTTCTCGAGCTGTTTGTTCAACCCTTCGGAAATCTTGTTGAACTTATCGGTCATGGTCTCCAGGTCGGAGTTGCCGGTCAGCACGATCCCGAGGTCGCCGGCATGGAAGGAGACGCGGGTGGTGTCCTGGGTGCTTTGGGCGTGCAGGGTCAGTGTCTTCGGTTTATAAATACCCGTGGTGGTAGTCAGTTCCCAGTTTCCGAGGGTGACGTCGACCAGGTTGTTCTTTCCCATGTCGGTTTCCGCTTCCGCGAAAAGCTGGAAGGAGGTTGCCAGCGAATCGTTCATCAGGTGCATGCCATAGAGGTCGAAGTTTTCGACATCGGCTATCAGCATGGCTTTGATCTCTTTCTTTTGCAAGGTCGCATTCAGCGTCATATCCATCTTTGCCAGCGGATATTTGCTCAGCAGGTCGAACTTTACGAAGTTCTTTTCCAGCGAACCGGCCAGGGTGACGTCCGATACGTTGTAATTGCCGTATCGTATATCCGTCAGTTTTCCGTCCAGCTTTGCCCGGGAAGAGGTTTTGAAGGGATCGAACCCTTGGCCTTCCGCCTGTATGGATGCGCTCATATAATAGAGCGAGTCGAGCGGCATAAAATGCACAGGTTCCAGGCTATCCACTTTCAGGTCGGCTTTATAAGCCTCTTTGGCCGGGTTGAAACGGCCTGTCAGCAGGACTTTCCCTTTGTCTTCTTTCAACAGGAGATCGGCCTGATACTCATTATTCTTCAGAGCCGCCTCGCCGGTCAGGGTGATGCCTGCCGGGATATTATACCGGTGCCGTTCGGCGGGGGGAAGCATTGTCAGCAGGAAATCGAGGTTGCCGGTTTTAGCTTTCAGGTCCAGTTTTCCAGAACGGCGCACACTGTCGGTCAGCGCTTTCATCGTTCCGGAAACGTCCATGCGGAAAGTCCCCGGCAACTCCGCTTTCAACTGGCGGAGCAGCATGGACGATAAGTTTCCCTCTACTCCGGCAGTCAGTGAAACCGGTTTCTGCGGATAGGCTTTCTGAAAATCTTCGGGCAGTGCACCGGCGAATGTCATCACATCTTCTTTACCCAAAGAGGCGGTTAATAACACCCGCATATCACCTTCGGGGTTTTCGTCGAACGAACTCCAGGGAACCATCGCCAGCAGGCGCGCTTCCGAAGCAGCTGTTTTCAGCAATAATTGCGGTACACTAATAGTCGTGCTGTCACTGTGAAGGCTTCCGGTCAGCGAAGTGATCGCCAGTCCGGAACGGTCGTCGGCAGAGAGTTCGCGTATCCGTGCCTTTATGTCCCTCCCTCCGTAGAACAGCGAATCCAGGGTGATATTGACATTACTCAGGGCGATATGCGATGGGTCGAAACCTTTCACCGGCTCCTGGTCGTTGCCGTCGTATCCCAGTGTCGAACCGGTCAGTGTGAACAGGTCCGCCCCATATTGTGAAGTGCCCAGGTCTACGACGCCGTCTTTCAGGTTCGCCTTATCTATATAGGTAGTCAGGCGCAACGAGTCGGCAGGCATCTGCATGGCAAACGCCACCCGGTCGAAATTGATTTTTTCCAGTTTCAATATCCAGTTGACTGGGGTGGAGGTGGTGTCGGCTTTCGTTGTCGTATCGTTCAGTAGCAGGGTGATAGCGGTATCGGACAGGTCGATTGTATTGAGCGTCACCTGTTCTTTCGAGAGATTGATGCGGTCGGCCTTGGCATATAAGCGTCCCAGCACGCCTTTTATCTCCATGCCTTCGATAAAAGTCTCGGTATTCACTTTCACCCCTTCCAGGTTGATAGCGTCTACCAGCACTTCTTTTTTCAGCAGAGGCAAGGCTTGCACATTGACGGAAAGGCTTTTCAACGTCAGAAGCGTATCGGTGGGAGCCGTCAGGACCTCCACACCCCGCACAGTCAGGTTCAGCGGGAAGGAGAGGCGTATCCGTTCGATCCCGATCTGCATCCCGGTAGCTTTTCCGGCATAGTAGGCGGCCTGTTTCACTGCAAAATTCTGTACAGGCGGTATATATAAAAGCACAGAGACAAGTAGTATCAATACCACCGGTATCAACAACACAATCCCTATCCGTTTTATCCAAATCCTCATCTTTTTATCAGCGTTTTCTTTTTTATTATCATAACGGCTAAATACCCTGTTTTGTTTGAAAATTCTTTAACAAATATAGAAATAAAATTTCGTAATAAAAACGGGGTAATGTGATAATATGCCAATTTCGAAATGGCTGATACGGATAGAGACGGGATCGAAACGGGAGGTTTCAGTCTGTCGCTCCCTTCGTCTTCCTTCTTTTGCAGTACGTTCTGCACGTTGCGTTAAATGATCTTTTGTATAATATCCTTTATATCCAGATTCAATTTAGAGAAGGCAAACCGTGATTTCTCCATTATTTTTCATAGCGATACGATTTTGTTTGCGGCAAAGTTAAGATTATTATTTGTCCCGTATCTGTTTTTCTGTGGAAAATATTCAGATAAATCTGAAAGCCAGTCTCGAATTTTACATTATCTTCCCTTCCCTGTTTCACCCCATCCGAGTCCGTTTTCAATTTCTC
>OLWB01002755.1_pt1 | contig 13646 bp, 14 predicted proteins | sample 1673331 | NCBI WGS metagenome assembly OLWB01 (sample SAMEA3178943, study PRJEB25190) | human gut metagenome | biome: human gut; feature: human-associated habitat; material: faeces | place: Austria | collected 2013
TCCGCGCCCTGCGTTGTCTCGCCGCCATCGCAGCCCCCGCACCCTGCGTGCCGTTATCGTGGTTCTTGTGTTGTGGCTGGTGTGGGAAACGTTCAGCGGTCTTTTGTTGGGGTAGTCTGAAACCGTTATTGTTGCGCTGCTGTTGAAGCGCGTTTTCCGATTTGCCAACGAAAGGGGCAGGCTATGAGTGCCAAGGCTGGTATGCCTGAAATTGACGGATTCATTTTCGATATGGATGGAACGCTTTTGCACACGCTCCCCGATTTGGCGGCGGTCACCAACAAGGCTCTGGAACTAGAAGGGTTCCCTCCCCATACCGAAGAGCAAATCCGTACGTTTGTGGGTAATGGTGCTTTGGCTCTAGCGCGCTTGGCAGTGCCCGATGGGGCTACCGAAGAGCAGGCCGAAAAGGTATTTCGTAACTTTAAGAGTCTGTATGGCGAATTCGGTTTGAGCTTGACGAGCGAATTCGAGGGGATGACGGAAACCCTCAAAGAGCTCCATGCTCGCGGGAAGAAGCTGGGTATCATGTCCAACAAATTTGAAGGTGGCGTGAAAGACGTGGAGGCGAAGTTCTTCCCCGGCTTGTTTGATGTTTCCCACGGCGAAACCGACACTATCCCGCGCAAGCCCGATCCCGATGGGCTCTTGCTGTGCGCAAGGGAAATGGGCCTCGAGCCCGCTCGCTGTGCGTACTTCGGCGATTCGCACACCGATCTTATAGCAGCGCATAATGCTGGCATGCTTGCGGTGGGTGTTACATGGGGCTATCAGTCGCTCGAAACGCTCAAAACGGGCAACCCCGACGTGCTTATAGATGCACCTGTCGATATCCTGCAATTTGCCTAGGGCGTTGTTTGGCGGGAAGAATGCTCGGGGCGCGCTAATTGGCTGATGCCCGCTTGGCGAGGGACGAGGTCTGCTATGTTTTGGTCAGCCTTCGGTTGGCATGGAGCTGGGCTTGGCTGCTTCTGCCTCGTGTCTGGTTGGTGCGAAGCGGTGCCTGACGCTATCTGGCTGGTGCCCCAACGGGTAGATGGTAACCGGCTCTTTTTCGGATGGCGCGATGCAGGGGGGGGCTGGCGCCTTACACGCTTGTCTGCTCGGCATGGGCAGGCTCAGCATGCTTCAGTTGGCGTCTAGGCTGGACTTCCATTTCTTGAGCGGTTGGCGCGGTGAAAGCTTTGAAGATCAAACACATTGAAAGGATCCCTTAGTGGACTCTGCAGAATTTGAAATAGAGGAATCTTCCGAAATCGACGAATCAAGCAGCGATTTCGGCTCATTGGGTGCATTGGCTCCCGCTTGGCGCGAAGGCGACGCGATCAGCGAGGAAGAAGCCCTCGAGATGTTTTACGAGTGGCTCGCCGAGCATGAGATTGATCTGTGGCCCCATCAGGACGAGGCGCTGATGAGCCTCATGGTGGGAGATCACGTTATTTTGGGAACGCCAACTGGCTCAGGGAAGTCGATGGTCGCCATCGGCATGATGTTCATGGCATTGTGCTCGGGCAAACGCGCGTTCTACACGGCTCCCATCAAAGCGCTCGTAAGCGAAAAGTTTTTCGGCTTGGTGAATATGTTGGGGCGTGAAAACGTGGGTATGATCACGGGAGATTCTCAGATCAACCCACAGGCTCCTGTTATCTGTTGTACCGCTGAGATCTTGGCAAACCAGGCGCTTCGCGAAGGAGAATGGTCGGATGTCGGCTGCGTGGCAATGGACGAATTTCATTTCTACAGCGACCCCGACCGCGGTTGGGCTTGGCAGGTTCCGCTGCTTACGCTTCCCCATACGCAGTTCCTTCTTATGAGTGCGACGCTGGGAGACGTTTCTCAGATTGCGCAGGCCCTGGAGTCGAAAACGGGAACAACGGTAGATATTGTTGCCGATGCTCCGCGCCCCGTTCCCCTGGAATACAAGTACGAGCTTATGTCGCTCGAAGGCACGGTAGAACTGGCCTTGCGTAACAACGAAGGGCCCCTTTACATAGTGCATTTCTCGCAAGACGCCGCCCTCGCTTCGGCGCAGGCTCTTTCGAGCTTTGGCGTAACCAGCAAGGAGCAGCGTGAGCAGATCAAGGCTACGCTGGGGGCGGGCAAGTTTACCACCCAGTTTGGCAAAACGCTGAAGCGTTTGCTGCTTAGCGGCATTGGCGTGCATCACGCCGGAATGCTGCCGCGTTATCGTTTGCTGGTGGAAAAGCTTGCCCAGCAGGGGTTGCTGCCGGTAATTTGCGGCACCGACACGTTGGGCGTTGGCATCAACGTGCCCATTCACACCGTGGTGCTTACGCAGCTCACCAAGTTTGACGGCCATAAAATGCGTCGTCTTCGCAGTCGCGAATTCCACCAAATTGCGGGGCGCGCCGGCCGTTCTGGCTTCGACACCGAGGGCGTGGTTGTTTCTTTGGCACCGGAGTTCGAGATTGAGAACGCCAAGCTTCTTGCAAAAGCGGGAGACGACCCTAAAAAGCGCCGCAAAGTGAAACGCAAGAAGCCCCCTGAGGGTTTTGTGGTGTGGAATGAAGATGCCTTCAACCGCCTGATTGCTGCTGCGCCTGAAACGCTGACACCCCGTATGCGTATCACCCACTCGATGGTTTTGGCTGAAGTCGAACAGGGCGGCGATGCCCGTGCTCGCGTCGACCAGCTGATCGATGACTCGCTCCAAAAGCCCGAAGACAAGCTGAAGTTGAAAGTGCGCGCCAGCGAGGTATTCCGCACCCTCATTGATGCGGGGGTTGTTGAGATAGAAGAGGACGAAAACGGCGATCCCGACTATTACGTAACCATGGATTTGCCCGAAGATTTCGCTCTCGATCAGCCTCTTTCTCCGTTTTTATTGGCAGCGCTTGAGCTGCTCGACCCGGAAAGCGAAACCTACACCTACGATACCATTTCGATGGTTGAGGCAACGCTCGAAGACCCGCGTCAGGTCTTGCGCGCGCAGGAGCGCAAAGCAAAAGATGCCGCCATGGCCGCCATGAAAGCCGATGGTGTGGAGTACGAGGAGCGTCTTGATCGCATCGCAGAGGTTACGTATCCGCGCCCCCTGCGTGAACTGCTGTTTGCCGCTTTCGACAAGTACTGCGAGTCGGTGCCTTGGGCGCGCGATTATTACGTGCGCCCGAAATCGGTTTTACGAGACATGCTGGAATCAGCTGCCGATTTCAAGGGCTATATTCAGAAGCTGGGCATTATGCGTTATGAAGGAGCGCTGCTTCGCTATCTTTCAGAAGCGTATCGTGCGCTTGATCGCACGCTCCCGTTTGATAAGCGCAGCGAAGAAATGGAAGACATTATCGCTTGGCTCGGTCTGGTGGTGCGTTCGGTCGACTCCAGCTTGGTGGATGAATGGGAGCAGGCGGGTCAAGAGCTCGATGCCCGTCCGCCCGAGGCAAAGGATGCTGTGGTCCATGATCGCCGTGGCCTCACCGTGCTGGTGCGCAACGCCCTGTTCCGTCGAGTGCGTCTTGCTGCGGCAGATGATCATGAGGCTTTGGGCGAAGCCGACGTTGATAACGGGTTCTCTGTTCACAAATGGCGCGCGGCGTTGGACGAATACTACGATGTTCATGAAGACGTGCTTGTCGATGCGGATGCCCGCTCAATGGCATTCTTGGCTATCGATGAATCCGAAGAGGATTCGGAGCACGTATGGCATGTGCAGCAAACCTTCAGCGATCCTGACGGCGATCATGATTTTGCCATCCGCGCCGATGTCGATCTTGATGCGACCCAAGAAGGCGACGGCGTGGTGTTCAAGGACTACCGCGTCGGCTTTATCGAAGACCTTCTGTAACTCGTTTTTTCACTGCTCGCTCGGCAAGGGCGGGCAGTTGCCGTTCAAAGCTCCCATCCCGTTGTTTAGAAAAGCTCGTCTGGCGCGAGCCTTTTCTCATGCGCTGCATTGCTTCATACCTTAGAGGAAGATTTGCTTCGCAAATCTAACAGGATGAGCGTTCAGAGTGGCATTCGCAGCAACCGCACCGCTCTTGCCGAGCTCCATTCCCTCAGCTCGGCAGAATCCAGAACTACCCTAACGGGGGCGGCTCGAGTCGGGTAGTTTGCGAGCGCTGGTGTTACCTATCCGGTAGCCTTCAGGCGGCGGCGAGTCTGCGAAATGCACTCTGAAAGCATCCCCTGAATGATTTTCCGCAGGAAAATCTTCTTCAAATGCATGAAGCAGCGATCGCACGAAAAAGGCCCCGTCAAAGACGGGGCCTTTTGAGCAGGGTAGCGGGTGCGTTGAGCAGACTCACCGCCGCCTGAAGGCGGACGAGCCGAAGCGGCCAGCGCCCGGAAGCGGACGGTCGAAAACCTACTCTTTGTATCCGTTGGGGTTGTTCGACTGCCAACGCCAGGAGTCTTCGCACATGCGCGCCAAATCGTATTCGGCAACCCAGCCCAGTTCTTCGCGTGCCTTGTCGCAGGCAGCGTAGTTGGTGGCAATATCGCCAGGGCGACGGGGGCAAATCTTGTAGGGGAGTTTCTTGCCGCATGCCTTTTCGAAGGCGTGGATAACGTCAAGAACGGAAGAACCCGTGCCTGTGCCCAGGTTGAAGATGGCAACGCCGGTGCGGGTGCCGTCTTCGGTGCTTGCTCCCTCGATGGAACCAAGACCGATGGCCTTGCCCGTGCCAACCTTACCGCCCATGAAATCGAGCGCCTTCACGTGACCGCGTGCCAGGTCGACAACGTGGATGTAGTCGCGTACGCCGGTGCCGTCGGGGGTGGGGTAGTCGTTGCCGAATACCTGGATGCATTCAAGCTTTCCAACGGCAACCTGGGCAACGTAGGGAAGCAGGTTGTTCGGGATGTCTTTCGGATCTTCGCCGATGCGGCCAGAGATGTGGGCCCCGATGGGGTTGAAGTAGCGAAGCAGAACAACGTTCCATTCGCTGTCAGCACGGTAGAAGTCGGTCAGAATGCGCTCGAGCATAACCTTGGTTTCGCCGTAAGGGTTGGTTGCCTCATGAAGCGGGCACTCTTCGGTGATCGGGATCATCTCGGGTTCGCCGTAAACCGTTGCGGACGAAGAGAAGATGATGTTCTTTACGCCGTGGTTTCGGGCCACGTCAAAGAGCACCAGCGAGCCTGCTACGTTGTTCCAGTAGTATTCAAGCGGCTTCTGCGTGGATTCGCCCACGGCCTTGAAGCCAGCGAAATGAATGATGGCGTCGATGTCGTTCTCGGAGAACACGCGCTCGCATGCTTCGCGATCGAGGATTGAAGCCTCGACGAACTTCAGTTGGTCGGCGTTGGCACCGGAAAGCTCGCGAATGCGGTCGACCGCAGTAACGCAGGAATTGGAAAGGTCGTCAAGGATAACGACGTTGTAGTTTTGCTCAAGCAGCTCGACGCAGGTGTGGCTGCCGATGAAGCCGGCACCGCCGGTAACCAGGATGGTTTGGGCGTTGTGCTCGCCGGCAAGGCTTTTGTTGGACATATGCGTTGCCTTTCATTGGTATATAGACACAAAAAGGATACCACCAGCGGTTGCAACGCGCGGTACGCGCAGGAATTCAACAGAGGCGGCGATTCGTTGATTCGTTAACTATTGTTTCATGGCTTGGCTTTGCGCGATGTTCGGTAAAGAAAGGCTCGTTGGGTTTTGGCGCATAGGGCGTCCGATTGCCGTTGCGTCTCGTTTCGTGCAGTGTCCCCAATGGATTGTTGGGTGTTGGGGGTTCGCTACATTTTAGGCAGTGTTTTCAAAAGCCCCCAGGTTTTGTGTTTGCCTGCTTCGGTGGTAATAAGGGCATCAAGATTTTCGAAACAGCGGCAATCGCGGCCTAGCAAAAGGGTTTTCGCCTCAATGGCAAGGGGCGTGTTGTAGCAGCGCGAAAGGGCCTCGGTGCTGGCATGACTCGTAGAGACAACGCAGAACGGGTCGATGCCCTCGATAAGGGTGAACAGGTCGCCAGAAGCATCGGATTTGCCTGGGGCGGCGGTTTGGGCCCAACCGATTGCCTGCGGTGAGTACCCAAGAGCTTTAAAGCTTGCGGTAAGCGCGCGCTTTGCTTCCTCGGTGGGCTCTTCGACAGAGACGATAATCGCCGCAGCTCCTATGGACCCATGGTAGGTTCCCTGGAACGAGTCAACGTGGCTCTGCGCGATGCGCTCGTATTTTGTTGGCTGTGGTGTGGGCATGAGGTCCTCCTTCACTGCTTAGGATAATAGCGAGATTTGTTGTTGCCGAGGGCGAGAAGCCGCTTTGGGGCCCTTAGAATCAGCCAGTCACACAAAATGTGAAAAAATTCACACCGTTGAGCGAAAACGGTGATAACTTCACTTTGGCGGGATCATAATAGGAAGACGCAATGCATCGATTGATGCCTGTCAAAGAGGCTTCGCCTCAATCCAATAAACAAAGAAAGCAATGCTTTCCCTCGATAAAAGGAGTCGCTATGTGCACCAATGGTATCAATACGGGTCAGTTTGAGCAGATGATCGACCAGATCGACGATCATATTAAGCTGGAGCGTCGTTGGGCTCACAATCTTGCCCACAATGCTTCTGATGCTGGATTCACCACCGTGGGCGAAAAGCTCCATGCTGCAATGCAGTTGCTCGACGAGGTTCGCGCAACGCTCGATGACGCTAAAGATGCACTTGATGAAGATGCCGAAAACGCAAGTGGTGTGACGGTTAACTTGGTATAAGCCTAGGTCGCATCGCATAAACGCAAGGAGCAAAGCATGAGCAATGACTTAATGCGCTTTTCTGTGGCGATGCCCGAAGACCTGTTGGTCAAGTTTGATCACCTGGTGGCGCGCCGCGGTCTGGCTAAAAATCGCAGTGAAGTGGTACGCGATTTAGTGCGCGAAGCGCTGGTGGAAGATGAGTGTTCCGTGCCTGGGCGAATCGTTATGGGTACTCTCACTATCGTGTACAACCACCACGCCAACGACTTGCAGGAAAAATTGCACCATATCCAGCACACCTATTTGGACATGGTGGTAGCTTCCATGCATGTGCATGTCGATCAAGACAACTGCCTTGAGGTAATCATCCTCAAGGGTGAGTCTGGCGAGGTTCAGGATGTCGCTAACCTTATCATCGGCACCAAGGGCGTCAAAACAGGGCGTCTTAACATGACAACCACGGGTGACTTTATCTAGCCCCTTAGAACGCCTCATCGAAGGCGTTCTTTTTCTAGAGGAACGCAACGCTCTATTGAGTGTTGCATGAACGAAAGAGACAAGATGGACGAAACGGTATTGCTGGGTCATGGTAGCGGCGGCACTATGATGAAGCGCATTATCGACGAGGTGTTTTTCGAGGCATACGCAGATGAAGAGCTGTTGGAAGGCAACGATGCGGCGTCGCTCCCAGCGCCAGCTGCCGGTGAGCGCATTGCCTATTCCACCGACAGCTTTGTGGTGACTCCCCACTTTTTCCCCGGCGGAGACATTGGCAGGCTGGCTGTGTGCGGCACGGTAAACGATGTTGCCACCAGTGGCGCTGTCCCCAAGTACCTCAGCTGTGGGTTCATTCTGGAAGAAGGCTTCCCCGTTGCCGATTTGAAGCGCATCTGCAAAAGCATGGCCGAAATGGCCAAAGAAGCTGGTGTCCATATTGTTACGGGCGATACCAAGGTGGTTAATCGCGGCCACGGCGATGGCGTGTTCATCAACACCAGTGGTATCGGCTTCATCCCCGAAGGGGTGAACCTTTCCGGTGCTTTCTGCAAACCAGGTGACAAGGTCCTGGTTACCGGCACCATGGGCGACCATGGCATTACCATCATGAGCTGCCGAGAAGAGCTTTCGTTCAATGCGGACATCCAGACCGATGCCGCCCCTCTGAACCATTTGATCGCCGAGGTAATTGCCGCAGCGCCCGATACCCGCTGCTTCCGTGACCCAACGCGCGGAGGTCTTGCCTCGACGCTCAATGAGCTTGCTGCTCAGTCAGGTGTCGACTTCATTGTTGAAGAGGGCGCAGTTCCCGTTAAAGATGCCGTATTGGGAGCGTGCGAAATGCTTGGCTACGATGTGTACCAGGTTGCCAATGAGGGCAAGATGGTGTGCGTGGTTCCCGCCGAGCAAGCAGAGGCTGCCCTGGCTGCAATGCGCGCGAACAAGTATGGAGCCGATGCAGCCATCATTGGTGAAGTGGTGGAAACGCCCGAAGAGCGTGACCCTCGCGTTTCAATTCGTACCGGGTTTGGTGCCCTGCGCATCATGGACATGCTTGTAGGCGAACAGCTGCCCCGCATCTGCTAGGCATGTGCCGCAGCCTGTCCCCGTTGCTCTGCATCGGCCAGGTGCCTGTGCCCGGCTGCGGTTGTGTCTCGCGGCGACCCTGCCAGCGCCCCCGCACTCCCGTGCCGTCCTGCGTCTGTGATGTTTTTGCATCGGCGAACGGCAGTAACGCGGCAAATATGCAACGCAATTTAACCGTTCTTAGAAAAACCGCGCAAGGATCTTGCATATTGGGGTCGCTATGGTATTTTCCCGTTCAGGGATTAACCGAAAAAGAATTGTCCCCAAGTATGACAAAGCATCTCTAAAAGCCCAAGAGAGAAGAGGTTTTCATGTCTCATCCAGTAATCATTGATGATGAGTGCATTGGCTGCGGAATTTGCATCGACGCTTGCCCCCAGGAATGCATCGAGGTTGTAGACGGCGTATGCAAGGTTGTAAACGAAGAGGCCTGCATCGCTTGCGGTGATTGCGTTGAAGAGTGCCCCATGGGCGCAATCGAGGAGATTGTTGAAGACTAACAGTCTGCTCACGACGAGAGTCTAGTCAATGCGTGCAAGGATTTTCGCGCGCTGACTGGCCATCGGCGTGTTAGGTGCGGGGCTCAGCTCTGTTACCGAATGTGTGCCTCAATCAAGGAGACTGCCAAATGCCGGCGGCTTCCTACCGCGAAGGCCCCGATGGCCACACGAGCCGTAAACAAAACAGCAAAAGAAGGCGAGCAAAATGCTCGCCTTCTTTTGTCTCGGGGCGCGTTATCGGCCATGGCGATATTCCGCCGCGGTGCGTTCCCGAGTGTTCGGCGATGGCGCTGCACCGCGCCGTACCCCCCGCTGCTCGTCCCAGCCGCGCCAGCACTCTGTCTTTCGTATTTCTGACAGGGGGGCGTTCTCCAAGTCCTGCCTTCGGCGCCGTTTTTTTGCGGGGAGGGCGGCAGTTATTTGGTGCGGGGCGAATCCAGGCGTTCGTCCATGGCAAGATCTTCGCGAATGCGTTCTCGGGCGACTGGCAGTGGCAATATACTCGCGCGGTACGTTCTCGGGCGCTCGACGATGGCAAAATGCTCGCGAGATGCGTTCCCCAGCGTCCGACGGTGGCGGGATTGCGCCCTGATGCGCTCTTGGCCTGACTGGCAGTGGCAATATTCTCGCGCGGTGCGTTCCCGAGCGTCTATCCGTGGCAAGATTCCGCCACGGTGCGTTCCCGGGCGGCAATCCGTGGCAATTTTTTCGTCTCATGCATCTCCGAGGGGGCTTCGGACGGGAAAATCGCCAGTTCGTGGCAAGATTCGCGCGCCATGCATCCGAAATGAGCTGGTTTTGGCAGGATATGCGCGCCATGCATCCGAAAAGCCCCGCAAATCGCCTTTCGGGAACGCACGGCGCGAAGATCTTGCCAGGAAGGACCCCTTTTCGCTGCACGGGCCCCTCGAATCATGCACGGCGCACAGATTTTGCCATCCGTCGCAGCGCCAAACTGCCCGAGCGCTCGCAACCCCGGCGCCGCCGAACAGTGTGAGCCGCCAGAGCTAGATCGCCCGACCCAAGAAACACAGCCCAGGAGGCAGCGCCCCCGTCGCCTCCTGGGCGGCAAGTACCGCCAGCAGCTCCCTCGGTACCGCCACTGCTCTTTGCCAACACCAGCCAGTAGCTTGCGCCCGGCGAACAACTCTGTCATTGCCGACAGCGCCTCCTGTAGAGACAGCATCCACGCCGCCCCCGCCCCGCCGATTCGCCGAGCTGCGCTCGCCCAAAGGGAGGGCTACCTTCCCTACTTGTGGCGCCTGTCTTCTGTGCTCTTGGCAGATGCGATCGGTTTGTAAACGCCAGACAGAGCCCCTTCTACGCGATTATTTCGTTATGGTTGCGTAAGAATCGGCATCCATCTGGTAAAACGCAGGCACTACCTATACAATGGGTCGGGTGCTCCAGGGACCACGTGCCCTATAGGACTATTAATAAGGAAAAGAGGTTACGATGGCAGTTGTTGCATATTGCGTTAAGTGCAAGGAAAAGAAGGAAATGGTAGACCCTCAGGAAGGCGTCACCAAGAACGGCCGCGTTATCACCAAGGGCACTTGCCCCGATTGCGGTACCAAGATGTCTCTCATCGGTGGTGTTGCTAAGAAATAGCTTTCTGCTTCGTTTTCACAAGCAGACATTTTGCATCTAGGCCCGCTTGGCTCATGCCAGCGGGCTTTCTTGTTTGTTCGGGTGGCTTATGCCGAGCGGGTTTTGTTTGCCTGATCGGTTTGCTCGGGTCGGCGCCTGCTCAGCTTTGAGCGGACCGTTGTTAGATCTTAATAGACGAAAATGACAAGTGAGCGAATCAGTCGGTAAGCGACTGACCTGGGAAAACAGATATAGCTCAGGTAATCTTCAACAGGAAGGTTACAAAACTTGACAATGGTGCACTTAGATTTTATTATTCCAATTGTCGAAAAGGTCCACGCGAGTGGGCCTTACTGGTATCCGTGAAAGCCCACGAGGCCGCAAGGCATCGAAGGCGATCTGCAAGCCCGCAAAGGCGAAACGAATATCTCGGCTCTAACTTAGGTAAGAACAGAATGGCCGCATCGCACAACTCGGCAACAGCGGGCGGTCGCAACTGAAAGGACATAGTAAGATGGCAAAGATCATTGGCATCGACTTGGGCACCACCAATTCGGCAATGGCAGTGATGGAGGGCTCAGAGCCTGAAATTTTGGTTAACGCAGAAGGCGACCGCACCACGCCTTCCGTTGTTGGCTTCGGCAAGGACGGCGAGCGCACGGTAGGCAAGGCCGCAAAGAACAAGGCTGTTACCAATCCTGAAAACACCATCGCATCGGTAAAGCGTTTCATCGGCCGTTCTTATGCTGAGACCGGCGAAGAGCAGAAGACCGTTGCTTACATGGTAAAGAACGGCAATGGTGGCCGTGCTGTTGTGGACATTGACGGCAAGGACTACATGCCTGAAGAGATTTCCGCAATGGTTCTGCAGAAGATCAAGTCCGACGCTGAGAAGCGCGTAGGCGAGCCCATCACTCAGGCAGTTATCACTGTTCCTGCTTATTTCAACGACGCTCAGCGTCAGGCAACCAAGGACGCAGGCAAGATCGCTGGTCTCGAGGTTATGCGTATCATCAATGAGCCTACGGCAGCGGCTCTTGCTTACGGTCTCGACAAAACCAACAAGGATGAAAAGGTTTTGGTCTTCGACCTTGGCGGCGGTACGTTCGACGTTTCTGTTCTTGAGCTGGGCGACGGCGTATTTGAGGTTTGCTCTACCGCTGGCGACAACCACCTGGGCGGCGACGACTGGGATCAGCGCGTAATCGACTGGATAGCCGATAAATTCCAGGCTGAAAATGGAATCGATCTTCGTGCTGACAAGATGGCTCTGCAGCGTCTGAAGGAAGCAGCCGAAAAGGCAAAGATGGAGCTTTCCTCCACCACCCAGACCAACATCAATCTGCCCTTCATCTCCGCTGGTGCAGCTGGCCCGCTCCATCTGGACTATACCCTTTCCCGTGCCGAGTTCGAGCGCATCACCAAGGATCTACTCGACCGCTGCAAGAAGCCTGTTGAGCAGGCTCTGCGCGACGCTGGCCTTTCTACGGGCGATGTTAACGAGGTAATCCTCGTTGGCGGTTCCACCCGTATGCCTGCTGTTCAGGAGCTGGTGAAGAACATGACGGGCAAGCAGCCCAACATGTCGGTTAACCCCGATGAGGTTGTTGCAATGGGCGCAGCTGTTCAGGGCGGCGTTCTTGCTGGCGACGTTGAGGGCATCCTTCTTCTTGACGTTACCCCGCTTTCCCTTGGCGTTGAAACCATGGGCGGCGTAATGACCAAGATGATCGACCGCAACACCACCATTCCTACCCGCAAGACGGAAATCTATTCCACCGCAGCCGACAACCAGACTTCGGTAGAGATCCACGTTCTGCAGGGCGAGCGTCAGATGGCCCAGGACAACAAGACCTTGGGCAAGTTCCAGCTCACCGGTATTCCTGCTGCACGTCGTGGCGTTCCTCAAATTGAGGTTACCTTCGACATCGACGCAAATGGCATCGTGAACGTTTCCGCTAAGGATCTGGGCACCGGCAAGCAGCAGCAGATCACCATTTCCGGTTCTACCGCCCTTACCGACGACGAAGTTGATCGCATGGTTAAGGACGCTGAGGCTCACGCCGAGGAAGACAAGGTGCGTAAGGAAGAGGTTGAGGTTCGCAATAACTGCGACTCTCTGATCAACGCAACCGAAACCACCTTGGGCGAAGTTGGCGACAAGGTAAGCGCCGAGGTTAAGCAGCAGGCAGAAAGCGCTGTTGCTCAGGGCAAGGCTGCACTTGAGGGCAACGACATCGAAGCTATCAAGGCGGCTATCGAGGCAATGCAGCAGGCAGGCTACAAGCTGGCTGAGGTTGTATACGGCAACCAGGATGCAGCTCAGGCAGCCGCTGGTGCAGCTGGTGCTCAGCAGCCCGCTGACGACGACACCATCGAGGCAGACTTTGAGGTTGTCGACGACGACGAGAAGAAGGACAAGTAATCATGACCGCGCCTGAAAAAGACGAGGCACGCGAGGATCAGGAAGCAGCCGAGGCTAAGCCCGAGGCTGCTGCCCCCGAAGAGGTCGAAGCAGATGTCATCGAAGATGACACCGAGGGCGAAGAGCCCGAGGAGGATCCGGTGGAAGCAGCTAAGGCCGAGGCGGATGCCTGGAGGGATAAGTACTTCAGGCTCCATGCCGAGTGGGACACCTATCGCCGCCGTATGAACGAGCAGCGTGAAGAGGAAAAGCTTCGCGCCACCGAAAAGCTGGTTGAAAGCTTGATCCCCGTGATTGACGACTTTGAACGCAGCATCGCTTATGCGGAGGGCAATGGCGAAGAGGGTCTGCTCGGTGGCATCAAAGCCGTTCACAACAAGATCGGCGAGGTGCTGAAGAAGGAAGGCGTCGAGATCATCAATCCTGAAGGCGAAGCATTTGACGCCCTTGAGGCTCAGGCGGTAGCCACGGTTGACGATCCTTCGGTTCCCGATGAAACGGTTGCCCAGGTTTACCAGAAGGGCTATCGCATGGGTAACAAAGTTATCCGTGCTGCAATGGTAACGGTTACCGTGGGCGGTCCGAAGCGCGAGACCAAGTCAGAAGAAGACGAATAGCAAACGCAAGGGCGGGCTCGCAAGTCCGCCCTTGTTGTAAGCAGCTCGAGGGAATTGGGCAAGAATGTCCTGTCAGTCAAAGTTGGGCATACGGGCGGGTTTCTTTCGGGCTGATCAATAAGAAGAGAAAACAGGGGTATTGAAGCAGGTTGCATTTCTGTCGCAACGGCTGATACCGAAAGGCTTTTGGCTTTTCGGTTGTGCCGAGGCGAACAGGTCGCTCAGCTGGAAAAGCAACTGCATCACTATCCCGTCTGAATAGGAAAGGTGGGGCGAATGG
>OLWB01002765.1_pt1 | contig 13599 bp, 15 predicted proteins | sample 1673331 | NCBI WGS metagenome assembly OLWB01 (sample SAMEA3178943, study PRJEB25190) | human gut metagenome | biome: human gut; feature: human-associated habitat; material: faeces | place: Austria | collected 2013
TGATCATGGGACGGTACCGGCATATCTTTCTTCTTGGCGGGGAAGTATGGGCGATACATACAAGTGAACGGATGCGGCAGATTCTGAATATGTCCGGCGTGACGAAGATCATACAGATTTATGAGGAGGGAATGATGTAATGGAATATTTTAACGAGATGGAAGTAGTTTTTGACAGCAGATCGGAGAATGAGGGATTTGCAAGGGTGGCAGTGGCTGCGTTTATGACGCAGATGGATCCGGTTCTGGAGGAAGTGGCAGACGTGAAGACAGCGGTTTCCGAAGCAGTGACAAACAGTATTATTCATGGATATGAGGGACGGACGTCCGGAAAGATCACGGTCTGGTGCGGGATTGAAAAAGATAAGAAGACCATTCTAGTCACAGTGAAGGATCAGGGCATCGGTATCGAAAACGTGGAGCAGGCGATGGAGCCACTCTATACGACCAGGCCGGATATGGATCGGTCCGGGATGGGATTTGCATTTATGGAAGCATTTATGGATGAAGTACAGGTGGAATCTGTGCCTGGAAAAGGGACTACGGTTTGGATGAAGAAAACGACAGGAGGGGAAAAGAAGGAAGCTGTATGGACCACACAATCGCATTGATCAGACGGGCTCACGAAGGGGATGAAAATGCGAGGGCACAGCTTGTGGAGGAAAACACCGGTCTGATCTGGTGTGTGGTGAAAAGATTTTACGGACGGGGCACAGAGGCAGAGGATTTATTTCAGATCGGAAGCATCGGGCTTTTAAAAGCGATCGATAAGTTTGATCTGGGCTATGATGTGAAATTTTCTACCTATGCAGTTCCGATGATCACAGGAGAAATAAAGCGTTTCCTGCGTGATGACGGGATGTTGAAGGTCAGCCGTTCCTTAAAAGAGATTGCATATAAAGCATATCAGGCAAAGGAGGCGCTCACGGAAAAGCTTGGAAGAGAACCGCTGCTGGAAGAAATTGCGGAAGAAACGGGTGTGGAAAAAGAGGAGCTGGTGATGGCGATGGAGGCAGCAGGAGAAGTGGAATCGCTTCACAGACCGGTCGGTATGAAAGATGGAAATGAAGGAATGCTGCTGGAAAAGATTGCAGATACAGGCGGTGCAGAAGAAAAGATCCTGGATCATCTTCTGCTTACAGAGCTGATAAAAGAATTAAAAAAAGACGAGAGAAAGCTTCTGTATCTGCGCTATTTTGCAGATAAGACGCAGACAGAAATCGGCGAAGAGCTTGGAATTTCCCAGGTGCAGGTATCCCGGATGGAGAAAAAGATCCTGAAAACCATGCGTGAACACGCAAAAGAATAAAAGGATGTATGTTTTCTGGAAAAACAGGGATACTATTTCCTATCTGAAACAGATCACAAAGGAGGCGGATGCGATTGGAAAGAAGAAAAAAATATATCTGGGGCTGTGTTCTTTGTGCCCTGCTGACAGCTGTTCTGATCGGAATGATCTACTATTATAATGACGTCCGGGGGACAGACCAGGTAAGTGAAGGAACGCTGATCTGGCAGGCGCTACCGGTAAAAGAAAGGACGGATACAGATGTCTTCGGGAAATGAAATACTTTATATCAAAGGGGAAAAGAATACCGAGGTGAAAGAAACAAATGTGACATTGGGAGATATCCTGACAATGGAATGCAGCAATTCTTCCATTATGAACAGGATTAAACCACTGCGGATCCTGAAAATCCCGAAAAAAGAACAGCACAGATATGTGGTGTCTGTTCTGAAAATCATAGAATGTATCCATCGGGAAATTCCCGGACTACAGATTCAGAACGAAGGAGAAAGTGACCTGATCATTACCTATGAAGGGGAGAAAAAACGAAATGCTATCTGGCAGGGAATTAAAGTGGTTGTAGTTGCGGGAATCACATTTATCGGAGCAGCATTTTCCATCATGGCATTTAACAATGATGTGTCGGTGACAAAGATGTTTTCCCGGATTTATCTGCTTCTTACCGGAGAAGAATCGAATGGATTTACCCTGATAGAGCTGACTTACTGCATCGGGCTGATCGTAGGGATCCTGATTTTTTTCAATCATTTAGGAAGAAAGAAATTTACAGCAGATCCGACGCCGATGGAAGTGGAAATGCGTTTGTATGAAAATGATATTCAGGAAACTTTGATCGAAGCTTATGCGAGAAAGGAAAAAGAAGTCGATGTGGATTAGGCAGATTCTGGTGGCGGTGGTTGGTCTTGCATCCGGATTTGCAGTCGCGGCAGGACTGTTTTCATTTATTATCGGACTTGGCGTAGTGTCAGATTTTGCAGACCGGACACATACCGGGAAGCATGTCATGCTGTATGAAAACTGCATTATGGCAGGTGGGATCCTTGGAAATATTTTCTGGGTATACGGGCTCGCGATGCCTGGCGGCAAATGGATCGTTCCGGTGTTTGGACTTTTTTCCGGAATTTTTGTTGGTTGCTGGTCAATGGCACTTGCGGAAATCCTGAATATTTTTCCAATCTTTATCCGGAGGATCAAAATCCTGAAATGTGTGCCATGGCTGATTTTTGGGATGGCGCTTGGGAAAAGCCTTGGAGCACTTCTGTTTTTCTATAAAAGATGGTAACTGGAGGAGAAAATGAAGCAACAAGAGAAAGAAAAAGAGTATGAAACATATGTAAAAGAGAAAACACCGGTCAGGAAGCCCGGACCTGCGATGGCAAAAGCATTCGTGACCGGCGGGATCATCTGTACGATTGGACAGACGATCTTAAATGCGTGCGAAAAGGCGGGAATGTCAAAGGATATTTCTGCAAGCTGGTGTTCACTGATCCTGATCCTGGCAAGTGTGGTGCTGACCGGATTTGGAATCTATCCGAAGATCGCGAACTGGGGAGGAGCGGGAGCACTGGTGCCGATCACCGGATTTGCCAATTCCGTTGCGGCGCCGGCAATTGAATACAAAAAAGAGGGGCAGGTTTTCGGAATTGGCTGCAAGATATTTACGATCGCAGGACCTGTGATCCTGTACGGAGTTTTCACCAGCTGGGTTCTGGGACTGCTCTATTGGATTGGGACGCTGATCGGAATTGTGTGAGCAAGGAGGGATGTACATGAATGCGATGAAAGGGACACAGAGTATTGCATTTTCGGAAAGTCCGTATCTGGTAAGCGCCGGATCGGTTGCCGGAAAAAAAGAAGGAGAAGGACCACTTGGAAAATATTTTGATATTGCATCGGAGGATGACCTTTTTGGAGAGAAAACCTGGGAGCTTGCAGAAGGAACAATGCAGAAGCTTGCGTGTAAGCTGGCATTGAAAAATGCGGGAGTACAGCCGGAGGAGGTACGCTATCTCTTTGGCGGTGATCTTTTAAGACAGGGAATTGCTACATCGATGGGGGCAGAAGAACTTCAGATCCCGGTGTTTGGTCTTTTCGGCGCATGTTCCACATCCGGAGAGGCACTTGCCCTTGCTGCAATGACTGTGGCGGCAGGCTATGGAGATCTGGTGCTTGCTGCAACATCGAGTCATTTTGGAAGTGCAGAAAAAGAATTTCGTTTTCCACTTGGCTATGCGAATCAGAGACCACTTTCTTCTACCTGGACAGTGACAGGAAGCGGAGCCTTTCTGGTAGGAAAAAAGAAAAGCCGGGTGCGGATCAGTGGAGTGACGATTGGGAAAATTGTGGATTATGGGCTGAAGGATTCACAGAATATGGGAGCGTGTATGGCACCGGCAGCGTGTGATACGATTTTGCAGAATCTTATGGATTTTGGAAGGGGTGAAAAGGATTACGACCGGATCATTACCGGAGACCTGGGCTATGTGGGACAATCGATTTTATTTGACCTGCTTCGTAAGAAAGGGCTGGATATCAAAGAAAATCATATGGACTGCGGAATGACGATCTTCGATCAGCAGACACAGCATACCAATTCCGGTGGAAGCGGCTGCGGCTGCGCGGCAATCACTCTTGCAGCATATATTATGCCACAGCTGATATCGGGGGAGTGGAAAAGGATCCTTTTTGTACCAACGGGGGCGCTGATGTCGACGGTCAGCTTCAATGAAGGAGAAAGCGTTCCGGGAATTGCACATGGAATTGTGCTGGAACATTGTTAAAGGAGGAAAGAAAATGGACTATATCAATGCATTCTGGGTAGGAGGACTCATCTGTGCACTGGCGCAGATCCTGCTTGACCGGACGAAAATGATGCCGGGAAGAGTCATGGTAAGCCTGGTGGTACTTGGCTGCATTCTTGGTTTTGTACAGATATTTAAACCACTGCAGGAGTATGCGGGGGCAGGCGTGAGCGTGCCACTGCTCGGTTTTGGAAATACTTTATGGAACGGGGTAAAAGAGGCAGTCGACAAGGAAGGATTTATCGGAATTTTTCTTGGAGGATTCAAGGCAAGTGCGGCAGGAATCAGCGGAGCATTGATTTTTGGGTACATTGCATCATGGATATTTGAACCAAAGATGAAGGGGTAATGGGAATAATTTTCGTCAGAACTACGAAAGAAAATTTATTGTACAGGGAGAAAAATGATGTTAAGATGAAATCGTGGCTGTGTAAATGGCCTGTAAAATAAGAATCAGAGTGAAAAAGAAAAAGTACATAAGAGGAGATAACACGACTATGAAGTACACAAGTATCATTATTCCGTTTGTCGGAGGCCTTGGTATGTTCATTTATGGAATGCAGATCATGGCACAGGGGCTGGAGAATGCTGCCGGCAACCGGATGAAGTCATTGCTTGAAGCACTTACAAAGAATAAGTTCTTCGGCGTATTGCTTGGAGCGTTCATTACCGCAGTGATCCAGAGTTCATCTGCGACGACCGTCATGGTAGTCGGTTTTGTAAATGCCGGTATCATGAACCTTCAGCAGGCGATGGGAGTTATCATGGGTGCGAACATCGGTACAACAGTTACCGGATGGCTGGTATCCAGTGTGGAATGGGCCAAATTTTTAAGTCCGTCCAATCTGGCACCGGTTGCGATCATGATCGGTGTGATCATTATGCTGACCGGAAAGAGGCGTTCGACAAAAGATATCGCAAGTATTGTGGTTGGTTTCGGACTTTTATTTGTCGGGATTTCATCCATGTCCTCAGCGGTGGAACCACTGAAAGATAATGCAGCATTCTGCAATATTTTCGTATCACTGGGACACAATCCGTTGCTTGGAATTGTGGCGGGTGCAGCAGTTACGGCGATCATCCAGAGTTCATCTGCATCGGTCGGAATCCTGCAGAGCCTTGCAGCAGCAGGTCTTGTACCGTTTGGCGCAGCAATTTATATTATCATGGGACAGAATATCGGTACCTGCGTAACTGCAATCCTGTCCAGTGTGGGTGCAAAGAAAAATGCGAAAACCGCAGCGTTGATGCATCTGATCTTTAATATCATCGGAACGATCATTTTCAGTATTATTGCGATTGCATATCTGAGTATTGTGAATCCGGCATGGGCGCATGGAAATATCACCCAGACACAGATCAGTATGGTGCATACGGTATTCAATATTGTGACAACCGTTCTGCTGTTCCCGGTTTCTGACTGGATCATCAAGCTTGCCAAGAAGATCGGACATGTGGAAGAAGAGGTACAGGATGAAAGTGTAGTCCTTCTGGATGACCGTATGCTGGAAACCCCTGGTATCGCGATTCAGTCAACCGTTTCCGAGCTTGTCCGAATGGGACATGTGGTTGCGGATTCTCTGGAGGTTGCAAGAAAAGTTATGTTCGAACGAAAAGAAGAACAGATTGCGTTCCTGAAGGAAGAAGAAAGCAAGGTAGACCGGTTAAGTGCCGGTATCACATCCTATGCGATCAAGCTGTCGACTCTGCAGATCAATGAACGTGAGCATGAAGAGGTGGCGCATATGCTCCAGATCGTGTCGGATATGGAACGTATCAGTGATTACTGTGAAAACATTTCTGAGTTCGCGGAATCACTGCTGGAAAAGCAGGTGGATTTCTCTGAGGTTGGAGTGGAACATCTGAACAAGATGCTGGATGTCTGCATTGCAAGTTATCTGTATGCATTGGAAGCCTTTGAGTCCAATGATCGCGAAAGTGCGTTAAAGACCATCGAGAAAGAAACAGAGGCAGACGGGCTGGAGATTTCCCTCCGTGCAAAGCATATCAAGCGTCTTACCAACCAGCAGTGTAACACAGAAGCTGGAGTGGTATTCCTTGATTCTCTGGTATGCCTGGAAAGAATTTCCGACCATGCCAGAAATATTGCGGAAGAAGTGCTGGCGGAATAGAAGATAGGAAAATGCAAAAGTGCATGTGGCCTGACGGCTGCATGCACTTTTTTCGAATCGTTAAGAAATGGGAGTAATGCCGTATTAACTTGTCGTTTTTCTACGAATAAGTATAGGGGTAATTTGTTTATGAATGGGTTCGGCAAGTGGTACAGGTTTTCGCTTTTTACGTTCTTCCATTTGCTGTACAAGCAGTTCCATGGAGGTTTTGGCGATCAGATCGATTTGCTGTCCAACGGTTGTGATTGGAAGGATAGCTTCACTTGCAATCGGAGAATTGTCAAACCCTACCAATTCGTATGTGTCAGGGAAATAACCATATTTTTGAAAAATAAGATTAAGAAACATATTGGCATAGGTATCATTTGCAAGAAAGATACCTTTCTTTTTATCAGCATATTTTTCGTCGATGTCCGTAAAAATACGATGCATTTGTGCAAAAATATCCTGATAAGAATCTCCGGCTACATTCAGATTCAGTTCATAAGGAACGTTATGTTCCTGACAGGTTTCTTTAAATGCTAGAATTCGTTTATATGCCGGTACAAAATCGGGAACATTGACATTGATATGAACCAGGATATCACATTTATCGCGGATCAGGAGATTTGTTGCCTGTAGTGCACCCATATAGTTGTCGGTTGTTACACTACAGATATACTTAGCTTCTCTTTCGATGGCAATGACTGGTATCTGATAAGATGCCAGCTTCCCAGAAGAAAGTGTATGACTCAATACAATAAGTCCTTCAATCTGATATGCCATAAGTTCATCAATATACTGTTCTTCTTCTTCCGGACCACGATCGCTGACAAAAACAAGAAACTTATAATGATAGTCTGAATAACTGGAAAGTAACTGCGTAAGCATCTCAGAATAATAGTGCAGATAGAGATTTGGTACAATAATACCGACAAATTCACTTTTTCCATTTGCTAAAACTTTTGCCAGTTTATTCTTTTTATATCCCAAAGCATCAAGTGCCTGTGATATTTTTTCCTGATTCTCAAGTGTCAGAGAATCAGGGTGATTAAAATATCTGGAAATTGTTGTTTTTGAAAAATTGGTATATTCGGCAATGTCAGCAAATGTAACTTGTTTCTTGGCCATAAGATCAATAGACTCCTTTAAAAATTCTTATTCATAGTATAGCAACTAAAAGTCGAAAAGGCAACTATAAAATAACCAGTTATGTAACCGGTAACTTTTGCGAACAAAAGCATTGACAGAGAGATTATTATATGGTACTATTCAGTTATAAAGTAACCGGTTACTTTACCGGTTATACAGCGAGAAGGACAAAGGGAATGGAGGAATAGTTGCATGAAAAGGATGCAGAAACAAACCAGGGCAATGGGAAAACGAACGATGGCAAGTAAGCTGGCTTATGTAAAGAAAAATTGGCAGTTATATGTGTTTTTCCTGATGCCGGCACTTATATTAACCATTATATTCAAGTATCTTCCAATGGGGGGACTGCTGATTGCGTTTGAAGATTATAACGTTATCAAGGGCGTATTTGGAAGTACATGGGTAGGACTTGAGTATTTTAAGCGGTTTTTATCTTCACCGGATTTTATGAATTACCTGCTTAATACATTGAAACTGAGCATTTATGGATTACTTTGGGGATTTCCGGTTCCGATCATCTTAGCTCTTTTACTTAACCAGATCCGCAAACAGGGGATCAAAAAGAAGATCCAGCTTTTGATCTATGCTCCAAACTTTGTGTCTGTTATTGTACTTTGCGGAATGGTCCGTATGTTTTTGTCACCGGTTGGACCTATGAATAAACTTTTGGGAATCAGCACGAACTGGATGACGATGCCTGCTGCATTTCGAACAATCTATATTGCAAGTGGAATCTGGCAGGGAGCTGGGTGGGCTTCGATCATGTATACTGCAGCACTATCGAATGCGAGCAAAGAACTGGAAGAAGCAGCACGTATGGATGGAGCAAATCTTCTGCAGCAGATCTGGTATGTAGAACTTCCGGCGATCAAAGACATTATTGTGATCCAGTTTATCTTACAGGCAGGAAATATTATGAGTATTGGTTTTGAAAAAGCATATGCACTGCAGACAGATATGAACTTACCGGCATCTGAAATATTATCGACTTATGTATACCGGATCGGACTATTAAACGGAGATTATGGATATTCGACAGCAGTTGGACTGTTCAACTCTGTAATCAATGTGATTTTACTTATTTTTGTAAACTGGGTAGTAAAGAAGCTGAATGATGGTGAAGGATTATAGGAGGAACGTGAAATGAATGGAACAAAGAAAATCAAATATTCACGAACAGATCGGATCATTTTGGGAATTGCATATGTGTTCCTTGGGGTATTTGTTCTTTCAATTTTAATTCCGCTGATCTATGTAGTTCTGGCATCCTTTATGGATCCGACCGTATTAAATAACCAGGGATTAAGTTTTCATATAAAAGACTGGACGTTAGATGCATACCGGCGTGTGCTGGAAAATGATATGATCTGGCGGGGCTTTTTGAATTCTTTTTTGTATTCAATTGCATTTACCGTGATCTCCGTGTTTGTAACTTTACTTGCAGCGTATCCGATGTCAAAAAAGGAATTTGTAGGAAGAAAATTCTTTAATATAATCTTTCTGATCACAATGTTTTTTGGTGGCGGAATGATTCCGACTTTTATTTTGATCAATCAGCTGCACATGGTAAATACGATTTGGGCAATTTTAATCCCTGGTGCATTTAATGTCTGGAATATGATTCTTGCAAGAACCTATTACCAGTCTATTCCGAAAGAACTGCGTGAAGCATCCGCAATTGATGGAGCAACGGAAATCCAACATTTTTTCAAGGTCATGCTTCCGGTATGCAAACCGATTATTGCAGTACTGGCACTGTGGTCATTTGTTGGAATGTGGAACAGCTACTTTGACGCGATGATATATTTAAATGATGCAAACCTGCAGCCACTGCAGCTGGTCCTCAGATCGATCCTCGTTCAGAATACACCTCAGCCGGGAATGATCGCAGATATCCAGAGTACAGCAGAGATGGCAAAAGTAGCAGAACAGCTGAAATATGCAACTATCGTTGTGTCAAGTTTACCATTGCTTGTAATGTATCCATTCTTCCAGAAATACTTCGATAAAGGAATTATGGTTGGTTCTGTGAAGGGATAGTCAGAAAGGAAATATGCAGATATGTGGAAAAAAAATAGAAAAAGAGTGTTGGCATTAGGTTTGACATTTTCGATTATAATTGGGATGGCAGGATGTGGAAAAGAAGAGCAGATGAAGGCGGAAACCAATCCGGATACTCCGGTATCTGAGGTTCAGTTTCCACTGAAAGAAAAAGCTGAATTATCATTCATTACAAATGCTCCTGCAACATCAACGCAGAATCCGAATGAGCGTATCATTTTTAAGAGACTTGAAAAAGAGACAAACGTACATATCGATTGGACTTGTTTTGTGGCGGATCAGTTCTCGGATAAGAAGAACCTTGCGCTGGCTCAGTTCGGAAATCTTCCGGATGGGCTGTTTAATGCAGGAATGAGTGATTATGATCTGCTTCGTTATGCAAAGCAGGGAATCATTATCCCGCTTGAAAATCTGATCGATAAATATATGCCGAATCTGCAGGCTGTATTTGAAAAATATCCGGAGTACCGTACGATGTGTACCGCACCGGATGGTCACATTTATTCATTCCCGTGGATCGAGCAGCTTGGAGCTGGAAAGGAAGCAATTCAGGCGATTGGAGATATTCCATATATCAATAAGAAATGGCTTGATTATCTGGGATTGGAAGTACCAACTACAACAGATGAATTGGAACAGGTACTGATCGCATTCCGTGACCATGCAGATGATCTGAAGAAAGAATTCCAGATTGATGGTGATGTGATTCCGATGTCATTTATTATCAATAATGGAGATCAGGATCCGGCAATCCTGATCAATGGATTTGGGGAAGGATATGGAGACACAGGAGATCATTTTTCTGTAACGGATGATGGAGAGGTTATCTATACAACCGTTCAGGAGGGCTATAAAGAAGGCATTGAGTGGCTGCATAAACTGGTAACAGAGGATCTGGTGGATCCGGAAGCATTTACACAGGAATGGTCTACCTACGTGGCAAAAGGAAAAAATCACAGATATGGTCTCTGTTTTACCTGGGACATTGCCAATATTGATAATAATACGGATTATGTAATGCTTCCGGCACTGACAGGGCCGACCGGAGTGACAAACATTACGAGACAGAATAACAGTGAGACCAGTGGATTTGACCGGGGACGATGTGTATTGACGACCAGCTGCAAAGACACAGCACTTGCAGCTGCCTGGATCGATCAGATGTATGCACCGCTGCAGTCACCGCAGAACAACTGGGGAAGCTATGGAGAGAAAGATTCTTTCAATATTTTTGAGATGTCTACGAATGAAAACGGAGAAAAGATGTTGAAACATCTTGATCTTGGAGAGCAGTCACCGGTAGAAGTTCGTGAAGCACAGTCGGTTAATGGACCGCTTGCGGTACTCAATGAGTATTATGGTGTATATGTGACACAGCCGGAGGATGCAAAATGGCGTCTGGACAATATGCATGAAACATATCTGAAAGATATGAACAGCAAATATGTATATCCAAATGTATTCATGAGTATCGAAGATACCAATAAAGTGTCACAGTATGATACCGACATCAAAAAATATGCAGAGCAGAAGAAAGCCGACTGGATCTTAAATGGTGGAATCGAAAAAGAGTGGGATTCTTACCTTGATAAAATGGAAAAGTACGGACTTTCCGATTATCTGGCTATTAAACAGAAATATTTCGACCAGTACCAGAAATCGCTTTCAGAAGAGAATAAGTAGTAGGAGAAAATGCATGAGTGAGATGTTAGAAAAAGCAAGAAATTATGAGACAGAAAAACAAGTGTATGTAAAGAAAACGACCAAACCATTGTTCCATGTTACGGCACCGACCGGATGGATCAATGATCCGAATGGTTTTTCCGTATATGATGGGAAAATACATTTGTTCTATCAGTACAATCCATATCAGAGAGAGTGGGGACCAATGCATTGGGGACATAGTGTGACTGATGATATGGTCCGCTGGGAGCAGCTTCCGGCAGCGATTGCACCGGATCAGGAATATGATAAGGCAGGATGTTTTTCCGGAAGTGCGATCGAAGCAGATGGAAAGCATGTACTTGTATATACCGGAGTTACCAGAGTAAAGCAGGCAGATGGAAGTGAGCAGGAACGGCAGAATCAGTGTATTGCATTTGGTGATGGAAAAGATTACGTAAAGTATGAAAAGAATCCGGTTGTGACAGGTGAGATGCTTCCGGAAGGATGCAGCCGGATTGATTTCCGTGACCCGAAGATCTGGAAAGAAAACGATACCTATTATAACCGTACCGACCGCGCCTATACCCGTCCAGACGGCATAAGCCGTTCCGATAGGCAAGGTTTTCAGTACTTTCGTCACGATGTACAGACTAAGCGCGATGGCGCTTGCCGTACCTATGCTCCATAAGCCTTTCTCCAAACCCTCGGTCTTGCTCGCCTTGCTCAGGCAGTAAGTGAAAACGAGCTCCACGCACCCGGACACCACCAAAAGAAACCAGTTCATAACTTCCATTTTTGCGGAATGCAAATTTCCGCATTCGGATCTCATCCCGCTTTTACATGTTTTAAAAGCCGTTTTTACATTTGATAAATTCATCTTATCCGGGCCCGGATACGGCTCAGACTGACTTGAGAAATACCCAGATAAGAAGCTATTATGCCTAACTGAACCCTTTGCACTATGTCGGGATACTCGCCTAGAAGCTCTCGATATCTCTCCAACGATGTCTTGAATTGCCGTGCTATGAACAATTTCTCCGACTTTATACATGCGCATTCCGCGTATCTGCGTCCCCAGTTGGCAATATGTATATCGTTCAGATACAGCTCCTGAAGCCGCTCTAAAGCGATCTCGTACAATATACAGTCTTCCAGAAGCTCCACCGTGGCATACTCTCCCAAGCCGGCCGAAAGAGTCTGCAAAGGCAACACGAGATCCCCCTCCTGACCGAACCAAAACGTAACTTCCTTATCGTCCTTATGGGTATATGCCCGAACGATCCCCTTTTTGATAAAATAGGATTTAGTCTCCTTTTTATTTTCCCGGTGCAAATGGAAATTTTTGGGGTATTCCACTTCCGACACAGAGCCAATCAACGTATCGAGGGAAGTCTGGGGCAACCGATAGATTTTATTTATGATATCGCTGACATCCATACCTATCAAGCTATCGCATGCATAAATGAACTATTCCTGTACAAAAGTACAAAAAGGAACGGACCGAAATCTATCCGACCGATCCTTTTTCACTCTGCTCGTCGGGCCTCTCGCCGCATGGAGTCCAGCCTTCCGGGCCGCAAAATTCCGCTTGCGCTCCTTCGGATACATACTCCGACGGCTTGTATAGACGAGCATGGCGGCCTGTCTGTCGCAGCCCTATAAATTCCCGCGCGCAACGTTTCGCACGACAACCGAAAATAACGGGGGAAACCGCTCTGTCCGAAGCCTGCAACCGCTACGGTAGCGACCGCCTCCGTACGCCGTTCGGTCTTGGCACGGTCCTACAGACTCCCGTTCAAGCAAACAGGATATAATATACTATTTGTCAATCGATTAACACACGTTTCTCAAATTCACCATTCTGCCATGCACTTATTTTATGCCAGCTATCGGCATAACTTAACAAAAAATAATTAACTTTACATTGCTAAAAATCAAGATTATGAAAAAAATCTTATTCCTCGCGCTCGCCGCAGTGTTGACCTCGACCGCGTGTAAGGACAATACGCCGAACCGATTCGACGGGGTGATCGTAGACGCCTCGATGAATACCGTTACGGTGAAGGCCCTCACGGGAGACGACACGTACACGTTCTCGCTCGACGAAGCGGACAAGACGGATGCGAACGGCCTGCTCATCGGCAACCTGATTTCGGTCTCTTATCTGGGGAAAATGTCGGAAATCACTCCGGCGACTCAGGTCGCCACGGACGCAACGTATGCGAAAGCCATAGGCAAATGGACCATGCCCGATCCGATCGATTCGACGAAGCGGATGGGAGTCGAACTGCAAATCGAAGGCAAGGCCGGTTCCATCAACATGGCGACGCTCCCTATCGAATCGTGGGAGTTGCAGGGCGAAGCAGACAAGGTGATCCTCAAAGGCCGAAGCATCGGCAACGGACAGACCAGCGACTATACCCAAACAGCCACGATCGTCGAGAAAGACGGCAAGACATTCCTGAGCCTCGACGGAACGGAGACCATGTTGGAAAAAGAAA
>OLWB01002778.1_pt1 | contig 13547 bp, 9 predicted proteins | sample 1673331 | NCBI WGS metagenome assembly OLWB01 (sample SAMEA3178943, study PRJEB25190) | human gut metagenome | biome: human gut; feature: human-associated habitat; material: faeces | place: Austria | collected 2013
TCCTCGGTCATGCCTCGGCAGAATTCTCGCTGGACGTTTACACACACGTCACAGCAGGCATGAAAAAAGAAGCCGCACAGAAAATCAGCGGCTTCATGGCAAGCGTCGGATAACGACAAGAAATGAACAGAAACGCGCACGCCGCCTGCCAGAACTGCTCCGGCAGGCGGCAAAAATTATCTTCCGGCGCTTTCCGCTCCGAATTCCCGTTTGGGTCGGGTTTGGGTCAAACGGAAAAGTCACAAAATTCTCCATCGAAAAAAGTTCTGAAAACACAGAAAAATCCGGATGAAATCGGAAGATTTCATCCGGATTTGGTCGGAGTGTCGGGATTCGAACCCGAGGCCTCTTGGTCCCGAAGGTTGGTCGGGTATTTTTCACGGACATTTCAGGGCATTTCTGCACCTTTCCGCTCGGAAAATTTCACAGCGGCGTCCTCTCCTGTACGGATAAATCCGCCTGATTTTTCCGCGTTTGGGTCACGGTTTAGGTCAGGGCAGGGAACCGGCAGCGCAAAAACTGCGCCGCTGTAAACAAAGAATAGGCGAAGATACATATTTGTTATACTCGCATGAATTTAGAGTTTTATTATCTGATCTATCGCATAAAGCGGCAGATTCACAAGCCATTCTTCTTTTTTGTAGTCTGCCATAGAGGTGCGGACAGAAACTTCAGGTGAAAATTTTTCCTGATATGTTTTCAGGCTTTTTGCTCGGAGGTTTACTTCTGCCTTTACTTCAACAGGCACAATTCGCTTGCCTGTATCAACGACAAAGTCGATCTCGCAGGAGCCTCTGTCATTGGTGTAATAATATACATCCAGATCTTCGAGCGTTTTTAGCTGCTGACAAACATACTGCTCCGTAAGCGCGCCCTTAAACTCAACAAAAAGGTCGTTGCCGTCAAGTAAAGTACGCTGGCGAAGTCCAGCCATGCAGCCCAGAAGCCCGACATCGACCACAAACAGCTTAAATGCCTTCAGGTCCTCATACGCCCGCAGAGGGAGGCCAACTGTATTGACGCGGCTCACCTTATGAACAAGGCCGCAGTCACTGAGCCATAGAATAGCGGTTTCGTAGTCTTTTGCGCGCGCGCCTTCACGCACGAGACCGTATATGAACTTTTTGTTTTCTTTCGCTAACTGAGAAGGAATACTATTCCACAACATACGCAATCTTGGAACAATTTCATTGGGAGCGTGCTTGGAGAAATCCTGCTCGTATGCCGCAAGAATCCTTTTTTGAATTTCACGAACTTCATTAAAGTCCTTGTTTTCTGTAAAACTTTGTACTGCTTCAGGCATCCCACCGACAAAATAATAGTGCTTCAGAGCATCAATATATGTTTGCTTGAAACTCGTGATCATTTGGAAGTCTTGGCTATCCAGAAGCGCGGCAAATTGCTCTTTGCCGGTTGCCATTAGAAACTCTTTGAAAGAAAGGGGATATAATTTTAGGAAATCTACCTTGCCAACAGGGAAAGACGTGCCTTGATGCAAGGCGATACCGAGCAAAGAACCGGCGCATACAATGTGATACTGCGGCGCATTTTCATAGAAATATTTAAGAGATGCCATGGCTCTGGGAACTTCCTGTACTTCATCAAAAACCAACAGAGAATTGTTGGGGTCAATTTTATGGCCTACATACAGCTCCAAGCCCATAATTAAACGATCTGTATCCAGATCAGAAGCAAACAGCTCGGCCATTCTGGAATTGGAGTCAAAATTGATATATACGGTATCTGCATATGACTGCCTGCCAAACTCCTTCATCAGCCAAGTCTTACCGACCTGCCGAGCGCCTTCAATAATCAAAGGTTTCCGGCGTTTGCTTTGCTTCCATTTTAATAGCTTTTCTATTGCAATTCGGTACATATATGCACCTCCATCCTTATAATTCAAGGATAGTATAGCATAGAACCACAAAAAATACAACGAAATTTAGACTGATAGTCACACTTTTTACGATGAATTAAGGTTGAACGCTTCTAAAGACGTTTTCTATGCGTGCTTATGTAGTTGGCGCTGAAAAAAGAAGGCCTGTTCTGAATATATTACAGCGGCGCAGATTCTGCGCCGCTGTAAACAAAGAATAGGGGGGAAATCACAGGAGACACGCTGCCTGCCAGCCCTCGCCCATGCCGGCCAGATGCAATCCCTCTTTGCCGGTGTTATTCATCAGGTCGCGCAGATCGAGCAGCAGCGCCTTGCGCAGATACTCGATTCCTTTTTCGCGCAGCCCGTTTTGCAGCGCAAAGAGCGCATGACTGGCAAAACTCAGCGTAGAGTCGTGCAGACAGAGCGGTTCAAAATCGTTCCATGCCTGCATTTTTTCTTCCTTTGTGAAAAGCTCTGGCAGGCGCGTCATGAGAAGCAGCACGTCGGCCTGCTTCACAACTTTATATCGCTGTAAGCGGTCGAAGCAAACATGATGATAGCTTGCGCCAAGATCTGGCTTTAGTGCTGCAATATCCACTGGTTCCAGCAGATGGAACGTTTCGTCCTGTGCAAGATGCCCGCTGTCCGGATCATGCGGCCAAGGAATCGCATCATGAAGCGTCTGCCACGATGCCGCTTCTTCTTCCGACAAGCCGAGATCCAGATATGCAGGTTTACCTTGAAGCGCCTTTGCCGCATCTATGGCAAGCGCCAGATTATGCTGCACCATGACGTTTGTGAAAAGGTTGTTGCGCGTGATACCGCAGTATTCATCAGGTCCCTTACAGAACATCAGATCCGCCTGTGTGTGCGCACGGTTCCAGGTGTACCGGCTGGCCCAGAAGCGGGCGGTTTCAATGAATACGGGTGCGGCCTTATGCAGATAAAATTCTACATCCCCGGTTTCACGGCAGTATTCGCCCAAGGCATAGGCCACGTCCGCCGTGATATGAACCTCGCTGCACCCAATGTCCCATGTTTCGCACTGTTCGCTGCCATCGAGCGCCGCCATCCAGGGATACCGCGCTCCGGCAGCGTTCATCTTTTTTGCATGATCTCTGGCCGCGTCCAACGCATTTGCACGGTACAGGCACAGATTTTTTGCGGCTGTTTTATCATTCTTCAGGAAGAACGGGAGCATAAACAGGTCTGTATCCCAGAAATAGCAGCCTTTATACCGTGCATGGGTCAAACCCCTTGCACCGATGGAAACGGTCGGATCATGTGCGGCGCAGCTTGCCATAAGCTGAAACATCGAATAGCGCAGACCGATTTGCAGTTCTGCATCGGGAAGTGTTCTGTCGCAATCCTGCCATGTGTGCGACCACGCGGCAGTATGCGCGTCCCAAAGTGCGCGGAAACTCCAATCACTTGGCGCAGCCGCAATGCGCTCATCCGCATCACGGCTTGTACGGATGCAGACCAGCTTCTCAAGCACCAGCGCCTGTCCGGCAACTGCATGAGCGGTCAGCGGACAGGTGACTTCTGCACCGCTGTTCTGCACGATTCCCTGCGTAAATTCCGGCGCATGAAATTGGACTTCCTGCTCAATGCGTAAGCCTGTTCCGACAGTTTCAAACGTGCAGGAGAAAAGGTTGCCATTGTCCGTCACAAATTGCAGTGGGGCGAGCTGCACCAGCTCCGTATTTTCCTTTACCTGATCGTCAGGGATTGGGCTGTTGCAGCTTGAAAAATTGATGCCGCTGCGCAGTTCAAGCTCCACATCACTTTGAACATGAATTTCAAACCGCTGCATCAAAAGCGCAGGCAGTTCTTTCGGGAAAAAGCGTGTGTATCGCACGTCCGCGCGCGTATCTCCAGCCGCCAGTGTAAAATCTGCATAGAAGCTGGCTGATTTTAGATCAAGCGTCCGATGGATTGGGGAAGCAAGCACAGCGGTCGTGCCATTCAAAAGCAGCGTTTCGCAGACGGGGGACGGAAGATTCACAAAATCGGTGATTCCATCCTTGATTTCTCCGAAAATTCCCGCAAGAAATAAGCCCTGTTGTGTCGGACGGGAATCCGGTTCAAAGGGCAAATACCCTCGAACACCCATACGCCCGTTTCCAAGAAAAAAGACGCTCTCTAAAAACTCGTCATTCCAGCCGGCTGCCTCAGAGCAAATCTCCCATGGCAGCAGCTTCAAATCGTTCCGCATGATGACCCCTCCTTACAAGCCGTCAGCAGCGCATGACACAGGAAGCCTGCACAGGTGGCAAATGCGCTGCCTGTCGTACACTCGCCGGTATCTGCATCAACGCTCTCACAAGCGATTCCATTATCCATCGGCATGATTGTCAGTTCGCGCAGCGCCTGCTCCGCATGACCACAAAGAAGGCTGTTGCACAAGCTCAATACCCAAGGCCATGGCGCGTGCGGGCAGCCGATCTCTGCAATGGGCTTTCCGGCAAAGCTGAATTTATAATCTGCCGAGCGGATCATACGGACTGTGTTCTGCCAGATCACATCCGTTCTTTCACAGAAGCCGTAATACGGTAAGAGCTGCAAACTTCCGGGCGGCTCATCATAGACATCGTGATGCCCGGCCAGATCGACCGACCATGCAAAATACGGCTGTCCGTCTGCATCCTTTTTGACGCAATGCGTGAAAATCGCCGCGCGCACAGCGTCTGCTTCCGCAAGCAGCGATCCGCGCTGTGCCGGCCGCCAGTCTGCCAGCAGCTGCAATGCGCGCCAGACAAGCACATTGTCATACGTCAGGTACGGATGCACGATCTCATCATCCGTTGGCTGCAGGAATGTTTCGTAAAGCGCAGTTTCCGGGTGACGCGCTTCCCGTAGGCGCGTCAAAATCAGCGAAAGACCGTCCTGCACAAAGCGTTCCTGCAAAAATGCTTCATCGCGCGTTTTGGAAAGGTACGCTTGGAGCGCCAGAACCGGCGCGACCAGCTCATCCAGCTCAAACCCCGGTTCCAGCATGGTCCCGTCGATAAACCGGGAATGTACGCCAATGTTTTGCCGCTGGCGGGTGAAAACATAGGTCAGCACTTCTTTTGCAAGCGCAGCGTCCGCACGCAGGATCGTCGGGAACGCCCACAGGAGCGAATCCCTGTCCCAATAAGCGGCGCTGACATAATAGCGCGTGGAGCGGCTTGTTGCACAGATCAGCTCCTCGGTATCGAATGTCCGGCCGGTCGCATAAAACAGGCAGAAGAACTGGTTGACGTTGTAGACCTCCGTCAGCTCTGTCGTCGGGAGCTGCATGGTGCGCTTGTCCAGCCAGTCTGCTGTTTTCCGATACAGCCAATTCCAGCCGCGGCGAAGCTGCTCCTTCGCGCTGGTCGCAGCGGCGACTTCTTCAAAGCCAAGACCCCAGAAAACCGTGAACGCTTCTTCCTGCCCGGCTTTGGCGTTGAGCTCACAGGAAATCTGATAGGAAATGCCGTCCTCCGTCTGCACCCATTCACTTTTGCCTGCATGGTCTGTCATAGGAGCAAGCGCGAATACCGGGAAGCCGACGCGGTAGTCCATGATAAAGCTGCTGTTCCACGCGCTCTCATAAATGTACGCCTGACCGGTCAGTTCTTTATCCTCGTTGACGCAATGAACACTTTTACTCCATAGACCGCGCGCACCAAGTTTTAAGCGGCAATCTGTTCGCGCTGTGACAGACAAGCGCATCGCAAACCCGCGCTCTCCAACCGGCGTCAATACGGTGAATTTGACCGTGGCCTGTTCGGTTTCCTTATGACCGGACGGAATCCAGAAGTGTTCCCGCGACCATTGCAGACCCGTAAGCGCCAGTTCTTCCTGATCGATCTGGATAAACGGCTGCATCAGCGGCACATTTTCCGTTCCACAGAGCTCAATCATGCCGCGCTGCTGCATGGAGAGAAAAGTCAAATCCTCGATTGCCGCAGTCTGCTCATTCAGCTTTGGCAGCGAAATCATTTCGTTTCCGGTTGGTAAATAACGTTCCATACGCATCCCTCAGTTCAAAATTGGTTAATCGCTTAAATATGCGTTCATGTTAAATATAACAAAATTCATGGTCTTGTCAAGGAGAATTTAGAGAAAATCAAAAATGGTATTGACAGACGTGACAAGATTCGCTATAGTTTGAATAGAAAAATGATTTAAGCGGTTAACTGAACTGAGGTGAAGATATGGCACGCGCGACGCTCAAGGATGTAGCACAGGAGGCTGGCGTTTCATCGGCTACAGTATCGTATATCTTGAATGGAAAACGTTCGATTTCTGAAGAAACAAAAGCCCGTGTCATGGAGGCAATCAAAAAACTGGATTATGTACCTGATCTGAATGCACGCGGCCTGACGATGCGAGATTCCAAACTCATTGGCGTCGTTGTTCCGCAGACGGAACCCGGCGAGCGTCTGATGTTCCAGAACAGTTTTTATAGTGAAATTCTCGGCAGCATTGAATACTATGCCCGTCTGAGCGGCTATCATATTCTGATTTCTGCAACGGACGCAAATGAAAGCTATCTGACGCTGGCCAAGAAGCGGAATCTGGATGGAATCATTGTAATCGGTATGTATCCGGACGAATTTTACCAGCAGATGAAAAAGACGCAGATTCCGATTGTCCTGATCGATAGCTACTGCGGCGACCACTATTATCACTCCATCCGAATCGATGATGCTTACGGCAGCTATCTTGCCGCAAAATACGTCCTGTCACGCGGGCATCGGGAAATTGCGTTCTTCTGCGGCCAAATCAAGGAAAACGGCGTTATGAAAAAACGCCTGCTTGGATTCCAGCAGGCATTAGAGGAATATGGCGTTCCGTATCAGGAACAAAACATTTTTGAGGGGCAGATCGATTACCGCAGTGGTATCGCTCTTGCAAAAGAACTCGTTTCCAAAAAGCTCCCGGCAACGGCGATCGTCTGCGCGGCGGATATTCTGGCAATCGGCGCCATCCGCGGACTATATGAAGAAGGCTTGCGTGTGCCGGAGGATTTCTCTGTGATTGGCTTTGATGATCTGGAGGTTTCACAATATCTGACGCCGGGACTTACAACTGTCCGGCAGCAGATTTCACTGAAAGGTCAGAAAGCCGTTGAGCTGCTGCTCAAGCACATTGAAGATCCTGCGCTGACAAAGCAGGAAGAAATTTTGCCGCTCCAGCTTGTGGAGCGTGAGTCCGTCCGCTCTATTTGATCGTCTTTCATCAGGAGACGATGATATAGTCGGCAAGTGCTGTGGGCGAGAGATTTTGGCACAGATCGACGTTTGGAAGCGCAGGAATACTGGATGTATTGCAAGCTTCCGAACGGAAGAACTGGGGCAAAAGATCCGACCACAGCCGCGGACGGCTGTATCATCGGCTCCTGCAATAAAAAGCGGCCTGCATCTACTTTGACGAGACGATACAGGCCGTGGGAAAGAAACTCTGCGAAAGTCCTTCCCGTACTCTATATTCTAAGCGAGAAGGGCGAAAAAATCAACATTACAGGAGGAACAACAATGAAAAAGACCCGGATTTTTTCGCTGATTGCACTGGTTCTTGCCATGCTGATGGTGTTTGCAGCTTGCGCACCCGCAGCCACTGACACAAAATCGAACGACAGCGAACAGACCACCCCCGCCGATACTCAGCAGACTGAGGAACCGGCAAAGACGGATGATGCCGCAGCCCAAACCCCGGCAGAGCCCGTGACGATCACCTATTGCAACTTCAATTCGTCTGGCGGCAATGAGGAAACGCTTCAGAAAATGGTCGAAGCCTTTGAAGCCACCCATGAGAACATCAAGATCGAAGTTGAAACAATCGGCTACGATGATTATTTCACGCAGATGCAGACCCGTGTTGCGGGCGGCACTGCTCCTGACTGCTACGAGCTGAACATCGAGAACTTTGCAGCCTATGCAAACAAAGGCCTGCTTGCAGAGATCACCGGTCAGGATCTTTCCGGTCTGAACGAAACCGCACTCGGCGCATTCAATGTGAATGGCAAGCAGTACGGCCTGCCTGAGAGCTTCTCCAATGTCGTCCTGATTTACAACAAGGATCTGTTCGATCAGGCTGGCGTTACATATCCGACGGATGATTGGACGCAGGATGATGTTCAGAATGCTGCTGAAAAGATTCGCGCGCTGGGTGACGATATTTTCGGTATCTGGCAGCCGATCACCTACAACGAGTTCTTCAAGGTCGTTGCACAGTACGGCGGCAGCCTGCTGAACGAGGATAAGACGCAGTTCACGATCAACTCCGAAGAAAATATCAAGGCAGCGCAGACGCTTGTTGACCGCGTTCTGGTCAGCAACGTGCAGCCGAACTCCGTCCAGCAGGGAGGCATGGGCGACTGGGATATGTTCATGAGCGGTCGTCTCGGCATGATCCCCACCGGCATTTGGGCATTCCAGACCTTTACGGAAAACTGCGATTTCGCATGGGACATCGCTGTTGAGCCGGGCAGCACGCAGAAAGCTACCCACTTCTTCTCCAACTGCGTTGTTATGAACCCCGAAACCGAGCACCCGGAAGAAGTTGCCGAGTGGCTGGCATGGCTGACCTCCAGCACGGAATCCGCTGATATTCGTCTCGCGGCCGGCTGGGATCTGCCTGCACTTAAGGATCTGAACGCTCTGTCCAGCTATCTGGAGATCACGCCTCCTGACAACCGCAAGGCTGTTTTCGAGAGCCTTGATTATCTGGTCATGCCGCCCGTCATTGAGGACTACGCCCTCATGAGCGACATTATCGGTCAGTACCTCTCCGCAGCGGCTGACGGCACCATGACTGTCACCGACGCTCTGAACGCGGCGCAGGCTGACTGCGAAGCACAGATCACCCTTGGCTAACAACTTTCTTGGCGGGCGCTTATGCGCCCGCCAAGTCTGCCAAAAAAGCTGCGGCTTTTTTGTCAAAAGGCTGCGCCGCCTGCATCGCAAAGTTTTGTGCGCCAATGGCGCACAAAATTCACGTTTGACGGCGATCAGTATTTTTGCCGAGAGCGGGGGCTCCCGGCAAAAATGAATTTACATCGATTTGCGCCTGCGGGCGCAAACTCTACGAGGTTTTACGTGCTCGAAAGATAAAGGAGGCAGACAGATGAAAACAAGTAAAACTGGGCCTCGGCTGAAAAAGCCGGGTGGAGAGGGTCTGCTGCGAGCGTCGCCGTTTTTGCTTCCCAGTCTCATCGGTCTGGCAATCTTTTATCTGGCACCGATGGTCGTTTCTATCTTCATCAGCCTGACAGACTGGAATGGTCTTGACCGACTGTTTGCGGATGGTTTCATGCAGGAGCATTTTATCGGCCTTGATAATTACAAGGCGATTCTGACAAGTCAGGAATTTTGGAAAGTCTTAAAAAACACGCTGACCTATATCGTTTTGTATCTGCCGCTTATGATGGCCGTATCACTGGCTGTTGCATCGCTTCTGTCGCAGCAGCGGCGCGGCGTCGGTGTGTTCCGTGTGCTGTACTATATTCCGGTCCTGACCTCTTGGGTCGCGGCATCGTTGATTTGGAAAAGCATTCTGGCCCCGCAGTACGGTGCTATGAACAACATCCTTGCTTTCTTTGGGATTGAAGGCCCCGGCTGGCTGCTGGACGAAAAATGGGCGATGCCCGCAATCGTGTTGGTGTCCGTATGGAAAGACATGGGCTTCTTTGGCCTGATTCTTCTGTCCGGTATGGTTGGCATCAACCGAACCTATTATGAAGCCGCAGAAATTGACGGCGCGGGCGCTTGGACGCGCTTCTGGAAAATCACGCTGCCGCTTCTCACACCGGCGATTTTCTACGTTCTGATCGTCAGCCTGATTAACTCGTTCCAGCTTTTCCCGCAGATTATGATTATGACGGACGGCGGCCCGAACGGGGCAACTCAGGTTATGGTAGAACGTATTTATAAGTACGGCTTCCGCTATTTCAAGATGGGTTACGCTTCAGCGTTCTCTTGGATTTTGTTCCTGATTATCATGGTTTGCACAGCAATTCAGATGCGCGGACAGAAACGGTGGGTGAATTATGACGCATAAGAAAAAAATCGGCACAGTAGCCTATTACGTTGTCGGCATTCTGATTGCAATTCTGGCGATCATTCCATTCCTCTGGATGGTCAGCACGTCACTCAAGGCGCGCGGCGCGCTTATGAGTATTCCGATCGAATGGATCCCAAAAGAACCGACGATTGCCTCCTATGTAAAGGTGTTTTCAAAGTTTCCGTTCTTCAGCACCATCGGGAACAGCTTATTTATCTCCGTGACCTACACGTTCATTACGTTGATCTCGGCGTCTATGGCGTCTTTTGCTTTTGCAAAGCTCAAGTTTCCAAAGGCTGATCTGCTGCTCAAGGTGTTTCTGGCAACAATGATGATCCCAACGCAGGTCACGATCATTCCGCTGTTTGTCGTCATGAATAAGATGTCATTGATCAACAGCTATGCCAGCGTCATTCTGCCGTCTATTTTCCGGCCGTTTGCCGTGTTCCTGCTCGTTCAGCAAATGCGGACGATCCCGAACGACTATCTGGATGCAGCCAGCATTGACGGTGCATCAACCTTTGCGGTTTACTTCAAGGTTGCACTGCCGCTTTGTGCGCCGACACTTGCGACCTTGTCGATTACGACGTTCATGGAATCTTGGAATGACTATCTCTGGCCGCTGCTTATGCTGACAGACAAGACGAAAATGACGCTTCCGATTGCCCTTTCGACGCTGAACGGCCAGTTCGCAACGGAGTATAACGTCCTGATGGCAGGCAGCTTGATTTCCATGATTCCGATTATTCTCATTTATTGCTTCGCGCAGAAGTATTTCCAGAACGGCATGATGGCCGGTGGTATCAAGGGGTAAACCATGCAAAGATTTGAAAGTTCTGCATTCCAGGCACATATATCCTGCCCACGCACCGATGCGCAGCTTGTGCGTCACGGCGCAGTTCTGACGGTAAATCTGTCCTATCAGGGCGCATACGGAATGGGCGAGAAATATGACGCGCTGAATCAAAAAGGACGTGTCGTTGTCAATCAGGTGGAAGAAAAGTTTTGCTTCCAAGGTGAAAAAACATATTGCCCGGCTCCGTTCTTCTGGACAGACAGCGGATTCGGTCTGTATGTTGATACCTGTGAAACTACAACGTTCCATTTTGACGAGAACTCTGTGACGATCGATCTGCCGGAATCTGCCCCCGTTGTGGCCTTTTCCGGTGAACCGGCGCAAATTGTCAGCGCATATATGGAGCTGTTCGGAAAGGCTGTTCTGCCGCCTGAATGGGCGTTCGGCGTGTGGGTTTCGGCAAATCGCTGGAATTGCCAGAAAGACGCGGAGCAGCAGATCGAGAACCTGAAAAAGCACGATTTCCCGGCCAGTATTCTGGTGCTGGAAGCATGGAGCGACGAAGCGACGTTTTATATCTGGAACGGGGCGAAATACCAACCGAACCCAGACGGAGCTGCGCTCCAATATGACGATTTCGATTTTTCGGGTTCCCCATGGCCTGACCCCAAAGGCATGATGGATGCGCTGCACAAGGCCGGGCTGCATCTTGTTCTCTGGCAGATTCCTGTCTACAAAAAGCAGGGGCCCGACGAGATCCTGAACGTACAGAATACGCTTGACCGTGAGGATGCTGTGCGGCGCGGCTTATGCGTCCATCTCGCAGACGGAACACCCTATACCATCCCCGACGGACATTGGTTTTCCGGGTCCATGATCCCGGATTATACAAACCCGGAAACCGTTCGGACGTGGTTTGACAAACGTCAATATCTTCTCGACATGGGCGTTGACGGCTTCAAAACCGATGGCGGCGAGTTCATCTATCGCCCGGACGTGCGCTTTATGGATGGCAGCGACGGAAAATCTGGAAAGAATCGCTACGCACGGGACTATACCTGCGCATACCGCGATTTTATCGGTTCGCAGCGGGTTTTGTTCAGCAGAGCCGGGTTCTCCGGGCAGCACACTGTCCCGATGCACTGGGGCGGCGATCAGCAATCACAGAACGCAGAACTGCGAAGCCAGCTTCACGCCGGGCTTTCGGCCGCGGCATCCGGTATTCTGTTCTGGGGCTTTGATATTGCCGGGTTTGCAGGCCCGCTTCCGACGCTGGACCTCTACCGCCGCGCAACACAGATGGCCTGCTTCTGCCCAATCATGCAATGGCATTCAGAGCCGGACGGCGGGCAGTTCAAGGAGCTGATGCCGGGCGGCGAGGGCAACAACGAACGCAGCCCGTGGAATCTGGCTGCCGCCTACAACGCGCCTGAATTTGTCGATGAGATGCGCTTCTGGCACAAGCTGCGGGAACGGCTGCGCCCGTATCTTTGGGAGACTGCGCAGGCGTGTGTGGCTGACAATATGCCGATGATGCGGCCGCTGTCCTTCCTCTGGCCCGAAGATGAAGCGGCGCTCGCCTGCGAGGACGAGTATATGCTTGGCGATGCACTGCTCGCTGCGCCGCTTCTGGAAGAAAACGCAAACACCAGACAAGTCTACTTGCCAGATGGTGAATGGATTGGATTCTTTGATCGAAAACCGTACCAAGGCAAGCAGATGATTTGTACGGACTGCGACGGAAAGATCCCGGTTTTTATCCGAAGCGGATATGAAAAACAATTCTGAAAGGACGTGCCGGAGCTGATTCAGCTCCAGTATTTGCTGAAATTATGAGAAGATTTACTGCATATATTTTTGATTTGGATGGTGTGCTTTGCCATACCGACAAATTCCATTTTGCGGCGTGGGCTGCGCTGGCAAAGAAACTTGATCTTCCGTTTGATGCGTCTGTCAATGACCGGCTGCGCGGTGTCAGCCGTATGGAGAGCCTTGACATTGTCTTGGGTGAGAAGAAAGACGCTTTTACTGCGGAGCAAAAGAAGTCGTTTGCAGAGGAAAAGAATGTAATTTATCGCGGCTATCTGCAAACGATGACGCCAGCCGATCTGGACGAAGATGTGCGCAGTACACTGCTGAAGCTGCGTGCGGATGGTCATAAACTGGCCGTGGGGTCGTCCAGCAAAAACGCACCGCTGATCCTGGAGCGCATTGGGCTTGACAGCTTTTTCGATGCCGTTGCCGACGGAACACAGATCACCCACTCCAAGCCAGACCCTGAGGTGTTCTTATTGGCGGCAAAGCTCCTTGGCGTAAAGCCGGATGCTGCGCTCGTTGTGGAGGACGCTGAAGCTGGCATACAGGCGGCAAAGGCCGGCGGTTTCTGCGCTGCGGGCATCGGTCCCGCGGCAAATTCCTTGCTTGCGGATTTCCGTTTGCAAAAGCTTTCCGACCTGCTGAAAACACCTGCGTAAAAAAACAAAGTTTGCTCCGCTATAGACAAAGACTACGCGGCCGACAGCTTGTCGACCGCGTAGTTTCATATTTTCGAGTCGCGGAGCCACTGCTGGAACTCCTCCAGCGAGATGATCTCCCGGTCGCATTTTTTCTTTTCTTCTCTGGCTTTCTCGCTCCATGCGTAAAACTGCTCGTCGGTGATGCGGCCGGCCTTAATCCACGCGAAGCGCTTTTTGTACTCCTTGCGGTACGCCTTGAAAATGGGATCGTCTGTCTGCTTTTTTGTCCACTGCCGGAACGCGCCGATCTCGCGGCAGCGCTGCTCGCCGTACTTCACGGGGCGCTCGCAATACTCTGCGCTCACACGGCCGGTCTGCG
>OLWB01002780.1_pt1 | contig 13542 bp, 24 predicted proteins | sample 1673331 | NCBI WGS metagenome assembly OLWB01 (sample SAMEA3178943, study PRJEB25190) | human gut metagenome | biome: human gut; feature: human-associated habitat; material: faeces | place: Austria | collected 2013
GATAAGGTTTTTTTTAATGAAAAAGAAAAATTTTTACTTCCGGTATCGCAGTGCGATAACCGGTTTGTATGTAACTGAAAGTTACGCTAAGAGACATCCTAAAACTACTGTCAAAGAAAAATATTCTAAGTAGTCTGGGCTTTCCCGAAACGAGGCTGTTCCTGACGGGGTTCAACCTCGTTTCTTTTTAGATTCGATTTATTTCATCATTGATTCGGAACATGCTGTCACTCACAAAGTCGTATATCTTATACATTAGTTCCGGTTCTTGCTCCTTAGGAGAATAAACCATCACTCTTTTACCAGCTCCCTTCATCCATCCGGCTTCTGTGTTAGCCGACCGACCGCAAGGGAGTACCATAACGCAAACGTCCGCCCACTGCATACCGTTGAAATCAGAATCGAAGCCTCTTTGTGCAATCGGATGATTAAGAGCCTCTCTGTATTGTTCCGTAGTCCACTGTTCCCAATTTGGATCTATATCAGACCACCGGAAACCACCATTTCCATGAGGAGGATTCTTGAAGTCATAAACCTCATGTCCTGCATCCCTAAGAAACTTCACTACATCCTGCTGGAATAAGTTTCTCCAACTACTTGCTACATATATTTTTGCCATATTCAGTTCTTTTTTTAATTAGTACCTATCTACAACTTTCCAACTCTCATACCCAAATGGGAATGATCCGCCAAATCTTCTTCTCTCGATTGCTTTAGCTTTACGGATGATATCTTCATTTTCATCATCCTGATCACAAGAAACTTCTATTTCACCTGAATAGGTGGCTACCTGATATTTTACTACTGCTGTCATAATTATCTTGATATTTCTTTAGTTTGTATTTCTAATTTTTCCGATATATGCACCGGATACCATACTTTGGCTCCTGTCACTATGTCGATACCCCAGAACCAAGTTTTCCCATTATCAACTGTTTGAAATGAGGTTATTTTCGCATGTTTTATGTTACTTCGTGTGTTCCGGTATGGAACTATGTCTCCTACCTTATAGCTCATTTCTTTTTAATTGTGATTTTTCGATTTCTCATATCCGTTATTAACTCCAGCGCTGGAGGTAACGATCCACCGTAAGTAGTGGGGTCAAAACGACTTTTATAGGCTCATGGAGCCACCCTATTAAGTTTTCAGCAGGTGGTGTAATCCACTCGCCATTTATTTTTACTTGCTTCATGATTTTTTAGTTTTGAATTAAATACAAGCCAAATGACCATAGGCACATTCTGACATATTCCCATGCTTACTCACATGTGCGACAAAGTCCTCCAACGGAACAGCATCAATCTCTCCTATTGCTTTTACAATAGGAGTACCACCACCTGTTATACTTACTTTAACCGTATCCCAAGAAACATATTTCTGACATTCCTTAGTTAGCTCACTTTCAATAACCGATAGCTGGATAAAAACACTATTATATTCTCCGGTTAATTTCTCTATCTTTTTCATATTCTATTTTATTTTTAGTTGTTATCTAATTCCGTAATAAAATCCTTTAACTGCTCACAGTCACATTCTCCTTTTGAGTTTTTGCAACCACAGCATCCGGGAGCATTAAAATCACAGGATTTTATATAGGCTTCAATAGCCTTTTCTCTCATTTCTTGCTCTGCAATTTCAATGGCTTTTTCCGCCTCTGAGAAATGTACAACCAATGTTTGCCTGTTTTCTCCAACTTTTACCCAGAAGTCAAGGCTATCAATATGATCTTGCGCTGTCTTACTTTTCATATTCTTTTTTGATTAAAGGTTATTCTATTGCTTTCTTTATTGCCTTTTTGGCTGCATCAATCTCTTTTGTAGCAAAAGAATAAATAGGTTGATCGTTATAATCGAATCGTTCTAACATTCCTTTTAATGCATCCAGCAATTCAGGAGCAGAAGCCAGTAGCTTTGCATATTCTTCCTGCTTTTTGAGTAGTGCTTTTGGTTGTTGTTCCAATGTAGACAATCCCAAATTGCATACAGGAAATTGCGTACTATCATCTTCAACTATTCGATAATTAGCATTCATCATTTTATTGAGAGGATGATCAAATTGTTCAACTCTTAACTTTTTCATGCTTATTCTTTTCATTATACGTTTTGAATTTTATAAATGCCGGTCTTTCCCGGCTGTCATCCTTTGGTTTTGTGATCAACCTTAACACTGGTGCAGGCACACAAGGCATCCTCTTAATGCGGGCAATGATGCCGTTTAACCCACTCCGTTTCTTTTTAACTGCCTACCAGTTTATAACCAGGCTAATGTCTTTCAAGCTAAAGCTTGTAACAGCATAGCCATTTTCTTCCAGCTGCTCCTGGATGGGAGTGATCAGGTTCACGTCTGGTACTTCAGACATATAAGTCAATTTGAACTGCCCGGCTTTTGATGTTTGTTCGATCAGTCGGAAAATTTCGTCCAGTTTTTCCTGGATGACAACGGAGTTGTCGTTTGCGATTTTGCGTGCCTCTTCGGCTTTTAATCTGTTCATATTGCTGTTTTTGTTATCAATTATTGTTATTCGAAAATTCAACTATCCTTTTTTGATAACACTAAGTCGAGTTTTTTAACGGCTTCGACGATCAGTGTTGAATTACTCCGGAGGCGGTGGTTCTCCAGTTCCAAGTCCCGGATGCGGGTTGCCTGATGCTTCGTGATCTCCGACATGCGGAGATAAGAATAGGCACACCGCATAAGTGCTTTTGATGCCTGATAGCATCCTGTATCGGCCATGATCGCCCGGAGAGTTTCATTATCCTGATCCGTCAGATCACGGATCAGGATATTTTTAAGCTTCCGTCCCATCAGCATTAAATGTGTTTGTCGTTACAAGACTGATGTCTTTATTCTGACTGGTAATATGCTTCTTGAAAGCCCTGAAGGAACGCCAGTAAAGATTATTGTATTCAAAGTATTTTTGTTGAGCCTCCTTGCTGCGTTTCCCCCATATTTTAGCACGCGCTTTTAGTTGTTTGGGAGTATACAAAGGTTTCTTCACCCTGTTCCAAAAGCGGTCGCCGATCTCATTTCCGGCAGTTGAATAGGCCCCTTTGATATATCCGTCCACGTAGATCACGACTTCGACAATCATCTTTTTTTTGTCGATGTTATTATCCAGCTGGATATCATGTCCGTCTACTTTCATTTTGATCGAACTGTAACCGGTTCCCCACCAGTCTTCGACCTTTTTCCATTCATCTTTTGTCATATTCACATTCTACTTTATAATCCGGTTTCCAATTAATTTGTATCTCAGCTTTTACTTTGCCTGACCCCTGGCAGTAGTCGCATTCGGTTTCTTTGTATTCGCTGAAACCCACTTGTTCCGAACTGCCTCCATGACCATGGCAGACAGGACAACTAAAACCATTCAGAACCATTTTTTCCCAGACCTTTTGATAGAGGGGTGGAGTAACTTCGATAATTCTTTTTTGTGTACTCATAATGATTAATATTAAAGTGATTGTTCCCGGAGGCGGAATCGAACCGCCCCGTTAACCGTTCGGGATTTATTTGATCCGGCGTTCTGTGCAATAGAAATAGCCTTCCGGGTTATTGCGATGGGTGATAATGTTATCGTCGCTTTCACGTTGATGGAACTTCCAACCATTATTGAATCGTCGGTAGATGATTGCACATATTATCTGAGCCGATTCGCTGCTATATCCGCAAACAATACCTTCCATATTGTCAAAAGTGGCTTTCTTACCTTTGTACTTTTCGTACAATTCGTGTCCTGTTAATAGTTCCATGATCAAAGGCGGTTAAATGATGGTTCTAACTTTGTCCAGACACCCATACCGTTCTTCTCAAAGAAATAAAAGTTCGTAGAAGTACCTTCTACCAGATGGCTTTCTTTGAATAAGGTCATGATAGCAGAGTATTCAGGATCATTGAAGCGATCTTCCAGTTCATACAGTTTGCTGATCGACTTATAATCCAGATCACCATACTTATTACGTTCCAGTAATGTCATGGCCAACTGGTACATCGGATTGTTTTGTCCGTCGTCCTTACCTTCAATCCATGCCTGTAGAAACTCTATCAAACGGCTTGCAGCTGCGTCAGCACGTTCGTCGAACTTCTTAACCTTACAGGCCTTTACCTCAATACGGAATTTACCTTCCTGAATAGTGAAATTCATTTGCCCAGATGTACGGAGCTGGCCATATTCGGCCAATACTTCACGAAATGCGCTCAATTCAGCGACACAGAAAGAATGTAACCCTTTTACTTCTTCGCATACAGCACGTACTTTGTTTTCTACTTTCTGAACTAGTTCTGCCCGGATACCCTCGTAAGCAGAACGTTTTTCCAATGCGACCTGATGCTCTTCTTCGCGCTTTTTAGCCAGTAACTCTTCCAGTTCTTTGCTGGATAATTTGCTTAAATCTGTCATTGTATTATGATTTTAAATGATTAAAAATTGACTATCTTGTTACCCTTCATAATCTCGATCTGTGATGCGAGACCGTTCAATCGGTTGATATTTTCCTTTGTGCACATTGCAGGATACTCATACAGCTGATCGGCCAGCTCATCATGCTGTGTTTCTAGCAGTTCGATCTGCTCCTGCCGGGTCAGCTTCTGTGCCTTGTTGTATTTACGATCGGTGTAAATCATCATATTAATTCTTTGAGATTATATAATCCATTGCCGGATGATCAGTATTTACACTATTCTTGTTGCAGTACAGGTTATAGATAGCTGTCAGTTTGCTTTCCGGTATTGCATTAAAATTCGCGCAGTTTGCTGCCCGGCAGGCCATTGATAAAGCGTAGCGGATTTTATCGTTACGTGTTTCAAACTTATATCCCAGCTTATCCAACCAGGCACAGATTGCCGCAATTACCCGCTTGGCGGCTTTATCGCGGGCTTCTTCATAGCGTGCCTGACGCTGGTCGGTATCACCTTTCATCGCCTCCAGCATATTGCTGTATTCTGCTGGATACTTCCGGTACATTTCCGACAGGGAACAAGTACGACCACCACTGTACTGATTTACCAGACCTTCTTTGATCACATCTTTATACGCTTCTTCATAACCCGGTGTCTCCTTGATCAACGACCAAAAAAGGGCATGCGACGGGGCTTTCTTTTTCTTCTGTGTTGCCATAATGATTAATATTAGTGTTTGTTCCCGGAGGCGGAATCGAACCGCCCCGTTAACCGTTCGGGATTTAGCCTTCAGCGACTTCTTCAAATGTGGCTGTTTCCAATGCTTCACGTAATTGTTTGCTAACTTGGAACTGCATCTTTTTAGCGACTGGCTTGCCATCTTCAAATGACAGGTTTGCTTTTAGGAAGCCCAGACCTTCAAGATTAATTACTTTCCCGTCCAGAAGCATTTGTGTAATGATTTGACTGGCTGCATCCAGCATACTCATTGTACGAATGGCTGGAATACCCAGCACTTTTTCCATTTCCTGTGCAATATCTTTATTGTTGCACATACCACTTGTTACAATCTGTGCCTGGTTCCCGCTTTTGTTATTGATCGGATTGGCTGTTTTTAAAATGTTCTTGTACTTGATCATGATATTATCTGTTTTGTAAGTAGTTCATTGATTTGAATAATTCAGCAGAAAGTGTTACGCCCAGGCGGTCAGCTTCCTTCAGTGCCGGGATCAGGTAGTCCGATAACTCACGGTAGTTTGAGGCTTCTTTCTTCAGTTCATTGATCAGTTCCTTATCGAATCCGCGCCCTTTAAGGAAGGTGGAATAATCGCGGTCGATGGAGCGGACAACGCGTTTACCAACTTTGAAACGGCTGTAAAACTGTTTCATACCTGGCTTATGTAATGTTCGTTCCAGATTATTCAGCAGATCATCTGTACCAATGAAAACGATACCGCACATATCCTTCAGGTAGTCATAGATCGTTTTTACACCCAATAACCCGGAAATAGTCAAGTATTCAGCTTCATCAAAGATCAATACCGGTTTCATTCCTGCATCATATCGGCGACTCAGTTCGACACTAATCCGGTCGATACGTTGTGATCCTGTTCCGGAAAAATCTTTCCCAATGGCAACTTGTATCTTTCTGATCAAATCGTTTAAACGGTCAATGCGGCTACGAGTAACAATATAAGTCCCTCGCGGGTAGGCCCCAGCAAAGCGATTCAGCGTGTAAGTCATGCCGCATCCTGTTTCACCGATAATCATCCGGGTCTTGCTTTCCTCTTTGGCATCCAGTAAAGCCGCATAGATATCACGCAATTGCGGTGTTTCTACCATTGGCCAGTATTCCTTATTTAAGGAAATGCCGATTGCCTGAGCCAACTTCTGGAAATAGATATCCTTGATCTCACTGGTATTGCCGTTGCGGGTATAAGTGAAATCACCTTTCATCATATCGACCATATACGACGGATTCACCCCCGAACGGGAACATAACTCGTTTTGCGAGATGTCCTTTTCGCTCATGTAAGCGCGGGCAGCATCCATAATGGATTGTTTTTCTTGTTGTGTCATAAGTTTCTTAATTTATTTATGTCTAATTTGTTATCTAAGTATGAGTCGTAAGCCATTTCAGCTTGCTTTTTCTCCTGTCGCTCTTCTTTGCGCTGCTGTTTAACCTGTGATTTAATGCTGTTTAAAGCCATCTTTTCTTCAATTTCTGCGATCAGGTCCTCTTCTGATTTGACAAGGGAAGAGTGTTGCAGATAGGCTTTTTGCTGGCCCCGGCTGTCAGTAAGCATTGTATACGCCTGTTTTCCTTCCAGTTCTGGTGTCTGTTCAAACATACGGCTTATGATATCAGCATCGTCAGTAATGGTATTTATTACAGCAGGTTCCAATACCTGTTTATTATATTCGTCAACCTTACGGAGAGCCTCAAAATCTCCCGGTTTGCGATCACGTAAAGCCATCGGCTGTTCATATACAGCATCCAACAAAAATCTCTGTTTTTCGGTATCATCCACAACCAAAATCGAACTAAGGTCGCGATCATCATAGAGCACTGTCCAGCTTTGCAGTGGATTTTTACGGAAATTCAGATCAAACGTGTCGTATGGCCGTTTTTCGCCCAGGATTGTAGGTTCAAGACAACCAGCTTCCAAGCGTTTGGTTCGTTCGTTTCGGAAACCAAAGCGAAGCAAATAAGTTTCCCGGTCCATTTGGAGACGATCTTCAGCAGGCATACGGTTCCAGGCATCCAACCAGGTGCCCTGTTTTTTCTTTCGTTCTTCTGATATAATCAAGTGAATTTGATTAATTACACCTTCTTTATCAGGAAAATGAGTTTTGTTATAGTTTAACAGGTCAATATTGGGTTGACTGGATTTCCTGGCAGTGATACCATACCCACTCCAGTTATAATTCCCGAATCGTTTCTGACAATATTCACGGTTCAGATACAGAAAATACCGTTCTATTGGCTTCGATTTGGCATTTTTTACACGTGCTGGTGTGAAATATTCTGCTGTATCCTGATAGATCGTCCCCATTGATTTAATACCATAATGGTCACTTTGTATCTGATACGGACGATACCTGTTTCCTAATGTATCCTGGCAATGATCGATGGCATTCTTTACGGCTGCCTGAATCAAGGATACGCTTTCACATTCACCGATAGCATACCCAACCGGGTAATCGCAGGTGGCATCCAATACAACTACAGCAGTAAGCCGGTTCTGGTAAGTACGGATAACTTTTCCTTTATTGTCTTTTACCTCTTTTTGATAATATAGTTCAACTGTCCAACCGTCTAACGACCAAAAAGACATCGCTTCAGTTGGTCGTTTACGTCTGATCTGCATAGACAGTTTATTGCGGAAGGCTTCCGAACCATCTCTACCGGCTTTCACAATCAAATGATATTCATTCATATAATTCAGAGCGCTACGGCGACTGATTTTATCCCAGCCACGGGTTTCGGCTATCATATTATACATATCTGCAACCTGTTGACTGTTATAGCTGGCGCCACGTCCGCAAATAGTCCGGAGTACGGCTGTTTGTTCTTCATTATATACCTTTGCTGCATTCTTATTACCCTGACCGCGAAGATCAAGGCAGCAGGATGGTCCTTGCTGCATATATTCCCTGATTTTTAACCGCAATTTGCAGTAGGCAGTCGGTAATTGGATTCCCCGATTCTTGATCAGGAAGACAACATCGTCGTACAATTCTTTCGACGTTTCATATCCCAGCTTCTTGACATCAGCTTTTTTGCTGAACAGGACGAAGAAAGACAACCAGCGACATGCTTCGCGGCCTTTTTCCTGTACTTCGATAGGTAATTTAGCCCCATTGGGATATGTCGCCTGATCAAAATACATTTCATCTTTTGCCGATAGGAACAGGTAAGGTTGCAGATATTTCAATATCTCATCCGCACGACCGTTACGGTTATACCATTCTTCAGGAGTCAGTTTTCCCAGTAACACAGTCTGTATCGTAGCTTGGTAGTTAGCTTTCAGACCGGCATAGTGCAGGTAAACGGTTTTACCTTCTTTATGATGGGACCAACAAGATAATTCTCCATTGCGTTGACCAGCAGTGACTCTATATAAAAAGTTTTCTGACACCCCACATTTCACCATTTCTGACACTGTTACACACAATGTCCGTTCTCCCGGTTTTGCCACTGTTGAGTAGCAAAGCGCTTCTTTTGGTATGTTTCTATATTCCGGCATCGTTTTTCAATTTTTATTTAGTTCCCGGACCAGGATTCGAACCTGGGACACCATAGCGTTTGACAATAGCCAAACGCCGTACTCTACCTGCCTGAGTTATCCGGGATGCCCTCGTACCGCGGGCCGCGTACCGATTCAAACCTAAACCAATCTTGCCTAAACCTATTTTGATTGTTTTTCTTCATCTGTCAGCTTTTTAAAAAGCCGATCTATCTTTTTATAGTCTTCTTCCGGGATATTTGCCATTTTCACTAGCCAGATGATCACAAGAATTATTATTCCGCATGCCAGGCAGGGAATAGGTTTTCCGTTATCCATATTTGATGTGATAGTATGTATGCTATATAGAGTTCCTATTAGCATAAAAGGTGCCATTAGTATTATTATCAATGATTTCATGTCAGTAAGTTTAATATTATCTAGTTGTCCCGTCGCCGGACCCGATCCGGCATCTGCAAGCCTTTAACTTTCTTGACGGGAATAGTTGGAGGTTATGGTTTATACGCCTAACTTTAGGCCATCTAAAGATTAAAAAAATGGAAAAAGGTTATTTAAGAGCGTTGATTCAAGGTCAAATCCTTATCAATGCAAAACTTAATCACCCAAATTGGGTAGAATTAAGTAGTGAGGAAAAGGATAAAGCAGTGAAAGAATCTATGGATGAGATCACTCATGTAAGTGTTGATCGTGATCCTTATCAGAACTATTCTGAGGACTCCATCTTCTGCGCACTCTGGAATCGTTTAGAGATTCAAGGGTAATTATTCTCTCTCTGTCATAGTAGCTATTGAGTCCATTGTATACAACTTTCACATGTTCAATGAATTTATCAATGGCTACTATGTTTTCTCCTTCAAACAAGCCAACAAAAGCCTCGGCCGCTTCTTCTAGCCTTTCATAACTTCGTACTTTTAGTGCTACAGTTAATTTCTCTCCAAACTCATTCACATCAATTTTATTGATCTTCGGATTATTGGTATTCATACTAATTCCTCCTTATTATTAAATGTATCCATTAACTTATCCAGTTTATCTGACAACTCCTGTTTACTTTTCCAGTAGACTCTGACAGTCCGCTTGAACAATGCTGTCCTTTTTCGTCGATTGTCAAACATATAATCGATATACCGGATACTATACCTCATTCTCAGAGTGTCACGGATTATAAACCGATCATTTCTTGTTAATTCATTTATAATTTCTTGTGTATTCATATCAAATGATTACTTTTGTTCGTTTCTTTGGCACAAAGATATGTTACATTTGTTCGCAAAACAAGAAAAATGCGAACATTTTTCACATAAGCATTAATAATTATGGAACTTCATCTGATTATCAAGTCTATAAGAAAGTTTACAGGATTGTCGCAAGAAGATTTTGCGAATAAACTTGGCATGACAAGGTCTAATCTTTCTCAAATGGAGATAGGACGAAATACTCCTAGTATAGCTTTGTTGAATGATATTGCGAATATATTTCACATTAATATCGGTGTAGTGTTTCAAATGATAAATTCTGATGAAAGAGATTTGCCTATTCTTATGCCTCAACTTTCTGATCAAAACAATTGTAAGGTAAATTGTAAGGATGATTGTAAGGTTAATCATATTTTACCCTCAGAAACTGGTAAAACGAATGGTATAAATAAAGATGATTTGGAAGGTAACCCAAATGGTAACCTAACACCTTTTTTTATGCCCAATAGTGGCAAAACAACAGGTACAAATATTATTGAAGTACCGGTTCCCGTGGAGGACGAATCGGAAATGGTAGCCATACCTGTTGTTGATATATCCGTGGCCGCCGGTAGTGGGTTTTACAACCCTGATCAGCTAAGTGAGATTGATTGTATCCGTATGCCTCGCTCGATGGTGAAAGGAGGCCAGCCGCATCTTTGTGTACGTATTAAGGGAGAAAGCATGGTACCAACATTACAAGATGGAGGGTATTTGATCATACGCTTGCTAGATCGTTCAGAATGGTGTGATATACACGATGGGCATGTATATGTTGTGTCCGAAGTGGCTGGAAGAGCCTTTGTGAAACGATTGAAAAACAGACTTTCTGAACATGGATTTGTTGTCTGTATGTCCGACAGCGCCGATGTCCAGCGTTATCCTAACTTTAACCTGATGGAGAACGAACTTAATACAATTTGGCATGCAGAGTGGTATATAAGCGCTAAGATGCCTAACATTCACGCAACATACTATAATAAGGTAAGCCAACTGGAAGATAAATATGATGACGTTGTCAACCAGCTTCAACAAATAAGCCGCGAAATCAGAGCCCTGGCAAGCAACAAATAAAAAAACGGCGTTTGAAAATGGTTTATTCCAAATTCAAACGCTATTTTTGTATCCTTTCTTAAGCCTCAATTAAAAACGCCGTTCAAACTCGCTTAAACAGCTGGTGTTTTTTCAACTCAAATTCAAGTCAGTTATACTTTTCGATTTGCGACTGCAATCTGTTTAATTAGGCTTAACGTATTGTTATTCATGTTGTTTGTTGTATTCTGTATTTATCTATGTTTTATACTTTTTGATCTTCCCCCCATATAATCCTACTAATTATTAAGACTAACCTATGGACTAACTAATTCAAAGGTTACGACTTAGTGTTTTCAGGGTGTACACCGTAGTTGATTATGGTGTACAGGATAACTAGCCAAGGTGTACAGGGTAATCCACTACCCTGTACACCCTGATAGTAGTGGGTAAGGACTTTCGTTCTAGTGAGTAAGGAGTTTCGACTTAATAAGTGGTAGCCTTCCTTTTAGTTGTAGGGTGGGTAGGGGATAATAAAACAAAATCCCCGGCTCAGAGATTGAGGCCGGGGATTTTCTGTAGTTTGGCATTTGAATTATAGGGAGTTGTTATTTTGGTCCGTTATGCGTAACCGTTCAGCATTCCGTAGAAATACATCGGTTTCAACATGTAAACTTTCAGTAACCAGGCCGCCCATTGTTCCTTGGATGTGTCCAGCATGCTGAACGGGAACGAGTGAACCGGCTTTTTATCATAGTCGAACTCGCACAACAGTACGTGTCCATAGTCTGTTACGATCGGGCAGGCAGCATATCCGTTGTATTTCTCAACAGGTTCTTTGCCTTCCATCAACGAGATCAGGTTTTTGGCAGCGATCGGCACTTGCATGCGTACTGCCGCAGATGTTTTACTGGTCGGTATCCCGGCAACATCTCCCAGGGAGACGATGTTCGGATAAGTTTTGTGAACCAGTGTCGCTTTATCAACCATCACCCAGGCATCGGCAGCCAGTTTGCCTTCCGTCCATCCCAGACCGGCCTCGCGAACGAAATCGGGAGCCGACATAGGCGGAGTGAAATGAAGGAAATCGTAATCTTCCACGAATGGAGTATATACTTTCTCTTCTCCGACTGTTTCAACCTTTTCAAAATGTACCTGTTTGGCTGCCGTATCGACACCTTTCACGCGAACATTGAGATTGATGGGAATATTACGTTCCTTGTAAATCTCCAGCAGACGGGGAGTATAAAACGGAATATCGTACAGCTCTTTCGCTGCTGTGAAGTAATCCAGTTTCAAATTGTCCCGTGTGCCTTGTTTGCGGCTGTAATCTTCTGTCAGCAAACAAATCTTTTTCGGTGCTCCGCCACATTTATGCTTTGTGTATGTATCTGTGTAGATACCACGGCCGCCTGTCTTTGCGAATTCCTGAAGCGCTTTCCAGGTTTTTTGTGCACCTTCGTAATCATATATACAGTGAGCATTTCCTGCTCCTAATGTATCGTGTGTAATCCCTTCCACCTTTTCCCAGTTAATCTGTATACCTGGTGTCAGGACCAAAAAGTCATAAGCGACTTTTCCATTGTTGTTCGTTGTTACCAGGTTCATGACCGGGTCAACGGCGGCAACAGAATCTTTAATCCATTTTACGCCGTCGGGAATGCAATCTTCCTGCTTCTTCCATACTTCGTCCGGTTTATAAACACCGGAGGCGATCAATGTAAAGCCGGGTTGGTAGAACTGTCGGTCGCTGGGGTCTATCAATGTAATGTCCGGGCTATCCAACCAGTGCATCAAACGTGCAGCCATACTAATTCCGGCAGCCCCTCCACCGATTATCAGGATTTTCCCTTTTGCATTGCTAGAGAATGCATGAGCTTTTTGTGTACCCACAGCAGTTATAACTCCTGCTGCTGTTAATATTTTGAGGAAATGGCGGCGACTGATACCCTGCCTTTCCAACTCTTCCAGTTGTTCTTCCAAATCGTGCTTCATCATGTCTATAGAAATTAAGATTCAATTGCACTGGCAAAGGAAACACATTTAGAAACATAACGATTAAAAAGTACTACTACACTACTTGCGCAAATGTTTTGTGTGAGAGGAAATACTACATCAAGCCTTTCTCATGTCTACTACAGTAGCGGGTAATTAATTGTATAATAGCAGTTTGGTGAAATACTGATTCTAGAAAATACTTTTTAGAAATTCATGAGGAAATCAATGAGATTCGTATCGCTGTCGAGTGATAGGCGCTTTCTTAACCGGTACCGTCGTAATTCTATCGCACGGACTGATACGTTTAACAATGATGCGATTTCTTTGGTGGAAAGATTCATGCGGAGCAGGCAACAGATACGTAAGTCGCCGGTGGTAATGTCGGAGTATTGTTGGCGTAACCGGTCAATGAAATTCTGATGGGCGCTGTTGAAATGCGTCTCAAACAACAACCAGTCCGCCTGGTCGTTCAACGATTCTTCCATCAGGTTTTTCATCCGGGTATACAGTTTGTTCGGATACCGGTCGCCCAATGTCTCTTTCTGTTGCTCCAGTTCGTCCATACGGGCCTTGGTCGCTGCGTTGAAAATCCCAGCCTCCAGCGCACGCACCAGATCGGAAATGGCTGT
>OLWB01002790.1_pt1 | contig 13519 bp, 9 predicted proteins | sample 1673331 | NCBI WGS metagenome assembly OLWB01 (sample SAMEA3178943, study PRJEB25190) | human gut metagenome | biome: human gut; feature: human-associated habitat; material: faeces | place: Austria | collected 2013
GCGGCATTACGGCAATTGTGACTACGGTAAGAACAATACCGTGGATGACAGAGAGAAAAAGTCCCTGTGTGGCAGCTGCATCCGCTTTTTTCTGATCCTGGGCGCCAAGGAAAAAGGCAATGGCAGCATTGATCCCGATTCCAAAGCCGACACCGACTGAGGTGATAAAATTTTGGATCGGGTAGACTAAAGACAGAGCAGTCATTGCTCCTTCACTGATCTGTGCAACGAAAAAGCTGTCAACAATATTATAAAGAGAGTTGACCATCATTGAAATCACCATTGGCAGAGCCATGGAAATCAGAAGTGGCAGAATCGGTTTTTCTTTCATGTAAGTCTGGTTCATAAACATTCCTCCTGATAAATATAAAGCATAAGGTACAAAATCTGTAAAAAAGGGCAGAAGCCCGATACATAAAAAGCCACATAACTGCCGCTGTCTGCAACAAGTTATGTGGCGAAAAGTAGATATCTATTTTGATATCCAGAAAAATCCACAAAGATTTTGGTATAAAATTACACAGATAATTATTTTAAAAATTTTCCTTCCATTTGTCAATATCTTTTTGAAAAAATAACAATTAAAATATTGACAAAAAAGTAAGCCTAAACTAACATTAGTGTATGAAATGTAACATTACTACGATGTGAGTAACTAAAGGAAGGAGTAGAGGAATGTTTTTAGAGATTAAGGGGATCAAAAAGTCGTTTGGAACAGGCGACAGCCGGGTAAATGTTCTGAAAGGATTTGATCTGGAAATTGAAAGAGGAGAGTTTTGTGTTCTTCTGGGACCATCCGGTTCCGGAAAATCGACTCTTCTGAATATTATAGGCGGTATTGACGGGGCAGATGAAGGAAGTATTACGATTGATGGAGAACAGCTGGAGGATATGACAGAGAAGAAGCTGTCCCTGTACCGGAGAAAGCATCTGGGTTATATATTCCAGATGTACAATTTGATTCCAAACCTGACACTTAGAGAAAATATTGAAATCGGTGCTTATTTAAGTAATCGTCCGCTGGATGTGGATGAGCTGATGCAAACGCTGGGTATTTATGAACATCAGAACAAGCTGCCGAACCAGCTTTCCGGAGGACAGCAACAGAGAACCGCGATTGGACGTGCAATTGTCAAAAATCCGGACATCCTGCTCTGTGATGAGCCAACCGGTGCGCTGGATTATAAGACATCCAAGGAAATCCTGAAGCTGATCGAAACAGTCAATCAGAAATATGGGAATACCATTGTTATGGTTACCCATAACGATGCAATCAAGGATATGGCAGACCGGGTGGTAAAACTTCGTGATGGAATGATCCGCAAAAATTACTGTAATGAGCATAAACTTTCTGCAAGTGAGCTGGAATGGTAAGGAGGACGCGTGTTATGAAGAGTCCGTTGAGAAAACGGCTTCCGAGAGAACTGAAGGGAGAAATTGGAAAATACCTGGTGGTTCTGATCCTTATGATTGCAACGATTGGGTTTGTATCCGGCTTTCTGGTTGCTGACGGAAGCATGATAAAAGCATATAATGAAGGCTTTGAGAAATACAAGATTGAAGATGGAAATTTCCGGGTAAAGAAAAAAATTACCAAAGCACAACAGGAAAACATCGAGAAAAATGGTGTGACACTGTATGAAAACTTTTATCTGGAAGAGGCACTGGATAATGGAAGTACCATGCGTATTTTCAAAAACAGGGAAGAGATCAATCTGGTGTGCCTGATGGAAGGAAAGCTTCCTGAAAAAGCAGGAGAAATGGCAATTGACCGTATGTATGCGGACAATAATAAGATTTCTGTCGGAGATACACTGAAAAGTGGTTCACAAAAGTGGAAAGTCACAGGATTTGTGGCACTGTCTGACTATAGCTGCCTGTTCCAGAACAATAATGACAGCATGTTTGATGCAATCAAATTCGGGGTATCGGTTGTAACACCGGAAGAGTTTGAATCTCTGAATCAGGAGAAGCTTCAGTACAGCTATTCCTGGGTGTATGACAAAGCACCGGAAAATGAAAAACAGGAAAAAAAGATGTCGGAAGATCTGATGGAAGCACTGGGGGAAGAAGTCACTCTGGAGTCTTTTGTGCCACAGTATCTGAACCAGGCAATTACATTTACCGGTGATGATATGGGGAGTGACCGTGCAATGATCATAATGCTCCTCTATATGATCATTGTGATTATGGCGTTTGTATTTGGAATCACGATCAGCAATACGATCCGGAAAGAAGCAGGCGTGATCGGAACTCTGCGGGCTTCCGGTTATACAAGAAAAGAACTGATCGGACATTACATGGCACTTCCGGTGATCGTTACGCTGATCGGTGCGGTGGTCGGAAATATTCTGGGTTATACAGCACTGAAAAAGGTATGTGCGGGGATGTATTATGGAAGTTATAGTCTGCCGACCTATGTGACAGCATGGAATGCAGATGCTTTCTGGATGACAACGGTAGTTCCGGTGCTGATCATGCTGGTAGTCAACTATGGAATCCTTCGTTACAAGCTGAGGCTTTCACCGCTGAAATTTCTGAGAAGAGATCTTTCTGGAAGCAGGCGGAAAAGAGCAGTCCGGCTAAGTCCGAAGCTTGGAATCTTCCATCGATTCCGGCTCCGTGTGATCTTCCAGAATATGAGCAATTACATTGTACTTTTTATTGGAATCATATTTGCGAATCTGCTTTTGTTCTTTGGACTTTTGCTGCCGTCAGTACTTTCGCACTATCAGCAGGATATCCAGAGCAATATGCTTGCAAAATACCAGTATATGCTGGAGGTTCCGGTAAGTGCGATGAGCGGAAACAAACTGGACAGTATGCTGGAGCTTTTACAGTTCTCTTATGGAACAAAGACGGAAAATGAAGATGCGGAAGCGTTCAGCGCTTACTCATTGGAAACATTGCCAAGCAAATATAAGACAGATGAAGTGATCCTGTATGGAATCAAACCGGACAGTAAATATATCGATGCAGATCTGGAGGACGGTGACGGTGTCTATATTTCCAGTGCCTATGCAGAGAAGTTTCTGTTGAAGCCGGGCGACTCGATCACGTTGAAAGAAAAATATGAAAAGACAAAGTATACATTCAAGGTTAAAGGAATCTACAAATACAGCGGTGGAATCTGTGTCTTTATGCCACAGGAGAAGTTGAATGATACCTTTGATCTGGGAAACGATTATTTCAGTGGATATTTTTCCAATTCGAAGATCAAGGATATTGATGAGAAATACATTGGCTCTGTACTTGATCTGGAAGCACTGACAAAGATTTCGAGACAGCTGGATGTATCTATGGGAAATATGATGGGGATGGTCAACGCATTTGCAATCGGTATTTATATGGTTGTGATCTATCTGTTATCCAAGATCATTATTGAGAAAAATGCACAGGCTATTTCCATGACGAAGATCCTGGGATATACCAATGGAGAGATCAGCAGGCTTTATATCTGGCCGACAACGATCGTGGTGATCATCTGTCTGCTTCTCAGCCTGCCGATTGAGAAAGCAGTTATGAATGTGCTGTTCCGGGAAATGATGCTGACTAGTATTTCCGGCTGGATCGCGCTTTGGATCGATCCGAAGATCTATGTGGAAATGTTCCTGATCGGGATTGGAACCTATGCAGTTGTGGCAATGTTAGAATATCGAAGGATTAAACATGTGCCGATGGATGAGGCACTGAAAAATGTAGAGTAAGGGAGTAAAAGAAGAGAATTAAGGTACGGATCAGGGCAGACTATGCTGCCCTGTAGATTGCCGGGACAATCTCGCGGAGGAGAGCAAGAAGCGCCTGAAACTGTGCGTGATGATAAATATTTTTCCGATAGACAGCACAGATGTCCCTGGTGTCATGAAAGTGATCCGGGGTAAAGAAATGAATGTCCGGAAAGGAAGTAGTCCGTGCATAAATTTCAGGAAGAAAGGCAATCCCCATTCCTCGTCTTGCAAGAGAAAAGGCAGTATTACTGCTGGTACAGATGCAGCGGATATTCGGATGGAAAGCGGCAGTCTCGCAGATCTTCCGGCTGATCTTTCCGAGATCGTGATCTTCAGAAAGCAGAATAAATGGAATTGCAGATAACGCAGGCAAATGAATTTGAGGAGTGGCAGAGATGTCCTCCTCTTTTTGTGATGGATCGGAAAAAGGACACAGAGAGTCAGGGATTGCCAGGACAAAACTCTCCTTTACCAGAAGCTCACTCTCATAATTGATAGTGTCCGGGCTGGAAATATCGAGAATCAGATCCAGCTTGTCCTCTTCCAGCATCTGCCGCAGGATATAGGTCGGCTGCTCAATGATCTGGATATCACAGTTCTCATACATGGAATAAAAGCGTTCCAGAACCGGTGCCAGAAGCCGTTCACTTCGGTGGGGACTGAGACCCAGCCGGATCAGTGTCCGGGAGCCGGAAACGATATCACCAAGCTTCCATTCCAACTGGGTATGAGAGTGGATGGTAGAAATTGCCCATTCATAGAAAAGGGAGCCTGCATAGGTAAGCTTCATCTCGCCACGGTTCCGCTCAAAAAGAGGGATTCCGGTTTCTTTTTCCAGAGCCTGAATGCTTAAGGAAAGGGAAGGCTGGGAAATATAAAGCTTCTGCGCCGCTTTGGTGATACTTTTTTCTTCGGCAATGGTGATGACATATTGCAGCTGATTCCAGTTCATAAAAAATCCTCCATAGGTTTAAACTATATTTTTAATAATAAAACATATATTTTACTAATGTCAATAGAGATGATAAAGTAAAGAAACAGGAGGAAGAAGAGATGAGTAAAGAGAGAATCAAAAATGGACTGATGCTGTTTGCATTTTTCTTTAAGATAGGATGTTTTACATTTGGAGGCGGATGGAGCATTCTGGCGCAGATGGAGCAGGAGTTTGTAGATAAACGAAAGCTGATCACAAAAGAGGAACTGCTGGATATGGTTGCAGTTGGAAAGTCAGTTCCCGGAATTATGATCACCAATATCAGTATGCTGTTTGGCTATTATGTAGGTGGTTGGTTCGGAGGTGTCTGCGCAGTACTCGGAATGACCTGTCCGGCGGTTCTGATCCTGTCGTTTGTTACTGCATTTTATAAGGTGCTGAAAAGTAATGTCTGGTGCTATGCGGCACTTCGCGGAATCCGCTGTGCGGTAGTTCCGATTATGGGAAGTGCGGCACTTTCACTGGGGAAAGAAGCGTTCCGCAGAAAATCAGCAATCCCGATCTGTGCGTTAGCACTGGCGCTCTGTGTATTTACGGATATCAGTAATGTGGTGATGATCGTAGCGGGAGTGATACTGGCGCTTTCTATAAGAGCGGTGAAAAAGACAAGAGGAGGACAGACGGCATGATCTATCTCAGACTTTTTACAGCGTTTATAAAAATCGGATTTACCAGCTTTGGCGGAATGTCGATGATCCCGGTTATTATGCAGGAGATGAAGGTCAATCAGTGGATGACGGCGGAGGATCTGACTAACTTGATCGCTATCGCAGAAATGACACCGGGACCGCTTGGGATTAACTGTGCGACTTTTGCCGGGATGCAGACGGCAGGTGTTCTGGGTGGGATTGCAGCGGTTATGGGCGTGCTGATGCCAGCTTATACGCTGACGCTTGGCGTAGCGGTGTGCTTCGCAAAGTTCCGTGGCAATGATATTATGAGCTGTATGTTAAATGTGATCAAGCCAATCTGCATCGCAATGATCCTTGCGGTGATTCTGGATCTGATGCAGGAAAATTATTTTCCGGATGCGAGGATTGACTGGTTTGGGTGCGGGATCGGAGTGATGATGTTTTATCTGATATTGAAGAAGAACTGGTCAGTACCGAAGGTGATCACTCTTGCGGCGGTGTTTGGAATAGTTGGATATGGTGTGCTTGGGATTGGATAGATTTATAGATAGAACAGGAGCGCCACTGGCGCTCAGCAACGCGCTCGGCGCGAGAATGTGCCGAGGCACAATCTTTTTTAATGCGATTTTACATAACTATGATCATGGGAAAGAAAAAATGATAGAAGAAAGAAAATTTAACCTAAACTTAACATAGATTTGATTGGAATTGCATAGACCACAGATAAAATGGAAAATGAGCTGAAAGGGAAGACATCATTGTAAAAAGTAAGTTTAAAAGATATTAACAAACACAGGGTAAATTGAGAGAGGAATTAACATGAACGAGAAAATTCAGATCATTTTCGGACTGCTTGGCGGTCTGGCAGTTTTTATCTATGGAATGAATATGATGAGTGAATGTCTGCAAAAGGCGGCGGGCGATAAAATGAAAAGCATTCTTGCACTTCTGACGAAGAATCCGCTTCTGGGTGTGCTTGCCGGTGCGCTCACAACCGCGGTACTCCAGAGCAGCAGTGCGACGACAGTTATGGCGATCGGTTTCGTAAGTGCGGGACTGATGAACCTGCCACAGGCAATTTCCATCATTTTTGGTGCAAATATTGGTACAACCATGACAGCACAGATTATTGCGTTTAAGATCAGTGACTATATTTATGTGATTATTTTTATAGGATTTCTGATTTCATTTGTAACAAAATCAGAGAAAGTAAAAAGTATCGGCCAGACGATTTTTGCCTTTGGTCTTTTGTTCCTTGGAATTGAAACAATGGGAGATGTCATGAAACCATTGGCATCCAGTCCGGTATTCACAGACTTGATCGGACGGGTTGCACATATTCCGGTACTTGGTGTGGCAGTTGGTACAGTTATGACGCTGGTTGTACAGAGCAGTAGTGCAACGATCGCAGTCTTGCAGAACTTCGCTTCCCAGCCGGGACCGGACGGGGTTACGAGTATACTTGGGCTTGCAGGAGCAATCCCGATTCTTTTAGGTGATAATATCGGTACAACGATCACAGCACTCCTTGCCAGTATCGGACAGTCAAAAGATGCGAAGAGAACCGCTGTGGCGCATTGTATTTTTAATATTTCCGGCTGCTTTTTGTTTATCTGGTTTGTAAAACCATTTGCGGCACTGATCCAGAACATTTCGCCGAAAGGTCCGGAGATTGAAGTGATTTCCAGACAGATTGCAAATGCACATACTGTATTTAACATCACAATGACACTGATCTGGGTATGCCTGATTAAACTGATGGTGAAGATTGTCATGACACTGATCCCAGATGGCAAAAAAGGTGTTGAAGATCCAGGCAGCCCGATTTATCTGGATGAAAATATCATCAGTCAGCCGGCAGCAGCGCTGCAGCTTGTGGCAAAAGAGATTTTCCGTATGAGTGACCAGGTAGGAGATATTCTGAAGAAAACGATTGAGCTTGTGAAAAATGAAGAAGTGAAATCCATTGACGGTCTGAAAGAAAACGGAGAACAGGTTGAACGCCTTGGAAAGTGTATTACCGAATATCTTGCAGCTTTGTTTTCTTCGGGTTCATTGACCGAGCAGCAGGCAGCGCAGACGGCGAGCCTCATGTGTGTACTCAGCGATGTGGAACGTATGGGAACCTTAAGTGTGGAAATGGCAGAATGTATGTTGGAAAGATCAGACCGGAAGTATAAATATACACCGGAAGCGATGGATGAGCTGCAGAAGAGTTTGAAAGTACTGAATAAGATGTTCTGTGATTCTCTGAAGGCACTGCAGGGAGATGATGGTATCGAACCAGGCAAGATGATGAAGCGAAAGGATAAGCTTCTGGATCTGGATATCAAGATGCGGAAAGCGCATATTGAGCGTGTCAATAAAGGAAAATGTAAGGCGAGTCTTACTGCTCCGTTTACCAATATCCTGCATCTGATCGACCGTATGGGAAACAGTTGTATCAATCTTGCGGATGTGGCGGAAAGCGGAACAAGTATGAAATACTTTATGCTGGAAGAAAAATAAGAAGATGGAAAAATCCACGGACTTTAGAAGATTCAAAGTCCGTGGATTTTTTTAATCATGATATACGATTTTCCCACCACAGATCGTATACTTCACTTTGCCATACATAGGCGTTCCGGTAAATGGTGAGTTGGATGAAAGGGATGCATACTCGGTTGGAGTCCAACATTCGTTTTCATCGAAGATCACAAGGTCAGCTGCCTTTCCTTCGGCGAGCTGTCCGTATGGAAGGTGGTAAAGCTTTGCCGGATTGATGGTCATTTTTTCCAGAAGCTGAATAAGAGATAAATGTCCCGGTCTTACAAGGCTTGTGATGCCAAGGGCAAGGGAAGTCTCCAGACCGATGATTCCGCTTGGAGCTTCGGTGATTGGTTTTGCTTTTTCTTCTTTGCTGTGCGGTGCATGGTCGGTGGCAATCAAGTCGATGGTTCCATCTGCAAGTCCCTGAATAATCGCCTGACGGTCCTTTTCGGTACGGAGCGGCGGATTCATTTTCGCAAGTGTTCCATGCTCAAGGACTGCGTCTTCCGTCAGTGTAAAATGATGCGGTGTGGCTTCGGCGTGAAGTTTTGCACCCATTTTCTTATAAGTACGAACCAGATCGACAGAGATACCGGAGCTGATATGCTGGATCACAACATCGGCGCCGGATTTCAGTGCCAGCATGCAGTCTCTTGCAACCAGAGATTCTTCTGCAATGGAAGGAGAACCGTAGATGCCAAGCGCATCGGATACCTTTCCGTGGCTGATTCCGTTGTTGCGGATGAAAGAAGGATCTTCTTCGTGAAGGCTGACCGGTACGTTAAGCTTTGCCGCTTTTTCCATTGCGTGGAAGCAGAATTCTGCGTTTAGAAGTGGGATTCCGTCATCGGTAAATCCACATGCGCCTGCTTTTTTTAAGGCGTCCATATCGGTTTCTTCCTGCCCTTTCAGGTTGCAGGAAATCGAAGCAGCCTGGAAGATACGGATCTTTTCTTTGGAAGCACGCGAAAGGTTGTCTTTGAGAACCGGAACAGAGTCCACAGTCGGGGAAGTATTTGCCATGCAGATCACGGAAGTAAAACCGCCTTTTGCAGAGGCAAGTGCGCCGGTGTGGATGGTTTCTTTATAAGTAAATCCCGGATCACGGAAATGAACGTGGGTGTCAATCAGTCCCGGTGCAACCACAAGCCCGGCTGCGTCAAGGACTTCCGCTCCTTCTTTTGTAATCAGGGATGCCATTTCTTTGATGATGCCATCTTCAATCAGAAGATCCATTTTTTTGGAAAGTCCGGAAGCAGGATCGATGACAAGTCCGTTTTTGATAATCATAGTAGTTAAGCCTCCTTGCAGGATATTAGTTTGCTTCTAGTATACGGGATGGGAAAAAGGTTTGTCAATGCGACAGGAGAAGTTGAGAAAATAAGACTGGCTACAGAATCCAAAAGAGATTTCAGTTTTGATGTATCCGATCTGGTATGTATCAAAATTGAAATCTTTTTTCTTTTATGCATGTCTCATATTCTTTTCAAGAGCAACTCTCTTTTTCCCAGTTGCACGGTAGAATTCCACGTGTTTTCCAAGAAAACTCTGGATGGCGGAAACGGTTTTTCCAGTCAGGAATGCACAGAAGACAGTGCCGATTCCGATGCCGTAGAATCCGTGGAGGATTGCAAGGGAAAGAATCACAGTAGTCGTCAGACAGGTGAGATCGACGGTTGTCTTAACGATTTTATAGTTCTTTTTTACAATACCGGACAGATCGCGAGGGAAGATATCTGTCGGGATGATTGGAAGCATACAGTTGTTGGCAAGGCAGATACCGAAGCACACCAGTAAGAATCCTGCCAGGAAATAAATCGTGTGAAGAGGCAGGGAGTTCGGCAGAGCCTGGATCCATGCGTTGTGTACGTCGATCATTTTTCCAAATCCGATCCCGACTACGAAAGAGAAAAGGTAGCCGGGGCAGAATGAACGCTTGAGGATCATCAGTGTAATGACAAGCAGTGTCTGGAAAATATAATTCCATGTTCCGAAACTGAACACCGGGAAGGCGATGTTAAATACAAGCGGCACTGAGGAGATCGTTGAGATCCCGAATCCGCTTTTTGACATCAGATCCACGCCGAGTGAATTGATCAGCAGGACGATGAGCAGAGCGACTTCTCCGGCCAGATGAAATTTTTTCTTATTCATAGGTACAAATCCTTCTTTCCTGATAGATAATAATTTACAAAAATTTTATATTTAAGCTGTTTCTAATTATAATGAAGAAAACTGATAAAAACAAATGATTATTTTGAATAAAATAATTCTAAAAATGAATCAAAAGTAGTATAATGACATAGAAAATAGAAATGGATCTGGACTGATCAGATAATAGGACAAAATAACTTAAAAAAAAGAGGGATGTATGAATATTGAATATTTAAAATATTTTGCGGAGTTGGCAAAGGTTCAGCACTATGGAAAAGCTGCAAAGATATTGAATATTTCGCAGCCAGGTCTCAGTCATGCGATTAAAACTCTGGAAGAGGAGTGTGGCGTTCCACTTTTTCAGAGAGAAGGACGAAACGTAAGTCTGAGTTCTTATGGAAAAGAATTAATGAAGGATGTGGATGATATTCTAAACGCATATCTCCGACTTGAAGAAAGAGCAGCAGGCCTCAGAACAGAAGAAAAAACAGTTCGAATCGGCACAGTGTACCCACTGGCGGCTGGAATGGTACCGCGTATGTTGCAGAAATTTGGGGCAACTTTTCCATTCGTTGTTTATAATCGACTGACACCGGAGATTGCGGAAGGGCTTATGGATGGAAAGTATGATATTGGTTTTTGCTCAGATCTTTTGAAATCAGAAGAGCTGGAGTATTATCCAATCAGGGAATCTTATATTGCGGTGGTAGTTCCGAAGGGACATCCTCTTGAAAAGCGAGAGTTGATTTCTTTGAAAGAAGTAGCCTTGTATCCGCAGATCATGTTTTCAAAGACCAGTGGTTTCCGTAATCTGCAGGAGCAGATCTTTGACAAAGAGGGAATTAAGGTCAGGCCGGTTTGTACGGCAGAAGAGATTGAAGTTATTACAGGGCTTGTAGAGAATGGATTCGGAATTTCTGTTTTGCCATATATGGATATTATACGCCATCATAATATAGTAGCAATTCCGGTACAGACATCTATCTGGAAATCAAAGTTCTATATAGCAAGGAGAAAGTATGGAATTCGTTCAGATCAGGAAGAGGCATTTTTTCAGTATTGGAGAAAAAACAGGCTATGAAGAAAGTATTTGGGAACGGCTCAGTCATCCGATCCAGTGCCTGCAGCCAGAAGGGACTGTACATAATACATGCACAGTCCCTTAGTGAAATTGGTTTATTTCTCGCATTCCAGAACAATTACTTCACAGCTATCGAGCTTCAGCATTTCTTCTGGACAATCGGTGCGGTTCTGATTGTCCAGAAGTATTTTTTTTACCGGATATTCAAGTTTGATGGAAACGGCTTCACGGCCGAAGTTGGCGGCGACGAGAATGCGTTGTGATTTCGTCTCACGATAATATGCCATAACTGTTTCGCTGTCCTGATATGCAGGAACTGTTTTGCCGTAAGTAAATACCTCTTTGTATTCTGGAGCCTTGCGGATGGCAGTCAGTTTACGGTAGTAATTTAATACGGAATCCGGATCCTTTTCCTGAGCTGCGACGTTGATTTCTTTATAATCAGAGTGAACCCTGAGCCATGGTGTGCCTGTAGTAAATCCGGCATTCACCTGAGCATTCCACTGTACAGGGGTTCTTGCGTTATCACGACTCATTTTGCCGCATACTTCCAGAGCTTCGGTATCACTTAAACCTGCTTCTCTTGCGAGCTTATACTGATCGATCGTACTGATATCATTGTAATCATGAATGTCGTTCCAGATTTCATTCTGCATTCCGATTTCCTGTCCCTGATAAATGAACGGAATTCCACGGAGCAGGATGTTTACGGTACCGAGCATTTTGGTGCCGACAGGCGTTTGGGCATACTTCGGAAGAAAACGGGATACACCGCGAGGTTCATCATGATTTTCGATGATATTTGCTTCCAGTCCATATTTCTGGACATTGATCTGAGAACTCAGAATTGTATCACGCCATGTTTTGAAATCTACATGAGGTGCATCGTACCAGCCATGAGCACCATCGCTGAGGGAATGCGCACAGAAATCAAAGATTGTGGAGAAATGTCCGTTATCTCCAATAAATTGACCAAGTTCATCAGCTTTCATATTGAATACTTCACCAACGGTGAAAGCATCATATTTCTGAAAAGTGTTTTTCTTCAGATCTTCAAGGAATTCTCCTACACCGTCAACGTTTTCGACCATTTTCCAGCAGGCGGCCATGCCATCCGGTCCGTCCGGTTCATAGTCAGGAAAAGCAAGGTCTTTTTTGATGTTGATGATCGCATCGATACGGAAACCGGCAAGGCCTTTTTCAAGCCACCAGTTGATCATATTGTAAAGCTCCTGACGAAGCTTTGGGTTCTCCCAGTTCAGATCAGGCTGTTTTTTGGAGAACAGGTGCAGGAAATACATATCTGTTGTCTTGTCGTATTCCCATGCAGGACCGGAGAAGCAGGAACCCCAGTTGTTCGGAAGGCTTCCGTCTTCTTTTGCAGGACGCCAGATGTAGTAATCTCTGTAAGGATTGTCTGTGGATTTGCGGCTCTCGATGAACCATTTGTGTTCATCAGAGGTATGGTTTACAACCAGGTCCATCATGATTTTGATGCCTTTTTCGTGAGCTGTGGCAAGCATACGGTCGAAGTCTTCCATGGTTCCGAATTCGTCCATGATCGCCTGATAATCACTGATATCATATCCGTTGTCATCATTTGGTGATTTGTAAACCGGAGAGAGCCAGATTACGTCAATTCCAAGCTCTTTTAAATAGTCAAGTTTGCCGGTGATACCGTTAAGATCACCGATTCCGTCTCCGTTGCTGTCGCAGAAACTGCGAGGATAGATCTGATATACGACGCTTTCTTTCCACCATCTTTTTTCCATTGTAAAGACCTCCTGATAATATTATATTTTAGTACGTTTGATTTGAATAAGAATTATGTGAGCTGACTATAGCAATCCTCTCAATATGCGTTATTTACAAGGATTGCTGTAAATATCTTTTGCCCCTGATAATTTATAGCAATTCCATAAATTACTGCAAACAAAACAGTTCATCAGCTTTTTGTCTGATGAACTGTTTTGATATGAATGCATATACATTCTTACTTATTTTTCTCATAAATGATCAGAAGACCTCTCAGAAGAAGTTCCTCATCCAGAATGATTTCTCTCTTACAATGAGGAACGATTTTCTTTGCCAGACCACCGGTTGCCACTACAGTTGCCTTCTCCCCCAGTTCCTCTTCGATCCTGTCAATAATTCCATCCAGAGCTGCTGCATTGCTGTAAAGAACCCCGCTCTTCATACATTCGATCGTGTTTTTCCCGATCACATGTCTTGGCGCATCAATACTGATTCCGCTGAGCTGGGAAGCCCTCGCAGTAAGTGCATCCAGGGAAACCCCTACACCCGGAAGAATCATTCCGCCTACATACTGCTTCTTACTGTTGACAACAGACGCTGTGGTTGCAGTTCCCATATCGATCACAATAAAAGGGACCGGATACTC
>OLWB01002792.1_pt1 | contig 13503 bp, 10 predicted proteins | sample 1673331 | NCBI WGS metagenome assembly OLWB01 (sample SAMEA3178943, study PRJEB25190) | human gut metagenome | biome: human gut; feature: human-associated habitat; material: faeces | place: Austria | collected 2013
TCATTTTTTCTTCTACAATTTTATCTACATTTTTCTTTATGTCTTCTTCTTGAATATCTTTTATGTTTTCCACATTCTTAAAAAATGCATCTATGACTTCATGCATAAAAGACCCTGTATCAACTGGTTTTATGTCCATTTTTTCTTTATCAGATAATTTTAGTCCATATTTTAAATAATATGAAAATGAACAGGCTTTATATTGCTCTAGTCTCGATACAGTAGTATGCAGTGTATTTCCATATAATCTTTGTAGATTTTCTTTTGATATATTTTCTGGTACATTAGTGTAATCTAATCCTTCTAAAGCTTTTTCCAATTTTAAAGACCATTTATCATCTTTTTTATACCATTCATACACCTCATACCAATTTTCAGATATATCATTTATTTTAGCCAGTAAACTGTCAAACGTAACTTCTTTGGTTAATATTTCTTCTTGAGCTTTACATGTTTCTTCTTTTAGTTTTGGAAAAATCTTTTTAATTTTAGATATCATTGTAGATTTTCTTAATGGCTTGTCGTCTATGTCTGACATAGGGTATGATATATATATTTTTTCCTCTGCTGCTGAAAATGCCTTGTAAATATTAAAGTTCTCTTCGTACATCTTTTCTATTGTTCCTTTTGCAAGAGAAGCTCCCTTTTCTTTTAATATTTCTCTATCTCTATCACTAAAGAAACCTTCACTAGACATAGTTGCTGGAAATTGCCCATCATTTAACCCTATTATAAAAATGGCTCTTAATTTATGCGTTTTTGATCTATTTACATCCCCAACCGTTACTTTATCTTGAGTTTGTGGAATTTGTCCTATTTCCTTAGCTCCTATTCCTGTCTTTAACAGTTTTGCATATGTATCAAAACTCATTTTCTTATCTTTAAATAAATATGCTATTTCATCTAGTACGTCTATTACCATATTGTAAATTTCTGCATCTATATCTGCATCTATTGTATTTTTGATAATAAATTCATATAAGTTTTGACTAATTTTTTCTGCTGTTTTTATTCCAGATAAACTTTTCTTTAGTTCTAACAAAGGAGTTACTATTTTTTCTTGTTCCGCTATAAAAGCATTGTTTTCTCCAAAATTCCATTTTTCTTCATACCATTTTTTCCCTCGTATATTCCATTTAAGTGCATAATTTTCTAATTCATATAAATTATCTATTTTAACTATTCCAGCCTTTAAGTAATTAAAGACTGCTTCATATGACCAATTTTTCGAAAAGATTTCTAATACTGCAAGCACATATTTTATAAAAGAATTACCTGTTATATCTTTTTTCTCATCAATAAATATAGGAATTTCATATTTTTTAAAGATAGCTTTTATTAGGCTTGAATATGAATCTAAATTTTTCGTGATTATACCAATATCTCTATATCTGTAACCAGACCTTATAAGCATTGCTATATTTCTTGCTATGTATTCAGCCTCTTCATATAAATTCTTACACATAGTTAATTCTATATCATTTACTTCATTTTCATATGAACTATATGGCAAACTAAATATATTTTTTTCCATATGAATAAGTTCTTTACTTTTAAATCTATATGGTACACTTAAATATATTTCTTGCTCTATATCCTCTATTGTTTTTAAAGTTTGAATTGTTTGCTTATTATCATAAAAAATATCTGACTCCGGCTTTTTTAAAATTGTAAGATCATCTGTGCATACTGTAATAAATAATTTTTTTGCTATTTTTGTAATAGCTTCTATTACTTTATATTCCTGTTTAGTAAACCCAGCAAATTCATCTATATAAAATATTGCACCATCAAACAGCTTACTTTTTACAAGATTTTCTGCAAGTAATGTTAAAATATCATTTTCATCTATGTAATCTAGTCCAATTTTTTCTTCATAATTTTCATATATTAATAGCATATCTTGCAGTTTTAATTTTAATAAATTGTCAGTTACATTTTCAGTTTGCTTTTTTAAAATCTCTACACTTATATTATGTTTCTTAAATTCTGTTATTTGTGTTAATATCAAATCTGTATTTTCTGGATTTTTACCTAGAAAGTTAAATTTCTTTTGGTTTTCATCCAATAATTCTGATATTATCATTGACTTTCCGGACTTTAATAAGTTTTGTTTTTTTTCTCCAAATAACTCTTTTATTACTCTATAAGCCATTCTTTCAAATGATATAACCTCTACTTTTGTTGTTGCACCATTTTCCATCTTTTCTAAAAGCTTTTGTTCTGCTGTAAATGAAAATTGCTCTGGAGTAATAATATATGTTTTTTCACATATATCTATATCCTCTTTTATTTTATTATATATATATTCACTTTTACCGCTTCCGCTTCTTCCATATATAATATTCACATTTTAACTCCTACTTTTATAAAATTATGATATATTCTCTCTTCTATAATAGAATAGATATTGCTGAGCTAATCCCTGCAGATTTCCAAACTTATTATCAGCTAATCTCTGTATCTCTTTTTTACTTACTTTTGTTTCATCTTCATTTTTTATATATAGTTCATTCATAACCCTTCTAACCCATACATCAATAGGGAATACATCAAATCTCTTTAATGATGAAAACAGTAATATGCAATCTGCAACTTTTGGTCCAACTCCAGATAGTTTAAGAAGTTCATCTCTTGCTTCTACTGTTGGCATCTTTTCTATTTCTTTTAAATCAACAATACCATCTAGAATCATATGTGTTGTTTCATATAATCTTATATCTCTAAAACCTAAACCTAATTTTCTAAAATCCTGTACACTTACATCTTTTAACTCTTCTTTAGTAGGAAACGTATAGTACTCTTTTCCTCTAAACATAATTTTTCTTCCATATTCTTTTGAAAGTCTTTCTATAATTCCCTTTATCCTCGGTATATTGTTATTTGCAGAAATAATAAATGAAATTATTGTTTCCCACAAATCTTGATTTAAAATTCGTATTCCCTTTCCATATTCAATACTTTTCCTTAAATTTTCATCTATTTTTGCAAGTTCACACTTAATTTTTGTATAATCTCTATTTAAGTCAAAATATTCTATGCAAATATTTTCAATATTTCTTTCACATATTCCATCAAAAATAACTTCTTCATTTTCTTTTTTTACATTAATAACATTATTTCCAAATACGCCTGTATAGCTAGAGTCTTGTTCTTTATTCCATCTAAAGCATTGTCCACATTCAAATATATCTGCTAGTTCAAATGTATCAATTTTAACTTTATATACCATTTTTATACCTCATTAATATGTTTCTATTACTTTAATCTCAAATTTTCCTGGTTTAATATTTTCATTTGGTTTTACATTAACATCTAAATCATAAATTTCTTTTAATTTCACTACATTCTCTTTTTTATGACCTATAACATTATTTACATTTTCCGGATTTACTGAAATTTCAACTTCTTTTACCTTCATATTTATTTTTTTTATTTTTTCAGCCATACTTTCATACCACATACTGTCTTCTACTAATTGTCTAAATGCTGGATGATATGGTCCTGCCACAACATCACTTCCTGCTTCTTTTGGATCAGTAATTTCACTTGTATTTTGCAAACCTACTCTTATAACATCTATATTCTTTTTCCTAAATAAGTAAATTATTTCTTTGCATCTTTCTACTGCCTGCTCTATTCCCAGTGGAATATATTCACCCTTTTTATATTCTCTTTCTAACTCAGTTCCCTTTATAACCAAAACAGGATATATCCTTACCATTTTAGGTTTTAATTTAATTAAATCTTTTGCAGTATTTATTTCATCTAGTTCAGTACTATCTGGAAGTCCAACCATCATTTGATGTCCAAGCTTAAATCCATAAAGTCTTATTAGTTTTGAAGCCTTTTTTACATCTTCAAATGTATGTCCTCTTTTACTCTTAGCTAGAATATAATTATTAGATGACTGCACACCTAATTCTATTGTTTTTACATTATATTTCTTTAATCTTTTTAAAATATCTTTATTAATGTAATCCGGTCTAGTTGATATTCTAATACTGTTTACCTTTTTAGCAGTTATATATTCATTTGCTGCTTCTAAAAGCTCATTTTGAATTCTTTTATCTATTCCAGTAAAACTTCCTCCAAAAAAAGCTACCTCCACATACTTATTATCATCTTTAAAATTTTTCAAATAATACTCAATAGTATTTCTTACATCATCCACGGTTACATTTGTTTGTTGTCCCGTAATTTTTTTCTGGCTGCAAAAACTACAATCCATTGGGCAGCCTAAATTTGGTACAAATATTGGTATAATATATTCTTTTTTCATTTATGTCCTCCTAGGCACAATTTATAATATTCTTATCCTTTGCGTTTTACAACCATTCCTACACTTAATTAAGTGCTGCTTTAGCAGCCTGCATTTCTGCTGTTTTTTTATTCTTTCCTTCTCCTATTGCAAGCACTTTTCCATTACATTTTACTTCTGCAACAAATGTCTTATCATGGTCTGGTCCATATTCTTTTATAATATTATATTTAATCTCTACTTCTCCATTTTTTTGCAACTTTTCTTGTAGTACAGTTTTATAATCTTTCATTCCAATATGTTTTTCTGCATATTCCATACTTGCTTTTAGGTTATCTATTATAAATTTTTCCGCTTCTTCTAAACCAGAATCAAAATATATAGCTGCAATTATTGCTTCTATGCAATCTGCTAGTATTGATACATTTTTATTACCTTCATTTGTTTTTTCACTCTTACTTAGTAAAACATAATCATATATTTTATGTTTCATTGCTACATCTTTTAGACTATCTTCACAAACAACTTGCGCTCTTACTTTTGTAAGCTCTCCTTCTGTAAGATATAAATATTTATTATATAAATATTTACTTGAAATAAATTCTAGTATACTATCTCCTAAGAATTCTAACTTTTCGTAGCTTTTAACACCTCTTTCATTTGCATATGAAACATGTGTTAGTGCTGTTTTTAATAATTCTTTATTTTTAAAACAATATCCTATATCTTTTTCTAGTTTTTCTAATTCCAATTATTTTCTCCTTTTTTCTGAAACTACTTTTTTATTATACTACAAAAGCGCTATTCTTTCAATATTTTTGCTATCTTCCAGTACTTCCAAATCCGCTTTTTCTCTCTCCTTCTGCTATATCTCCATCTACCTTAAGGAACTTTTGAAATATTCCCTGTCCAATTCTTTCACCTTTTTCAATTATTACATCCTCTTCTTTAAAATTCCAAAATGCAAACATAATATTTCCATCATTAGATTCATTTCCGTAATAGTCTTTATCCACAATCCCTACACTATTTGCAAGTATTAAACCTTTCTTTTTTGGATTTGAGCTTCTATTGTATAGACATAACATCTCATCATCTAACATATAGGCTTTTATTCCTGTCTTTACAAGTGTTGGCTCCATCCCTGGCTTAAATGCTTTTATAGTTACTGTTTCTCCTGCTTCAAAATCATATCCTGCTGCATGCTTAGTTGACCTTTGTGGTAAATTTATATCTTTATTCTCCCATCCTTTTGCAATTTCAAATCCTCTTATTTTTTCCATTTTTAATTCCTCTCTTTCTATATATTTTCTATTGTATTTTAACCTATCTAATCATATCTGTCAAACAAAAAGGGCTACTTAAAATACTAAAGTACCCCCTATTTATCCTTTAATTTTTCAATTCTTTTTCTGCCTCTTTATAATCTGGCATATATTTTTCTACCATCTCCCAAAATTTTTTAGAATGGTTCATATATTTTAAATGACATACTTCGTGTAAAACTACATATTCTATTGCCCTTCTACTATACATCATTAAATTTTGATTTATTGTTATCTTTTTATTAGAAGAGCAAGTTCCCCAAACTGATTTTACTTTTTTAATTCTATATTCTTCTGGAGCTAACCCTACCATCTTTCTTGTTTTTTCCATTGCCATTTCTACTTCTTTTTCTGCTACCATATAATACATTTTATCTATCATCTTTTTTATTTGTTCTGTATTATCATTTTCTGCATATTGTAGAGGTAATATTATTGATATTTTTCCATTTTCTACATTAAGCATAGCTGTTGCTATATCTTTATAATATATATTTAGATAATAGCTTTCTCCTAAAATTTGAAATCTTTCCCCATCTGCATAGTCCTTTGCTTTTCTAGGTGAGTTTTGATATTTTTCTAGTTGTTCCATTATCCAGTTTCTTTTACTTTCGACTACATCTTGAATTTGGGAACTAGTAACATACCATGGTGCTTTTACTACAACTTCACCATTTTGTACAGATACATAAAAGTTTTTTATTCTGGCCTTACTTACTGTATAAGCTATTGTTTTGTTTTGATATTTTATATTTTTCATACTAGTTCCTCCAATACAAGAAAAATTTATTTGGTTGTTTTGTTCTGAACTTTCGTTCGCTTTTATTTTATCAACAAAACTTTTGTTTGTCAATAGCTTTTTTAAATTTTTTTATTTTTTTATAAAGCTCTCTATTTCAGCTTTTTTTAGGTATCTCCACTTTCCTAATTGCAAATCTTGAACACTTATATTTCCTATTTTACTTCTGTGCAAAGCTAATACTTTTCTGCCTATCGCTTCACACATCTTTCTTACCTCTCTATTTTTTCCTTCATGTATTACAATTTGAATTCTTGATAAATTTTTTTCTTCATCTATCTTCAATATTTTTACTTTTGCTTTCTTTGTCTTATATGTCTCTCCATTATCATCAATCTCCACTCCTTGTGATAAATTGTCGATATCCTGTTTTGTAACTTTTCCTACTACTGTTACATTATAAGTTTTTTCTATTTCATTTTTGGGGTGTGTTATTTTGTTTATAAAATCTCCATCATTGCTCAAAAGCAGTGCTCCTGATGTATACATATCTAATCTTCCAACAGGTAATATTCTCTTATTAATTTTTATTAAGTCCATAACTGTGTCTCGGCTAAATTGATCTTTTGTTGTTGTTACATATCCAATAGGTTTATTTAATAATATATAAATTTTTTCATTTTCACACTTTATTATTTTTCCATTAAACTCTATTTTATCTTTTTCTGGATTTATCTTAGTACCTAATTCTGTTTCTATCTTTCCATTAACTTTTATTTTTCCTAATTTAATTAATTCCTCACATTTTCTTCTAGATGCAATTCCATTATTTGCGAGAAATTTTTGTAATCTTTCCTCCATCTTTTCTCCTATAATTATTTCAAATTTTCTATTATTGTTTTAAAATACTCTGGAATTTCTGCTTCAAAGTGCATTTTTTCGCCAGTAGTTGGATGAACAAATTCCAAAATCGTGCTATGCAAGCACTGTCCATGCACACCAAATTCATTCTTTCCATTTGAATATACTTCATCTCCTATAAGCGGATATCCTATTTGAGCCATATGTACACGTATTTGATGTGTCCTTCCAGTTTCTATCTTTGCTTTTATCAATGTATATTTACTATATCTTTTTATAACCTCAATATGTGTTATTGCTTCTCTTCCATCAGGTCTCACTTGCATTTTCTTTCTGTCTTTATCGCTTCTTCCAATTGGCATATTTATAGTTGCTGTGTTTTCTGGTATTACTCCTCTTACAAGTGCTGTATAAATTTTCTTTACTTCTCTATTTTTTATTTGATTGCTTAAATTAATATGTGCTATGTCATTTTTGGCAATTACCATAAGTCCAGATGTGTCCTTATCTAGTCTATGAACAATCCCTGGTCTTAGCTCTCCTCCTATTCCAGAAAGGCTTCCATCTTGGCAATGCTTTAAAATAGCATTTACTAAAGTCCCATCTTGATTTCCTGCACCAGGATGAACAACCATTCCTTTTTCCTTATTTACTACCATAATATCATCATCTTCATAAACAATATCTAGTGGAATATCTTGTGCTTTAAGTTCTGTTTCTCTTGGAGCATTTATTGTTATTTCTACCTCGTCTCCTATCTTTAATTTATAAGAAGCTTTAGACGGCATTTTATTTACCAAAATTTCTTTTAATTCGATTTTTTTTTGTGCTAAATTTCTAGATATGTTTAAATCAAGGCTTGCTATATACATATCAAGCCTTTCATTTACATTTTCAGTTATTTTATAATTCTTTCTATTCATTTTCTGCTTCTCTTTCATATATTATAAAATAGTCATCTTTGTATAATCTATTATAATCTTCATCTCTTGAAATTAGCATATTAAGTTTTGAATTTGCTTTTGTTATTACATGCGTAATTTCATATTCTTTAAATTTATTTTCATAGTATGTTGAAATCGTTGATATATTCATATAGTCCGAGAATATATCTTGTCCACTATATTTACCATCTTCACCTTTTTCTCCATTAAATTCTGGTGTATACAAATCACATCTTGAATCTATAAAGACTGGTATATCATTTAATAATAAATAACTTCCATAATTGTAGTCATTATATATTTTTATATTTTTATAATCTAGATTTTCTTTTATCCAATTAACAGCTTCAACTGGGTATCCAGATGTACTTACATATTGTGCATTTATATTTGGTACATACATATAATAACTAATAGCAAATACAAATAAGATTGTTAATAATTCTCCCACAGTTGTCGTCATAAACTTCATCAGCTGCTCTGTGCTTTTTTTGTCATATTTATATATAATATCTGAAAGTATTCTTGCAACAACCATCCCACCAAATAGTACTAACATTGAAATCTGCCTTCTACTTACAAATGATAGAAAAGTTAGTCCTCCAAACATGAATAAATCCCTTAATTTTATCTTTGTATCTGTAAAAACCAATATCGCTATTACAACTGCTAAACAAATCATTATTGGTTTATCTTCAATTAATGTTAGTGGTAAATGCTCATTTATACTAGATGTTGTATTCCCTTTCATTATTTTAAGAGTATAAGTATATGGCATATCTCCAATTGGAGTAAGTAGTCCTGTAAAAATGCATATAATCATAATTAAAATTAACCACTTTACTCTGCTTTGATTTTCTATTTTCAGTTTATATGGCCTTTTTCTTCTCTCTTCTTGTTTTATTTTAAATGTCTCAAAGTGATTATTAGATTCTTCTATTTTTCTATTTAGTGTTACAAGTTTTTCTTTATATTTACTTACCGACTCTTTTGATGCTTTTTTTAATCTATTATTTTCTATTTTTACTCTTAAATTCAAATATTGAATATGCACTTTATATATAATGTGAGCATCTAATAATTGTCTTATTACAAATTCACCTATATATGGCAAATATAGTACAAAGTAAAATGGAAATACTGCTGAATGCACATTTGCAATAATTATAGGAATAACTATTAGTCCAGCCGCATATCTCTTTTTCCCTGTTTCTAAAAATTTTTCTATAAATAAAATAGTAAGTACAAATAATATAAACGTTACAAGTTGAGCTCTCGCAGCAATGTAGTCTGTCATTAAATACATTTGCCCCAGTGTTATTGCAAATGATACAAATGGATTGTTGGTTATCTTTTTATTGGTAAAAAATAAACTTATTCCCAATATTATAGATAATACTGCTGTTAATATATATATACCTGCATATCCACCGGCAAAATCATAAACTAATGATGTTATTAAATCGTATAGCCAGTGTGGATAAGTATATGGCAGGTTATGCCAAGAATAATGGTCTACTCCATCTAGGCCATATTCTCTTATTCCCTCCCCCATTTTTATTGTATAATACGTATCATTTTGAAATGTTTTTGGAGTTATTGCAAAACTAAAAACTGCTATGCAAAAAATTGCTAAAATGTAAAAGGCAACTTTTAATATCTTCTTTTCTTTATCAGTCATCTTATTTTTTTTCTTTAGTACCTCATTTTTTTTTGATTCCATTATATTTCCCTATATATTTATATTTGGGACTTTATAGGTGTCCCATAGACCTTATTTTATTACAATATTATAAATCTTATTAGGAACATATATTTCCTTAATAACATTTTTATCTTCTAATAGTTTTTGTACTTTTTCATTTTCATGTACTAACTTTTCAACTTCATCTTTTGCTAAATTTTTAGCAATATTTATAGTTGCTTTCAATTTTCCATTAAATTGAATTGGTAATTCAAACGTGTCTTCCTCTGTTTTTGCTTCATCATATTTTGGCCATGATTCATATGCAATACTTTCATTATGTCCTAATCTATTCCAAAGTTCTTCTGAAATATGTGGTGCAACTGGATTTAATAATTTTATAAATCCTTCTGCATATTCCTTTGGAACAATATCTTCCTTCATACAAGTATTTATAAAAATCATCATTTGAGAAATAGCAGTGTTATAATTCATTGTTTCATAGTCATTAGTTACTTTTTTAACTGTATAGTTATATACTTTTTCTAATTTTGCATTTTCTTTATCCACAATTTTAGAACTTTCTGTGTATAGTCTCCAAACTCTTTCTAAGAATTTTTTAGAACCATCAATTCCATTTGGATCCCATGGCTTTGCAATGTTTAATGGTCCCATAAACATTTCATAAACTCTTAATGCATCTGCACCATAATCCTTTACCATATCATCTGGATTTATAACATTTCCCTTAGATTTACTCATCTTTTCTCCATTTGTTCCTAAAATCATTCCTTGGTGGAATAATTTTTGAAATGGCTCTTTTGTGTTTACTATTTTGCAATCATAAAGTACCTTGTGCCAAAATCTAGCATAAAGTAAATGAAGTACTGCGTGCTCAGCTCCTCCTATATACAAATCTACTGGTAACCAGTGATTTAATAATTCTTTGCTTGCAATCTCTTTGTCATTTTTAGGATCTATAAATCTAAGATAATACCAACAAGATCCAGCCCACTGAGGCATTGTATTTGTTTCTCTTCTACCTTTAACTCCATCTATTTCAACTTCTAGCCAATCACTACATTTAGCTAAAGGACTTTCACCATTCTCCGATGGCTCATAATCTCTAACATCTGGAAGCTCTAATGGTAATTCTTCCACATCAACCGTTTTCATACTACCATCTTCCATATGAACTATTGGAATTGGTTCTCCCCAATATCTTTGTCTAGAAAATAGCCAATCTCTTAATTTATAGTTTACTTTCTTTTCCCCTATACCTTTTTCCTTTAGCCAAGCAAGCATCTTCTCTATGGCTTTTTCTTTGTCTAAGCCATCTAAGAAACCTGAGTTTATGTGTTTTCCATCTCCAATATATGCCTCTTTTGAAATATCTCCACCTTCTAATACTGGAATTATTTCTAAACCAAACTTAGTTGCAAACTCATAATCTCTTTGGTCATGTGCAGGAACTGCCATAATGCTTCCTGTTCCATAACTTGCTAATACATAGTCTGAAATCCATATAGGCATTTTTTTACCTGTGGCTGGATTTATTGCATATGCTCCTGTAAATACACCTGTTTTTTCTTTATTTAAATCTGTTCTTTCTAAATCTGATTTAGTAGCACACATTTTCTTATATTCTTCTACTTTAGCTCTGTTTTCTTCAGTAGTAATCTTGTCTATAAAAGGATGTTCTGGTGCGAACACGCAATATGTTGAACCAAATAGTGTATCACATCTTGTTGTAAATACAGTAAACTCTAAGTCATGTCCTTCTATTTTAAATACTATATTTGCTCCTTCTGACTTTCCTATCCAATTTCTTTGCATTTCCTTAGTTGACTCTGGCCAATCGCAAAGTTCCAAATCTTCAAGTAATCTTTCTGCATATTCTGTAATTCTAAGAACCCATTGTCTCATAGGTTTTCTATAAACAGGATATCCTCCTCTTTCGCTTTTTCCATTTATAACTTCTTCGTTCGCAAGTACTGTTCCAAGCATTGGACACCAGTTTACTGGAATCTCATCTACATATGCAAGACCTCTTTCATACAATTTTGTAAAAATCCATTGAGTCCATTTATAATATTCTGCATCACAAGTTGCAATTTCTCTATCCCAATCATATGAAAGTCCTAAAGATTTAATTTGTTTTTTAAATACTTCTATATTTTGTCTAGTAAATTGTGCTGGATGATTACCTGTTTTTATAGCATACTGTTCTGCTGGAAGTCCAAATGCATCCCAACCCATTGGATGAAGTACATTATATCCTTGCATTCTTTTCATTCTTGCTAATATATCTGTCGCAGTATATCCTTCTGGATGACCAACATGTAAGCCTTGTCCTGATGGATATGGAAACATATCTAAAATATAATATTTTTCTTTAGAAAAATCCCATGCATCTGTTTTAAATGTTTTATTTTCTTCCCAATATTTTTGCCATTTAGTTTCAGTTTCTTTATAATTATACATTTTTATCTCCTTTTCCGTATTTCCGTAAAGTTTTATGAAAGTATTATACTACATATTTTGCAAAAAATCTAGGCATTTATTATAAAACCTCAAAAACTATTGTTACAAACTTGTAATTTTTTTTTAATATAATTGTAATTTGTTTTAAACTTATATGGTGCTATAATATTTAATATAAACTAAGGAGAATTAAATGGATACAATCAATTCAGAGTTAGAAAAAAATGGGATAAAAATAATTTGTCCTATAAGTACACTAAATATAAATGAGATTTCAACTTATGTTGCAAGGTGTTTATGTTCTAAAATGCCTGAACTTAAGCTTAATTATAATACCATATTTATGAGCATTTCTAGGTTACCTATGTATATTGCAGAACTTCCTTTAGGTAGTGCTGATGCTTGTTATTTTTACAAAAATTCTTCTATATATTTTAGAAAAGGTCTTACTTTTGATAAGATAAAAAAATTAGCTGTTCATGAAGCAATTCATCATTTACAAGAAGTTAAAGACTCTAATGGAAAACTAAGAAAAATGGGTCTTTGTACATATGTTGGAAATAAAGCTTATGGCACATCTTTAAATGAAGGTGCTGTTCAGCTTATCTCTTCAAATTTAACAGGAGAAAAAGGCGATACTGTCAAATATTATGGAATACTACTTCCAACAGATAGTCCTTCATATTACCCTTTAATATGTAATTTAGTCAAACAAATAGGTTATGTCTCTAATTTTTCTACTTTATTTGATAGTGCAATTTATGCTAATACTGCATTTTTTGATAAATTTATTGAGGCCTGTGGTGAAAATGAGGCATTTAAAATACAACAAAATTTAGATGCCATTGTAGAATGTGAAGAAAAGATATGCAAGTTAAATAATATAATTCAAACAAAAGACTTAGCTTATCCAAAATTTAAGTCTCTTTCTGACAAAATAGAAAAAAACAAGAATAAAATAAAAAAACTATTCTTGTCTACTCAAGATTTAATTATCACTTCATTTTTTAATAAAGAATTTAAAAATTTAACTTCTATTTCAAGAATAGAAGATTATAGAAAATATTTATATAGTTTTCAGAAGTCGGACCTAATTTTATAATTGTTCCATATAGTCTTTTTGCAATAGTATTGTATTCTTTTTCTGGATCAATTACATATTGTTCAATTCCCAGTAAGGTATTTCTTAAAATAAGTAATTTTGT
>OLWB01002796.1_pt1 | contig 13485 bp, 9 predicted proteins | sample 1673331 | NCBI WGS metagenome assembly OLWB01 (sample SAMEA3178943, study PRJEB25190) | human gut metagenome | biome: human gut; feature: human-associated habitat; material: faeces | place: Austria | collected 2013
CGCGTCCTTCGACGCAATCGAGCTTGATGCCCTCAGTTGTTACACTGATTGCCGACTTCAGAAACTCTGGGATATCGTTGTAAGAGCGAACTCTCACAGCATCCTTCCGCTGTCCTGCTTCCTTGTGAATAAAGATTGTGCTAGCCATAATTTTGGCCCTCCTAAATAATTATTTGCGTATTTCTTATACTATTGTCTTTTTGATATATAAAATTTACCCTGATTGGGATTATCGAAGACTCAATAAGAAATAACACATCTAGCTTTTCGCTAGTGTATTTTTTATTATACCACTTTATGTCTACTGTGTCAAATCATTTTTTTGCATTATACAAAGCTTCACTCATTATATGGTTTTCAAATCTATAATGTTTATTACACAAACCTGTTAATCTAGGTCTATGTGTTACAATTACATATGTTTTATCACTTAAATACTTTTCAATCATATTTGTAATTTTTTCTTCTGAAACACTATCCAAATTAGATGTTGGTTCGTCAAAAAAATACAAATCCTTGTCAATTAAAATACCTCTTATTAAATTTAACCTTTGCTTTTGTCCAGCAGAAAGTTTAACTCCTTTTTCTCCTACTACTGTTTCTAATCCATTTTCTAAATTTAAAAACCATTCTGTTAAACCTGCATCTTCAAACAATTCTAATATTTTACTTTCTTTTATGTCTTTACCCAAACATAAATTTTCTCTTATAGTCGTATCAAATAAATCAACCTCTTGTGAAACAAATACTAAATCTAAACGAGTATTTTTTACCTCTTTCCCATCAATTAATAACTCTCCTTCTGTCAAATTATATAATCCAGATAAAATGTTCATTGCTGTTGTTTTTCCTTGTCCAGATTCTCCTGTTATACTTATTTTTTCACCCTTTTTTATTTTAAAATTAGGAATTGTTATTGGCACAGAATTTTTATTATATTTAAATCTGCATTTTTTTAGCTCTATTTCATTAAAATCTTTTACTACATTTAATTCATTTAATTTGCCAATTTTTTCATCAAGTTGCTTTTTAGCGGTATTAAAGGTTACTAATGAATCTATCATATAAACAATTGAATTTATATCTCCATCCAAATTACCTAGTAAACTAAAGTAAAATAATAAATATGGAAGTGCATCTCCACCATTTTTTGTCATAATTAAAGAGCTTACCAAAACAACAATATAAACAGAACTCATTAATAAATGAAATACTAAATTTGTGTCAGCTTTTTTCCTTTCGCTTTTTTTACCAATAGAAATATATTCATCGTTCTTTTTTGATAAACTATCTATGCAATATTTTCTAATATTTAATTTTTTTACAGTTATGATATTTTGTACAAAATCTATAAAAGTAGACATTGCTTCAGACTTTTTAGCTCTTGTTTCCTTTTCATATTTTTGTCTATTTTTTATCATTTTATATTTGCAAATAATTGCTATTAAAATTAAAAACAATGATATGATGCCTGTCCAAACAGACTGTCTACATGCCATTATTAAAAATGTTATAATTCCTATAATAAAACTAATTATAGAATTTATTATAAACCACATAATATCTAAAAATCCATTTGAAACATCAAATATTAAATTTTGCATATATCCAGTATGTACATCTGACAATTTTTTTGAACTCATTTTTTCTATTTTAGAAAAATAATATTCCAATATGCTTGACCTTGTCTTTATGTCACTAAACATCGTAAAATATGAAATACACCAATTTACTCCCCACATTATTAAATCTGTTGCGGCAATACTTAATAACAAATACAGTATTTTTTTCTCATTTAATGGACTAGTTGCAAATACTGCTAAAAATACAGATTGCCCAGATTGTGCCACTGAAAATATAATTCCTAATATGAATAATAATAAATACATTCTTTTATTTACTATTTTTAATAATTCTCGCATAACATCCCCCTTTGATATTTCGTTAGTTATATTATAGCTATAAAGTTTTATATTTTCAATGTCAATTTTACTTGCCTAGAATTTTGAAAATGTTTCGTTCCAAACAGCCAATCTACGCTGATTAGATTTTGATGTATTCTAATATATGAAATGTAAGTGAGAAGAAACAAAGTAACCGTAATGTCACTTTGTTCTTTTGAATATAAAAACGATGTAAAAATTTAAATAACTTTTTTACATCGTCCTTATATTTATAGTCTTATTCTATTTTCCTTAAATATTCATCATAATTTCCAACATAAGAAAAAAATCTTTTTTCTTTTACTTCCACAATTCTTTCTGCCAAGTTATTTATAAAATATCTGTCATGCGAAACAAATAGTACTGTTCCTGAATATTCCTTTATTGCTTCTTCTAACAATTCTCTTGTTTCAATATCAATATGATTTGTTGGTTCATCCAATATTAAAAAATTAATGTTTTGTTTTAGCAATTTTGCAAGTATCAATCTAACCTTTTCTCCTCCAGATAAACTACTTACCTTCTTGAACACATCATTTCCTCTAAACATATATTTTGCTAAACTTGTTCTTATTTCAGTTTCATTTTGATTATCAAATTGTTCAAAAAAATTTAATATTGTTTGATTATCATCTTCAAATTTTATTTCTTGTGGGATATATCCAATATTTACTGACTGACCTATTTTTATTTCACCAGTATATTCACAATCTTCATTCATAATGATTTTTAATAATGTACTTTTTCCTGTTCCATTTTTTCCTATTAGCGCAATTTTTTCACCATAGTGTATTTGCAAATTTGCATTTTCAAATATATTTTTGCTTTCAAAATTTTTATTCAAATTATTTATTATAACAACATCTTTTCCAGATCTTGAATCAATATTTAATTTAAAATTAAGTAATGTTTTTTGCTCTAAATCAACTTGTGGAAGTTGCTCTATTTTTGCTAATTTTTTTTCTATGCTTTTTGCTCTCTTAAAGAACATTTCATTTTTAGCAAGCTCCCCAAATTTTCTTAAAGTTTTTATAGACTCTTTCATTTTTTTAATCATTTTCTGCTGATTCTTATAATTTTCAAATTCAGCAAGAGTTCTTTTTTCGTCTTCTTTTAGAAAATATGAGTAATTTCCCAAATATATTTTTTCTTTTCCGTTTTCCAATAAAATTGTTTTGGTAGCAACTTTATCTAAAAAATATCTATCATGCGAAACCATTAATATAGTTCCTTTATATTCTTTTAAAAATTTTTCTAACCATTCCAATTTTTCCATATCTAGGTGATTTGTTGGCTCATCTAACAAAAGTATACTTGGCTCTTTTAATAACAATGCACCTAAATTTACTATAGTTTTTTCTCCTCCACTTAAATCATTATAATTTTGATTTAACATTTTTTCATTTATTTGTAATCCAGAGCATATTTTATTAAATTTTTCTTGAATATCATAGCCTCCCATTTGTATATATTTTTGTTGTACATTTCCATATTTTTGTAGTAATTCACTCATTTTTTCGTCACTTTTTTCATAAGACATCTCATTTTCTAATTTTTTTAATTTTGTTTCTAATTCAAAAAAATGTTCAAAACTCCTTTGTAGAAAAGTGTATACATTTGGATTTTTTTCTTCATATTCATAAATTTGTTTCAGCATACCTATTGTAGCATTTTTCCTAATATTTATTGTTCCAGCACTTATATTTTCTTGTTTCATTATAATTTTAAAAACTGTGCTTTTTCCTGCTCCATTGCAACCTATTAGTGCTGCTCTTTCACCTGTCTTTAGTGTTAAATTCATTCCATTTAACACATTTTTTAATCCGTAATTTTTTATTATATTATTTAATTCTATTTCTATCATAATTATATCTCCTTATATGTGTATTCTTATAACGAGATATAATGCCATATATCAACTATTACAACGACTATATTTAATATATAGCTTTATCTCGTTGTAATAGTTACACAGCCGAAGCCCCTATATTTTATTTTACTCCTTAGCTCTTTTTCTCTATTCATTTTTTTTGCTCTCCTTTTTAATATTATGGTTATATAATAAGCTATTTTTTCTAGTTTGTCAATTCAGCTCTTTAATACCCTTACATAAATATTTCATTGGATATATTCTAACATAGTAGCACCAATTATTCCAGAATCATTTTTATATTTTGCTATTCTGATATCAATACCAGGTAGATTTTCCTTTATTTTATCAAAAAAGTAATTGTCATACTCTGACATTCCACCACCTATTGAATATTTACCAATACCATATACACTTTCTATTTTCTTTATTCCTCCAATAAAATTTCTTATATATTCTTGCAAAAGTATCTTTGCATCAATATCATTCTTTTCTATACATCTAAAAATTTCTGTTCTTGCATACTTTTTGTTTTTTATTCTGTTATATCTTTTTGACAATCCTTCAAAACTATTTATGTATTTATCATATTTTTCTCCAACTCTTTTGTTAAGTTTGCTTATATCCCATCCGACCTCACTGATACATTTTCCATTTTTCATATATGAAATTCCCAATCCTGATCCCAATGTAAACATTACAAATTCATCCCAAGCATTTATATAATATTCACATATTCCAGCACAAGTACAATCATTTTCTGTAAAAACTTTTGTGCCATATTTTTCTAATGCTATACGCCAATTAATTTTAGTTACATTAAGAGATCTTGATCCCAAGAATATTCCTTCCTCTTTTATATTTCCTCCTGGACATGCTAATCCGATTGAAGATACTTCATTAAACTCGAATTTACATTCTTTTTGTAGATTATCTATTAAAGATTTTATTATTTCTATGAATTTTTTAGTAGATTTTTCTATCTCTATAGTTTTATCCATTTTATTTAATAAATATATTTTATGCTCTAATCTTTTTTCATAAATATTATACAAACCGCAAGATACATGACTAGCACCAATATCAACACCTATATTATACTTTTTCATATTTATCTCCTCCTAATCTTTAAACTCCTGTATCCTTTAATTTTTTTGAAATAGATTCGTTCTCTTTTTCTGTACTTTCAATTTTTTTAATTTTCAATATATCTAATCCTGCTCTCACATATTTATTTTTCATAAAATATCTCCAAACAGTTCCATTCAAATAATTTTCAAGCATTAATAGCTCTATTCCCTTATCAATTCCTATATATTCCTCTGCAAACCAAGGTGATTTTTTTTCTAAATTGTATCCATCCTTAAACCCATATTTTCCCCATAATTTTGGAAAATTATTGTAATAATATTCCATTGCTTTTATACTTTCATTTGGTGTAAAAATAATTGAACCTATTACACCACAAGGGGATACAGTACCATCATTCATTTGATTTAAATTAGCATCACTTGGTTTAGCTCCAAATTCACAATATCCTCTTGGAGATAAACATGAAGTTAATCCCCATGAATTTTCGTTATATGTTTTAAAATTATTCATATTATTTATGCAATATTGTCTATTTGCTTTAGTCGCTTTTATAGAATTTTCAAACCAATCAGTTTGATTTTCATCTTTTAAATTTCTAAAATCTATCCAAGCGTGTGAAAACTGATATGGAAATAATGTCCCACAATATGTATATATTATATCTTTAATATCGCAATAATCAGCTTTTTTCCTTTGGAATGTATAATACATACTTTTGTCTATAGGAAATGTTGGAGAGCTTACTCCCAAAACATATAACATTAATTGCTCTGCATACATATCCCAATGTCCCCAAAATCCAATTTCAGGTTTATACCCCATATAAAAATAATTATTTTTTTCGTTTCTATACCACTGCCAATTTATTTTTTTATACAAAATTTCAGCCTTTTTCTTCACATCTTTTCCAAAATATTCACCAACAGTCAAAGCTCCACATATGAATATAGCTGTATCTATTATAGATACTTCACAGTCCCATTCTCTTTTACCATTTTCCATATTTACAAAATGATAAAAAAAGCCGTTTATTCCTTCAACATTATTAATAAATGTATCTAAAGTCCCAACTGCTTTATTATATGCACTTTTATATGAAATCCATTTGTGTTTTACTCCTATAACCAATGCTGCTAATCCGTAACCAACAGATGCTATACTTGAAATATTATCTGCCAATATTGTTTTATCTCTAATAAGACCATATCCCTTACTTTTCGTGTTATTATTTACTTCATTAATAAAGAATTTATAACAAGCTTTTAGTTCCTTTCTTACAATTTTTTTACCATAACATTTCAATATCCTCATTTACACCACGATCCCTTTATTTAATTATATTTTCATTTTTTATAATAATCAATGGAAATAACTGGAAACCACTTTTACATTTTAAGTTATTGATTTTCTTAAATTTTGCTTGTATAATTTTAGAAAAAGCGTGAAAAGGAACTTTATATAATACAAATCTCTAAAAGGCTTAAAATTGAATTCTGGAAATAGATCAAAAATTAATTTAAACAAATTTGACTAATTCCATTAATTTCAAATATGTCCTAATTTTCCAAAAATGGAAAAAGAGAACCGTCCCCTTTTCCCAGGAAGAAGGTTATATTATTATGAAATTACGAACACCTACATATTTTAATGAATTTCATTGCATTGCAGACAAATGTAAAGATTGTTGTTGCATTGGTTGGGAAATTGATATAGATAAAAAATCTGCTGATTTTTATAAAAATGTATCTGGTGAATTTGGAGAAAAATTGAGAAAAAGTATTGATTTTGGTTCACCTAGCCATTTTGCTTTAAATGATAAAAATCGATGTCCTCTTTTAAATAACAAAAATCTTTGTGAAGTTTATATACAATTAGGTGAAGACAAAATGTGTGATATATGTACAGAACACCCACGATATTATGAGTGGTTTAATAATTTAAAAGAAGGTGGAATTGGATTGTGTTGTGAAGAAGCTGGACGAATAATTTTGTCACAAAAACAACCTTTTACAACAATAGAAAAAGAAATTCCTTTTGAAGATGCAGATACTTATGATATGGAATTATTTAACTATCTTTTAAACTGCAGATCAAAAATAATCTCACATATTGAAAATACTGAAAACAATTTCAACCTAAAGATTCGCAATATATTATGGTATGCTTATACAATTCAATTAGATATTGATAATGATATGCTAGATGATGAAGAAATTTTTGATATAATAGATTACGAAAAAACAGATATAACACCAATTCTAAATTTTTACACAACACTAGATCCACTTAATCCAGATTGGATACCTTATTTAAAACATAGCATTTTGACATATATTAATTCAAAAAATTATCTACATAATTTTGAAAAACAAAATCCACAACTTAATAATTACTTACAAAATATAGCAATATACTTTATTTGGAGATATTTTTTAAAAGCTACATTTGATAAAGATGTACTTTCAAAAGTAGAATTTATGGCAATAAGTATAGCCCTAATAAAAATTTTATTCTTTTGCCAATGGTTAGAGAACAAAACATTAACACTTGAAGACTGCACAGAAATAGTAAAAAACTTTTCAAAAGAAATAGAATATAGTGAAGATAATTTACAAAAGATTGAAGATATCTTCTATGATTCAACAGATTTTTCTATAAATAATATAATTGGAATATTTTAAAAATATACTGATATAAAAATTTTAGTACTAATATAAAATATAGAAAATGACTTTCAAAATATTCCACAATTTACGTATATTTTTTAATTAATAATACTAAATATAAAAAAGATATTCGAGTTATTCTTTCAACTTGAATATCTTTTTAATAATTTATTATTGTCTATTTTCAAGACTCTTTACATTTTTCAAAAATATAATCACTCACAAACTTCTCAATAATTCTTAGCCTTTTCTCTGACACATCATCCTTCAAATGATATCTTTTTAAAGTATCTATAACATAATTTTTCTCGTTAATAATTTGAAAAGTTTCTTTAAAATTAATATCAAAAACCATAGCCATAACTGAAATTACATTATCTATGTAATCAATTCTTCTGCCTTTTTTTCTTTTGACTAATTTCTTATTCATCACTTCATCAAATACTTCGTCTGCAACTGTAGATAAATTAACTTTCTCTTCATCACCTTTGAAAAAAATATTAGCAGACTCATATAAAATATCGGTTTTATCAGCATCTCTTATAATTTTTGCAAATAGAAGTTCTTCACTATTTAATCCTTCTTCAATTGCAAATTTATTATGATTTTTTATTGCTTTAAAAATTAAATCATCATATTTATCAGTTTTAACATAGTTTCTAATATTATTTTTCAAAATTTCTACACCATAATCACCATGGTCAAAACTTTCTAAATCCCTATATGTTTGATGAATTTTATATTGATCAAATCTACCAATATCGTGAAGCAAACCAATTATTGAAGCAATTTCAATTTGTTCTTGTGTTAAATTCAATCTTGTAGTAATATCTTTTGAAACTTTCATAACTCTAATTGAGTGATATATTTTTCTATCTATATTTTTATCTCTTGTATCAAATTGTTTTATATAAATTTTAAATTTACTTATAGCATTATCTAAATCTATATGCATATATTTTTCTCCAAATTAAATTCTATTAACACCATCTTTTATTGCAGCTTCTGAAACAGCTTTTGCTACAGCATTTTTAACTCTTGGATCAAAAGCTTGTGGTAAAATATATTCTTCATTTAGATCATCATCACTAACAAGACCAGCAATTGCATATGCAGCAGCAATCTTCATATTTTCTGTTATTTGACTAGCTCTAACATCTAATGCACCTCTAAAAATTCCAGGGAATGCAATAACATTATTAATTTGATTTGGAAAATCTGAACGACCTGTTCCCATTATTTTAACCCCTGCTTTTTTTGCTTCATCTGGCATAATTTCTGGAGTTGGATTAGCCATAGCAAATACAACTGGATCATCATTCATTGTTTTAATCATTTCTGCAGTTAATACTCCAGGAGCAGAAACTCCAATAAATATATCTGCACCAACTAAAGCATCTTTTAATGTTCCTTTTGTAAAACTTCTATTTGTAACTTTTGCAATAGATTCCTTAATTGGATTTAAGTTTTCTCTTCCCTCATATATTGCACCAGTTCTATCACATAAAATAACATCTTTTAAACCTAAAGTCATTAATAATTTAGCAATAGCAATACCTGCTGCACCAGCTCCATTTATAACAGCTCTACAATTTTCTATAGATTTATTCAAAATCTTCATTGAATTTATAATTGCAGCACTTGTAACAATTGCAGTCCCATGTTGATCATCGTGAAAAACTGGAATATCGCATTTCTCCTTAAGTTTTTCTTCAATTTCAAAACAACGAGGTGCAGAAATATCTTCAAGGTTGATTCCACCAAAAGATCCACTTATGTTATAAACTGTTTGAACAAATTCGTCTACATCTTTTGTTCTAACACAAATAGGAAATGCATCTACATCACCAAATTCTTTAAATAAAACGCTCTTTCCTTCCATAACTGGCATACCTGCCTCTGGACCAATATCTCCTAATCCTAATACAGCCGTTCCATCAGTTATAACAGCAACCATATTCCAACGACGAGTTAATTCCCAACTTTTTTTATAATCCTTTTGAATTTCAAGACAAGGTTCAGCAACTCCAGGTGTATATGCTAATGATAAAGCCTCTTTACTATCAACTTTAGCTCTTGCAGAAATTTCAAGTTTTCCTTTCCATTCATAGTGTTTTTTCAATGATTCTTCTCTATAATTCATGTTGTCCTCCTTAATTTTTATTTAATACAATATTATTATACTCGTCTCAAATTTTCTCGTCAATTTATTTTATGAAATCTATTCTCTTTCACCATAATAAGCTTGAAGCATTAATTCCTTAATTTCATGAACTAATGGAACACGTGGATTTGCAGTTGTACATTGGTCTTCAAAAGCCATTTCTGATAATTTATCAACTTTTGCTAAAAATTCTTGCTCATCTACGCCTGCTTCTCTTAATGTTTTTGGAATATTTAAATCTCTATTTAATTCTTTTACAGCTTCTATTAAAGAATCTACACCTTGCTCTGTTGTTTTTGCTTTTAACCCTAATCTTTTAGCTATATCTGCATATTTTTGATCAGCTATAAAATATTCGTATTTAGGGAATGACACAAATTTTGTTGGTTTTGTTGCATTATATCTTATTACATATGGAAGGATTATTGCGTTTGCTCTTCCATGTGGTATGTGGAATTCTCCTCCTAATTTATGTGCTATTGAATGATTTACTCCTAAGAATGCATTAGAAAATGCCATTCCAGCTATACAACTTGCATTATGCATTTTTTCTCTTGCATATTGATTATCTCCGTTGTTATATGCTTCTCTAATATTTTTATATACTAACTCAATCGCTTTCATTGCTAAACCATCTGTAAAATCTGATGCCATATTAGAAACATATGACTCTAAACCGTGTGTTAAAACATCCATACCAGTATCTGCTGTTACGCTCTTTGGTAAGCTTTTAACTAAATCTGGATCAATTATTGCTACATCTGGTGTTAATTCGTAATCTGCTAAAGGATATTTTTTATTTATTTTTTTATCTGTTATAACAGCAAAAGATGTAACTTCTGATCCTGTTCCAGAAGTTGTTGGAATACAAACCATTTTTGCCTTTTCACCTAATTTTGGAAATTTGTATGTACGCTTACGAATATCCATAAATTTAAGTTTTAATCCCTCTGCATCTGCTTCTGGGTGCTCATAAAATAGCCACATTCCTTTAGCTGCATCAATAGGACTTCCTCCACCTATTGCTATAATTACATCAGGATTAAATGTATTCATCATTTCAACACCTTTTTTTATTGTATCAAAAGATGGATCTGGTTCAACCTCTGCAAATATCTCTGAATGCACATATTGAGATCTTTTTCTTAAATGATATAAAATTTTATCAACATAACCTAATTTAACCATACCTGGATCAGTTACAATAAAAGCTCTTGAAATATCTTGCATTTTTTCTAAGTATGCTATTGATCCAGCTTCAAAATATATTTTTTCTGGAACTTTAAACCATTGCATATTAACTCTCCTTTTTGCTACTCTTTTTATATTTATTAAATTAACTGATGATACATTAGCAGTTGTAGAATTTCCTCCAAATGTTCCACAACCAAGTGTAAGTGATGGCATATTTGTATTATAAATATCTCCTATTGCACCATGTGTTGATGGTGAATTTACTATAATTCTTCCTGCTTTTACAGTTTCTGCAAATTTTTCTATAGTATTTCTATCTTCTGAATGAATTACTGCTGAATGTCCTAATCCACCAAATTCTAACAATTTTTCTGCTAATTCTATTCCTTCATCTGAATTATTTACAATATAATAAGCCAATACTGGACTTAATTTTTCCTTTGAAAATGGATATTCAATTCCAACTCCATTTTCTTTTAGCACTAAAACTTTAGTATCTTGTGGTACTTCAATTCCTGCTCCTTTTGCAATATTATATGGACTTTTTCCAACAATATCTGCATTTAATGCACAACCTTTTTCTTCAATAAACATACTTCCTCGTAATTTTTTAGTTTCACTATCACTTAAGAAATAGCATCCTGCATCTTTCATTAAAGCTTCAAATTCCTTTTGAATATCTTTATCTATTATTACAGATTGTTCTGATGCACAAATCATCCCATTATCAAATGACTTAGACATAACTAAATCATTTACAGATGTTTTCAATTTTGCTGTTTTATCTATATAACAAGGAACATTTCCTGGTCCAACACCTAATGCTGGCTTACCAGATGAATATGCTGCTTTTACCATTCCGGTTCCACCAGTTGCCAATATTAAATTAACATCTGGATGATGCATTAACATATTTGTTGCTGTTATAGATGGCTCTTCAATCCATAAAATACAATTTTCAGGTGCACCGGCTTTTATAGCTGCATCTCTAACTATTTTGGCTGCAGCAACACTACATTTTTGCGCTGATGGATGAAATCCAAAAATTATTACATTTCTTGTTTTAGCTGAAATAATTGATTTAAACATTGTTGTTGAAGTTGGATTAGTTACAGGTGTTACACCTGCAATAATTCCTATTGGCTCTGCTATTTCCTCATAACCTTCTTCTTCATTTTCATTTATTACACCAACTGTTTTATCATATTTTATACTATGATAAATATATTCTGTTGCAAACATATTCTTTGTTATTTTGTCTTCATAAATTCCTCTTTTTGTTTCTTCTACTGCAAGTTTTGCAAGTTCCATATGGTGTTCTTGTCCTGCCATAGACATAGCTCTTATTATTCTATCAACATCTGCTTGTGATAAATTCATATATTCTTCAGATGCTTTTTTAGCTTTTTTTACAAGCTCATCTATCATCTCTTTTATTTTAGAATCTTCATTATTAATTGTTTGTTCTTTCACTTAAGACCTCCTATTTTCTTATACAAATTTATTTATGCTATAATCTTATGATGAATTATATATTTAATCTATAAAAAACTCAAGTTGTTTTTCAAAATAGTTTTATTATAAAAATACTTGACCAGCAATTATTTCTTTTACTCTTTCTCTGCTTAGTCCTGTTGCTCTAGAAATTTGATATTCAGTCATGTTTAAATTGTCCAGTCTTTTAGCTACCTCTATTTTCTCTTCTTCTCTTCCAATTTCTCTGCCTCTTTGTTCTCCTAAGTATTCTCCCTGTTCTTGTCCTTTTTCTAGACCTCTTGCAAATTCTTCTGCATTTTTATTAACTTCTATAATTAATCTTTTTCTTAAAATTTCTATCTCTTTTTTTGTATCTTTTGGCAATATTCATTCCTCCTTGTATTTTTATATTTTATTGGATTTTTATTAGATTTTTTATTGAATTCAAAATTTTTGATTAAAAAATGTGATATAACTTTTGTTATACCACATTTATTGTATATCTTATTCCATTTTTTGTCAAGAACATTTTTTGCACTTTTGCTATTTTGTCATTTAATTTTTTTATATTTTAATTTTAAATGTTTGATGTTATATATTGTTTATAACTTTATAAATCCCAAGGTGGAGATATTTTAAATGTTAGTTCTTCTTTAGTTACAGGATGCTTAAATTTAAGTTCATATGCCCACAACCTAATTCCTGTTCCTGCACCTCTTCCATGGTATTTATTATCTCCATAAATTGCATGCATTCTGCTAGATAGTTGAAGTCTTATTTGATGATGTCTTCCAGTATGTAAGTTCACTTTAAGAAGAGATAGATTTTGTTTATCATCATATTTTAAAACTTCATATTCCAATTCTGAATATTTAGCATTTTTTGTATTTTTGGTTATATCTTTTACTATTTCTACGTTTTCTAGTACTGTTAGTGTTGGCAATATGTTGTAGAATTGAAATATAAATCCTATGTTTTCTGCTCTGTAATCACTTAATTGACTTTCTGTATATTTTGAAATTTCTTCTCCATCAATTTTGATACTTCCTTCTGTTGGTGTATCCATTCCACCTATTAAAT
>OLWB01002799.1_pt1 | contig 13480 bp, 12 predicted proteins | sample 1673331 | NCBI WGS metagenome assembly OLWB01 (sample SAMEA3178943, study PRJEB25190) | human gut metagenome | biome: human gut; feature: human-associated habitat; material: faeces | place: Austria | collected 2013
TTTATCCCTTATATTATACCCAAATTAACCCAACTACAAAATTGTATAAATATAGTCTAATAGGCAAATAATAGGCATACAAGTTAAAAATTGTTTGTTAGGAGGAAAAACTGTGAAAGCAACAGGTATTGTAAGAAGAATAGATGATTTAGGTAGAGTAGTTATTCCAAAGGAAATCAGAAGAACTTTGCGTATTAGAGAAAGCGACCCACTAGAAATTTTTACAGACAAAGACGGAGAAATAATATTAAAATATTCTCCCCTTGGAGAACTTGGCAATTTTGCAAAGGAATATGCCGAAAGTCTTGCAAAAAATGCAGGACATACCACTTGCATTACAGACAAGGAACAGATTGTAGCAGCATCTGGAACTGCAAAAAAAGAATTTTTAGAAAAGCATATTAGCCAGCAGTTGGAAGATATTATTGCAAAAAGAAATACCGTTATTGCAAAAAGACAAGAAAAGGGCTTTGTTCCTATATTAGAAGTAGATAACGAAAATATATATTCCCACGAATTAATTACTCCTATTATAAGTGAAGGCGATGTACTGGGAGCAATTATAATGATAAGTGATACAGAGCCTTTAGGAGAATTAGAGGGTAAATTAGTAGCGACAGCAGCCGGTATTTTAGGAAAACAAATGGAACAATAAATTGAGAAAGGTGTAGACTATAGCAGTTTACACTTTTTTTATGCTCTATACCAAAACTTCAATAGTATTACATATTCTATACAACATTTACTGTAATAAGTCTGAAATAAATATGAAAAATTTGAAATATACTGTTGAAAGGCAAAATGAAATATGTTATAATCTAATCACAAGTTATGTGGGTAACTACATAAAATTTTTAATCACAAGGAGGAATTTTGCAAAATGAGCAAAGTTGTAACAATGGGTGAAATAATGTTAAGATTATCTACACCTAATAACGAAAAGTTTATCCAGGCTGACGAGTTTGATATTAATTATGGTGGCGGTGAAGCTAACGTAGCTGTTTCTTTAGCTAACTACGGTCATGAAGCTGAATTCGTAACTGCTGTACCAGCTAACCCAATCGGTGAATGTGCAGTTGCTGCTTTAAGAAAGTATGGCGTAGAAACTAAGAACATCGTAAGATGCGGCGATAGATTAGGTATTTACTTCCTTGAAACTGGTGCTTCTATGAGAGCATCTAATGTAGTTTATGATAGAGCTAACTCTTCAATCGCTACTGCTACTGCTGACAAGTTCGACTTCGATAAGATTTTCGATGGTGCAGATTGGTTCCACTTCACTGGTATCACTCCAGCTGTAAGCGACGTTGCTGCAGAAGTTACAGAAGCTGCTTTAAAGGCTGCTAAGGCTAAGGGCGTTACTGTTTCTTGTGACCTTAACTTCAGAAAGAAATTATGGTCTTCAGAAAAGGCTCAGAAGGTTATGACTAACCTTATGCAGTATGTTGACGTTTGTATCGGTAACGAAGAAGATGCAGAACTTTGCCTGGGCTTCAAACCGGATGCAGACGTTGAGGCCGGTCACACAGATGCTGAAGGCTACAAAGGTATCTTTCAACAGATGATGAAAGAATTCGGATTCAAATATGTTGTTTCTACATTGCGCGAATCTTTCTCCGCAACTCACAACGGTTGGAAAGCTATGATTTACAACGGCGAAGAATTCTATACTTCAAAACGTTATGATATTGATCCGATTATCGACCGTGTAGGTGGTGGTGACTCATTCTCCGGTGGTATCATCCACGGTTTGATGACTAAACCTAATCAGGGCGAAGCTCTTGAATTTGCAGTGGCTGCGTCTGCCTTGAAACACACTATTAATGGTGATTTTAACCTTGTTTCCGTAGAGGAAGTGGAAGCATTGGCTGGTGGTGATGCAAGCGGTCGTGTACAGAGATAAAGAGATAAGTTGAAAGTTTAAAAACAATTCATTTAAAATAGGAGATTAAAATGGCAAAATTCGATAAAATAGCCGTATTGAATAAAATCGGTTCTACAGGAATGGTTCCTGTATTCTATCACAAAGATGCAGAAATTGCAAAAAAAGTGGTAAAGGCTTGTTATGACGGTGGTGTTCGTGCTTTTGAGTTTACCAATCGTGGTGACTTTGCACAGGAAGTATTTGCTGAAATCGTAAAATTCGCAGCAAAAGAATGTCCTGAAATGGCAATCGGTATCGGTTCTATCGTTGATCCGGCTACTGCCGCTATGTATTTGCAACTGGGTGCTAACTTCGTAGTAGGTCCATTGTTCAATCCTGAAATTGCTAAGGTATGTAACCGTCGTTCAGTGGCTTATACTCCGGGTTGTGGTTCTGTATCAGAAGTTGGTTTCGCTCAGGAAGTAGGTTGCGACCTTTGCAAAGTATTCCCGGGTGATGTTTACGGAACAAACTTCGTGAAAGGTTTAATGGCTCCGATGCCATGGTCTAAGTTAATGGTGACAGGTGGGGTAGAACCTACAAAAGAAAACCTGACAGCATGGATTAAGGCTGGTGTATTCTGTGTAGGCATGGGGTCTAAATTGTTCCCGAAAGATAAAGTGGCAGCAGAAGACTGGGCTTATGTAACAGCTAAATGCGAAGAAGCTCTCGGCTATATTGCTGAAGCTCGTAAATAAGATTAGAGAGCGAAAGCTGTCTATAATAAAAAAGAGGCTGGTGAGACAGCCTCTTCAAAATATGCCTCAAAGGGTTAGTTAGTTTAGTTAGTAATGAGGCATATTTTCATTTTGTTTAAAGGTGTTTAAAGGGGATAGGCCATCGGAATGAGTGATTCATTTCGGTGGCTTGTTTTTTGTTACTTTTCATTAAGAATGATGAGGCAATCGCATTTTGATGACACGCCCGACAATAAGAGCTATAATATAGAATACGGCAAAACCGATAATAGAAAAAACGAATGGCTTTTGTTCATTGAAGGTACGTCGTGGAGGAATGACAGTGTAAGTTTCTGATGTAACCTGATTGGTTGGCTGTGTGGCAGGAGAGACCTTTAGTGTTGTTCCTGTTGTTTCCATTTGACAGCTATCTGTTGTAGATATTGTATCCTCTGTTATTTCTGTAAACATATCTTTTTCCCTTTTTATTTGTATCTGAATTCTTGTAATTGTTATCAGTTATAACATAGTACATAGACTTTTGTTTAAGGGAGCAAAGATTGTTGCAAAGGTAATTAAAAAAGTAAATGATGAATCAAGGGGAGTGCATTCTTTTTTAAAGATTTGATGTAGGTCAATTTTTAAGGCCTTTCTTTCTTGTTGTCTTTTGATAAGAGTGCCATGTCGTGTGAATTCTTTAGAGAGTTACACGGATAATATTTGTAGGCATTATCCGTGTAGTAGTGTTAGAGTAACAATTATTCGGGTACGTAAATTATTTCCCCGTTATCCAATTCATAGGCGATACCGACTTTCTTGCCACGTTTCCCTTCTTTTTTATCCTGGTCCTCCGAAGGAGTATACCGATTGATTTTTTCTCCTTCTTTGGTGATGATTTCCATATTTTCCTTACCCGGATTTTTCACCATGGTGAAGTCTTCTTGCGAGAATACCTCAGTCATGTTGTAGCGGCTGACAAGGGCAACCATTAAAGCTACTGCAAATACCATAGCAACGTCAAACAAGTTGGATACTACGCTGATGGGGTCGGAGTCTTCTTCTTTTCGTAATAGGTTATGTTTCATTTCTCAGTAGTTTTAGTAGTACGGTTTTCGTTCAGAAGTTCAGCGATAAATTCGAGATTGGTCATATCTTGCAGATACCAACGTTGCTTAACCTGCTGTGTGAGAAACCCGACGGCACCTGCTACCAATCCGACCACGGTCGTGGCAAAGGCAATCTGCATATTATAAGCCATGGAAGCAATATCTCCGCTTGCCAGTCCGGCTAGGGCAGGGCCCATTGGAATCAAAGTACCCATTAATCCTAAGATAGGGCCTAGTTTGGTCAACGTTTTTGAGATTGCAAGGTCTTTGTCGGCTGCAATCTCAAAGTTAGCCAATAAACGTTGTACTTGTGCGGGAGTGTCACGGGCATCCAGTACCTGACGCATATACATAATAACGAGTGAACGCGACTTTTCCGGTAACTTGGAATTTAGTTCTCCTACTGTTTCAGAAGTTAGTTTCCCCAGTTCATTGCGGAGCAAAGCTTCTGTTTTGCGAATGGACATATACTGTCCGTAGAAACTGCCTGCAAGTAACAGTGCCCGGCAGAAGAGAATGATTAATAATACGATGACAGGAACAAGTAATCCTGTTGAAATCCAATATAAAATATCTGATATAAAGTTCATTGTTGTTGATTATTTAATAGGTAATTGATTCTTTTTATTGCTTCATGCTTTTCTGTTTGTTTCTGTTCCGAAAGTTCCACCAGACAAGACCGATGATTCCACCGGCCAGAGTGATAACCAAAACGCCTGCCAGTGCTTGCCAGTCTATTTCGCTGACACCTGCCGCCGAAGTTCTTCCGTTGACGGTGGCTACAATTCCTAGGATAGCTACCAGTGCATTAGTGAGGAAGAACAATTCGAGGCGTAATTCCTTCTCCGGTAACAAATAGAGCAATAAATATCTGCCGGAAGGAATTGCTATCAGGATAAAACCGGCATAACTCCAGGCTATTGTCTGAAAGGAAATGCCCGGAAAGGCGAATATCAGGTATATTAACCCGCTGAATAGAACCGGGAAAATCAATAATCCAGGAAACCAGCGGAGAAAGCGGTACATCACAATCATACGAGGTTTGACCGGATAATCGTTCGCCACGTGGACAGCCAGCATGGCGTAAGCCATTTGCACGCAGACCTCCACACTAAGCAATACAGCTGTATCCAACATCAAAGGTTGATTACTAAGCCAATTTGCTATCTGGGTTTTAGACTGTTCAATAGCATACGGCCACATTAATCCGGCAAACGCAGCGCAGATAGCGGCGATAACACACACCGCTATTACTTTCCAAAATGTTTGCTTCAGCAGAAAATTAAATGCTGTCAGAAGCATAAGTACAAGGACAACTGTATTCATTTTTGCTAATTACAAATTATGAGTTACAATTACATTTGGCTGCTTTTACGGCGTTTGCGTACAAAGAGGATTAAAGCAAGTAGGACAATGATAACAGCAATACCGACAGCTACATTGCTTAATGTATTTGTTTGTTCTTCAGTAGTCTGGTTCATTTCTTCTTTTTTCATCACTACTCCTTTGTCATTTCCGCTTGCTTTTGCTTCACGGATTTTGGAGATATTCTCTTTGTATTGTGCGGCTGTTGGCGCATCTGCTTTAGAAGCAATATAATCGCGTAGTTTTGCATTGTCGCAGACGAAGCCCGAACAGGACGGACGATAATTGTTGACTATCTCCGTATGTAACTTACTCAATTCTGCTACTTGTTCTTCGCTGGCTTTCCATAATCCTTTGCGGGCACTTTCGAGCATGACAGCCGTCATTTCCTCGAGAGCGGCAGGATTCTGTTGTTCAAAGTATTTCTTTACTCCCAGGTTAAGCTCGTCTTTTACATATACATTATAGATATTATCCCAAAGTTCTTTATCAATGGCGGCAGGTTTCATCACATTCCAACCGTAAGTGTTGGTGATAACTTCTGCAAATTCACTTGCGGAAGAAGCTCCTCCTTTCATTTTCTCTTTAATATAGACCGGATTGAGAATAGTCGTACGACTTTCTACACCGACAGCTTCTTTAAGTTCCTGCATTTTCATGTTATTACGATTGCGATAGTCGCTGAGGTAAGCGTCCGGATCTTTACCGGTCACATTGCGAACGGCAAGATTCATGCCTCCCATAAACTCATATACATGGTCAAGGCTTAAGGCACCCCAAGTATTGCTTTGACGTGGCTGTACTACTACATCTGTACGTGTCAATGCTGCTTCAAAAGCAAATTTTTGGAAAACTTCCCAGTTCTTTTCACTACCGTAATAAGCTCCCATATTATTGAGATAGGTAGTAGCAAGTTCCGATTCATTTTCCCAACGGTCACCGGATTCCACCATTTCCTGAATACCGGTACCGTACATGCCGTTTATTCCTCCGAATATGCGGAAAGTTGAAATCTCCCGGGCGTCTTTCGGGCTCAATCCTTTTTCTGTCAATACCCGTTCAGCCTCAATTACACTTGTCGCTACTTGGTTCTCGTATTTATCATCTTTGGCACCGGCAGCCATTTCTACCGCACGGTTAATCAGGAAAAGACGGGAGGCGGCAAGGTCACGAAGTTGTCCGGAGGTCTGAACTACCACATCAATACGCGGACGACCCAGTTCTGCCGAAGGAATCAATTTTAAATCGCTGACACGGCCGAAAGCATCACGAACAGGTTCTACACCAAGCATATAAAGGACTTGAGCAATCGTTGCTCCCCCGGTTTCGATGAACTCGGAGGACCAGAGTGTATAGCTTACTTTCCGTGGTATAGAATCGTTATGACGTTGTTTGTACGTATCAATCGTTTGTTTGGCTAAAGCAATCCCTTTTTCCCATGCCGATTCAGTAGGAGTCGCTTCAGCGTTGATAGCGTACATATTGCGTCCGGTAGGCAATGTATTCGGATTAGCTATGGGGTCACCTCCCGGGGTAGGGGTGGTGTAGCCTCCTTTCAATGCATTCATCAGACTAGCCAGTTCTTCTTCAGGACTTGTCAAAAGTGCATTTTTATAGTTTCCTATATTCTTAATAGTGCGTTCCACTTCTGTGACTGCCAAAGAAAACTCTATATCTTCTTTGCTATACTCTTTAGGAGCTTTTCCCGGATCCATGTTAGTGCCCATTTTCTTCATGGCTTCTTTCATGCTTTCGGGAATTTTCCCATGAAGGGACTTTTCACTTTGCTGTGCAGGATGTCCTCCCATTTTCTTGTTCTTATCATCTTTATCTTGTTTGGCTGCGGCAGCCATCATCATCGCCATCATTCCTTTCGGAGCATTCCGGTCAGCTTCTATTTGGCGTGCTTTAGCCAGTTCCTGAGGAGTAATTCCGGCAGTACGGCAGATCAGTTCGTCTGTTGCCTGTGCAGGATTGGTTATCAGCTTTTCTACTAACTGGCGGGCAGGATTTAGATATTGCTGTGTAAAAAGACTCCGGTGTTTGTTGATAGCGTTCGTAGCTTTTCCACGTTGCTTGTCAAGAGCCAAAAGGCTGTATGCGATAGGTTCTGTTGCCATTGCGTAAACAGAAGAAGTAATCCGTTCCGGTTCATACGGAACACCCATAGTATAAAGTTGCCCGGTGATTTTTTCTGTAGCCAATTCTTCGGCGAAGTTTTCTACACGGGCGATTTCATCCTCTGTATAAGGCTTGTTGGTGATGCTGTCCAGACCTAAATCCCGGTGGATTCCCATTTTTACTGTCAATGCTTTGATGGCCAGCGATTCCTGCTCTTTATTCTCTTTTGCGGAGTTATTGTAAATCTTGATTTTCTCCATAAGCTCACGATAGATACCGCGCACGCTACTTTCGAGGAAAGGAGGAGTAAGGTAAGATTGCAGTGTCGCATACGAACGGCGTTTTGCCATCATTCCTTCACCTACATTTCCGATAGAATAGAGATAAAAGTGAGGAACAGCTCCGACCAGACGGTCCGGCCAGTCATTGCTGCATAGGGCAACTTGTTTTTTAGGAGTGAATTCCAAACTGCCATGTGTTCCGAAATGAATGAGTGCATCAGCTTTGAAACCGTGCTGCATCCATAAATAAGAAGCGATATAAGTATGCGGAGGAGCAGCGTTCGTTCCATGAACTACCTGAAAAGAATTGTCTCCACTTCCTGCTGCATTCTGTGGCATTAACACGATATTACCGAACTGTAACCGGGCTACGCCCAAACGTCCGTCCGAAGTGACCATATAGTTTCCGGGAAACTCTCCGTCGGCAGCAACGACTTCTGCATATTTTTCAGGACGAAGCGATTCTTTCACCCAGCTTTCATATTGTTCTTTTGTAATTAATTCCGGATTTCCGTTTTTCATGAACTCGTCAAAAGCCCCCTCTGCATACGAGTTGAATACTGCACCTTGTGCTTGTATCATTTTTGCAAGTTCTTGTGCATTGGCAGGAAGTCCTGACACATTATAACCTTCCTGTTTCATGCGAAGCAAGAGATTGTAGAGCGAAGGTACTACTTCCATTCCGGCAGCCGTCAAGGCATTTTGTCCCGGTCCTTTGTAATAGTAGATAGCAACCTTTTTGTCTTTATTAGGCTTTGTTTTCAGATTCAGATAGTTGTTGATAGTGGAAACGAATGTTTTCAGTCGTTCGGGAATGGCGTATGAGTGGCGTAATCCTTCTTTGTCTTCATATTGTGCAAAAAGGGCAAAGGGGCGGATAGCGCCATCTATTTCCGGTGTCACAATGCTTTGTGACATAAAACCACCGGACATACCCAACGGATCGTTTTCCCATTCATCCACAAGGCTGTTGATCGTGAGTGGGGCAAAAAGCAGAATATTCTTAGTTTTCAGATAATCTACCATTCTATCCCCCATGCGTCCGTGAGCCATATTAATAACAGCGTCAGGCTGCACTTCATCAATAAACGACATGAATCTTGTCATTGACTGAACCGGATAAACGTTGTAGCCTTCTTTTTCGAGAGCTTTGATGAGGTCGGTAGCATCTGCCATTTGTCCGGTAATTATAATTCTTCGAGCTCCTTCTTTGTAGAGGTTGTTGTCTTTCATAAATTTCTCATAGTCGGTAACTGTGAGAAATTCCAGCTCATCGTCCGGATTACTGATTCCGGCATGATACAACATATCGCTCGGCCTTTCTACCGGGTCTTCCATTTCAGTTGTGGAATATGTTTTTCCATCAATGGCTTTACGGATGTAGTTCAACATATTCCTGTAGTTTGTTTTTCCGCCATTGCTCAGATAGCGGCGTATCAGATTCTGTTGTACACTATCGAGGTTACAGATATTGTTGGTAGGATTGGTGGCCATTGATGTGTACACAGGGACACCTTTGTCTGCTGCCTGCTGTATTTGCTGACGCTGTTCTTCAACGATACGCAGTCCCATGCCGTTAACAAATACCATATCATAATTTGACAGGCGGTCGAGGTTGGCAAGCGATACTTCGCTGAGTTTGATGAATGAATTGTCATTTGCTTTCGATATGCTTCCCTGCTGTATGGTCTGGAAGTTGACGAAAGCAATCTTTGTGGCGCTGAACCAGGCATTCCAGATAGATATGCCTATCAGGACGGCTGCAACGATGCACACACCTAAGATGATTTTACTTTTCTTTTTCATTTCTCTTATTTTTAGCTTTGTATGTAGTTTTATTGTTGTTTATTTTTTGAAGAACCGATCTATATCCAACGAAAGACCTAGTGTCAGATTAGCTCCTGTCGTAGTGGGTGAATTGAAATAATAATAATCCGGTACATAGTTAAACAAGTTATTAATAGCCAGATTCATATTCACACCTTTGAATACTCCCACCGAGAAGGTTAAATCCCAAATCATATATCCCGGGTACGTAACAGCAGTGCTTCCGGCAGCAGGGTTGTTGAAGCTATCGTTGTATACGTTTGTTTTTACTTCTGACAAGATGCGTCCGTTGAGTGAATAATTGAAATCTACTTTATCTAGGTTTTCGCCCCAGTCTACTCTTACAGTTGCCGTATGCGGGCGCGTATCTGTGAATTTTTTCTGCCCGTCACGCATAAATTCATGGATGTAAGTGTATGACATACGAAATCCTAATCCACAGGGGTATTTGGCAGAGATGTTAGCGTCCACTCCTGCAATGCCCACTTTGTCGGTATTGGTATATATTTGTCCTTTGGGATCATCGCTGTAAACTGTGTTAATACGGTTGTGTACCAGATTATAATATCCTGTTACAGAAAAATTGTAACGGTTTTTTGTGTACTCGGCAGACAGGGAGAAGTTGTGGCTTGTTTCTGATTTAAGATCAGGATTTCCATAAATCATCATCATGTTTGCCATATTGAACACCATATACATTTCTTTTAAAGTCGGTGAACGGAATCCTTGTGAATAAGAACCTCTCAATGAACAGTTACCAATCTTATACATCATTCCCAAATGCGGGGATAAATGACGAACATTGGAATCGGAGAAATAATCGAACCGTAATCCGGCGATTACATTTAGTCTTTCAGTCGGATTCCAGTCGAATTGTCCGAAAGCATCTGCTGTATGCATGATATAGTTAGCGTTATCAGTGAATTGGTAAGACATCAGATAATCGCGAAGGTAATCGGCTCCGACAGTCAACGTATGTTTTTCATTGAAAGTGTAATTATAAAGAGCGTGTACATTATGCTGCACATTGCTATAATCACGTACATCATTTTTATAGAGTACCTGGTAATCACTTTTGTCATATTGGTCGAAAGTGTAACCGACTTCAAGATTACTTAATGTGTTGAATGTATAATTTGCTTTTAGCCCACCGTTGAAATCCCGGTATCTGTCTTGAGTGTCTCCCGGTTTATTACGTTCACGGAAATAATACCCGGCTCTTGCGGTCAGTTTTAGTGTTTCCAATGGGTGATAGATCAGCCGTTCCTTGAAGTTCCATACTCGGCTTCCGAATACAGTTGAGAAATCTCCCGGATTATCTACGCCATACGTATCTACATTATTATATTGTACATTGGTCAGGCTGTTGAATTTACCTGCATTGAATCCCACAGTACCGCCATATCGATGGTCATTGTGCTCGGAGAAGCGTGAATTAAGATTTAAATTCCATGGGTCATCCGATTCGCGTGTAATGATGTTGATAACCCCTCCGATAGCGCTTGAACCGTAAAGGGTGGATGCTGCACCTTTCACAATCTCGATGCGTTCTACATTATCAAGGTTCAGACGGTCGTAGTCTACGTTATTTAGCGTTTCACCGGCCAAACGTTCCCCGTCTACAAGAAATAATACAGAGTTTCCGCCGAAGCCTTGCATATTGATAGAGGTTTGCTGATCCATAGCAAAAGTGAATTCAATGCCGGGAAGTTCAGTCTTTAACAAGTCGGCTACATTATTGGCATTTACCTTTTTAATATCTTCCGAGGTAATCACCCGTGTAATGATAGGTGCATCTTTCAGCAGTTTGGGAGTACGGGTACCGGTAACTACTACCGTTCCTAAGTCAAATTGATCTTCGGATAGACGGAAACTTAGTTTTTTGTTTTCGTCCGTTGTGAATTTCTTTTCTGCTGTTTGATAACCTACGTAAGAGGCGGTAATGATATACGAGCCAGTTCCGGGTAGTTGCAATGTATATGTTCCGTCGGATGTGGTGACGGCTCCAGTTCCTTTTCCTTTTATAGAGATTGTGGCGCCGGGAAGGGGTTCCCCGTTTGTATCAGTTACACGTCCGCTGACATAATTACTGGATTGTTGTGCAAATGTGGAGCAAGTTGCTATAAAGGAAAATAGTAATATTATAAATGTAGGTTTCATTCTTTGTTATTGTTTTCTTAGTTATTTTTTTCGAAATCAAATGGATATAGGAAGTCGAAGTCGATGTATCCCTTTATACCTTTGGCATTGGTATAGTTGGTAAAACGAATGGCTGCATAGGTGTTGTCTTTCAGTCGTATCAGGTAGACCTGATTGGACATTGTGTAGATAGGTGGCATAGTCGAAGTATCTACATTCAGCCAGGTGGATAGGACACTGTTATAATAAGAGTCGGTATAGACAATATTTCCTTCCATCATGCCGGACATATCAATAGCAATCTTGTCCGTTGTCCATTCATCTTTAACAAAGTCTTTGTCATCAGGCAATTTTCCGTTTGCTTTCAGGGCATCAAAACTTGTGTAGCTCGTTTGGTAAGCTGCCCCTTCATTCGTTTTTATATCATAGCGATGAATGGCGATATCCCAATTATCGGGTATTTCGCTTTCATATTCTTTCCCGATTTTGACTGTGGTAACTTTACGACCGGAAAAATCAATATATGCCCACTCTGTGTACTCAACAGTTTTGATTTGTGAGAAACTATTTTCTTTGATTTCCATTTCAGTTTCTGTGGGGGCGTCATAAATATTCTCAAATAATCCATTACAAGCTGAGAGCGACATAGCCGCTCCCAGTATCATTGTATATTTAAAAATAGTGTTATTGCTTCTTTTCATTTCTTTCATTTAGATTGTTTATTCTGCACTTGCTGTATCACTTCCTGTAAATACTGTGGAAATAGCTATCGGCATACTACCTGGCTTGAAGTCAGTGTTAATAGTAGCAGTACCGTCTGCTGCGATTGTGCCGCTCAGGCTTTCTCCTGTGATAGCTTTTCCATTGCTGTCGGTAGATTCATATTCTCCCAGGCTGAGTGAATAGGTTCCGTTTGCTCCGGCTGTTACATTGACTCCACTAATAGTGAAATTACCTAAACTCATATGACCACCGGCACCTGACAAGTTAGCGAAACCGCTTAAAGTAATGTCTACCGTTGTGTCCGATACACGTTTGATAACAGCTTTACATTCATCAGTTGTGCCGTAGGATGTATCTCCAACACTGATAGACAATGAACTGTTATACTGATAGGTAGCAGCTATATTATAAGTTATCGGTGTTTCTCCTTGCATGAACACGATTTCCATTTCTCCCATGGGTGTCGGAATATCTACATTAGTCTTCAAGGTTAACACTTTGGATTCATTTACACTACCTTCCAGTGTGTAGTTATAACTACTACCTGTGCCACTACCCATGGACATCACCACTTCACCTGAACCACTGAAAGATTTCGAGGAAAGTTTTAAATTATTCAGGCGGAAATCACCTGAACCGGATTTATATACCAAATTAATGCTACCGTCTTCGTTACCGGTTATTGTTGCGCTGGATTGATCGCCCAACAAATAGTCTGAGAACATATCGCATTCACCGACTGAATATCCATTATAAGTGCCGGCAATTTCCTTTGCAAGATTTATATCGTTGTCGTCACCGCAAGAAACAAATGTTGTTGAAAATGATAGTGCCATAAGAGCAACTGTCCAAAAGTTTAAAATTTTCATACTTAATATTGATAGATAATGATTAATAAATTTTTCAGTTGCAAAGGTACGGGGAACTGAAATGTGGAAAAATACCCAAAAGAAATGAAAAAGAGTTGAGACGTTAATCATATGTAGGTATTATAAAAAGTTTGAACCAATTCTTTTCACTTTGAAATTTGAAAATGAGGAAATCACGGCTTTTTCATTTAAGCTTTGAATTAGTCGTTCGATTCTCCTACCCATGCCACTGCGGCATGAGGGGAAATCCCGTTATTGGTAATCACTAATTTACGAATATCTCAAATCTGAATTTTTCTCATTTTTGAGCTGGAAAATGCAACACGTCAGTGAAGCTTACTGATAGTCCCCTTATTATCTCAGCCGTGCGTGAATAATCTGCTTTTCTTCTGGAATACTTGACAAACGACTTTTTATTTTGTATCTTTGAAGAAATAAAAGTGATAAA
>OLWB01002803.1_pt1 | contig 13472 bp, 12 predicted proteins | sample 1673331 | NCBI WGS metagenome assembly OLWB01 (sample SAMEA3178943, study PRJEB25190) | human gut metagenome | biome: human gut; feature: human-associated habitat; material: faeces | place: Austria | collected 2013
GCGGAGCGGATCGCGTATGACAGCTTTGGCAGTGTGCGCTATGAAAACGCAGAGGGTAACGTCATCGAACTGGACTATACGTATATGCAGGATGGGGTCAGCAGCGGGTACACGCTGGATGACGGGGACGTCAAGCGTGAGGTGTCCATAGCTGGTATGCCCGGAATGCTGTTTATTTCCACGGAAGAAGGTCATTTGAGTTATATTACCTGGATGGATGCAGCGCAGAATATCAGTTTCCAGATTTTTGCCAACGCCGACGAATCCATCATAATCACTATGGCGGAGAGTGTTTCTTTGTGCAATTCCACAAATTGAAATAATTGTAAAATTTTGCTGTAAGATTTGGTGTCCTTGACTCGTTATTATAGCAGAGACAAGAAAACTGTCGAAATTATGTCGGGGGTATCAAGATGAGAAAGAAATCTTTACTTTTTGTGTTTTCAATCCTACTACTTAGTCTTACAGTTACATCCTATGCAGAACAGGCAAGGACGATGGGAAATCTCTCTATTTTGACGTTTGAAAATGGAATGGCCGTCTGTCGTGTATTCCGAACAGCAGATTCCAGCACGGACAAGGTTGTAGTCAATGTTACGCTATACAGAGGCTGGGATGTTGTGGGGGCCTGGACAGGCCAGGGCAAAGGCAGCGCCTCCGTCACCGAGCAGGTCAAGGCCGTGGAGGGCGCCGAGTATACTATGTCCATAACCTGGTCCGTGGCCGGTCAGTGGCAGCGCTCAGAGACAATCAGAAAAACCTATACTGGTTGAAAAAGTCTGATTGTACGGAGGTGAGGCCCATGCAGTAAGAAGCGTCCCTACCCGCAGCGAATGATTCAAAAGACAAAAATCGAAAGGAGCAAACCCTGTCATGAAAAAATTGGCGAAGATTTTCCTCTGCTTGACCTTGGCACTGATGATGTCCCTTTCCTTGATGGTTCCCGCATTTGCGGCAGGAACCTGCAATCACTCGTTCAAACGCGTTATTGTCGGAACGTATGTTTGGTATGATAATATTACATCTATGGGGCATCAGTGGAACAAAGGCGATTTACTGCAGTGCTCCAAATGCGGAACAAAAGTCGGAGTTGCAGCAAACTCCACACTTTCGAGTGGACATCATGAGCGGTCAGAATATAGCAGTGACCACTCCTCAAGCAATCCAGCCAAGCATATGTATGTAAAAATATACCGCTGCAAGGAGTGTTTGTATGTTACTGACCGCAAAAGTGGCTTTACCGGTTGCACGGCTTCCGGTTGCCGTGAATACCAGTCTATCAAACCTGTCCCCGTGACGGAATAAAATCGCCATAATTCCCGGGTGCGGGCGGCGAAAGCCGCCCCGCCCACCCTCTTATTCTTTTTATTCTTATTTTTTCCTATTTATGTGTCCGGCACAACGAGAGCCGAAAGGAGCGACCCGCCATGAAAAAATGCAGCAAGACCCTTCTGGGCCTGGCCCTGGCGGCGGCCATGTCCCTGTCCCTGATCGTCCCCGCTTCCGCCGTCTATTGTCCCCACGACTATTACGCATCCACCGCCGTCTGGTACACGGATGACGGCCCCCGGCTGCAGACCCGGCACTGGCAGATGACCATCCGGTGTCATAACTGCGGCTACGCAGACGCCGAGAAGGAACACACGTTCCCGGTCCGGCTGGAGCTGCCGGAGGGCTGTTCTGTTCTGGTGTGCCGCAATCTGCGGGTGATCGGCTCCGCCCCGGTGGCGGTATGAGCCGTCTCTATGAAAACTAAGGCTTGACAGGCAGGGCTACTTATGATAAACTCCGTATATGATTTATCATAAGTAGTCCTGCCTGCACCCATTTGACCGATGCGAAAGGAGCTGTTTCTATGAATCCCATGCACCAACTGACCCGGCGGCCGGTGAAGGCGGCCTTCGGCGCACTGCTGCTGGCCTTAGCGGGGGTGATCCTGGCCCTGTCCGGAGGGCAGTTCTGGGCGGCGGTCCAGACCCGGGCCGGGGTGGAGGAGACCTACACCACCGTGGCGGTGGTCACCGGCGGGAAACAGCAGCTGGTGTCCAGCGGCGACATAGTATACGAGGATATTGGCCCCACATACGAAGCCAACGAGTTTCTGAAGGAGGCCGCCCAGAAGGGCTGGAACATCATCCGCGGTCAGGCCACCATGGGCCTTGCCGGGGGGTACAGTCCGAAGCTCACGCCGCTGACCACATTTTATCAAATGGACGTTGACAGCTCCGACACCCGCATTGATAACGATGAGGACGTCCCCTATAACTTCGCCATCCTGGAGATCGAGATCACGGAGGTGGGGGAGGAGAGGGTCTATTATCCCAGAGAGTATGATACAGGCGCTTTTTTCAACTGGGTCGTCTCCGGCAAGGTGCTGGGAGTGCAAGCCATGAGCGGCGATTGGAACGACCCCACCGGCCGGAACGCAAATTTTTATTTGCAGATCACCGGCGAGTCGGATGCGGCGGGCAAGGCGCTGCAGGCCGGACAGCGGATCCTGGTGTTTACCCACAATTACCGCGACCTGGATTTCGAGCAGCGCTGCCTCATTGCGGAGGACCTGAGACTCAGTGGCTATGAGGTGGACCCCCGGAGCCTGGATATTGAGAACAACCTGATCCGTTATGCCGACCGCACCACCGCCATCACCATAACGGACGGCGAGGGAAATCCCTGGCCGGACGATGCGCCCCTGTATAAGGACCCCGTTACCGGCAATGAGTCCACCATAGACCTTCGGCGACTGAACACCATTGCCTTCAATGTCGATGACTGCTCCCAGCCCTGGACGTTATACGATGAGCAGTGGAATGTGGAGGAACAGAAATGGGAGTGGACCGTTCAGCGGGTCATTGCCTATGACACGGATTATGACCTGGCTTCCTTCACCATTCTGCCGGAGGGCGTCACGGCGGAGGAGATGATTGCCTCCTCCCCCACCTGGCAGAAGGCCATGGAGTCCGTCCGGGTCAGCAGCCACAGCGTGCCGGTGCTGGCGGTGAATCACTTAGAGGCTCTGGCGGATTTCGCCGCCGGGACCACTATGGTCACCCAGGGCCGCAGCATCTCCCAGGCGGAGTACGACTCCGGGGCGGCGGTGTGCCTGGTCTCCGAGTCCCTGGCCCGGGAAAACGGCCTGAACGTGGGGGACGTTCTGCCGCTGTCCCTGTATGAATACGACCAGGACCTGCGGTATTCCTACATACACGAATATAACCCCCGGCCCTCCTGCTATCTGCCGGACCAGGGCTTTCAGCAGGAGACGGAATACACCATCATCGGTCTGTATCGCCAGAGCAACGAGTGGGTGACTACCCCCACCAGCTTCACCCCCAACAGCGTGTTTGTGCCGGAGAAAAGCGTCACCTGCCAGACGGTAACCGGCAACTATGGCGTGTGGTCCAGCCTGATCCTGCAAAACGGCACCATCGACCAGGTGGAGGCCCGGCTGGAGGAAAACGATCTGGGCGGCGCGGTGACCTACTACGACCAGGGGTACAGCGATATTGTGGAGAGTCTGGACGGCTATACCAGGGTGTCCCGGACGGTGCTCTATGTGGGCCTGGCTCTGTGGGCGGTGGTTTTAGCGGCGTACTGCGTACTGCTTCCCATGCAGGAGAGCAAAACCGCCCTGCGTATGTGGACACTGGGCGCAAAACGTCGGGATATTGCGGGACAAATCTGGACGCCCTCGGCATTGATGGCGGCTGCGGGGACGGTGATCGCGTTGGCGGTCAGCATCCCCGGTATGTCCTGGGCCACGGACAAAATCCAGGCCCTGACCGGCTCTGATTTAACGTTGAAGGTGTCCACCGGCCAGACCGTGGCCCTGTGCGCCGGGGCCCTGGCCATCGCCCTGGCGGTGATTGCCTTGGTCAGCGTATCCACCGCACGGCGGGGTATCCGCAAGGCGGAATAAGCAAATCAAAAGGCGAAAGGAGGACCGCCCATGACGCCCTATTTTTTCAAGCAGATGCGCAAGCGCACCAGCCTGTGCCTGGTGGTGGTGCTGACGGCCCTGGCGTTTTCCCTGGCCCTGTGTATGCTCCAGCGGTCCCGGGCCCAGATGGCCGCACGCATTGAGGAGGTTTATGACAATCTGGAGGTCCGGTGCAGCGTCACCAATCTCACGGGGACCCAGTCGGACCAGCTGAACCTGCCGGATTGGGTGCTGCGGCTGTTCGACGGGGAAAAGACCTACGGCAATTTCCAGGACAACGACCTGTTCGCCCCCTATGTCCGGGATGTGCAGGTACGGTCCACGGTGTACTGCACCACCCCCGGCGACCAGGACCGGCTGACCCTCAGCGGCGTCACCGGGTTGAAGGCGGACAGCTCCCTGCTGGCCTCCTCGGGCTGCACCGTCATCTGGCGGGAGGGCTTCGGCGAGGATATGTTCCGGGGGCGGGGCTTCTCCCTGCTGCTGCCGGAGGAGCAGGCGCATCTGGTGGACGGGGACGGCTATGTGACCCTGGAGTTCACCGGGGTGGAGGGGGACAACATCCAGCACCGCTTCCTGGCGGCGGGGACCTATACCGGCGGGTCCGGGCGGCTGTACTGCTCCTGGTGGGTGGTGCGGCAGCTGTGTGAGGAGACCTACGGCGGTCTGACGCTGGACAGTCTGTCCGCCGCCATGGCGGACAACCGGAAGATCGGCGAGTTCTGGGACGGGTACGCCAGCCGCTATTTCGTGGCCCCCACCAAGGACGGCACCCCGGTGCCCTGGGAGGGGTCCCGGCTGTACCGCACCTATCCCTTCGCCCTGGCCGTTTATGACGACGTGCTGGTGAAAACCGTGGAACAGCTGCAGCAGAACCAGCGGCTGCTGGGGCTGGTGTCGTGGCTGCTGGGGCTGGCCTCCTTCGGAGTGGGGGCGGTGTTCAGCATCCTGCTGCTGCGCCACCGCAGCCGGGAGCTGAAGCTGCAGTTCATCCTGGGCCAGAGCCGGGGCAGCATCTTAGTGTGGGCCCTGACGGAGCACGGGCTGCTGAGCCTGCTGGGGGCGATCATCGGCGCAGGGGGCTTCTGGCTGGCCTTCCGGACGGCCCCGGCCTGGGGGCCGGTGGCGGGCTTCTGGGTGATGAATCTGGCGGGCACGGCTCTGGCATATCTTCTGACCATGCGGCGAAAGTTTCTGGAATCAAATCTGGGGAGGGAATAAATATGAACATCCAGCTGCAAAACGTTACCTATACCTATGCCGGGAAGTATCAGCGGGTCACCGCCGTGGACGGCGTCAGCTATACCTTCCACGACGGGACCCTGTACACCATCATGGGGGCCTCCGGCAGCGGCAAATCCACGCTGCTGAGCCTTTTAGCGGGGCTGAAGCTGCCCACGGAGGGGGAGATCACCCTGGACGAGCAGCCCATCCGGCTCATGGACCGCAGCGCCCTGCGGCGGGACACGGTGTCGGTGATCTATCAGGATTTCAACCTGTTTCCGCTGCTGACGGCGGAGGAAAACGTGTGCTATCCCCTGCGGTTGCAGAAAATGGACAAGGAAAAGGCCCTGGAGCTGGCCCGGCAGCGGCTGACGGATATGGGCATCCGGGAGTCGTATTTCCGGAAGCTGCCCAATCAGCTGTCCGGCGGCGAGCAGCAGCGGGTGGCCATCGCCCGGGCGCTGGCGGCGGGCAGCCGGGTGATCCTGGCCGATGAGCCCACCGGCAGTCTGGACAGCGACAACGGGCGGATGATCGTGGAGACCCTCCAGCGGCTGGCCCACCAGGAGGAGCGCTGCGTCATCGTGGTGACCCACGATCCCAAGGTGGCCGAGGCCGCCGATATCCGGCTGCATATGCAGGACGGAAAGCTCAGTGGGGAAGAAGCATAAAGCCCGGAAGGGCAAAAAATCAGCTGGCTGCGGGGGGGCAGCCAGCTGATTTTTTCAGGATTCGCCGAATTCCCGGGTCAGGTCCCGGTCCAGCAGGGTGCGCAGCTCCGCCATGGGGTCCGCGCCGCAGTAGAGAATGCGGTGCACCGCCTGGCAGATGGGCAGCTCCACGCCATAGCGCTCCCCCAGCAGCACCAGGGCCTCCACGGTGTAGTACCCCTCCGCCAGGTCCGTATACGTCTCGCCCCGGATGAAGGACTCGCCGAACTGCCGGTTGTGGCTGTACCGGGAGAACACCGTGGCCTCATAGTCCCCCAGGTGGCACAGTCCGTAGGCCGACAGCTGGCTGCCGCCCATGGCCTGGATGAGACGGGCCACCTCCCGGGTGCCCCGGCTCATCAGGGCGCCCTTCAGGCTGGACAGGCCCTTGCCGTCTAAAAATCCGGCGGCGATGCCCACCACATTTTTGGCGGCGGCCCCCACCTCGTTGCCGATGAGGTCTTCCCCATAGTAAAAGCGGATCAGGTCGCTGGAGAAGGACCGCACCAGTAGCCGCTTCACGTCCTCCCGGCTGCTGTCGATGACCATGCAGTTGGGGATGCCCCGGTAAAACTCCTGCACATGGCCCGGGCCCAGCCACACCGCCACGGCGTTGGAGGGGTCCAGATTCTCCTGGGCGATCTGGCTCAGGCGGCGGCCCGTCCCCTGCTCCAGGCCCTTCATGCACAAAACGAAGATCTTATCCCCCAGGGCCAGGGGCCGCAGCTGGTCCATCAGGCCCTGGAGCCCCTGGGAGCCGATGGAGATCACCACGATCTCCGCCTGCCGGACGCAGGACAGGTCCGTGGACAGCTGAATGCTTTCCGGCAGCTCCAGCAGGTCGTTGCGGCGGGTGGCAAGAAAGCGCTGCATATGCCGGGAGCCGGGGCGGCCATACAGGGTGACGGCGTGGCCGGTGCGGTCCAGATACCAGGCGATCAGCGAGCCCCAGCGCCCGCAGCCGATGACGGTGATGCGCATATAAAAATCCCTCCTGCGGCATGATAACATATCTTGTTTATCATGCCACAGGAGGGGTTCTTTTGCAAGTTAATTTTCTGTGACGCGGAGCTTCCGGGCATAGGCCAGGGTCTGCTTCAGGGCGCTGTCGCGGGGCACCGCCGCCAGGTGGAGCTTGTGGGCATAGGCCAGCAGCTCCCGGAAGCGGCTGTCCGGCGTGAGACCGGCGGCGATGAGGTCCGCCCCGGTGACCTGGGGCCGGGCCATCAGCTCCCGGTACAGGGCCAGCCGCTGCCGCAGCCAGGGCTCCGTATCCTCCCAGGGCCACAGGCTATGGGTGCCCCGGCCGTCTGCCGAGGCCAGAAGGATCAGGTCCTCCGGCTCCAGTGATTGGTCAAACATCCGGTTGCTGGCCTTGACGGAGGCGTCGGCCCCCACCAGGGCGTTGGGCTTCATGTGCAGCTGCACCATGTTCCGCACATAGGCCGCTGCCGCCTTGTCCCCCACGATGCGCCGCACCAGGGCGTCCGCCAGGGGCACCCCCGCCGACTCGTGGTCATAGGCGTGGATGCGGCCCCGGACATACTCGGTGGCGGCCGGTTTGCCCAGATCATGGCACAGGGCCGCCAGCATAAAGGGAAAGGGCTGCCGGGCCCGGCTGCGCAGAGCCGCCGCCTGGTCCAGTACCAGCATGGTGTGGGTCCAGACGTCCCCTTCCCGGTGAAAGCGCGGCTCCTGGGGCACGCCCATCAGGGCCTCCACCTCCGGAAACCAGTGGGACAGCTGCCCCATGTCCCGCAGAGTCTCGAAAAACGGCGAGGGGCGCTCCGCCTGAAGCAGGGCCTTGCGCAGCTCCCCCTCCACCCGCTCCGGCGGCAGGGCGGACAGGTCGATGCCCCGGCACAGGGCGATGGTCTCCGGGGCCGCGGTGAACCCGAACCGGGCGGCAAACTGGGCCCCCCGCAGCACCCGCAGAGGGTCCTCCGGAAAGGTCCGGTCATCCACATGCCGCAGCACGCCCCGGCGCAGGTCCCGGACACCGTGGAAATGGTCCAGCACCCGGCCGGTCAGCACGTCCTCCATCAGGGCGTTTACGGTGAAGTCCCGCCGCCGGGCGGCCTGCTCCGTGCCCAGAAAGGGGTCCACGGTCACGTCGAAATCCCGGTGGCCCCGGCCGATGGCCCGCTCCCGCCGGGGCATGGCAATGTCCAGGCCATAGCCCTTCAGGCCGTAGATCCCGAAGCTGGCCCCCATCTCCAGGCGGCCTCCCAGGCCGTCTAAGATCTCCTCCAGTTGGCTGGGGGTCAGGCCGTGGACCTCGATGTCCACGTCGGTGTTCTCCCGGCCCAGCAGACGGTCCCGGACGAAGCCCCCCACATAGTAGGCCCGGCCTCCCAGGGCGGCGGCCTGCCGGGCGATGGCCCGGGCGGCCTCCATATCCCGGGCCGGGTCTCCGCGGCCGGTCATCGCTTCTGCCGCCGGGCCAGGAGGTGGTCAATCCACACCAGCACATAGCCCAGGGCCAGGAAGGCTGCGGCCATGGCCAGGAAGATCAGCAGCACCTTGTCCCAGCCCAGAGCGTCCACGTCCATGAAGGGGTAGGGGTACGGCGAGCCGTTGTAAAACCGGAAGCTGCTGACCCGGGCCCGGATCATGGTGTATACGAAGTAGGCCGCCGGGAAAATACCCCACAGGAAGGGCTCAAACCGGCGATAATGCCCCTTTTCGTCAAACAGCAGCCAATCCAGCACCGTCAGCAGCGGGGCGGCGGTGTGGAGCAGGTGGTTGGTAATCAGCTGGGTGTGGCCCATGTTGAAGTCCCCGGCGGCCAGGAACAGGTGGAAGGTGATGCCCGTGATGGCCATGGCCATCACCAGGGCTCCCTTGCACACCGGCAGCCAGGTGTCCCCCCGGCGGAGGGTGCGGACGGCGGCTCCGGCAAAATACACGGCGCACAGGATGTTGCTCATCAGGGTGAAGTATTGCAGGGCGGCCAGGTTCAGCCTTCCGCCGAAGAAGCCGCATTGCAGCACCACCCCCACGGCGGCGCACAGGGCGGTCAGGATATGCACGGCCGCAGCAGCGGCCCTGGAACGAATGGGCATAGCAAAATTCTCCTTTTTCGAAAGCGCTGCGGGCCGGTACAGGCAGCGCCTATACCGGCCCGGGAACAGGTGGGGTCACTGCTGGCTCTGCTGCCAGCGCCAGGAATCCCGGCACATATCCGCCAGGTCCTTTTCCGCGTGCCAGTGCAGCAGGCGGGCGGCCTTGTCCGTGGCGGCATAGCAGGTGGGCAGGTCCCCGGGGCGGCGGGGGCCGATGCGGTGGGGCACCGCCACGCCGTTGACCCGCTGGAAGGTCTCCACGATCTCCAGCACGCTGCTGCCCCGTCCGGTGCCCAGGTTGATGGCCTCCCAGCCCGGATGGCTCCGGGAGTAGTCCAGAGCCGCCGCATGGCCCCGGGCCAGGTCCACCACATGGATATAGTCCCGGACGCCGGTGCCGTCAGGGGTGGGATAGTCGTTGCCGAACACCGTCAGCTCCCGGCGGATACCGGCGGCGGTCTGGGTGATATAGGGCATGAGGTTGTTGGGGATGCCGTTGGGCAGCTCGCCGATGAGGCCGCTTTCGTGGGCCCCCACGGGGTTGAAGTACCGCAGGCACACCGCCGCAAGAGAAGGGTCCGCCTTGGCGGCGTCCCGCAGGATCTGCTCGATCATCAGCTTGGTCCAGGCGTAGGGATTGGTGCAGCCGCCGGTGGACATATCCTCCCGGCAGGGGGCCTCCGCATTGCCGTACACCGTGGCGGAGGAGCTGAAGATCAGCCGGTGGACCCCGTGGTCCGCCATCACCTCCAGCAGGGCCAGGGTGGTGTCCAGATTGTTGCGGTAATAGGCCAGGGGCTTCTGCACGGACTCGCCCACGGCCTTGTATCCGGCCAGGTGCACCGCCGCGGCGATGTCATGGGCCCGGAACACCCGGTCCAGGGCCTGCCGGTCCGACACGTCCATCCGATAGAACACCGGGGCCCGGCCGGTGATTTTTTCGATGCGCTCCGGCACGTCCGGGCGGCTGTTGGACAGGTCGTCGGCGATGACCACGTCATAGTCCCGCTGCAGCAGCTCCACCGCGATGTGGGAGCCGATGAACCCGGCTCCGCCGGTAAGCAGTACGGTTTCCTTCATGATGCTTCCTCCCGAATCCTGTGGTTTACTGCGGCGTCTGGCGCACAACGGCGGAGAACCGGTACACGCCGGCGCCGTCGTACAGCGGGGCCGTCAGCTGCTGGGCCAGGCCGCTGTGACGGTGGACATAGTACAGGGGGATGACCCAGCCGTCCTCCACCAGCATGGCCTCCGCGTCCTCCAGATAGGCGTCCCGGACCTCCACATGGCCGGAGGCGTCCGCCGCCCGCAGCAGCATGTCATAGGCGGTGGAATAGAAGTACCCATTGCCGCTTTCCCACAGGGACAGCAGGCCCGAGGCGTCGCCCCGGTCGGCGGTGACGGTGGTCAGGGCCACCATAAACTCGCCCTGGTTCAGGGCGTCCGCCAGCTCCTGGGCCGTGGCCCCCCGCAGGATGGCGATGAGCCCCAGCTTCTGCTTCCAGGCGTCCTGGACGGCGGCGGCTGTCTGGGCTGCCGTCTCGTCGGTGCTGTCATACAGCAGGGTGATCTGCCCGGCGGCCTTCACGCCGCCTGCCTCCTCCAGCAGGGTCTTGGCCTGCTGGCACAGGGCCTCGTAGTTATCAGGCTCATTGTCGATGAGACTGCCGCTGCCCTGGCGGAAATCGCCGCCCATGGTGTTGCGCAGCCCCGGAGGGACAATGCCCTGGGCGGGGTCCAGAGGCTGGTCCTCCGTCAGCGCGTTCCGGTCGATGGCCAGGGCCAGGGCCCGGCGCAGGGACTCGCTTTCCAGGCTGCCGGTCCGCTGGTTCAGCAGCAGCAGGGTGGTCTGGGGATAGGGATCGGAGGTGTCGCCCTCCGGCAGGTTCATAGCAAAGTCCACGTCGCCGCCGGACAGCAGGTCCGCCCGGGCCTGGCCGTCCGTCTCGAACCGGAACTCCAGCACGTCCGGCCCCAGGCGGCGGGCATCATAGTACCCGTCGGCCGCCTGGGCGGTGAGGTCCGTCTCGTCCCAGCCGGTGGCCCGATAGGGGCCGTCGGTCAGCAGGGTCTCGGAGTGCAGGGACCAGTCCTCCCGCTCCGCCGCGTCGCTGCGCACCGGCATGGTGGCCGTCCCGGCGCAGACATCCGTCAGGAAATAGGCGCACTTGTAGGAGAGCTTCACCACGAAGGTGAAGTCGTCCGGGGCGGACACCTGAAGAAGGCTTCCGTCCTGCTCGGCCTGCACCTGGTCAAAGCCCGCCACCATGTTCAGCAGAGCCGCATGGGGGGAGGCGGTGGCCGGGTCCGCCAGCCGCTGCCAGGCATAGACAAAGTCGTGGGCGGTGACGGTCTGCCCGTCGGACCAGCGGACGTTCTGCCGCAGGGTGAAGGTATAGGTCTCGGTGCCGTCCAGGTTGTCCTCCACGGTGTAGGATTTGGCGGCGGCGTAAACCGGCTGGATGCCGCCGTCCTCCCCCCGGGAGAGCTTCATGAGGTTTTCAAACAGGTGGGCCACCACCGTGCGCTCGGCATCGGAGGAGGCCATGGCGGGGTCCAGGGTGGCCGGGGCGGCGTCCAGGCACACCCGCAGGGTCATGGTGTCCCGCGGCTGGGCGCAGCCGGTCAGAGCCAGCATGCACAGCACCAGCAACAGGGCCATGTACCGTATCCGTCGTTTCATAGGGGCCACGCTCCTTACTTTGATTTGGGCTCCGCAGGAGTCACCCGGCCGTCCTCCTCCAGGGTGGCGGGGATGATCTGGCTGCGAGTGTTGCGGGCGATGTCGTCCAGCCGCATGCGGGAGGGGAAGTCCGACAGCAGGGTATAGGCCACGCCGTGCTTCTTGGCCCGGCCGGTGCGGCCGATGCGGTGGATGTAGTACTCATTCTCCTCGGGTACCTCGAAGTTGAACACCGCGTCCACGTCGTCCACGTCGATGCCCCGGCTGGCCACGTCCGTGGCCACGAACACATGAAGCTCCCCGTCCCGGAACCGGGCCATGACCTCCTCCCGCTTGCGCTGGGGAATGTCGCCGTGGATGCACTGGGCGTCCAGCCCCCGCAGCTGCAGGAACTTGGTCAGCCGCTCGGTGGAGCCCTTGGTGTTGCAGAAGCAGATGACCCGGTCTAGCTGCTGGGCGCGGATGATGGAGGCGATGGCGTCCACCTTCTTGTCAGACGGCACCTCGATGCGGTATTGCAGGATATCGGGCTTGTTTTCCCGGGTGGCCTGGACGGTGATCTCCTCCGGGTCCCGGCCCGCCTGGAGGGCGGCCTGACGCATGTTCTCCCGGACCGCTGCCACGTTGGCGGCAATGGTCTCATAGCTCTTGGTCTCTGTCATGGTTCAACGTACCACCTTTCCATCGTATAGTTCCTCGGAGGCCAGGACGATCTCATCCCCTGCCCGGAGGATTCTGGTGTCTTCCTCGTCTGTGGGGTCGGCCTTCACCAGATAGCTGTTCTCGTCCTCGGCCAGGATTTTCACCGGCCGGAACCGCGCCTTCTGGGAGACCACCACATAGACCCCCCGCTCTCCGTCCTTGCTCACCCGCAGAGCCTCCTTGGGCACCCGGATGCCTTCACTGCTGTAAAAGATCACCCGGCCGCTCTCCTGACGGAGGTCCTCCGCCTTGTCGTCGTCCTGGGAGGAGCGCAGGACGATGACCACCTGGTCCTCCTGCACCTCTCCCACCTGGAAGACCTCCATGGGGAAGGTCTCAGAGAGAGAATTGAAAAACACATCCACACTATCGCCCACGGCAAAGCGGGTTACACAGTCCCCTGGGACGGTGACCGCGTAATACCAAATGGAATCGGTCACCAGCTTGCCCAGGACATTGGCGTCTGTGGAAGGGGTCAGCTGGGAAAAGGCGGCCAGGTCCTTGGGGCTCAGCCCGTCCAGCTTGTCCGGGGTGAGCAGGGTCTCATAACCGTCCACATAGGAGGAGAACAGGCCGGACTCCTGGGCCTTGATGGAGGTGGCGCCGGACTGGTAGCTCTGCAAGTCATCGTACCGCGCCTGAAGGTCCGCAGCGGCCTGGGTCATGGCGGCAGTGGCCTCGGAGGACAGGAGGTATTCCCGCCGGAGAACCAGCTTGCGGTAGGTCTCCGTCTGTTCCGACAGGCTGCTGTAATTGCCCGAAGAGGCGGCGGTACGGAGGCTGGTCATGGCGGAGAGCATCTGATCCTCCAGGGCGGTGCCCGAAGGGGACTCGCTGTATGTGGCATACTGAAGGGCGCTCAGGTCATTTTTCACCTGGAGCAGCTCCTCCTGGTTCTCCACATAGGTCTCGTCCTGGTAGACCACGGCAATCTCCTTGCCCTTGGCCACCTTCTCTCCCTGGCCCCGCTTGAGCTGGACCACACCCTCCGCGCCGGCCACAGGCTGCTCCGACCGGACCACCCAGCCGGCGGCGTCCACACTGGTTTCCATGGTGTCCGTATAGGCCACGGTGAATTGATACGGGTCACGAATGCCCACCCAGGCCGAGCAGATCAGGTAGACCACAATGGCCACAATGACAATGGG
>OLWB01002806.1_pt1 | contig 13458 bp, 8 predicted proteins | sample 1673331 | NCBI WGS metagenome assembly OLWB01 (sample SAMEA3178943, study PRJEB25190) | human gut metagenome | biome: human gut; feature: human-associated habitat; material: faeces | place: Austria | collected 2013
TAGAATTAGAAGCCACCGAGAGATTAAAATTACCATCCAAGTCAGTTACCGTTCCATTGGTTGTTCCTTTTTCAACCACACTAGCACCGATGACCGGTTCGCCTGTGGCATCTTTTACAATACCGGAAACTTTAAACTTGTCTGCTTGCAGACTGGAAGCGCTCACATTCATCGCAGGGATGAAGAAGCAGAAACACAGCAATAGGCTCAGTACCCGGAATGTACTGGTTTCTGTCAGAGTTTTCATGTTCATAATACTTTTTTTAAAGGTCTAACAAATAAAGATAATTCGTTTTATTTGCCAGCAAAAGTAAGAGGAACAGAAAAGAAACAGGGAGAATTATTACCGGAAAAAGGCTGTTTATTCCCTATAGAGCCTATTTCCGGTAATAATCAGCCATCATACTTCATCATATACTCTGTAGGAGAAAGTCCGAATTTCTTCTTAAAGCAGGAACTGAAATATTTAGGGTCGTTGAAACCTACGGCATACGCCAAATCGGCTATACGGATTTTCTTTTTCTCGTCTATCAGCCGACAAGCCGCTTGCAAACGGACATTGCTGATAAATGCAGAGGGAGTAAGTCCGGTCAACAGTTTCAATTTATCTGCTAGTGTAGTCCGGGCCATACCCATCTCCGCCATAAACTGTGCATGTTCAAAATCACAATCACTCAAATGGGCATTCACACAATCCACCGCTTTCCGAATGAAAGCTTCGTCCATCGAGGTGTAATTTAATTCTTTGGCTTCAAAAACCAACTGCTTACGGAAATCCACCCCCATACGTTTGCGCCGTTTCAACAAGTTATCTATCTTGGCAAACAAGACAGAGAGGCGGAGCGGTTTACAGATATAACCATCGGCCCCAGACTCATACCCTTCCACATGGTCTTCATCACTAGTCTTGGCCGTTAACAAAATCAATGGAATATGGCAGGTCTCAAATTGAGTCTTCACCCGGCGGCACAATTCCATACCGTCCATTTCGGGCATCATAACATCAGAAACAATTAAATCCACTTCCTGTTTGGCAAGTATCTCCAAAGCTTCCGTTCCATTGGCGGCCTTCAGAATATGGTATTTGCCATGCAACAGACGAACCATCAAAGCCAATAATTCCTCATTATCCTCCACTAACAAAATAGTCGATGCTGCCGGTTTCTCTTCCAACATATCAATCTCCGAGACATTCTCCATTTCATCTGCCGATAAAACAGCATAGTCCACATTTTCAGTATTCTCGTCTACCTCATCTTCAGCAAAAGCCTCACGTCCTATAGGAATTTCAACCACAAAAGTATTCCCTTCCTCCTTATCGCTAAATACCTGTATCGTTCCATGATGCAACAATACCAAATCTTTAGTCAGCGACAAACCGATACCCGTCCCTATGGTATGGAATTTGCGATACTCCCCTTCATAGAATCTCTCGAACATATGATCCAATTTCTCTTTTGGAATCAACTCGCCGGGATTGTTCACACTCAATTTAAAAGTCCTCTTTTCCTCATCATGAGCCTGCGACACCACAATAGTTCCTCCTTCAGAAGTATATTTAGCGGCATTGGAAAGCAGATTGTACACCACTTTATCCAATTTATCCACATCAAAATATCCCGAATATTCTTCAGACAAATCAAATTGTATGGACAATTTCTGCTTTTTAACCAAAGGAGCGAAAGCCGACACTGATTTTTTCAAGAACATACTGACATTTCCATGCGAAACTTTTAACCGCAACTTGCCATTCTCCACTTTCCTGAACTCTAAGATTTGCTGAATCAACCGGATTAACCGCACAGTATTATCAGCTATCACAGAACAAACCGACGAACTTGCCGGTACTTCTTGTTTCAGTTCATCCACCGAAGCCGATATAATAGAAAGCGGAGTCAGCAACTCATGAGTGATATTGGTAAAGAACTGTAATTTAGCATGATTGATTTCCTCCATTTTCTGCCGTTCTATCTTCCCCATCTCTATGGCCTGTTTCATCCGGATACGGTTTCTGACAATCCGATAAGTATACCATGCCAATGAAACGAACAACAAGACATAAAGGCAATAAGCCCACCACGATAACCAAGGCGGCGGAAGAATAGTTATACGCAGACATTTCATATCCGGAGACCAGATTCCATTCTGATTGGCTCCCTTTACACAAAAAGTATAAGTACCTGCCGGAAGATTGTTATAATAGGCAAACCGACGTCCAGCCTCAACGGACAACCATTCCTTGTCATATCCCTCCAACCGATATAAATAACGGTTCAACTCAGGATTGATATAGTTCAATATTGAAAAATCAAGACTGAAATTATTCTCCCGGTATCCTAATACAATTTTATCAATAAAATCAATAGCCCTGTTTGCAACAATCCCCTTTCTGATGGAAAGAGGGTAGGTACGTACCGATACATTATGTACCTTTATATCTGTAATTACTACCGGAGAATAGGCAGTATCCTGAACTATTTTATCAGGATAAAAACTGTTCAATCCACGGAATCCTCCGAAGAAAAGTTTCCCATCCGCACCCTTGAAGCAAGAATTCCGGTTAAACATGTGGTCTTGCAAACCATCATCTACCGTGTAAGTATGTATTTTCGGTGCAGCACCATCCAAAGGGATATCAATGTGATACATTTCCGCATTGGTAGTAAGCCATAAAGTATGCTCATCATCCTCCAGCATGCTGAAAACAACATCTCCATTCCGGAAATAATCATTCAAGACTGAAACAAAACGATCATTCTTCCGGTCATACAAATCGAGTCCATTACCATTCGACCCCACCCATACTCTATTGTATCCATCCACACAAACACTCATCGCCCCGATAGTGGATAATGTACCATCCGAAGGCGTATAAAACTTAACCTTATATGTTTCTCCGGATGTATCTATCCGCCATACCCCTTCATTGCTAGTCGCTATCCAGATAAAACCATCTTGATCTTCCGCCATTTTGAAAATAGAAATTTGGGGCAATGCCTGATTTGTCAAAGTCACCAGTTCATTCAAAGAATGAAGTCTTGATTCCGTATCCAAGATAAACACTCCCGAACGTGTCCCCAACCACAGATTCCCTTTCGAATCTTCCAACAAAGAATAAATACAAATATCACTCAGCTCCGGATTGGTAACGGTATTTATCACGTGTGCTTTCCCGGCTTTGACATTATAGAACCACACTCCATCATCCCAAGTGGCAAAACACAATTCATTTGTCCTTTTACGATAAATAATATCATTGACCGTCGATGTATATCCCATATTCTTCAATACAGGATGAGAGCGGTAAGGAACAATGGTATGCTGTTCCATATCATAAAAAACCAGACCGAATCCCATGATTCCCATCCACAGATTCCCATTATCCTCCTGATAGACACTGCGGACAGAGCTGGTAGGGCAATGCTCACGCAAAGCCTCCAAAGAATCATAATTAAACCGGAACTTATTTGTATTTACAGTACAAACACCTCCCCCCAACATACCCAGCCACATCAGCCCGTCTTTACTGCACAACAGAGAATTCACTTCATTAAAAGGTAAATCTCCTTGAAGGTTACCCGGAACAATATTGGTAAAATTCCCGTCCCCCGATTCATCTTCCAAAATACTGACTCCACTGCGTGAACCGATCCAGAGCTTTCCGGAATTTTTATCCTGAGCAATGGCGTAGATAATATTATCCAACAGAGAATGAGAATTTCCCTTGATGTTCCGGAATGTTTTAAATGAGAAATGTTCCGGATCATACGGATTAATGAGTTTCACCAATCCATACCGCCAGGTACCGATCCAAATATTCCCGGCTTCATCCTGAAATATGACATGCGCCGAATTACCAGGGTTAATCCCGTCGTAAGTATAATACAATTCCTCTTGAGGACTATAACGCAGCAGCCCCTGTTCCCAAGTACCAATCCATATTTGACCTTTCCGGTCTTCGACAACAGACTTTATATCCATGTTTTTTTCACAATCGAAAGTACGGCTGCCGGCTTTTCTGCGAAACAATCCCTTGTTGCTTCCCACCCATAAATCTCCGTTACTTGCATAAAGGATACTTTCTACATTGCTTACCTGTAACAAAGGACTGATTATTTTCTCTATCTCATCCGTTTCTTTATGCAACACGTATAATCCATTGTGCGTACCTATCCACAAATTATTCTCCTTGTCTTCGGCCACCATATTCACAAAACTATCAATGGAACGTCCATGATTCACTCCATCGGGTTTATACACCACAATAGAATACCCATCATAGCGCAAAAGGCCATTGTAAGTCGATATCCATATATACCCCTGGCTATCCTGAAATAACTTCCTGACTTCATTGGTAGGGAAGTTCACCGAAGTGGAAATGGATTTAAAATGATAAGTATTCACCTTATTATCAGCCCAAAGCAAAACAGGAAAAACAAAAAGATATATTACTCCAAGAATATATTCGCAGTTACGGTGTGCCAAGTGCATAGATTCAACTTTAAGATTTGATGCAATATTCGCAAAAAAAAGCATTTTAAGCAAATATTCCATAAGATTTGTTCTAAATTTCCCCCATTTGCATACATAAGAAACTAAAATTATACCTCCAGAAACACTTAGAACAAAAAGGTTAGAGGCTGTTAAGATAAAAAATTGTATATTTGCCGATAAGTGTGACCTAATTTTAAAACAGAGAAACATGCATTACAACGACCAAGGCGCTGATTTTAAATACCTAATTGTCAATGAGCGTGACAAGCGTTTCGGCTTGTCGGTGACTACCGTCGGATTCCAGGCTATCAGGGCCGGAAGCGTTTATCCACCACGCAACCACCCGGACGCCTATTATTTCACAGCCCAGAAAGGACGTGTGCTGCATGAATATCAGTTGGTATATATCACTAAAGGACGAGGAACTTTCGCCAGCGACACAACCCCGTCTGTTGACATATCCAAAGGGCAGATACTTTTCCTGTTTCCCGGACAGTGGCATACCTATGCGCCGCTGCAAAAGACAGGATGGAACGAATATTACATCGGTTTTGAAGGCCCGATTATAGACAATCTGGTAAAAAACAGCTTTATCTCAAAAGAAAGCCAGATTCTGGATATCGGTATCAATGAAGAACTGGCCAGTCTTTTTGCCCGTGCACTGGAAGTAGCGGAAGCAGACAAGACCGCAGCGCAACAATATTTGTCCGGCATCGTTTTACACATTATGGGAGCCGTACTTGCTATCTCGCAGAACAAACGCTATGAGGTGGACAATGCGGCACAAAAAATAGAAAGTGCCAAAATCATCATGCACGAAAATGTGTACAAGGATATAGACCCGGAAGAACTGGCCATGAAATTGGGAATCAGTTATTCCTGGTTCCGCAAAGTATTCAAAGAATACACCGGTTATGCGCCCGCCAAGTATTTCCAAGAGCTGAAACTGCGCAAAGCGAAGCAGCTGTTGATTGAAAGTTCCATGTCAGTGAAAGAGATATGTTATGAATTGAATTATACCTCTACTGAACACTTTTTCTCGGTATTTAAAAAGCGTACCAATTTCACCCCTACCGAATATCGTAACTTCGGACGGGGCGGAAAAGAAAAAGAGAATGAAAACGAATAAAGAAAAAATGAGAAAAATAACCATCAATCTGGCTGCTGTGGCAGCCTTTTGCATTGTAGTTGCATCACCGGCCTTAGTAAGCAGCAGTTGCGCTACTCCAAAAACGGAGCAGGAAGATACCACTATCATACGGGAAGATTCAGGTATTACGGCATTGAAATACAGTAGTCCCGAAGTTCCCGCCAGTATTGAGTTCTGTGGCAAAACCATTGATTTGAGCCGCTTTGACCGCCACGAGCGTATGGACCGTGAACTATTGGCATTCACCTATATGCACAGTACTTCCTTGCAAATGCTGAAAAAAGCCAACCGCTATTTCCCCATTGTAGAACCCATACTGAAAGAAAACGGAATACCTGATGATTTTAAGTACCTGATGGTAATAGAAAGTAATATGAATCCCACCGCCCGTTCTTCTGCCGGAGCTGCCGGACTATGGCAATTCATGCAAGGTACGGGACGGGATTACGGATTGGAGGTAAACAACAATGTGGACGAGCGTTACCATATTGAGAAAGCGACCCGTGCCGCCTGCCGCTACCTGAAAGACGCGTATGCAAAATATAAGGACTGGGTGGCTGTCGCCGCCTCTTACAATGCCGGTCAGGCACGCATTGCCAGCCAACTGGCCAAACAGGATGTGGACGACTCGTTGGATTTGCAACTGGTAGAAGAAACTGCCCGGTATGTGTACCGCATTCTTGCCGCCAAACAATTATTCAATGCCCCCACTACTTTCGGTTTCCGCCTGCGTGCATCGGATTTGTATCCGCCTATTCCTTATACGGAAATCACTGTGACGAAAGGAATTGCAGACTTGGCACGTTTCGCACGCAGCAAAGGAATCAATCTGGCCATATTAAAGAATATGAATCCCTGGTTGCGGGAAACATCCTTGTCCAACCACAGCGGGCGGACTTACGTGATAAAAATCCCTACCAAAGAAGGAATGACTTATGATCCGAAAAAGACGGTGGCGCATGATAAGCGATGGGTGATAGAATAACTTTCTATCATACAGCATTCCATAATCAATTTACCAGTTTTCCTCCACAGTATTTACAATAAGCAGCCCCGTCCTCATGTCCGTCCTTACCACAATGCGGACATTTCAGGGCCACCCTGCGTCTATGTTCCTGGATCATAGACGCAGAAACAATTCCTGTGGGGACTGCAATGATGGTATAGCCCAGTAACATTACAATGGCCGAAAGGAAGCGCCCTAGCGGAGTTTCCGGAGTGATATCCCCATAACCTACCGTCGTCATCGTCACTATCGCCCAATAAATACTATTCGGAATATTATTGAAAGAAGTGCCCGGCCGCTGTCCCTCAATCATATACATCAATGTACCGATCGAAGTCACCAATATCAGTACAAACAAGAAAAAAACAATAATCTTCCGACTGCTGAACACCAAGGAACGCAACAAGAAATTACCTTCATTCAGATAATTGAAAAGTTTAAAGATACGGAACACACGAATCAACCGGAAAGTGCGGATCACCAGCAGATAACGTGCCGTGCCGAAAAGCCAGCCTATATATAGAGGTAAGGTAGCCAGCAAATCCACTATACCGAAAAAACTCAGAGCATACTTCCGCGGTTGGGGAGAACAATAAAGCCTCAACACATACTCTAACGTAAAAAAGAAAGTAAAAACATACTCCGACACCCGCAGATAAGGCCCGATAACGGTATCCCAACTCTTGATACTCTCGGCAATAACCACCAGAATACTCAAGACAATGAACCCTATCAACGCCACATCGAATAACTTTCCCATCGGTGTGTCGCTTTCAAAAATAATCACATATATTTTATGCTTTAATTTCTCATCATGCAGTAAATTCTGCCATTTATTCCAAATACGCCTCAGAAATGCCATAATTTTTTAGGATAGAACACAAATCATTCACAATTATAACAAATATTGCCCGATTTATGTCCCATCGGTAACTATTATTTTCACTATATTTGCACAAAACCAATAAAATAATAGCATGAAGAAACAACTTATGACAGGTCTGTTCACAGTCCTCGCCCTTACAGCAGGCGCACAGACCTTCCAAGAATGGCGCAACCCGGAAATAAATGCGGTAAACCGTGCGCCGATGCACACGAACTACTTTGCTTTTGAGAATGCAGATGCAGCTAAGAAAGCAGACAAAAAACAATCAACTAACTACATGACTTTGAACGGAACCTGGAAGTTCAACTGGGTAAAGGATGCAGACTCCCGTCCGACTGATTTCTGGAAAACCGGCTTCAACGACAAAGGCTGGGATGACCTGCAAGTTCCCGCCGTATGGGAGCTGAACGGATACGGTGATCCTATTTATGTGAACGTAGGCTATGCCTGGCGTAACCAGTTCCAGAACAACCCTCCCGAAGTGCCGACAGAGAATAACCATGTAGGTTCTTACCGCCGTGAAATTGTAGTTCCCGCCTCATGGAAGGGAAAAGATATTATCGCCCATTTCGGTTCGGTTACCTCCAATATGTATTTGTGGGTAAACGGACGTTATGTAGGCTACAGCGAGGACAGCAAACTGGAAGCCGAATTTGACCTGACTCCATATTTAAAACCGGGTCAGAAAAACCTGATCGCCTTCCAAGTATTCCGCTGGTGCGACGGTACCTATCTGGAAGATCAGGATTTTTTCCGGTATAGCGGCGTGGGACGTGACTGCTATCTATATGCCCGCAACAAAAAACGCATTCAAGATATCCGTGTAACTCCCGACTTGGACGCAGCTTACCAAAACGGCAGCCTGGCTGTCAATCTGGATTTGAAAGGCAGTGGTAAAGTCGATTTGGAACTGGTAGATGCACAAGGCAAGCAAGTGGCAACCGCTACCGCCAACAAATCCGGTCTGGTGACCATGAACGTAGAGAACCCCAAAAAGTGGAGTGCCGAAACACCTTATTTATATACCTTGCGTGCCAGCATGCAGGGCAGCAATGAAGTGATTCCTGTCAAAGTAGGTTTCCGCAAGATTGAATTGAAAGGTGACCAGATCTTGGTTAACGGTAAGGCAGTCCTGTTCAAGGGAGCCGACCGCCACGAAATGGATCCGGACGGAGGCTATGTAGTATCTCCCGAACGTATGCTACAGGATATCCAGATAATGAAGCAATTCAACCTGAACGCTGTACGTACCTGCCACTACCCGGATGACAACTTATGGTACGATTTATGTGACCAATATGGTATTTACGTCGTGGCCGAAGCCAATATAGAATCTCACGGTATGGGCTACGGCGACAAGACGCTGGCCAAGAACCCCTCTTATAAGAAAGCCCATCTGGAACGTAACCAGCGCAATGTACAACGCGGATTCAACCATCCGAGCATCATCTTCTGGTCATTGGGTAATGAAGCCGGTGACGGCCCCAACTTCGAACAATGCTATAAATGGATTAAAGCAGAAGACCCCAGCCGTGCCTGCCAATATGAACAAGCACGCCAGAAAGAACATACCGATATCTTCTGTCCGATGTACTATGATTATAACGGCATGGAAAAATATGGTCAACGTACCGATGCTACCAAACCATTGATTCAGTGTGAATATGCCCATGCAATGGGTAACTCGCAGGGTGGTTTCAAAGAATATTGGGATTTGATCCGTAAATATCCGAATCTGCAAGGTGGATTTATCTGGGATTTCGTTGACCAGTCCTGCCGCTGGAAAGGAAAAGACGGCGTGATGATCTATGCTTACGGAGGAGATTTCAACCGTTTTGACGCTTCTGACAATAACTTCTGTGACAATGGTTTGATCAGCCCCGACCGTGTTCCTAATCCGCACATGTATGAAGTAGGTCACTTTTACCAAAATATCTGGACTACTCCCGCCGATTTAAGCAAAGGGGAAGTAAATGTATTCAATGAGAACTTCTTCCGTGACCTGTCCGCCTACTATATGGAATGGCAAGTACTGAAAGATGGAAAAGTAATCCGCACCGGACGCGTGGATGATTTAAAAGTCGCTCCTCAGGAAACAGCCAAGATTACGTTGAATATCGGCAAGACCTGCACCTGCAAGGAATGGTTGCTGAACGTTTCCTACAAACTGAAAAACCGCGAAGGTTTGCTGCCCGCAGGTTTCACCGTCGCCAAGAATCAGTTGACACTGAATGATTACAAAGCACCGTCTATGGATTTGAAGAACGTGGAAACGACCAATGTAGCCACCGTTGTTCCGCAAATCATCGACAACCAATATCATTATCTGATCGTAAAAGGCAATAACTTCGTAGCCGAGTTCAACAAACAGAACGGTTACTTAAGCAAATATGCAGTGGACGGAACGGAAATGCTGAAAGAAGGCGCAGCCCTGACCCCTAACTTCTGGCGTGCCCCGACAGACAATGATATGGGAGCCGGCCTGCAAAACAGATATGCCGCATGGAAAAACCCGGGATTGAAACTGGTTTCCTTGAATTCCAAGACAGAAAATGACCAGATAGTAGTGAATGCGGAATATGACATGAAGAATGTTTCCGCCAAATTATATCTGACTTATGTCATCAACAACGAAGGAGCCATCAAAGATGACAGCCGACAAGAATGCCAAAGTATCTCCGATGTTCCGCTTCGGTATGCAAATGCAGATGCCTAAATGTTTTGAAACCGTAGAATATTATGGTCGTGGTCCGGTAGAAAACTACAGTGACCGCAACCACAGCACAGACTTGGGTATTTATCGCCAGAGTGTGGATGAACAATTCTACTCCTATATCCGTCCGCAGGAAACAGGAACCAAGACCGATATCCGTTGGTGGAAGCAACTGAATGCCGGCGGTAACGGACTGAAGGTAGTAGGTGATGCTCCATTCTCTGCATCCGCTTTGCATTATACCATCTGTTCACTGGATGATGGCGAACAAAAAGACCAGCGTCACTCGCCCGAAGTACAGAAAGCAGACCTGACCAACCTGATCATCGACAAGGCTCAGATGGGATTAGGTTGTGTAAACAGCTGGGGAGCTCTGCCGTTGCCTCAATATATGTTGCCCTACGGTGATTATGAATTTACTTTCATCCTGACTCCGGTAAAACATAGCGTCGAGATAGAATAAAACACAGGTTAAACAATAAAAACAAGGTGGCTGGATTTGTTTTCAGTCACCTTGTTTTTATTCCCTCTGTTCTTCATAGCTACTGCCATCTACAATTTTCATAAAACAAGTATCACACAAGTATCTGCCCCAACCATCTCTTCAAAACACATTTTCCACCTTTTTTCCTTCAAATTCTTCATACGCGGGCAAGACTTTGAACCTCAAGCCATTACAATGAACCATTCTTATTCCAATCCTTCATAAATTCTTCATAAAGGTAAGCGTTTCCGCGCTTCTATATAGTGTGGTAGAATAAAATGTCAAAAGTAAGAGAGCATATGCAGATGATTTATATCATTTTCCATTACTCTGTGTGAGGCAATATATTGGGCAAAATAAATCATTTCCACGGAGATAATATATTAAGAACAAAAGAAAATAGGTGCAGCGCCCTATTTATTATGCAATTGTGGTTACCTTTGTAAATAGTTGGCTTTATTCTTTATAGAGAAGAAGAACAATTGCGAGTATATTATAAAATGCATAATGAAATAAGACTCGGAAACAACACATGGTAATAATTAGTTAATGATTGACATGAACATGGATATGCAGACTTTGACAGGCGAAGCAACAGCCTACGATAAGAAACAAATGCTTGAGGTCAAACGACCTAAAAGCTGGCTTAAAAGTGTATCTGCTTTTGCCAATGGCGAAGGCGGGACATTGATATTTGGTGTCAGTGATGATGACCAAATAGTCGGGCTTTCCGATGCTGAAAGCGATGCGGAAAAAATCAGTGAAGAGATAAAGAGCAAACTTGATCCGGTTCCAGCTGTCAATCTTGAATACAAAGAACTTGACGGGAAAAAGCTGGTGTTGCTACAAGTATATCCGGGACAGGAAACGCCGTATTACTATATCGGCGACAAACAGCGATTGGCATTTATCCGCGTAGGCAATGAATCGGTTACAGCAGACCGCATCCAATTGAGAAGTCTTGTGCTGAAAGGTTCCGATCGCACTTATGACAGTCTGCCATCCAGCTATCGATTTGAGGATATGGCATTTTCAAAGCTCAAGTCAGTTCATTATAAGAGATTGCAGCGTTCATTTGAAGACAATGAATTCGTTTCGTGGGGAATCATTGATGAAAATGGCAAATTGACAAATGCCGGTACATTGTTAGCTGATGAATCACCTGTACGGCAGTCACGCATATTCTGTACACGTTGGAACGGATTGGATATGACAAACGGTTTGGGAGAAGCTATTGATGATGTTGAATTGGAAGGCTGTGTAATCGGTCAGTTGCAGGATGCAGTATCTTTTGTCAGAAACAATTCTCGGAAGAAGTGGTGGAAAGAGAGTGACCATCGTGAAGAATTGCCTGATTATCCTGAACGAGCCGTAACAGAAGCGATAGCGAATGCAATCATTCATCGGGACTATATGCAAATGGGAAGTGAAATACATATTGACATGTACGATGACCGATTGGAAATATACTCTCCCGGAGGTATGATGGACGGGAGGCTTATTCAACAGTTGAATCCCCTTACCGTGCCATCCAAAAGGAGGAATCCGTTATTGGCGGATTTCTTCAATCGATTAGGGCTTATGGAGAGACGCGGTAGCGGAATGAAGAAGATAATTGATTCCTATAAGAGGTTTGAACGTTTGCCCAATTATCATATTCCTGAGTTTCAATCAAATGCATCTGAATTTCATGTAGTATTATGGAACTTGAATTATGGAAGCGATAGCGTAATAGATGAGAAAGAGTTCCTGAAAGAGGCTATAGGAACGGGAAAAGAGTTCCTAAAAGAAAATCGTAAGTTCCGGAAAGAGTTCCTAAAAGCGCAGCGGGTCATTTACAAAATGATTTCTGCGAATCCGGGAATCACGATTGCCGAAATGGCTGTGAATATAGGCGTTTCTGACCGCCAAGTGCGTAAATACATAAAGAGAATGACAGATATGAAGTTCATTGTCAGGGAAGGTGGGCGAAAGAACGGGATATGGAAAATAATAGACGGTGATTATGAAGACTTCTTTGAAAGAATATGATGTTATCTGAACGACAATAATGGATAGGCTTACCAAAGAACAAAGACACCGTTGTATGTCAGCAATAAAAAGGAAGAATACAAAGCCGGAATTGCTGGTACGGAAATTCTTGTTTAGTCGTGGTTTCCGATATAGATTGAATCACCCGCGACTTCCTGGGCATCCGGATATTGTATTGCGCAAATACAGAACGGTCATTTTTGTAAATGGTTGCTTTTGGCATGGTCATGATAATTGCAAATATTTCCGTTTACCTAAAACCAACATAGATTTTTGGTCAAACAAGATAGGAAGGAATAAGGAACGAGATAAAAAAGAACAATGCCAGCTTGCTGCTATGGGCTGGCATTGTATCACGATTTGGGAATGTCAGCTGAAACCAAAAATCCGCCAACAGACTTTAGCAGCAAAAACTAGCATCTATGGGCTGGCATTGCATTACTGTTTGGGAATGCCAGTTGAAACCTAAAGCCCGTCAACAGACATTGGATGCATTAGAATATCCGCTTTGTCACATATTTCTTGAAGACAGGAGAATAAAATCCTACGAGACAACTGAAGAATATTTACCTATGGTGGCAGAATCAGCTAAAGAAAAATCTTATGGAGGACATTCAAGGAAAATACGAGAAACTTCTCAATGAGTACAATACACTTCGTATCGAAAACGAAGAACTGAAATCAATTCCTCAAC
>OLWB01002807.1_pt1 | contig 13455 bp, 11 predicted proteins | sample 1673331 | NCBI WGS metagenome assembly OLWB01 (sample SAMEA3178943, study PRJEB25190) | human gut metagenome | biome: human gut; feature: human-associated habitat; material: faeces | place: Austria | collected 2013
GCTCGTTCTTCGCCGAGCTGCTGGAAAAGCTGCTTTCCTGAAAGAGCCGCCTGCGGGCGGCTTTTTCTTATGCCTGAACGTTGAAGAGCATGATGACCACACCAAGGATGACGAGCACCACGCCGGTCGCGCGGTTGAGCGTTTTGGGAGAAGCCTTGTTGGCGAACACGGCGGCAATGCGCGCCCAGACGAGCGTGAAGAGCACGCAGAGCGCGAACACCGTCCAGTCCGGCGCGCCGCCGATGGCGAAATGGCTGACCGCGCCGGTCAGCGCCGTGAAGGTCATGATGAACACGCTGGTGCCCACGGCGGTCTTGAGCTCGTAGCCCAGCACGCTGGTCAGGATCAGCAGCATCATCATGCCGCCGCCCGCGCCCACGAAGCCGCAGATAAAGCCGATCAGAACGCCGCACACAACGGACTGAGCGGCGCGCTTCTTGGCGGATACGCCCTGCATGGCCTCCTTGGTGGTCATAACGGGGCGGACGATGAACTTGACGCCCAGCAGGAAGGTCATGAATACGGAGAAGCCTCCCATGGTGTGGGAGGGGAGAAGGCTGGCAATATAGCTGCCCACCACGGTGAACAGAAGCACCGCCGCCATCATGATAAGGCCGTTGCGCACGTCCAGATTCCTGTTTTTGTGGTAGGTGTAGGCGGAGACGGCGCTGGCCAGCACGTCCGATGCCAGCGCGATGCCCACCGCCATATAGGGATCCATGCCCAGAAAGGTAATGAGCATGGGGCTGATGACCGCCGCGGCGCTCATGCCGGCAAAGCCGGTGCCCAGACCGGCGCCCATGCCGGCGAAGAAGGTGACGGCCAGTATAGTGATGAACTTCATGCGGTATTCCTCCGAAGCGCGCCCCCGGCAGAGCCGGGGGCGTGCTGCTTTTATTTGTTCAGTATCTCCATGAACTGCTCGCCGGTGATGGTCTCCTTCTCATACAGGAAGCTGGCCAGCTCATCCAGCTTGGCGCGGTTGTCGGCGAGGATCTTCAGCGCCTTCTCGTGCTGCTGCTTCACCAGCTCCACCACCTGCCGGTCGATCTCCGTCTGGGTGTCGGCGGAGCAGGCCAGCGACGCGTCGCCGCCCAGATACTGGTTGGTGACAGCCTCCAGCGCCACCATGTCGAAGTCCTTGCTCATGCCGTAGCGGGTGATCATGGCGCGTGCCAGCTTGGTGGCCTGCTCGATGTCGTTGGAGGCGCCGGTGGTGATGGAGCCGAACACCGTCTCCTCGGCGGCGCGGCCGCCGGTGAGGGTGGCGATCTTGTTCTCCATCTCCTCCTGGGTCATCAGGTAGTGGTTGCCCTCCTCCACCTGCATGGTGTAGCCCAGTGCGCCGGAGGTGCGGGGCACAATGGTGATCTTCTGCACCGGGGCGGAGTGGCTCTGCAAAGCCGCCACCAGCGCGTGGCCGATCTCGTGGTAGGACACGATCTTCTTCTCGTGGTCGGTCATGATGGCGTTCTTCTTCTGATAGCCCGCGATGACCACCTCGATGCTCTCCTCCAGATCGGCCTGGGTCGCAAAGCGCCTGCCGTCCCGGACGGCGCGCAGCGCCGCCTCGTTGACGATGTTGGCCAGCTCCGCGCCGGAAGCGCCGGAGGCCATCCGCGCCACCTTGTTGAAATCCACGTCCTCGGCGATCTTGATCTTTTTGGCGTGTACCTTCAATATGGCCTCGCGCCCCAGCAGGTCGGGCAGCTCCACCGGCACCCGCCGGTCGAAGCGCCCCGGACGGGTCAGCGCCGGGTCGAGGGACTCCGGGCGGTTGGTGGCCGCCAGAATGATGACGCCGTTGCTGCTGTCGAAGCCGTCCATCTCGGTGAGCAGCTGGTTGAGGGTCTGCTCCCGCTCGTCGTTGCCGCCGTACTGTCCGCCGCTGCGCTTCTGACCGATGGCGTCGATCTCGTCGATGAACACGATGCAGGGCGCCTTCTCCTTGGCCTGGCTGAACAGATCACGCACCTTGGAGGCGCCCATGCCCACGAACATCTCTACGAATTCCGAGCCGGACATGGAGAAGAAGGGCACGTTGGCTTCGCCGGCCACGGCCTTGGCCAGCATGGTCTTGCCGGTACCCGGAGGGCCCACCAGCAGGATGCCCTTGGGCATGGAGGCGCCGATCTCCTTGTACTTGCTGGGGTCGTGGAGGTAGTTGACCACCTCCTGCAGATTCTCCTTGGCCTCGTCCTCACCGGCCACATCGTCAAACTTGATGCCCTCGGCAGATTTGACGTAGATCTTGGCGTCGGAGCGGCCCATGTTGAACATCATGGAGTTGCTTCCGCCGCCCATTTTCTTCATCAGGCTGCGGGAAACCAGCTGCCCGATGGCGATGAAGAGCACCAGCGGCAGCACCCAGGCCAGAATGTCCGTCAGCAGGGAGGTCTGCTCGATCTCCTCGCCGGTGGTGGAGATGCCCGCGTCCAGCAGGCGCTGCACCATGCCGTCATCGGGCACGATGGCCGTCTTGTAGATGGTCTTTTCGTCCTTGTCGGTGAACAGGATGCGGTTGCTCTGCTGCTGGATCTCCACCTTGCCGATCTCCTTATTCTCGGTCATGGAGACGAAGGTGTTGTAATCCACCTCCTGTATCTGGTGCTCCGCCAGCCACGGCATGGCCAGCATGTTGAACAGCACCACCAGCAGGATAGCCGCCAGATAGTAGTAAATAAGCGGTTTCTTGGGGGACTTGACCTCGTTCATGAAAAAGCCTCCTCTGTGCACTTTGTTGAATAAGATACCCTACCACATTTTGCCCAAAGTGTCTATAAGCAGATGCGCCGGAACTGCAAAAATCCCCGTCCCACTTCTGCGGGACGGGGATGAAATTAACATATCCGCCACAATTATAGGGTGGCGAAACGCGCCTTTTACGGCGTATGTTTTCTTATGCCAGGCGGCCTAACAGCCGGCTTCCGCTGCGGCGCAGCCACCGGCGCAGCAGGGCGGCCAGCGCCGCCGTCAGCACCGACCACGCCAGCAGGTACCACGCCGCGCCCATATCGGCGCCGACCACGAAGTACAGCGCGGCGATGGCGGCGGCGTACAGCCACCCGGCCAGCATCACCAGCAGCACCGTGATACGCTGCTTGATGACCGTGATCTCGTTTGTCCAGACCAGATTGGGGCGCTTCAGATCCATCAGCAGGCCGAACTCCGCCGACAGCCACACGAACAGCAGCGGCAGCACCACCAGCAGCACGGCCTCCTGCAGAGCGGGACGGATAGCCAGCAGCACCAGCACGGAGGTGACCGCCATGGGGATGCCCGTCACCAGCAGCTGCACCAGCAGCTTGGCGCGGAGCAGCTGCCACGCCGTCACCGGCAGGGACTGCGCCAGCCACAGGTTCTTGCCCTCCAGCGACACGGAGGACGCGGCTGTGTCGTTCATGGAGCCTATCAGACACAGGGCAGCGCACAGCATCACCGCCAGAAAGCCGGGCGCTTCGCCGCCGGCGATCTCATGCACCACGGGCAGAAGCTCGCCGGCCTTCACCAGCAGCAAAACGCCCATAATGGGCAGCATCACCGTGCCCAGAGCGCAGTTGAGCATATAGTTGGGGCTGGAGGTGAAGCGGCCGAACTCCTTCCGCAGCAGGGCGGAGGACGTACCGGCGGCCTTGACCGCCTTTTCCCGGTACTCCGCCTTGGCGGTGGTGCCGGAGGCGGTGGCGATGCCGATAAACGTGCGGCTGAGCACCAGATAGGTCAGGGCGCACAGCGCCAGCGTCACGGCCATCACAAAGGCGATGGCCAGCCAGTCGCCTTCGCCCATGCGTCCCAGCAGATACAGGGGATAGGCCGCGCCCCGGACGGCGTCGCCCACCGCCGTCAGGTTGGCCAGCAGCTCATTCAGCAGGTCGGACGCCCGGAAGCAGACCATGTAGTACAGGCCAAAGAACACCAGCGCGATGAACACCGTCAGGAAGTTCTTGCGCTTGAGCTTGGCGGAGATCTTAGCCACTACCCAGCCCAGCACGCAGGAGAGCACCAGCACGAACAGGGACACCGCCAGCACCAGCATCACGCCGCCCGCGATGGCGGACGGGGAGGCGTCGGCGGCGCACCAGTAGAAGATCACGGCGGGCAGCAGCACCACGCCGGAGAACATCAGTCCCATGAGATACACGCCCAGCAGCCGGGATGCCAGTATCGCCCGAATGGGGATGGGCATGCTCAGCAGCAGGTCGTTGTCCTTGGCCTGATACAGGGAGGAAAAGGTGTTGAACACGCTGCCGAACACGCCCAGCAGAATGGCAAGCCCGGCAAACAGCGTGAAATATAGCCACCCCATGCCGGAGGCCACCAGCGGCTGGCAGATGCTCCACGCCAGCAGCACGAACATGCCGCCGACGAAGCCTATCATCAGCACCGCGTACAGGACGAAGAACAGAATGGTGGAGGCTCTGGAGCGGGGTCTGTTCTTTTTTGCGTCGTAGAAGTAGCTGCGGAATATCTCAAACAGCTGCTTTTTCAGGAGGACATTGACCATTACGCATCCTCCTCCAGCTCCAGAAATACCTCTTCCAGAGAGTCGTCGCCCTTGACCTCCTCCATGGTGCCGGAGCGGATGAGCCTGCCGCCCTTGATGATGGCCACCTTGTCGCACAGCTTTTCCGCCACCTCCAGCACGTGGGTGGAGAAGAAGATAGCGCCGCCGTTGTCGCACACCTGCCGCATCATGCTCTTTAGGGTGTGGGCGGCCTTGGGGTCAAGCCCCACGAAAGGCTCATCCATAACGATGAGCCGGGGGTCGTGGAGCCACGCGGCGATGATGGCCAGCTTCTGCTTCATGCCGTGGGAGTAGGCGGCGATGGGCTGCGCCAGATCGCCGGTCAGCTCGAAGGTGTCCGCATAGGTGCGGATGCGCTCCCGCCGGGTCTGGGCGTCCACGCCGAACACGTCGGCGATGAAGTTCAGGTACTTGATGCCCGTCATGTAGTCGTACAGGTCGGGGTTGTCGGGGATATAGGCCAGCAGCCGCTTGCAGGCCAGCGGGTCGGTCTTGATGGACTTGCCGCCGATGGTGATCTCGCCCTGATCGAATTGCAGGATGCCCACCACGGATTTCAGGGTGGTGGTCTTGCCTGCGCCGTTGTGTCCGATAAAGCCGTAGATCTCGCCGGGGGCGATGTGCAGCGTCAGGTCGTCCACGGCCTTCTTCTCGCCGTAGGTCTTGGTCAGATGTTGAATGTCCAGCATGAGGGTTCCTCCTTATTTTCTCTCCGCTATCTCTATAACAATGCCCCGTTGGGGCGCGATTCAGCCGCGGCTGCGGCTGATGATGCGAACGATGCCCATAACGGCGGCATACAGCACGCCCGCCACCGCCCAGATGATCCAGCTGTACTGGGGCTGGCCGTTGCCTTTGGGGCCGTAGGTGTACAGCAGGAACACGGCTGTGGCCGCCAGCCAGTAGATCATGATGACGGTGCCGCGCAGCTTGTGGTGCTTCTTCTGGGGACGGGTGTAGTCGCCCTCCTCCAGCAGCTGCTCCATAGCGCCCTGATACACCCCGGTGGTGACCAGCGCCAGACAGCCGACAGCCACCAGCGCCAGCAGAGCGCACACCGCGCCCACATACAGCAGGTCAGCGCCGTCGATGCACATGGCAGCGAACAGCGGCACCGCCGCCAGCACGCACAGCACCACGCCCACGGTGGTGAGCCGGGTGTTGGTGTCCTTATACTCCTGCTGCCGTTGGCGCACCATACCGTCTACGCCGTATTCCGTCTCAAACGGCTCCTCCTCCAGGAATTTGAACTCCCGCACCTGCGCGGCGGTGCGCAGGAAGAGGCTCACGGCCACGGCCACCAGCACCAGCAGCACGCACAGGCCGATGCCTGCGGCGGCGTTTCCGGAGATACCGAAGCGGCCGCTCTCGCTGAGGGCGGACAGCAGAAGCAGCGTTACCGGCGATACGATGCACAGCGCCGTGGCCGCGGCGACCTTCGGCGCGGCGGCCTTGCGCAGGGCGAGGTAGGCGGATGCCTGCCCCATGGTGACGCGGCGCAGGGGCGGGTCGTTGTCCTCCGCAGCGGCGCAGGGCACATCCTCCTCCAGCTCGTCCTTCAGCAGATAGTCGGTGGTAACGCCGAACAGACGGCTCATGGACACCACCTTATCCATATCGGGCACCGACTGAGCGCCCTCCCACTTGGAAACGGACTGGCGGGTGACGCCCAGCTTCTCCGCCAGCTCCTCCTGGCTCCAGCCTGCCCTCTTGCGCAGGGATACGATCTTGTCAGCAATGATCATGACAGCTCCTCCTTCATGTCTGCGGCGTATTGCCGCGTGTTTTGTATGGCGCTATCATACGGTTTCCGGCGGCTGCGGTCTATAAACCGGGCTGGGAAATCTGTCAACCGGCGGTTGCGTTTCCGGATTTTTGGGCAGATCAGCACGTTTGCATGGATATTTTAGCCAAAAACACCGCCGGTGTCAACTTACAGTTATGCAGCATTCTTTAAGATTTATGTAAAATATGTAATATGTAAAAGGAGCCGTCTCGGTGAGACGGCTCCCCAGTCTGTCGAAAAAGCCTGTCATTGCGAGCCAGTGCGCACACTGGCGTGGCAATCCGTTTCCAAAACGCATAATTCCTGCACTTTTCCGCAGATTCCCAGCTAAAAGGTTACGGATTCCCACACCAGTGACATCGGTCACTGGTTCGGAATGACAGGGGCGTGGGTTTATCGACACGCTGAGGAGCCGTCTCGGTGAGACGGCTCTCTGGCTCTTACGTTATTCCTCTGTGAAGTGTACGTGGTTGAAGATGTGATCCTGACAGAAGCAGTGGTACCCGGCGCATTTGCTGCAATACCGGAACTGCATATCGGGATAGTCGGTGTCGGTCTTGCCGCAGACGGCGCACTTATGGTGATAGCCCTGCTGCGCCTGCTGGCGGGCTTGCTGCTGCTGTGCCTGCCGGAACTGCACGGTCTTGCGGGAGGCCTGATACTGGGTGCGCTGGCGGAGATAGTGCACCTCCGGCCAGATGAACACGGCGAAGTTCAGCAGCGCCACGATGGGCAGCACCACGCCGCCCCAGTTGTGCTGACCGACGGCGCTGATGATGTCAAAGGCGAACAGCGCGCCGTCCAGATACGCCAGCCACTTCATCTTCACCGGAATGATGAAGAACAGCAGCACCTGCGCGTTGGGGAACAGGACGGCGAAGGCGAAGAACATGGACAGGTTTACATAATTCGTACCCGCCACGGTCAGATAGTAGTTGCCGGTGATCAGGCTGGCCAGAACCGCGCCCAGCACCGTCAGCAGCATGCCGCTGAAGTAGTACAGATTGAACTTGGCCGTGCCCCACTGCCGCTCCAGCGTGGAGCCGATCCAGTAGTAGAAATACAGACTGATCAGCAGGGAGAAGGGAGAGGAATAGGCCGGAACGAATACGAACGTCACCAGCCGCCACACCTCGCCCCGCAGCAGTGCGTGGAGGTTGAAGGTCAGGAAATTCAGCGCGTTGACATCGTTGGACTGGGTCAGCAGCATCAGCACATACACCGCCACGTTGCCCGCCACGATCACGCGCATCAGGTTGGAGATGCCGAACCGGGGATGGGCGGCGCAGAACCGCTGCACCCCGTCATAGATCTTTTTCAAGGGGAGTGTCCTCCTGTTGTGATAGAAATTATGAACAGTATACCGCATGAGCGGGCAAAAGTCATGTCATTTTTTTGAACATTACCGCAGCAGTGCCTGTATATCCTCCGGCAGGGGCGCGGTAACGTCGATGCTTGAGCCGGTAAGAGGGTGGCGCATGACCAGATGATAGCTGTGCAGCGCCGGGCGGGCGATCAGCGCCCGATCCTCGGTGCCGTAGAGCCAGTCGCCGGTGAGGGGATGGCCGATGGCGGCCAGATGCACCCGCAGCTGGTGGGTGCGCCCGGTGGTGGGAGTCAGCCGCAGCAGGGCGCGTCCGTTGGCTGCCGCCAGCACCTCGTAATGGGTGTGGGCGGGCAGCCCCTGCGGGTCAGGACAGCGCTTCAGCAGCGACCCCTCCGCCCGTCCCAGCGGCAGGTCGATGTCGCCCTCGCCGGGCACCGGCACGCCCTCGCACACGGCGCGGTAATCCCGCTGAAAGGCGTCTGTGTGGAGCTGCGCCATGCACAGAGCGTGGATATAGCCGGTCTTGGCAGCGGCCATAACGCCGGTGGTGCCCCGGTCAAGGCGGTTGACGGCGTGGAAGCAGTCGGTGCGCAGATAGTGCGCCACAGCGCCGGCTACGGTGACAGGCTCCTCCGTCAGCGCGGCGGGGTGCATGGCAATACCGGCGGGCTTGTTGATCAGCAGCAGATCCTCGTCCTCGTACAGGATATCCAGCGGATAGTCCACCGGCTGGATGTGGGGATTCTCGCCGGGCAGGTCGGACACATCGGCGGCCAGCAGGTCGCCGGGGCGGGGCACGAACCGCACGGTGACGGGTGCACCGTTGACCGTGATGGCGCCCCGGAACTTCAGCCGGCTGAGGAAGCCGCCGGAGATATGCCACAGGCGTCCCAGCAGCTGCCGGACGGTCTGCCCGCTGTCGGCCTCGGTGACGGTATGGGTCAGAATTCGCATGGCACACCTCCTGTGAAAAATCAGTATAGCACATTCTCCGCGGATGTGGTATACTTACCTCACAAAAACCGTGAAAGTGAGGACTTTTTATGGCTTCCAAGGTATATTTTGCCGACCTGCGGGCGGATATGCATGAAAATCTGCAGCAGAAGCTGACGCGGCTGATGAAGACCGCCGGCATGGGCGACATTGATTTTCAGGACAAGTTCGTGGCCATCAAGCTGCATTTCGGCGAGCCGGGCAACCTGGCCTTCCTGCGCCCCAACTGGGCGCGGACGGTGGCGGACTTTGTGAAGGAGCGGGGCGGCAAGCCGTTCCTGACGGACTGCAACACCCTGTATGTGGGCGGGCGGAAGAACGCGCTGGATCACATGGACAGCGCCATGCTCAACGGCTTCAACCCCATGACCACCGGCTGCCAGATCATCATTGCCGACGGTCTGAAGGGCAGCGACGAGGTGGAGGTGCCCGTGGCGGGCGGCGAGTATGTGAAGAACGCCAAGATCGGCCGCGCCGTCATGGACGCGGATGTGTTCATCTCCCTGACCCATTTCAAGGGGCACGAGACGGCGGGCTTCGGCGGCTGCCTGAAGAACATCGGCATGGGCTGCGGCAGCCGCGCCGGTAAGATGGAGCAGCACAACGCGGGCAAGCCCCATGTGGCGGAGAAATACTGCATCGGCTGCGGCCAGTGCCGCAGGATCTGCGCCCACGGCGCGCCCATCATCGAAAACGGCAAGGCGCACATCGACCACGACAAATGCGTGGGCTGCGGCCGCTGCATCGCCGTCTGTCCCAAGGACGCGGTGCAGATCAACTGGGACGAGAGCACCACCAACCTGAATTACAAGATCGCCGAGTACACCAAGGCGGTGGTGGACGGACGCCCCTGCTTCCACATCTCGCTGGTCATCGACGTGTCGCCCACCTGCGACTGCCGTCCCGAGAACGACATGGCCATCGTGCCCAACGTGGGCATGTTTGCCTCCTTCGACCCGGTGGCGCTGGACATGGCCTGCGTGGACGCGGTGAACGCCCAGACGCCCCTGCGCGGCTCCGCCGCCGACGGCGACCCCTGTGACCACGACCACTTCCAGCGGCTCCACCCGGACACCAACTGGCGCAGCTGTCTGGAGCACGGCGAGAAGATCGGCATCGGCACCCGCGACTACGAGCTGGTCAAGATATAAGCCAAAAACAAGCACCCGCCGGGTGCTTGTTTTTTGCTCATGCCGCGCTGCCCGCCTGCGGTAATGCGCGCGGCCTGTCCTTCCTGGCGGGAGCCATCTGCAAAGCCCAGAAAATTTTACGCTCTCCCTATGGAAACCTCTCCCGCGGCATGATATGATAAAGGCACTTCTGAGACAAAGGAGACTGGTTATGGATACTTCCATCAACTTCAATGAGAAAAAGGGCTTTATCTGCGATATGGACGGCGTCATCTACCACGGCAACCGTATCCTGCCGGGCGTGGCGGAGTTTATCCAGTGGCTCCACGACGAGGACAAGGAATATCTTTTCCTGACCAACAACAGCGGCTACACGCCCCGCGAGCTGAACCAGAAGCTGGCGCGCATGGGCTTGGACGTGCCGGAGGAGCACTTCTACACCAGCGCACTGGCAACAGCGGCCTTTCTGAAGGAGCAGGCGCCCGGCTGCTCCGTGTTCGCCATCGGCGAGGCGGGACTTCTCAACGCCCTCTACGATGCGGGCATCACCATGAACGACGTGAATCCCGATTACGTGGTGGTGGGCGAGGGACGCTCCTACTCGCTGGACACCCTGACCAAGGCCACCAATCTGGTGGTGGCCGGAGCGAAGCTCATCGGCGCCAACTCCGACGTGTCCGGCCCCATCGAGAGCGGCATCGCCCCGGCCTGCCGCGCGCTGATCGCCCCCATCGAAATGGCCACCGGCAAGCAGGCCTATTTCTGCGGCAAGCCCAATCCTCTGATGATGCGCACCGGCCTGCGGATGCTGCACTGCCACTCCGCCGAGGCGGTCATGGTGGGCGACCGTATGGACACCGACGTCATCTCCGGCATGGAGAGCGGCATGTCCACGGTGCTGGTGCTGTCCGGCGTGTCCACCCGCGAGACGCTGAAAACCTACGCCTATCGCCCCAGCATCGTGCTGGACGGCGTGGGCGACATCGCCGCCATCGCCCGCTCCAAAAAGCAATAAGCCCACAAGCCGCGCCGCCGCCAGCGGCGCTGTCCTGCGGCACAGCTGGCTGCAAAAAAGGACTGACACGCATTTTCGCGTGTCAGTCCTGCTTTTTTTACGCCGTAGTGACGGCCGTTCCCGCGTCAGTCGTCCAGCTCCGCCTCATGCTTGAGGATCGCGCCGGTGGCGGCGTTGATCTCGTAGCTGTATTCCATATTGCCGGACTTGAACTCGACCTCGTAGACGAGCGTGCCGTCCTCATCGTCCAGTTCGATGCCCATATCATACGCCTTGCCTTCGCTGACGCCCGCATGGTTCAGGGCAACGGACTTCGCCTTGGCGTAGCCGATATCGCCGGAGGCCGCAGGCTTGGAGGGCTGCACCACAGGTACCTCCGTCCCGTCCGCCGCCTCGCGCTTGCTCTCCAGGATCGCGCCGGTGTAGGCATCGACCTTGTACTCGAACTCCTCACCGGTCTGGCTCTTGATCTCCACCTCATAGTGGGCGGGGGACTCGTCCAGCTCAGGATCGACTGCGCTGTACGCCATCTTCGCGGTGGATGCCTTGCCGAAGGCTGCCGCGGCGATGTCCATGGCCTTGTCCGTGCCGATGGGCATGGCGGGCGCGCCCGCTTCGGCCAGATCCTTCAGCTCCTCCACCGAGAGCTTCGCCAGCGCGTCAAATTTCAAAGCGGGGTTCAGCGCAAGCACGCGGTTCACCAGCGCCGCCTTACCGGTGGAAATGCTGTTTTCCCGCGCCTGCTGCTCCAGCCCTGCGTCCTGTGTAAGCGTCTGCGTCAGGACGGACGCCTTTGCTTCGCTGGTCTGCAAAACGCCGTCCACGGTGCTCGTCAGCTCACGCTGGAGCTTTTCCGCCCGCGCCGTGTCGTTGTCCTCCACCGAGATCATGATGGCGGAGGAAATGCTGTTCAGATAGCCGTTCCGCACCAGGCTGCCCACAATGGCGTTCACCGCCACGTCCAGCTTCGCGCCCTTCAGGTCTGCACCGTCGCCCATATCCGCAAGGATGGCCTTCGCATCCTCGTTGAGCGGTGTGCAGACCAGCACCTTTTCGCTCTTGCTGACCTTCAGCTCGATGCTGGGGTTTACGTCCAGCGACACCACGGACGCCACCGCGTGTGCCTGCTGATAGAATATCCCTCCGCCGCCCAGCAGCACCAGCGCAAGGCAGGCCGCCGCCAGCGTCGTCCACCGTTTCTTTGTCGTTTTCTTCGTCGTCATGGGGATCACCGTTCCTTTCCGCTCATCACAGCGGGAGAGAACGCCGTTCACGTCGTTTGGCGCGGTCTTTTCCACCGCCGAAGCCAGACGCTGCTCCATCTTTTCATTGGTCATCGGGCGTCATCTCCTTCCAGACAGCTTCGCATCTTCTTCAATGCTCTGTGATATTTCGACAGGACGGTAGGAAGCGGCAGCTCCAGCAGCGCCGCGATCTCCCGGTGCTTCATACCCGTGACCGCGTGGAGCAGCACGATGCGCCGCTCCTCGTCGCCAAGGCTTGCCAGCGCGTGCTGCAAGAGGACGCGCTCGTCCGCATCCAGTCCGCACTCCTGCGCGGGAATGGCGTCCCATTCCTCGTCCGAGAGCGCGGTGCGGCGTTCCTCGCGCCGCAGACGCATCAGGCACAGGCTGCGGCACACCGCCAGCAGCCAGCCCATGGGGGAACCGGTGGGGCGGTACTGCGCCGCGCAGTCCCACACCTGCACATAGACATCCTGTGTGAGATCCTGCGCATCGTGGGCGTTCCTGAGGTAGGACAGCGCAAGGCCGTACACCGCCGGGCGCGTGCGCCGGTACAGCTCCGCCAAGGCGTCGCGGTCATTCCCGGCAATGCACCGCAGCAGCCGCTGCAGCTCACGCCGCTCCTCTGCCGGCGCATATTCGGTTGTCATCAGCATACTGAGCATGGGCTTTTTTCTCCTGTCATCCGTGTAATGCACGGAAAGGACGATTTATTGCATGGGATTTTTTATTTTTATGATTCTGTTTCTTTCGCCTCATCGAACTGCAGCATTCTGTGATCCTCCGTCAGCACTTTCATCTGGCTGATGGCAATGGTGTTGAGCTTTGCCAGTCGCTTCGCTTGCGGGACTCCTTCGTTGATGAAAACCGCATTCAGGTTTTCCAAGTTGGACAGGCACACAAGCTGCGAAACGTTGGCGTAGTCACGGATGTTACCCTTAAGATCTGGATTGGCATCGCGCCACTCTTTTGCCGTCATCCCGAACAGTGCCATATTCAGCACATCGGCTTCGTTGGCATAGACCAGGGAAATCTGACGGGCGGACAGCTCCGGCGGGATCAGATTCTCCTTGATGGCGTCCGTATGAATGCGATAATTGATCTTGGCAAGGTTGCGCTTGATGTCCCAACCAAGCTGCTTCATTTCCTCGGTCTTGAGGCGCTCAAACTCCTTGACTAAGTAGAGCTTAAACTCCACGGAGATCCATGAGGCAAACTCAAACGCGATCTCCTTATGTGCGTAGGTCCTGCCATAGCGGCCAGCCTTGGAAACAATGCCGATGGCACCAGTCGCATCTACCCATTTCTGCGGTGTCATCACAAAGCTGTTCAACCCCGCCTGACTTCTAAACGCATCGAATTCGACACGGTTAAAATTCGGATTGTAGAGCGTTTCCCACACGCCGAGGAACTCGATAGTGTTTCTGTTGCGAAG
>OLWB01002809.1_pt1 | contig 13453 bp, 10 predicted proteins | sample 1673331 | NCBI WGS metagenome assembly OLWB01 (sample SAMEA3178943, study PRJEB25190) | human gut metagenome | biome: human gut; feature: human-associated habitat; material: faeces | place: Austria | collected 2013
CATCAAATGTATAAGGTAAATTATTTACATTTTTTCCTATATTAATTGTCGTATTTTTATTAAATCCTCCACTAATCTTTTTCACTGAATCTGGAAATGTTACATATGCAGAATTTATTGCAAATTTAAATGAATTTGCCAGTATATCTTTTGTTCCATCCTTTACATTATTTATATTTTCTTCTTTAGAGTAACACATGACTAAACTACTATTCGTTTTGTCATATAACATATTTCCTTCAACAATAAATTTAGGATTTCCTTCTTTTACTTCCACTTCTTCTATGCTTTTTGGTAAATATGATGGATTTAATTCGTTTAAACTCATTGGTATTATTAATTTTTTAATATTTGTATAATTAGCTAGGGATGTTTCTAATTTTGAAATTTTCTCTGGAATTTCAAATGTAGTACTCTCTTTTATTTTTTTAGCTGATGCAAATAATATCGTATTCCTTTCTTTTGGCATTAAAAAACCAGATTCATATACAAAGTTTTCATTATTGCTTAAATCAAAATCTTCTAACAAGTTACAATACTCAAATGCACCTCTTTCTATACTAATAATTGTAGAAGGAATACTTATACTAGTAATCTTTGCGCCATAAATAGAATTAGACTTAAGTGTTTTTGTTCCTTCATTTAATACTACTTTTTTTAGGTTCGAAGTTGAAAATGATTGACTATTTAAAGTCTCTACACTTCCTGGTATGTTTATTTCTTCTATTGAAGTTCCTCTAAAGGCTCTTTCGCCTATTTCTTTTAAGCTATTTGATAATGTAACATCTTTAAGCTTACTTACTCCGTCAAATGCATATTCTCCTATTTTTTCTACACCATCTGCAATTATAACCTTTTCCAATGTTTTATTATACGAAAATGAATACGCTCCTATTTCTTTTACGGTTCCTGGTATTATTACAGTTTTAAGACCTTCTAAATTACTAAATGCTCCATAACCTATTTTAGTTACATTATTTGGTATTGTTAATGTTCCATCTGGACTCATTAACTCTAAATTTGTATCAGACGATTGTAGTTCCCCATCTTCTATTTTATATGGATTAAATTCAATTCCTGCTATTTTCGCAGCCTGTACTTCTTTTTTGTCTGTTGATGTTAAAAATAATTCTCCCTTTATTATTTCTAATTTATCTATATATTTTTCATCTAATTCCGGAATTATATTTAATATTGTGCCTCCATCTTCTTTTTTTGTATTATATTCTAATGTATTTTTTCCAGCAGATAATGTCTCCTCTATAAATTTTTCATCTTCCATTAATTTTTCAGCCTTATACATCTCCACCTTTTCCTTATAGCTTGCCAATTTATTTCCTTCGGTAGAAACCTGCCCTCTTGAGACTACTCCATTGTTTCCAATGCTTAAAGATATTGCCACTCCCGCTAAAATTAGAAGTGCTATTATTGTTACAGCTAGTGCTATAAGAGTTATAGCTTTCTCATTTTTGTTTCTTTGTTCTTTTACTTTTTTCATTTGTCTTTTCCCTTTCTTTATTATTATTTTTTGCAACTTAATTGCTTTTTTATTTAAACATTCTATAAATTTAATAATACAAGCCCAAAATCTATGCATCACAAAAAGCCATGCATTTTAGATACGTCTAAAACACATAGCTTTTTTGCTATATTTACATAAATCTATTTTATTAAAACCTACGATATATATATATATATATATACAGCCTCAAGGCTTTCATGACTTTTTCTCATGCATTTTCTCCTCTTAGAATTTTCTTTATTATATCATATTTTTTTCTAATCCTTTTAAAAACTAATTATTTTATTGTACATATCTATTGCATATTTATCTGTCATGCCTGAAATATAATAAATTATTGCTCTAAAATAATCTTCTCTATTCTTTGCATTAAAAATTATCTTATTTTTTAAGTTCTTTCTATTTCCAATATCCCAGTATTTGTTTATCCATTCTAGAAATTCCATACATAGTTCTGGATAAAATCTTGATAGTTCTTTTAATTTTTCTACCGAATTTTCTTTATCAAAAGTTTCTTTTAAAGTTTCGTAAATTTGATTTATAACTATTTTGAAATATTCATTGGCTGGTTTTAACCTTTTAGATGAATATATATGTTTGTAGTTAAACTCTTTGATTTTGTTCATTAATTCTATACCTTTTTTAGAAAGTTTTATTCCCTCTTCTGGTGAAGAATTTGCACATATATCATTTACAAAAGTGTTTATAATTGAAGAATTACTTCTTCCTATACTATATGCATTCAAGATTTTTTGAAGCTCTATTAAATCCTCATCTAATAATATTTTTTCTTCTATTGCATCATCAATATCTCTTCCAAGATATGAAATTTTATCTGATATTTTCACAATACAGCCTTCCCAAGTATATGGTGAGTATTCATTTGGATATTTATATTCATTTAAAGCAATTGCCTCGTCCCTTGGCTTTAGGCTGTTTTCGTCTACCTCTCCACAATGTGATATTATTCCATCTCTTACTGCATATGTTAAATTCAAATTTTCTTTTTCTGTTTCATAGTTTTCTAATATTTCTATATTATCTAATATATTTAGACCATTCTTTTCATGCCAGAAATTTTCATTAATATCTCTTTTGGAAATCTCTGATATTATTTTTTCACCAACATGTCCAAAAGGTCCATGACCTACATCATGGCCACATGCAATTGCTCTTGTAAGTTCACTATTTAGACCTAAGAAATTTGAAATAGTATAACTTATAGATTCTACATAATTTACATGTTCTATTCTTGTACATATATGGTCGTTTTCAGGCGAGAAAAATACTTGTGTTTTATGTTTTAACCTATTATATGCATTAGTATGTAATATTCTATTAAAATCCCTTTCAAAAGGTGAGCGAATATCCTTTGTTCCATATAATATGTTTTCTCTTTTAATCATATTCTCCCATTTAGGATTGTTTTCATTTGCTGCTACTTTACTAAAACTACCTTTCAACTTATTCTCCTTTTTTTTCATTTTTCTTGAATGCAAAAAATTTGCTAAAGAAGAAATTAAGGATTATTACAATTACTGTTAATGACAATTTTACTGGCATAAATGGCAATTTCATTACTGTATAAAATATTATGACTCCCCCTTGTTCAAGTAACATTGTTACAGCTCGTCCTAAAATAAATCTAATAAATTCATTGAAATTTTCTTTAAATCCTTTTGCATTGCTTGTAAACACCCATTTTCTATTTGTGAAGTAGGCAAATATTATTGAACATATAATTCCAATTGCACTTGCCCATGCTCCGTCAATTTTTAGTGCTCCTTCTAATACAAATGAAACAGCTAAATTTACTAATGTTGTTAACACTCCAAATATTACATACATTATTACTTCTCTTGTACAAAATTTTTTAATTAGAGCTTTTATTTTTTCCATCTTTGTTTTCTGTTTTCTCCTTTTTCTTATTTCTTACTCCAAACCAATAATATATTCCTCCGATTGCTAGTATTATTAATATAATTAAAATTATATTTGAAAACTCATCAAATACTTTTGCAACTTTTTCCCATGAAGCACCTAGTGCATTTCCTAATGATACTAATACTGTATTCCAAATTGTTGAACCTAAAATTGTATAAATCAAAAATCTTGGCATTCCCATTTTTGACATTCCTGCTGGCACCGATATTAGGCTTCTTACAATTGGAATAAATCTACATATAAATACTGTTTTCTGTCCTTTTGTTTCAAACCATTTATTTGCCTTTTCTATATCTTCTGGTTTTAATCTTAGTACTTTTCCTATTTTTCCAGATACAATTTTTTCTAATCTATCTTTATTTAGTAGCCTTCCAATAAAATATAAAACTAGTGCTCCAAATGTTGAACCAAGTGTTGCTGCAATTATAACACCTATAAGTGTAAGGTTGGTTTTTGCTGTTGCAAATCCCCCGAATGCTAGTATTACTTCAGATGGAATTGGTGGAAATATATTTTCTACTGCAATTAGTAAAAATACTCCTATATATCCCCAATTTTCAATAGTTTGAATTATTAATTCTTGCACTAAAAATCTCCTTCCTTATTTTTACTTCCCTATTACTATTAGTCTTTTGCTCATTCTTAAAATGTTTAATATCCTGGTTTTTTTAGAAGTTTAAACATATTTGTTTTATATTTTTCTACTCCTGGTTGATTAAATGGATCTACTTCTAATAGTTTTGCTGACATTGCACATGCCTTTTCAAAAAAGTAAATAAGATGACCCATTGTTTCTTCGTTTAACGCATCAATATGCAAAACTATATTTGGAACGCCACCTTCTACATGTGCTTTTATTGTACCCTCCATTGCTTTTTTATTTACATAGCTAAGTTTCTTTTCATATAAATAATTTAAATTATCTAGATTATCTTCATCCATATTTATTATTATGTCTTTGTTTACTTTTTGAATATCTAATACTGTTTCAAATAAAATTCTTCTACCATCTTGAATATATTGTCCTAATGAGTGTAAATCAGTTGTGAATTCTGCGCCTACTGGAAATAACCCTTTTCCGTCCTTTCCTTCACTTTCTCCAAATAATTGCTTCCACCACTCTATAAAATAATGCATCTTAGGCTCATAACTAACTAACATTTCAATAGATTTATCTTTTTCATATAATAAATTTCTTAAAACTGCATATTTATAACACTCATTATATTCAAGTAAACTATCTCCATATTTATCTTCTGCTACCCTTGCACCTTCCATTAGTTTATCTATATCTAGTCCACTTGCAGCAATTGGAAGCAACCCAACTGCTGTTAATACTGAAAATCTACCACCTACATCATCTGGAATAACAAAGGTTTCATATCCTTCTGCCTCTGATAATTTTTTAAGTGCACCTTTTTTCTTATCAGTAGTAACATATATTCTCTTTTTGGCTTCTTCTATTCCATATTTTCCTTCTATTATCTCTCTAAAAATTCTAAAAGCAATTGCAGGTTCTGTTGTTGTTCCTGACTTTGATATTACATTTATGCTAAAATCTCTTCCTTCTAAAACTTCTATTACATCATTTATATAATCTGAGCTTAAATTATTTCCCACAAAAATGACTTTCGTACTTTTTTCTCTTTTATAACTATCAAAGGAACTATGTAATGCTTCTATTACTGCTCTAGCTCCTAAATAAGAACCTCCTATTCCTATTACTACTAAAAAGTCCGAATCGCTTCTAATTTTTTCTGCACACTTTTTTATTCTCTCAAATTCTTTTTTATCATACTCTTCTGGTAACTTTAACCATCCTAAAAAGTTATTTTCTTCTTCCGCTTCATCTATAAGTTCATTATGAATTTCTTCTACTACTCCTGCATGTTCTAATATATCTAATTTAATATCTCCTAAGTTTTTTAAATCTAGTTTCACTTTTGCCATTATTTTTCCTCCTTTGCTCTCACAAAACATTCTATACTATTTAATCTTTTTTTTCAATATATTTCGTGCTTATTTTCTATATTTCATTTAATATCCTTGCTAAATATTTCATTGCTCCCATACTTTCTTCTAATGTGTTTCCTGTTGCTCCTACTTCAATTATACAAGCAGCTTTTGCTACATGTTGATTATATTCTGAGTTTCTAAGTATTATTGGTTTAAATAATCCTGGATAAAGTTCATTTGCCTTTTTTTGTACTTTTATTGCAAACTTCAAATTTTCTCTCCAATTTTTATGTGAAGAATTAGCACCATCAGACCCTATTACAAACATAAGCTGAGATACATATTCATCTCCTATTTTTACTTTTGGAGCATATGATGCATCTCCTATTGCATCTCTATGTAAATCTATCACTATATCTGCATCTTTATTTGCTGCTGTAACTTTATTTGCCGTTTGAAGTGACCTTGAATATGAGCCATTATATGCTGGATAGTCATGGTATGTTTTATCATGTACCACATTTACATTATATTTTTTCAAATAATTTGAAAGTTCATCTCCTACTCTTGCTACTGAATAATTTAAGTCTATTGACCTAAAATTTCCACTTGCTTTATATTGATATTTTTCTGTTGGAGTATAACTTTCACAAGTATGTGTATGATAGATAGCTACCTTATTTTTATTAACAGTTATATCTGGTTTTAATATGTCTTCTGTTAAATCATAATTGGTTGAATTATTTATTTTTACCCCTTGATATTCATTAGTAGACTTGGGATTTACACCACTATTTTGTACCTCTGTAACCTTTGCTTCTTTATCTAAATTATTATTCTCTTCTATTTTTTCTTCTTTATTTGCTACTTCTACTAACTCTTCCTTTTTTACATTTTCTTTGGCATTTACTTCATTTTTTTCTTCTTTTTCTCTAGTTGATGTAATTACTTCTACTTCATCTAAAAATGCATATCTTACTTTATTTTCAAAATCTACATTTCTTTCCTTTTGACTGTTTTGTATTTCCGGAATAGTTTGCTCTATACAAAAAATCATTGCTTTATTTATTTTTTTGCTAGGATTTTTATTGTTTTTAAAAAATTCTATACAAAAAAATATAGCAAAAAATATACATCCTATTTTTAGCATATATTTAATTAATTCTTTCATGTTAAATACTTTTATCATAATAAATAATATATTCTTTCTTCTTAAATTTATGTATATTTTTTTCAAATGAGGAAATTCTAACTATATTGGAGGAATTATGAAGTTTTTTCAAAATATAAAAAATGTATTAAATAGCCTAGTTCAAGATAATGAAGAATATGATTTTACATTATCTTCTGAAAATGCTAGTGATACTCAACCTGAAGATTTACTAAAAAACAAAAAAGTTTATCCTAGTATTGATGTAAATTTGGAATATATAAGTTCCAGATATAATTTATTAATTAATTCTGACATAAAAATCAGAGAATTTTTATTAAATGCCAAAGGTAAACAATATAAAGCATTTCTTCTATATATAGATGGTTTAGTAGATGCTAGTTCTATAAATGATTTTATTTTAACACCTCTAATGCTAAAAAATTATGCTAATCAAAACAACTCTTCACAAATAATCTCAGAAGCTGTTGCCAATAATATTAGTGTTAGAAGAATAAAAAAATTTAACATTGCTGAATATATATACGAATGTTTAATTCCTCAAAACAGTGTAGAAAAGCTTGATTCATTTGATGACATTGTAAGAGCTGTAAACTCTGGCAATTGTGCATTATTTATTGATACTATTGCATTTTCTTTTGATATTGATATAAAAAAATTTGCTCAGCGAAGTGTTTCCGAACCCAAAAATGAGCCCACTGTAAGAGGCTCTGGTGAAGCCTTTGTTGAAAACTTACGTACTAACACTTCTTTAATTAGAAGGAGTGTTAATAATGAAAATTTAGTAATAGAAAATATTGTAATAGGAAAATCGAATAAAAATAGCTGTGCTATATGTTATATAAAAAATATTGCTAATTCTAGTTTAGTTGCAGAAGCTAAATTTAGATTAAACAATTTAGATGTAGATTATGTACTTTCTTGTAGTGAACTTGCTCAACTTATAAAAGATAACCCTGAATCTAGTCTTCCAGAACTTTTATCTACTGAAAGAGTTGATAGAACTTGTGATTCTTTACTTCAAGGAAGAGTTATCTTAATATATAATGGTTCTCCATATGCTGTAATTTTACCAGTTACAATTTTTGACTTTATATCTTCACCTGAAGATATAAATCTTAATTACCATTTTTCTAATTTGCTTAAAGTTTTAAGAGTAATATCTATGGTTATAACTTTATTGTTACCTGGACTTTATATGGCAATTACTGTCTATCATAGAGAACTAATTCCTACTGAGCTGCTCTATTCTATTGTAGCAACACGTGTAACTGTACCCTTTCCTATACTTTTGGAAGTTTTAATGATGGAACTTTCTTTTGAACTTATAAGGGAAGCTGGTCTTAGAGTTCCATCTCCTCTTGGCTCTACTGTTGGAATAGTAGGTGCTCTAGTATTAGGTGAAGCTGCTGTTTCTGCTAATATTGTGTCTCCTATATTAATAATAATTATTGCAATTACTGCTATTTCTTCTTTTGCAATACCTGACTTTTCATTAAGTTTTCATCTTAGACTTAGCAGATTTGCATATACTATTTTAGGTGCCCTTTGTGGATTTTTAGGCATTGCAACAGGCTTATTTTTACATGTACTTACACTTTGCTCATTAAAGTCTTTTGGAGTTCCATATTTATCTCCATATGCGCCAATTTCGCAAAAAAGAAACCAAACCTATTTATTAAAACCTGTTTGGAAAAGAGAAAAAAGAGCTGACTTTCTTAATACTAAAAAGCCGAATGTTCAAGATAAAATTAGTATGAAATGGAGAGAAAAATAGTTCAAATGAAGGAAGGATATAATTTTATGAATAATACATGCAAACTTAGCATAATTGAAGCAACAAGTCTTATTCTAATAGTAGTAATAAGTCATATAATTTTAGATTTGCCAAATGTCTTGTTAGTGTCTGCTTCTTCTGCCGCTCCACTTAATATTATATATATTACAGTATTGGCTTTAATGTTTTTTCTGATTATAAATAAGCTTTTTACACATTTTTCTGGAAAAGATATTATCGACGTTTCTGAATTTGTAGGTGGACCTCTTTTAAAGAAAATTGTTTCACTTCTATATAGTTTACAATTAATATTTATTGCAGGTATCCTTATATTAAATTTTTCACAAACGATAAGAACAATCTATTTGCAAGATATGCCAAACTGGCTAATTTGTCTTGTATTTATTTTAATAGGTATAATTTCTAATTTATTTGGTTTTAAAAATGTAAGTAAAATCAACTCAATTCTTATGCCTTTTATTTTAATAACTATTATAGCAATATTTATAGCACTTTTTACCGATTTCGTTCCTGAGCGAATATTTCCTATTTTGGGCTATGGTATAAATGAGACATTTTTTCTTGGAAGTACTAATATATTCGCACTTGGTGGAATCATTTTACTCTTCCTAATTAGACCACAATTAAAAGATGATAAAGCAGCAAAAAAAGTAGGAATCTTTGCTATTTTAATATCCGGGGTTTTCTTACTTTTAACTGTAACAGTTTTACTTTTTATATTTCCATTTACTACTGGAAGAGAAGGAGTCCTTTCTGTTTATATGATTACAAGAACCATACAATTTGGGAAATTCTTTCAGAGAGTTGATGCTTTATTTATTCTTATATGGGTCCTTACATTTTTTTCATACTTAGCTGTAATAATGTCCTATGTTGTAAAAATAACTAACAAAAACTATACACCAAAACATAATACTATAACAGTATATCTTACTGGAGCATCTATTTTTTTAGTTTCTCTAATACCAAAGGACATTGTACAAATTAGGTTTGCTCAAAATGTTATATATAAATATTCTACATTAATTATAGTCTTTGGCTTAACTTTAACTATTATGATTTTGGGGTACTTGAAAAAGAAAAAACAAAAGAGGCTTTGCTCAATTACAACTGAAAATGTATTAAAGGAGAACAGTGATGAAAGCTAGAAAATTTCTAATAGTTTGCTTAATTTTTATATTAATTTTTTTAACACTTATAGGCTCAGATTCAATAAATTCAATAGATAATCTTGCATATATTGTTTCTATTGGATTTGATATTTCTGAAAATGAAAAGTTAAAAATAAGTTTTCAAATAGCTGTTCCTTCTGGGAATTCATCTAGTAGCTCATCAGATTCAAGTTCTTCACAGTCTTCTAGTTCTATTGTAAATACTGTTGAATGCAATACTCTGGAATCTGGTATTGATATACTAAACTCTTATTTAAGCAAAAAGGTAAATCTCTCTCATTGTAAGGCAATAGTTTTTTCTGAGGAAATTTCTTATATGGGAATAGGACAACATTTATATACTCTCATGAATAACTTAGAAATTCGTCCAACTTGTAATATTATAATTTCTAGATGTAATGCTTCATACTTTATAGAAAATTCAAAGCCAATGCTTGAACGATTGTCTTCAAAGTATTATGAAGTTGCATCGACATCACATAGAAATACAGGATATACCGCCAATATATCACTTCAGGATTTTTATTCAAATCTAACTGACTCTTCAAGTGAATCATATGCAATACTTGGAAGTGTAAATTCTAAAGATAGTCAAGAATCCAATGATAAAAGCTTAGAAGAACCAGATAATTCATACATTGCTTCTGAGCTTCCTGTAAATAATTCTAAAAATATTGAAACATTGGGGCTTGCTGTATTTAAGGGTGATAAATTAGTTGGAGAACTAAATGGTCTTGAAAGCATTTCACATCTAATACTTACTAATAATTTAGAAAATGCAATTATAACTATTCCGAGCCCATTTGAGAGCACAAATTATATTGATTTATATTTAGTAAAAAGTAAGTGCAAAATTAAATCATATATTTCAAATGGTACTCCTTATATAAAACCTTCCATAATGATTGAAGCTAGGATTATTAGCTTATCAGATGATTACAAATATTTAGATAAAAAAAATATTAAGGCAATTGAACAATATGCTACTTCATATATAAAAGCTTATGTTCATGAATATTTATACAAAACTTCTAAAGAGTTTAAATCTGATATCGCTGGTTTTGGTAAATATTTTATCTCTAATTTTTTGACTTGGGATGATTGGAATAAATATAATTGGCTCGATAATTATCAAAATGCCATTTTCTCTGCAGATGTAAAAGTAAAAATGAGATCTCGTTTTCTTTTAATTGATACTTAAACAAAGGAATGAACCGGTTTATATCGTTTATAAATCCTTTCATTCCTTTTTCTTATAAATTTATATAATTATTTTGTAACTATATTCTAGTCTATAAGTTCAAATTCTATTTTTCTTTTTTCTTTACTGGCATTTGAAACTATTACATTTACTTTTTTTCCTAAGTAATATCTTTTACCAGTTTTCTTACCAACTAAAGTCTTCCTTTCTTCATTAAAAATATAATAATCATCCCTTAAATCTGTTAAACTAATTAGCCCTTCTATTGTATTTGTTAAAATTACAAATATTCCAAATGCAGTAATTCCAGATATTATTCCTTCAAATGTTGCTCCTATTTTTCCTTCCATATATTCTGCTTTCTTTATTGATTCACTTTCTCTTTCTGCTTTACTTGCAATCTGCTCACATTTTGATGAGCTCTCTGCTAATTGTTCTGCCTTTATCCAATATTTATTCTTAAATTTATCACTTATCCTATAATCACTTTCTAAGTAACTAGAAATAACCCTGTGTATAAATAAATCTGGATATCTTCTTATTGGTGATGTAAAGTGACAATAATATTTACTTGAAATTCCAAAGTGGCCTCTATTTTCTGCCTCATATTTAGCTACTTTTAATGTTCTTAATATTAAATTAGATATTAAAAACTCTTCATCTTTTCCTTTTACTTTATCTAGTATTTGCGCAAGAGCTTTTGGTTTTACCTTTTCTAAATTTCCTTTAATTTTATATCCAAAATTATGTAATGTTTTATTTAATTCTTTTATCTTTTCTTCATCAGGCGTTTCATGAACACGATAAATAAAAGGTGCATTTAGGAAGTAAAATCTCTCTGCTACGGTTTCGTTTGCAGTAAGCATAAATTGTTCTATAATTTCATGTGCAAATGTTATTTTATATTCTTCTATATTTACAGGTATGCCGTTTTCATCCAATGTTATTTTGCTTTCTGGTATATCTAAAGACAAATATCCATCTTTAAGTCTTCTTTCCTTAATAATTTGTGCAAGTTTCTCCATTAGCTTAAAATCTTCTTCGTATTGCTTATATTTTAGTAAAATCTTTTTGTCACTTTTCTCTAATATCTTTGCAACATTTGTATATGTCATTCTTCTTGTAACTTTTATTAAACTTTTACAAATATCACTATCTATTACTTTTCCGTCTTTTCCTATTTTCATTACAACAGATATAGCATACCTATCTTGTCCTTCATTTAAGCTACACACTCCATTTGATAACTCTTTTGGAAGCATTGGTATTACTTTATTTAGCATATAAACACTTGTGCCTCTTTTTATTGCTTCTTTATTTAATTCTGTTCCATCTTTAACATAGTGACTTACATCTGCTATATGTACTTTCAAACAATATGTTCCATCTTTATACTTTTTTATACTTATTGCATCATCTAAATCCTTAGCTTCATCTCCATCTATTGTAAAAGTTCGCTCTCCTCTAAAGTCCATCCTATTACCTAATTTAATTTTTTCTTTGCTTACTTTCTCTGCTTCTAATAATACTTTTCTTGGAAATTCATTTGGTAAATCATATTGTTTTATGATTGATAACATATCAATTCCTGCTTCATCAAAAAATCCCAAAATTTCTACTATTTTTCCTTCTGCTTTTTTATCTTTAGAAGGATATTTAGTTATGTTTACTACAACCTTTTGATTATCTTTTGCCTTTCCCCAGTTAGATTTTGATATAAAAATATCTCCTCCTAAAGCTTTATCATCTGGTATAACAAATCCAAAATTTCTACTTTTTTTAAATATTCCCACAATTCCTTTTGTATTACGTTTTAATATATTTAGAATTACACCCTCTTTATGTGTACCGTGTTTCATTCCTTCATCAAAGACTTTTACTTCTACCTCGTCTCCATTCATTGCTCCTTTTTTATTATTTGGTGCAATAAAAATATCTGGCTCTGATTCTGAAATTTTCACAAATCCAAAACCTTTAGTATTTCCTAAAAATATTCCTGTATATATTTCCATAAGTTCTCCATCCTTTTTTACCAAGAACAAAAGCGGGCTTTATTAAACTTTTTGCTTATTAAAAATCTACATCTCCCGTCTCTTTGTTCGTGCGCCAATTTTACATTCGTAAAATTGTGTGCAATGCTTTTATTGTATAGGAAAAACTCGATTTTCTTTTGAAAATAAAATTTTATTTTCACTTTGAGCTTGCGAAGCTAAAAAGTTTCATGGTGTTTCCTATACAATAAAAAAAGTACTTTGGAGCTTGCATAAAAAATCCAAAATACTTACATTTTATAAAACATACATAATTCCTAAAACTACTGATAAAATTGCAAAAATTATACCTAAAATTATTGTATTTTTTTGTATCTTTCCAGTTTTTGTTCTACTTTTATTCTTCTCGTAATATTTATTTGCTCTTGGATTCTCAGAAGCATCTTCTATCATATTTCTATTATCTTTACTTTGTAGCACTGTTGTTATTATTAGCGCTCCGCACACTATTATATAAATTACTATTAATATATTTCTTGCCATTTCCATCTTGTAAATCCTCCTACTTTTGATTAACATATATTATAATATCACATTTTATTATATAAATCAATAGTTTTTGATTCATAATCATGTAGAAAAATGTATATGTGTCAATGATGTGAAACAAATTCATATAAAAAATGTAGTATATTGAA
>OLWB01002817.1_pt1 | contig 13434 bp, 17 predicted proteins | sample 1673331 | NCBI WGS metagenome assembly OLWB01 (sample SAMEA3178943, study PRJEB25190) | human gut metagenome | biome: human gut; feature: human-associated habitat; material: faeces | place: Austria | collected 2013
GAGCCGACGTAAAGAGTTATGCTATCTAACATACATCAAAAAGAGGTAAGATAACACCCTCTGCAAAAAAGGTATCGTTATCTTACCTCAACAAAGGTCGTGCCGCTGATTCCGTCGTCTACAAAGTATTGCGGGTGCAGATAGCCGTTTTTCTTGGCGTAATCCATCAGAATGATTTTTTGATTCTGAATACGGTTGCTTTCTCCGTCCAAACCGTCGTCCTGCGAAAGGCGACAGTAAAGGGCGGTGATTTTTTCTTGGTCTGCATTTTTATTGACTGTCATAGCGTTTAACTCCTTTCCGACAGCCGAATCAAGCAATGGGATATATACCATTATATTGGTTTCGGCTGTTCCTTTCGATTGTGTGACTGACTCCATTCCTTCTGAAGCAGCAGATCCTTGAACTGCTCCAACACGCACTGCCGCCCCTTGGGGTCATAATGAGTTGTAACATCATAAACCGTGCCACCGATTTTCATATAGAAATGCGAGTCGGCATTGTTTTCAAAAACCTGATTGTACGGATATTTTTGAATGAATTGTTCCATAGGGACACCTCCTCATCTTTCATCCCGATTACGCTGGCGGATGAGATATTTGCGATAATAATCGCAAGCCTTTATGATAAAATCTTCCGTCTTTTTCGCATCCAGCCCTTGCGGAAGAACCTCCCGCAGACGGGAGATGGGGACTTTCATCGTTTCTCGCTGATTGGCTTTTTCCTCCGACATAATGGCTTGAATAACCGCCGTGGTCAGCGTCCCCTCCCGGTCGGCCTTGTGCATCCGCCATGCCTGTGAATAGGACGGGGTACAGTCGTTGATGGCGCACTGCTCCAGTACCTCCCGCTGGCTCTGCTCGTCAAGGAACGAAAGCTCCACGCCGACGGACAGGGCGATTTCGTTATTGTCCATCTTTTCAAGGAACTCAGGAATGAGATAGGTCAGGCGGATATAGCGCCGCACCTGTGATTTGCTGTCATCGGACTGTTGTGCAATAATCTCGGCAGTCTCTAACTTCCGACCAACTTGGTCGGAAGTTAGGTCGGAACGATGCCCTTGGCGACTCATTGCTTCCAGCTTCATTCTGTACGCAAACGCCTTTTCAGAGGGCAGAATATGCTCCCGATGCAAGTTGCTGTCTACTACCGCAATGGCGACTGCATCCCGGTCAAGGGCATAAATCAAGGCAGGAACCTCGGCGATCCCTGCCTTGATTGCTGCGTGTAAGCGGCGGTGGCCGCTTATTACCTCATATTTATCTGTATCTTCTATCGGACGGACGATCAACGGTGAAAGAATGCCTTGCGTTTGTATGCTTTCGATCAGTGTGTTCATTTCATCATCGTCCTTAACCTTGAACGGGTGTCCGTCAAATGGGTGCAATTTTTCTATCGAAATTGCCACCGGTTTTTTCATCGTATTTTTCATTTTATCTACCTCTTTCTCTGTATCTCGCACGGGCCTTTTTCTCCAGTTCGTGCTCTTGTTTTAACAGTTCGTACAGGTGCGGAGATTTCTCTAAAATCCGTTCCGCACGGCGAAGCCTTTCACGAACAGGCTTTATTTGTTTGCTGATAGCTTTACGGCGCTCCTTATTTTCGGTTTGTTCCTCCGGCGATTTTGGCCGGCGGATACGGTTGCTGATGTCGCTGCGCTCACGCTCCAAAGAGGAAAGCTCTGCCTTGGATTGCTCAATATTTGCTTGCAGGTCGGCTGTCGTATGGATACCGTGCTCCTGCAAGAAGTGATAGTCGGCAACCAGCTCCTTCAAATCCTTTTCCACCGCTCGCAGATCCGGTGACAGCAGCATTACATCGGCAAGCTCGGCTACGATTTGAACAACCGTTATGACAAGATAAAACACCGCATCCACCAAAACGGTGGCGGCATCATAGCTGTGCTCAATGGAGAAACCCAGCTTTCGCAGCTCGTCCTCCAACGGAAATTTCTTCGGTTTATACGGTGGTCGGTATTCCAAGGTGAATAGCCGATACCGATTTTCGGCGTTCTGCCGCAGCTGTGCGTTGACACGATCTTTGGAAAAGCCGATGCCGCTCAGCCGCACGGCTCGCTCCCAGTGCTTTGCCTTGACCGAAAAGCGCACAGGGTCAAGGGTGTATCCGAGCGCATAGAGCTGATTTTCAAATTCTCTTGGGCTGGTCGCAAAGGACAGGCAGTATTCCACATCCTCCCGCAGATAGTCTCGATGCGTTTTCTTGCCGGCCTTGTGAACCCAATATTCCTTTTTCTTGCCCTTGCTGTAAAACTCGCTGTTTTCCAGCACAAACAATCTGTGCTCCCGGCAGATCTCATCGGAGATTTTCCGCAGCTCCTTGTGGTCGCCGATTTTGTTTTTGAACTTTGCGCCGTCCTTGAAGGACACGGGATTCACAACAAAGTGGCAATGCACATTGTCGGTGTTCAAGTGAACGGTAACGAGAACTTGATATTTGCTGCCCCACATTCTTCGGGCGGTTTCCTTGCCGATTTCAAACGCCTGCTCCGGTGTAACCTCGCCCTCGCGAAAGCTCTGAATACCGTGGTAGCCCACCACCTTGCCACGCAGCCCGAACCGCCGCTGTACGGCGATCATCTCGGCATAGGCGTTCTGCGCTGAGCAGTTGATTCCACCCACGAACATCTTGCGGTCGGTCTTATCGTCGTTCCCCGCATAGCGCAGGGCGGCGTACAGATCCTTGTCCAGATATTCCGGGGCGGTGGTCTTGTCGGGATTGTCGGCGTAGTCCAGCGTTGCTTTCAGATTCCGATACACCGGCCAGAAGCCTGTCACCGCCATACCGCATCACCCTTTCCCGGGCAGCAGGAATTCTGCTGTGATGTGTTTCAGCACTGCGCAAATTTCCTCGTCCAGCTCCGGCGAACTCACTTTGTCCGCAAGCTCGCCCAGCATTTCAAGACAAACAAAAAGAGCGTCAGGCGGAACCGCTCTCGGCTCGTACCCCAACGCTCTTTGCTTCACATATTCGGTTACGCTCAGCCCGCACTTGCTGGCCTTTGCTTGGGTTCTCGCTTTCTCCATTGCCGTCACACGGACGGCAATGCGTACATCTTTCCCCATACGCATCTCTCCTTTCGGGGGATTGGGGGCTGCGCCCCCAAAGAGTCAGCCGATTTCGGCTGTGATTGGGACTTCTGTGGCACACAAAGTCCCTGCTTGTTATACCGTAGGACGCACTCCGCAGGGCATAAAGAAAAGTGGATGTCAGATAACGAGATTTCAGCGTATCTCTGCGCTGTACGATACCGAAATCCGCTTCTTGTCCCTTGGGGTGCATCCTGTCTTTGCGCCAAAGTGGCTCTGTTTCTGCTGCAAATATGGTGATTTGAGCCACATCTCGGCGTTTTGGCTCAGCCGAACATTTCAAGGTCATCCAGCACGCTCTTTTCGTTTTCAGCTTGCTGCTCCTCGGTCAGCTCCGGTTGCACCTGCTCAAAAACAGGAGGTGCCGCAGCAAACGACACCTCCTGTAATTCCTCCCGTATGACCTGCCGAATATCCTCCAATAAAAAGCTGCTTGCGGATGACTGCCGCTGCATTTCATTTAAGATCGCCGTTACCATAAAAGCGTTGCGGGATTTATCCAGCGACTGTAAATACTGTGCGGCTTTCGCCTCTTTTGGCTTGTCCAAATCAAACCGCACATTGATCCGATATTTGCTCATCCCTTCGCCTCAGCCTTCATCTGCGCCTCGGCCAGATACTCATATCCCTTTGCGGCAGCGCAGATGTCCTCGACGAATTTCACACGGTCGGTGCTGAACTTATAAAAGTTCTTCACAAGGCACCCACCTCCGCCGATCACATACAAGGTCATCGTGTTCTCATCATAGCCGTGCTCGCGCAGCCTGCGGAAGATGTCCCGCACATACTCGGCAGCGACGCCCTTGATGATTTTCAGGTCGGCAGGCGCAATATTTGCTGTGCCGGTAATCAGCACCTCGTCGATGATGGCGTCGTTAATCTCCCGCTGCGTTTTCTGCATAAACGCCTCCCGGACAGCAAGCGTACACTGGTAAGTCCCGAATTTCTCGGTGAACATTTTGCCCTGCTGCGGCTTGCCGTTGATCATATACAGCGTGTTCATCGTGCCGTTGCCGATGTCAGCAATCAGGTTGACACCTTTCAGTGTGGTAGCGAAGCTGGCAATGGCGGCGTACCCCTGCGGATAGATGCGCACATCGTCGATGTAGAGGTGGTAGTCCGCCTTTTTGTAGGAGAACTCCACCTCGGCGTTCTTCATCAGATATGCTCTAAAATCTGCCTTTTGCCCGCTTGTCCAGGTCAGCGGCAGCCCGGAGGCAATCACAATGTGCGCCTCGGTAAGATTTTCGGCTTTCAGTTCCTTGGCGATGGACGCGAGGGTCAGCACATAGTAGTCCTCGTCCTTGATTTTGTCCGGCGCAAATTCCTTGTGCCTCTCGCCGATGAGATAATACCTGCCGCCGTAGACCAGCATATCCGCCGTGAACAGTGGCTCGTGGTCATAGGCGGCGATGCCGGTGGGAAAACAGAAATTTGCCGTTTTCATATTCCCGTACCCGTGGTCGATGCCGATGATTTTCGTGTTGTGGATCGTTTTCATCATAAGTCCTTTCCTGCGCATAGCGCATTTCAAAATATTTCGGATAACTCTTTTTCGGGCGGCTATCCATTGATCCCGTTTTGCCGTAAGATTTCTGTGTACAGTTCTTTTTCAGCCGGTAATACCGCTTTCAGAAAATAGTTGCAGTAGATACCGTACCGAGAAATGAGCTGCACGCATTTTGTTTCTTCGCCGTCATCCAGCAGCAGGCAGTTACCCTTGCAGCAGTTACAGCAAGCTTTGCGCACAAGGGCGTTGATTTCTTTCTGTTGCTTCGGCGTGATTTTGAGTACCATAACATAAACCTCCTTTCCGTTTTTCGGGCAGCAAAAAGCCGCCGAGTGTGATCTCGACGGCTCGATGACTGCCTTCTGTATATTGAATGGGGGAAACGGCTGAAAAAGGTATGTTTATAGCAACACAGTAAAAATGCTGTCCGCAACATCGGGAAAAAGCCTTGAATATCAGGCGCTTTTCTGCTACAATTATATAGAACAAATGTTTCTGTTTGACGATTCGGAGAAAAAACATCTTGGATTTTTATCGCCGCAAGACCGGTTTATGGGACACTTGGCTTGATAAAATATAGAAGGAGGCGGGATGTATGAGCGATGGACTTGGCTTTCTTACTGCCGTTTACCGGGACGGTCGTGTACATATAGGCGGCAAAAGCTACCCGGCAGGCACCTTTGCGGTACATCTTTTGAATCAGTATTATAAGGGCGACACAGCGGCGAGGATTGCCGTATTCCGACAAAGCAACTGGAATGTGCAGGAGCAGCTTTGCGCCGGGTATCTGAACGAAACAGATTTTCTCAAGGCCGGCGAGGAGATTCTAACAATCCTGCAAACCCTGCCGAAGCTCAAGCCCTTTTCCTCCTTGAACATTGCGGCGGAGAAGCAGCGAATTGCAGAATTATTCACAGAAAGCAATGCTGCCGGCATTTTGGATTATCTGCGTCGCCGGGCGGCAATAGTACAATTCGATGATGTGTTCTCTCCCGGATATGATAAAGCACTGTTCAAGAATGGTGAAACGATGTGCGCAACCGTTTTAAGTACTCTCCGCTTTTACGATGCTATCCCGGAGGATATGCGCAAGGCGTTCGAGCAATTTAAGAAATTCGCTTCCCGTGTGGATGAAGCCGACCGCTTTGACGAGCGTCACCTGCTGCCCCTTGCAACGGAGGTATTCGGATTAAATCCGTTTCCGCTGCACACAGAATATATTGCGCTGCCGAAACGGCGAAACAGTCGCATCCTTGTCACTGCCCGAAGAATGAGCTTTGAGAGCTACTACAGCTTTGTGCTGACGGACTTCTTTGAAGGGCTGCACCACGGACACTATCCGAGGCGGTGCGAGGTCTGCAAGCAGTATTTCCTGATGCAAAGCGCACGGCGACAGAAATACTGCACCTACGGTACGGCACCTGAATTGTACCACGGTGAAAAGATCAGCTGCCGCCGGTACGCCATCATTCAGGGCAAAGCGGAACGGGCAAAGGATAACCCGCTGAAGGCTGCCTATGACCGCCGCTGCTCGGCGATCCGCTCCGAAAAGAGCCGGGGAACGATCTCTGCCGAGTTTGCACAAGTAGCGCAGGAGATGGCAAAGCGCCGCTTGGAACAGGCGGAGGAGGACGATGCCTACGCCAAAGCAAATTACTTTACCGATTTGGAGCGTACCAAGCTGTACGCTGACACGGACAAAAGAATGAAATGATGGGAGGTGTATCCGGTGTCCGAAGAACAGAACGAAGTTTTAGCACAGCAGAAACTATTTTGGGAGCGCCGGATGTACCGTCTTGACCCGGCACCGCCGAAGCTGCCAGCTCAAGAATACATCGTCCGTTATCTCACTGAAAATGAGGACAAGTATCTTGCTTGGTACCTCCACGATCAGGAGCCTGCGCTTAATAAGCTGGTGCAGGCCGCCTGTGAGCGATACGCTATGGCGGAGCATTTTGCAGACATCAAACAGGCAGCGGTGTGTGGTATCCTGACCGCTCTGCAAAAATATGATTCGGCTGTCGGTGCGCCGTTTGTTGCTTTTCAGAAACGGTACATACAGGACAGCATTGATGATTACATCCGCACGGCACAAAGCGGGGTCATCACCATGACGGTGGATACTTATCCTGTCCTGCGGCGCATTATGGCGATCTATCGTCAAAGCGGCGATGATTGCAGTGACAGCAACATACAAAAAATTGCGAGTGAAGTCAATATGGACGTAAAGAGCGTCCGAAAATATATTGCCATCGGCACGCTGAACGAGCGCCGAGTGGATTTTTACCGGCAATACGATGAGGACGGCGAGGAAACAGGCGAGGGCATAGCTGTAGACACAACCTCCCAGCCGGACAAGCTGTATTTTCGGGCGATGCTATATGACGCACTGCATCAGGCATATGACAGCCTGACTTACCGGGAACAACGTACGATTGCCAAGCATCTTGGCTTCTGCGATACATGCTGGTCGGTCAAGAAAGTAGTGCTGATAAACGGTGAAATTGAATACAGGCCCATAAAGCCCATGACCTTTGAAAAAATCTCCCACTCTGCCAGCCGCAGGTCTGATAAGGCTTCCGAGCGGACATATAACAACGCCTTAGAGAAAATGCGGAAAGCTCTGCTTTCCTATCTTGAACTGTGGGAATAAATCAAACCATATAAACGCAAAAAGCCCCGATGAGTACAGAGAAAATCTGAAACTCATCGGGGCTTTCGTTTATATCCGCACATTCGATTCTTGTCACTGCTTTTTCTACAATGAGCAGTGACAATTTCTGTTTTCATACTTTTCGAGTAGAATATTAAAAAATGCTCGGAGGTAAATACACAATGGAAGGACGAGTTATTACGGCAAAGATGATTGCCGAATTCAAGGAACATCTTATCTTGGAGGAAAGGAGCGTGGCAACCATTCAGAAGTATATTCGGGATGTAAAGGCGTTTATGGCATACGCGCAAAACAGCGCCATTACAAAAGAAACCGTCATTGCATATAAGAAATATTTGCAAGAGAACTATGCTGTGCGGAGCGTAAATTCGATGCTTGCAAGTATCAACAGCTTCTTTTCGTTTTTTGGCTGGAATGATTTGAAAGTAAAATCATTGAAGCTTCAGCAGCAGGTTTTCTGCCCCGAAGAAAAAGAGTTGACAAAGGGAGAGTACACCCGACTGTGCCGGGCAGCGGTGCGAAAACGCAATGAACGGCTTAACCTGATTTTGCAGACGATATGCGGCACAGGTATCAGGGTCAGCGAATTGCAATATATAACGGTTGAGGCGGTAGAACACGGAGAGGCAGTCGTAAACTGTAAGGCCAAGACCCGATCCGTATTTATTGTAAAGGAACTAAGGCAAAAATTGCTCCGCTACGCAGCAGAGCAAAATATTAAAAGCGGTATGATTTTTGCGACCCGCACGGGCAAGCCGATAAGCCGCACGAACATCTGGCGGGAAATGAAGGCGTTATGCGTGGAGGCGAATGTCAATCCTGAAAAGGTGTTTCCGCATAACCTGCGTCACTTGTTCGCCCGTGTGTTCTATGGAATTGAAAAGGACATTGCAAAGCTGGCGGACATTCTCGGTCACTCAAGTATCAATACCACAAGGATCTATATCATCTCAACAGGGACTGAGCACCGCCAGCGCATGGAAAATATGCGGCTCATAATATGAAAAAGGCCGCCAAAAGCGGCGGCAGAAACATAATCGGTATTATGTTGTATTGAGCACATACAAATACGCACCCAGCTAAATTTACATAGTAAATTATAGCACAGTCTGCGCAGAATGTAAATAGTTTTAATTGAGGAAAGTATGAAAAGTCAGAATTGTCCGAATTTAAGCATGGCAATGAAAGCCTTATTGTTCGTTTTTTCGAACACGGTAATAAGGCTTGGCTTTTTATACGCTTTTTTAAGCAGCTCTATTTCTGCTAAGGAAAATCTGCTTTGTTTTCTACAACATAATACCGATTATGTTTCCAACGAAGCAAGTTTTTCCTGCCGCATAATCTGCGGCAATTATTTGGGCGGAAAAGTCGCAAGAAGTTGCGAGAATTATTTTTGAACTTGGTATGCGAAAGTCGGAGGCAAAGGATTCGTGTGATGCTGTTGCGCATTGATGTGATATGAGAATCAGTTATAAAAAGCTATGGATACTTCTAATTGAAAAAGATATTTCGCCTGCAACGCTGAGAAAAGACCTGAGCATTGCAACAGGCACAATGACAAAGCTGCGAAAGAACGAAGAGGTAGCGTTATCTGTACTACTGAGAATCTGTCAATATCTGCATTGCAATATAGGCGATATATGCGATGCAGTTGAAAGTGACATATAGAATATAGAATATTGGCTTGATAAGGACAACAAGGACGGCATTTCAAAATGTACTTTGATAAAATGAAAAGGCTGAAAATCAAGATCGACTAATTAACGGAGGAGAAGATATGTCTTTTTGCACGAACTGCGGTGCACAAATCGCAGAAGGGGCCAAGTTCTGCACAAATTGCGGCGCTGCAAGCACCCGACCTGAGAGCGGCAGAAAAACCGTTTATGACGGTAATGTACATAAGTGTCCAAACTGTGGAGAAGCCCTCACTGCCTTTGCTTCGGTCTGTCCTACCTGCGGATATGAAATAAGAGGGAAATCGGCGGTTGCTTCGGTCCAGACCTTTTACAGTGATCTCAGCAAAGCGCAAACAACAGAGCAAAAGGATCGTATGATCCGCAACTTTCCCATTCCGAACACCAAAGAGGATATTATTGAATTTATGATATTGGCATCTTCCAATATCCTCGGAGAGGATGAACGAGATATTTACGAAGCGTGGCTTGCAAAATTTGAACAGGCATATCAAAAGGCCTTGATCTTGTTTGCGGGAGATCCCGACATTGTCAGAATTCAGCAGATTTATAGCAACTGTCAAATCAACATAGATACCGAAAAACGGAGAAAAATCGGAAGATTTACTACCGATACCATAATCCGAAATATTGCCGCCTGTGTCGGTGCAATTTTAATGATTGCTTCGGTATTTATCGATCGTACCGGTGGAGATTCATCTTTTCTGGAACTTATATCGTATATCGTCCTTATTGCGTCTGCCGCAAGCCTTTTCAAGCGAGGTGCATCCGTCATAGACTATGCAGTTGGGGCAGCCAGCGGCCTGCTGATGATTCTGTTGTCCTTTTTGCTGTTTAACGGCTCAATGGGGCAGTTGTGTGGAGGCATCGTTCTGATTATTGTTGCTGTGAATTATTTCAAGAGCTTAAATCATTCTAAAAAATAGGAGGGAGCAGTTATGTCTTTATTCGGTAAGCCAAAAGCCGGTGGCTTTATGGATGAGATTCGTTGTGACGAACCTTCATACCTCATCTGGAAATGGCATCCGGCAGGCTCGGTTGCAGAGAACAACAACCGTGAAAATGCGATCCGTTGGGGCTCGTCTCTGCGGGTTAAGGACGGCGAGGTTGCTGTATTTGTGTATCGCCAAAGCGACGGCACGATGCAGGACTTTATCGTTGGACCGTTTGACAAGAAAATTGAAACAAGCAATTTCCCTGTACTTGCAAGTATCGTCGGTTTCGCTTACGCCGGAGGCACACCGTTTCAGGCAGAAGTATACTTCATCAATCTTGCAAACATTGTTCAGGTTAAATTCGGCGTTCCGTTCTTTGATGTATACGATCCGAGATTTCTCGACTTCGGAGTTCCGGTAGCCGTCAGGGGCACAGTGAGCTTCAGAATCAGCGATTACCGTGAATTTATCAAGCTGCATCGGCTTAACAACTTCAACTTGGCGGATTTTCAGCGTCAAATTCGGGATGCGGTGAGCCGGTATGTTAAAGACACCGTGACAAATGCGCCAGCTGCACATAACATTCCGGTCATTCAGCTTGAAAGCAAGACCGCACAGATAAATGATGTCGTAGAATATGACATCGGCGAACGGTTAAAGGAAACCTTCGGTGTTACTGTTTCGGGTGTAGATATCGGTGCGATTGAGATCGACAAGCAAAGCGATGGCTATCGTCAGCTCATGGCCGTCACCAAGAATATAACAACCGCTAAAATGCAAGCGGAAGCCACCGACTATGTGGAAAGACTCCGCATTCAGCGTGAGGAAGGCCAATATGCGCAACATAAGCAGACACAATCGGCAAACATCGGCGCATTTCAGGTTGAAAAACAGGCTGAGGTCGGCATTGCCGGAGCGGAAGCGCTCGGTCATATGGGTGAGAACGGCGCAGGCGGTGTAGACCTTGGCAGCGGCGGCGCAGGATTTAATCCGGCGGCTATGATGGCAGGAATAGCTGTTGGCGGAGCTGTCGGGCAGAATATCGCCGGAACAATGAACGGGATGATGTCGGGCATCAATCAGCAGCCTACAATTGATGCCGTACCGCCTCCCATCCCAACGATCTCTTACCATATCGCCGTCAGCGGTCATGCTGCCGGTCCATATGATATGAATACGCTTTCTGCGATGGTACAAAGCGGGCAGTTGACTGCTGCAACGCTGGTTTGGAAAAGTGGGATGGCAGCGTGGAGCCGTGCCGATGCAGTCGATGAACTGAAGGGCTTGTTCAAAACAGCAATGCCGCCGATTCCACCTACAGAAAATTAAGTGTAAAACTTAATATAATAAAATCAAGTTCAAAGGAGAAGATGGAAATGAAATGTAGTCATTGTGGAGCAGAATATGAGGGCAATTTTTGCCCGGAATGCGGAGCGAGGGCGGAATCACAGTCGCCTGCGACGCCACCTCCAATTCAGCAACCTGCCGCTAACCGGCAAAACCCCGTCCCGCCGGTTGGTGGCAATGTGGCGGCATATCAGAAGCCGAAAAAGCCAAAGAAACCGATTTATAAAAAGTGGTGGTTCTATGTAATCGCCGCCGTAGCCTTGATCGCAATTATCAGTGCAATTTCTGGAGGAAAAGGTAAGGGCGAAAAAATCGAATGGTCAAAGATTGAACTGAGGGATCAACTTCCTGAACCACCCTCCAACAGGGGTACACTCTTTGAAAACTCGGATGAAGAATTCTGGGTTTCTCTTGATGGAGTGTCGGATGATCAGTACAACGATTATTTGGATGCCTGTGTTGACAAAGGCTTTACGGTTGATGCCGATAAATCATCTTACTCTTATAAGGCATACAATGCCGACGGATACTCTTTGGATATGAGCCATATTGGTGATGGCCTTTCGATTACACTCAAGGCTCCGATGAAATTTGGCAGTATTACTTGGCCTTCAAGTACGGTTGGAAATATGCTGCCTGCCCCGAAATCTACAACAGGCAAGTTCTCCTACGAGCACGACGACAGCTTTTTCGTGTATGTTAGTGAAACGAGCAAAGCTGACTATGACCAGTATGTTGCGGATTGCTCGGCTAACGGCTTTAACATCGACTATGACAAGGGTGATACATACTATCGGGCGGATAATGCGGACGGCTATCATATTTCCTTGAAATATGAAGGCAACAATATTATGGCAGTCGAGATTAAAGCGTCCAAGAATAGTGATGCAGGCACTTCCGAACCGGCAACGACAGAGCCTTCCACGGAGACCACAGCACCAAGCGAGTCAAATGCCACCGAAACAAAGCCTAACGATACAGACCTTGTTGACGGAATGCGCAAAGATTTCAAAGACGCTATGGACAGCTATGAGGCGTTTATGGATGAATATGTTGCGTTTATGAAAAAATACAGTGACAACCCGAGCGATGTTGGCCTACTTGCCGATTATACAAAGTATATGAGCAAGTATGCTGATATGGTCGAGAAATTTGACAAATGGGAAAGTGAAGACCTGAATGATGCAGAGCTTGCTTACTACATTGATGTTCAGGCGAGAGTTAGCAAGAAACTTCTTGATGTTGCAGGCTGAGAACGGTTTCACGCAACACAAGTGATATAATACCCCAAAACAGAGGTCGATACCCCCCAAAAGACATCGACCTCTGTTTTTTATATGAGTATAAGTTCATTGTTCACAATTTCAGTTACACGGTCTCGAATACTGTTCATCCGCCCGACCCATTCCATTTGGTCGCTGGTTTTCAGCGTTTCCGTAATGCCCTCTGCATCTGCCACTTGTTTTACCAACCGAAGAAAAAGTTCCTCTGCCTGTCGGTCAATATCTGCAAGATAGGCGTTCATTTTGCCGTTTGTCAGCAGGTTGGCATATCGCACACGATGGTGCTCCCTGAGATAGCGGAGATGCCGCTGCCCCCATATCCCGATTGGCTCTTGTTCCGGCTCATCATCTCCGACGATAAGATAATAATCACCGACTAACTCATATTTCAGCCCTGTGCGCTCATCTGTGATGTACTTTTCCATAATCAAACCCTCCGCTCTGTAATCTTGAATTTCTTAGTTTTGGCATTTGCTACCTTGATAAGCACCTCGTCTACGGCATCGGTGTATTTACCCTCCGAAATAAACCGATTGCGAAGATTGTTTAGGGGCTCAATCATTAGTCGCCATTCTTCAGTTGTAAGCGCAAGGTAATACCTCTGCTTCATCAGCCACACCTCCTTTGATTTTTCTGCAATCATTATAGTGAGGCTGACAGCAATAATCGAATGTACGGATATAAGAAAATCACCGGGAAAAGTCCATAATGAACTAATCTCGGTGATTTTCCTTACCATTGCTACGCCTGATAACAAAGCTCTTTAAGTACTTCATTATCAGCCCATAGCATCTTTGCAGTTCGGTTTTTCTCCTATTGCCGATTCAGTTGCGGTGATAATTTGATTTACTGCCTTATCAACGAAAACCGAAAGGTTTTCGGCT
>OLWB01002818.1_pt1 | contig 13430 bp, 15 predicted proteins | sample 1673331 | NCBI WGS metagenome assembly OLWB01 (sample SAMEA3178943, study PRJEB25190) | human gut metagenome | biome: human gut; feature: human-associated habitat; material: faeces | place: Austria | collected 2013
GGGCAGGGCGTAAACGGCGAGCTGCTGGACACCATCCAGATGATCGCCACCATTATGAACGGGATGCAGGAGGATTTCGCCTATGATCAATGAAAAAAAGAAAATGACCGCCCAGGGCTCATCTGTTGGCGCAGATGATGGGCAGTCAATCTCTAAAAATTCCAAGACCACTATACCAGACCCGGACGAAAAAAGCAATTCCCCCGAAAGAGATTTGGAGGAACTTTACCGGAAAATGCGCCGCATGAGCGACCCGGCTTACCTGCATACTGTGACCCTGGACGAGCTGATGGACAATGTGTTCGAGGGCAAGTCTGCGGTGATTGAGAACCTGCTCTATACAGGAGCGTATCCTTGCCGGAGCGCCCAAAATCGGCAAGTCCTTCCTGGTGGCGCAGATTGCCCACCATGTCAGTATCGGGCTGGATTTGTGGGGCTACAAAGTCCACCAGGGAACCGTCCTTTATCTTGCTCTGGAAGATGACGAGAGCCGTTTACAGCGCCGGATGTTCCGTATGTTCGGAGTGGAGGGGACAAGCTCCCTCCACTTCGCCACCAGTGCTAAGATGATCGGCGGTGGCCTGGATGAACAGTTGGAAAAGTTCGTCCGGGAACGCAGCGATGCCAAGCTGATTATCGTAGATACCCTACAAAAAGTCCGTGAGGTGGTGAATGATAGTTACAGCTACTCCAGCGACTATGAGGTAATCGGCAAGCTAAAGCAATTTGCTGATCGGTATGGCGTCTGCGTCCTGATTGTCCACCACACCAGAAAGCAGCCTGCGGGAGATAGCTTTGAGATGATCTCGGGGACCACGGGCTTGCTGGGGTGTGCAGATGGTGCGCTCCTGATGCAGAAGGAGAAGCGAACAAATAGCAAGGCCACCTTGGAGGTGGTAGGCAGAGACCAGCCGGATCAGCGGTTGTATCTGAGCAAAGACCAAGAGAGCCTAGTTTGGGGGCTTGACCATGCAGAGAATGAGCTTTGGAAGCAGCCTCCAGACCCGGTGCTGGAAGCTGTGGCAAAGATCGTATCCTCCGAGAACCGTGAATGGGAAGGCAGTCCCACCGAGCTGGCCCAGGCGATTCAAACGGATATGGCGGTAAACCGGCTCACCAAACATCTGAATGTGAATGCCAGCCGCTTGCTGGAAGAACATCAGGTGAAATATGAGTACAAAATTAAACACGCAGAGCGGCGTATCCGGCTGATTTACATGGTGGTGGAAGCACCTGCGTTTGAAGTAATCGAGTAAAGCGCGACGCTCGCAACGGTCGCGACGGTGTTTTGAGGGGTACTCCCAGCACCGTTGCGACCGTCGCCACCGTCGCGGGAAGGAAAAACTGGGGTGGTATTTTGCCACCCCTATCCTCCCAAGGCTACACTGTTTCACGGTAGCCCCAAAGGCTATAAGGGGGTCAGGATTTGTTACACCCTTCCCCAAAGGGGTACGGCGTTTTGGCGTATTCCTCAGAAGCGTTCGGAGAACGCGTAGCCACAGAATGAAATCCTGTGTTCAAAAGGGGTTTGGGGGCGCTGCCCTCAACTAGCAGACGGTAGGAAATGTGAGTGTGTATTAACACTCGCATTGCTTGCCGGATTTATGTGTGGCTATCCACACGCATTGCTTGCCTGTCGTATCTGACCAGAAATCAACAGATACCGAAAATGGGGCTTGAAATCGCACTGCTTAAGATATAAGTACGTGATTGCATTATTCGCAAATGCGCTGTATAATAAAGTTGTATATTTATATTCCCTGTAAGAAAAGGTGGCCGATATGGATTACATGAACGCAAAAGAAGCCGCTGATAAGTGGGGACTTTCCGTGCGGCGAGTTCAAGTCCTCTGCGAACAAGGTAGAGTTGATGGTGTCGAGCGGTTGGGCAATGTCTGGCTAATTTCTAAAAGCGCAGAAAAGCCGTTGGACGGACGTACTCGTGAAGTGAAAAAGCAGAAACAACAGCCGAAATAACGTTGTTCAGGAGGAACTAAGATGACAAATCTCGAACGAGCAATAAAAGATGGTTATGCACATATTATTGGAGAAAAAGGCAAAGAGAAAATCACATATGTTTCTTCTGATAACCATGTAGAAAATTATAGCGATCCGGAAGAAAAGGTCCGTGCTGAATTTTGGGCTGAGCTGATTTATAAATACGAATACCCGGTCAATCGGATTAAAATAGAAGTGACTGTACCTGATCGTCTGCCGACAGATCGTGCGGATATTGTTGTTTTCCGTGATGACGAGTGCAAGCGTCCCTATGCTGTGGTTGAGTGTAAAAAAGACGGTGTTACGGATGCCGAATTCAACCAGGCGATAGAGCAGGGCGTTGGCAATGCTACTTGGGTGAAACTTCGGGCTGACTATGTTGTAATTATCGCTGGTGGCACTCGTCGTGTTCTGGATGTTACCGATAAATTCGGCGCATTGGAGCGTGAGCAAAACATCCTGGCTGATTTGCCTCATGCATATGGAAAGCCCCAAGAATTTAGATTCTATAAGGGAAGCGAAAATGATATTAAGCCGGTAGACCGAGAAGATCTCATTGCTGCTATTAAGAAATGCCACCAAACGCTGTGGGGTGGTGGTCGCCTTTCCCCGCCGACTGCTTTTGGAGAACTGTGCAAATTAATCTTCGTAAAAATCAGTGATGAGCAAAAACCTCGAAAAAAAGGTGAGCCTTACCAGTTTCAGATAAAGACGCACGAGCCTGCTTCTAAACTGGCTGAACGAATCAATGCTTTGTACGATGAGCAGAAAAAGAAAGACCCTGAAGTCTTTACTGACTCTATCAAAGTGGATGATCGAGTGTTACGGACGGTAGTTTCTCATCTTGAAGCGATCAATCTGCACGAAACAGACCTTGATGTAAAAGGTGTGGCATTTGAGCAATTCATGGATGGATTCTTCAAAGGCGATTTTGGCCAATATTTTACGCCTCGTCCGATCATTGAGTTTACTGTAAAGATGATGGAGCCGGAACACGACTGGAATGTGCTGGATACTTCCTGTGGGTCGGGTGGGTTCTTGCTGTATGCACTGGATTATATTCGCCATCAGGCTACCGAGTATTACGAAAAAGGCAGTGCTGACTACTATCGTTATTGGCATGATTTTGCGGAAAAACACCTCTACGGAATCGAAATCAATGATGAGATTGCACGTGTCGCAAAGATGAATATGATTGTGCATGATGATGGACATACCAATGTCATTAGCTGCGATGCACTGCAAAGCATTGAAACTATTGCAGCACATAATCCTGGTTTTCAAAAAGATAAGTTTGATTTGATTTTGACCAATCCTCCGTTTGGTTCTACGGTAAATGGGGCCGAAAAACCGTATCTCAGTACCTTTGAGTTGGGTAACACCTATGATAAAAAAGGAAAAGCAAAGCCCAGAAAAAACCAGAGTTCGGAAGTCCTGTTTGTTGAACGCATTTATGAGTTCCTCAAACCGGGTACAGGAAAAGCAGCTATTGTTTTGCCGGATGGGATTTTGACAAATAGCTCTTCCCAATATGTACGAGATTTCATTTTAGAGAGGTTCCAACTATTAGCGGTTGTGAGCCTGCCTCAGTGTGCCTTTGCGCATTTTGGCGCTGGTGTAAAGGCTTCTGTTATTTTTGTTCGGAAACGGGGTAACGACGAAGTTGCGAACAATGAGGAAGTTATTTTTATGGCGGCGCCGGAACTGATTGGATATGATGCCACTGGACGAAAGACCGAGTCGCAGCTGGATGAGATTGTTGAACAATATAAAAAGTTCCTGGAGGATACTACCCCTTTTTTCGTCTAACCCCCGGCGCAAATGAGCTTTGTGTCTTTGCGGTTGAGCGGGGGAGAATTGGTGAAAGATTTGATGTTAGAAATATCCGCTATTCACTTGCTTTTTCAAATGACAACCAATCAAGAATCCCTCTTGGTGAATTAACCAGTGAAGAGCCTTGTTATGGTACATCGGCTACAGCCATTGAAAGAGTTAATGAACTGCAACCTAAATATATTCGAATTACTGACTTTGATGATTTTGGCATTGAAGCAGATCATGTTTTTATGACTGCAGAAAATTACTCAGCCAAGCATGAACTACAAAAAAATGATATTCTTTTTGCCCGCACAGGAGCCACTGTCGGCAAAACTTATTTCTATGATGGTAGTATTGGAAAGGCAATATTCGCAGGCTATTGTATTCGATTTCGATTTGATGAAAATAAAGTAATGCCCAAATTTGTTTATTGGTATACAAAAACTGACACATTTCTATCATGGGTTAACGGCATCCAGCGCCCCTCAGGTCAGCCTAATATTAACAAAGAAGAATATAAGTCATATAAGATTCTTGTTCCGAGCAGATCCAAACAGGAACAACTATCTTCTTATATGGATATTGCACTGGCTAAGCATAATAAGATGCTTTATCAAGCTGATAGATTACTTAGTGCATGTAAAGACAGCGTTTTTTCATTCTTAAATCTTTATTTCCGTGAATATAAACCCGCGTTATATAGTGTCAATAAGCTTGAAGATATACGAGAATTAGGAATATATTGCAATCCGCACAGTGATTATCTAAATGATGTTTTTTCTAAACTGCGTGCTAACAATTTCTTTGCTGGTCATCTTGAAGACTTTGTAGAAATTAATCCGAAAACAAGTAGAGCGGGTCTGCAAGATAAATCAGATGTTTCATTTGTCCCTATGACGGCGGTAACAGAAAAAACGAACCAAGTTGTTTATGAACTCAAGCCTTATAGTGAAGTCAAAACAGGATTTACTATATTCAAAAAAAATGATCTTCTTTGGGCAAAGATTACTCCTTGCATGCAAAACGGAAAATCATTTGTGGCATCAGATATGCCAACTGATATTGGATTTGGATCCACAGAGTTTCATGTTTTGAGAGCAAAAAATCCCAAACGAGTTTATATGCCTTATTTGTGGGTGATTTTTTCCAATGAACATATTTTGGAAGCAGCACAGGGGATGTTTGGAGGTTCTGCTGGTCAGCAACGAGTTCCCGATACCTTTTTGAAAAAATTCCCCATAGTTTTGCCACCCTATGAAGTGCAGGTTAAATTAGCAGATCAGGTATTTGAAGCGTTAGAGAAAGCTAAAAAATTGCGAGCAAAGGCAGAATATGATTGGCAAAACGCAAGAAAGCAGTTTGAGAAAGAATTGTTGGGTGAGTGATATGGACATAAATAGAGTTAGGACAGTTTATGGATGGCTAATCAATATTGCAAACAACCCTAATTATATGACATTTCCCATTGCACCATCTGATATTCAAAATATTAAGAATGGCCTAATCAAAATCTCTCATGACATTGAAAGAGAAGCACCATATTTCAGCCAAGAACTGTTTGAGATGAAAGACCGTATGTTTGTTGGATATGGGACGATTAATCCGGTTGTGTTTGGACAAGCCATAGAAATTTTAAAGTCACTTCAGCAAGCAGATAATACAAATGGTATGGGCGTATGGGATCTCATTCATCCAAAGATTGTTGCGGTGTCCCAAAAGCTATTTGAAGATGGTCACTATGCAAATGCCGCTGAGGATGCATTTGTTGAGATCAATGACCGAGTAAAAAAACTGTTCATGAAGGTAAATCCCACTGCATCCAAAATTCCAGATGGTCATACTGCGATGAACATGGTATTCTCTGATAACGCTCCTTTGGTGGAGTTTTGTGATCGCTCGACCGAGACGGGAAGCAATATACAAAAAGGCTATATGCAGATGTTGGCAGGAGCCATGTCTGCACTGAGAAATCCCAAAGCTCATGCCAATATCACCATTACTAAGGATGATGCAATGCGTCGCCTGATGTTTGCGAGTATGTTGATGTATAAAATTGATGAAGCGGTGAAGTATTCTGGAATTATGGAATAGTTCTGCAAAGAAAGAGAGAAATACAAATGGTTAAGTTAAGCGGTATCTTAGAATACTCAATGGGAGGCTTTCTCTGTTTGCGAGGGTTTGCTTCGTTTAAGATGCTTAGCGCTATTTCTGAGCCAAACCCAGAAGTACAAAGAGATCTTATAGCCCAGCATCAAGGTGAAATGGCCGAATTCCTGAACGGAGGAGAGTATCGTTTTTTTCCTGAAGTCATCCTGTCTTTAAACTTGACAGATGGTAGAAGCGAATTCGACAAAATTGATTTGTTCCATTCGGAATTGCGTTCCGGACAAACCTGGAATAAATCTATTGGAGGTTTCCAAATTAGTATTTCCCAGAATGTGACAAAGAATGTCGTAAACGCATTTGATCCGTCACCAAGACTCGACAGGATTAATATTGCTCATTTGAAATTTGATGAAAAAGAACACAGGATTACTCGCATTGATGGAAATCACAGACTTAGTGCGGCAGCAAGCGTTAGAGAGGATTTTGCCGTTCCGTTCTGCTTGCTTTTGTTCCAAGATCCAGAAGAAAATGGACAGTATTCGCGAGCTATATTTCATAACATCAATGCCAAACAGGTTCCATTAAATCTTGAAGAAAATTTAAAAGTCATATTGGAAAGTGATGGGGTATTTAGTGACGAAAAACTAAAGACTGATCCCTCTTTCGGTTGGCCATACTATTTGGCACGTAAAATTTCTCAACAAGAAAATTTTGAGGAATACCCATTTATTAATTTGTTGATTCGTGGAATCAAATATACATACTTACTTCAAGTATGCCAGCTATTAATTGAAAATCAAACTTTACCCAGAGCTGATGAGGCAGTGAATAGTTTTCGTGAACAGTTGCCTCAAATTGAAGCTGCGCTGCAAGAAGCACAGCTTCATGTGATACCAAACAATCTGGCTGTTATTGGGGCAATTTCGTTTTATAAGCTGACAAATGCGACAAAATATCAACATTTTCTGTCTTGGGTAAAAGAAAATAGCATTACAAGAGTCCCTGAGCTCCACATGAATGATTTAATACAAATCTTTGACCAGATATATGAGAATAGGCCGAAATCAATATTTGTTTCAATGCAGTTTAGTGTAGAAACAGCAGATACATACCAGACTATTGAAGATGTGAAGGCCACTTTAAAACGTGAAAATGGTCTTGATATAAAGTTGATACGAGTAGATAAGCATCATGATGGATATTCTGATGAGATATATCATCGGATAATTAATGGCATCAAAGAGTCCTCTTTGGTGATTGCTGATCTTTCGTTCGGCAATAAAAATGTTCATCATGAAATAGGATACGCTCAGGGGCTTGCAAAGAAAGTGCTGCTACTCTATAAAACACGAGATGGAGTGCCTGCAAATTCTGAAATTGGGTCCAATATCTCGATGCACGATCAGGTAAGATTCCAAAATCAGGTGGAATTGAGACCTGTTCTATTGAGGAAAATCCGAGAGTTCTTTGGAATAGAGGTGGACGACTAATGCCCATGTGGTTATGTCGTGCTGGACGATACGGTGAGTTCGAGAACAAATTTCTTGAGGACAGTAAGGTATACTGCACCTGGGACAATCTCTCTGAATCAATCATGCAGTTCCACACCAAGCAGGACTTGCAGCAATACTTTGTGGACAACAACCCAGATGTCAAGGTAAAAACAGCGATGAACTGGGCGAGCCAGGTATGGCCGTTTGCCCATGAGATGAAAAAGGGAGAGATTGTTGTCCTGCCCAGCAAGATCAAGCCTGTAATTCATTTTGGCAAGATCACAGGTAATTATGAATTCTTACCTAACAACGATAATCCTTATTATCATGCGCATCAGGTAGATTGGTTTGCCTGTGACATTCCCCGCACAGCTTTTGACCAGGACATCTTATATTCCTTTGGGGCTTTTATGACCATTTGCCGTATCAAGCAGGAAGATCGCATAAAAGCAGTCATCAATGCACATAAACAGGGAAAGAAAGCGCCCCAAATTACTCCGCAAGAGCCACAGGATGATGAAGAGGCACGAGATATTGAAAATGAAGCCTTGGGGGTTATCACAAATCTGATAATCCAGAAGACTAAGGGGCATGGTTTAGCAAAAATTGTAGATGCCATTCTTCGAGCAAAGGGATTCACTACATATGTCAGCCCGGCCGGACCGGATAAAGGTGTGGATATTCTGGCTTCTGCGGGCACACTTGGTTTTGGAAGTCCCAAAATTTGTGTTCAGGTTAAGTCCACGGACGCGCCAGTGGATCGGATTGTTTTGGATCAGTTGGGCGGGGTGATGAAAAACTTTGGTGCTGAATATGGCCTGTTAGTGTCATGGAGTGGGTTCAAATCTTCGGTCATCAATGAGATGGCTAAACAGTTCTTTGAAATCCGGCTTTGGACCCACAAAGAAATTATTGAGGAGTTTCTGCGATACTACGATCAGATGGACGATGAAATCAAAGAGCTGATCCCTCTCAAAAAGATTTGGGTCGTGAGCAACGATGATCAATAATTAAAATGCTTTGATGAAGAATCCATCGTATGATATAATCAGTTTGTAAGGTGTAAATGCGCGTACTGGCAGCATTAGAGTAGAACGTGTATAACAAAAAATAAAAATGTGCAGGGTAGCAGCAATGCCGCCCTGCACATTTTTGTTAAGTAAAGGACTTGAGCACTTCTTTCAGTGCTTCACGCTGTTCAGGGGACAGACGGGCCAGAAGCTTCAAAAACTCCTGCTGCTCCTCCGAAGTGAGCCGGTTCTCTGGCTCAGAATGATTTTGGCGGTTCATAAAAGATACTTGCTCCTTTCGGCAAATCCTGTTCAGCCATCAGTTCAGCACGAATCTGACGCTTATATTTATAATAGGTATTCCGGGCAAGACCGGTGAGCTTCATGCACTCGGCATCGTCAAGTGTGCCGCCAAAGGTCTTGCAATGGGTGCGGATGATCTGCTTGGCTTCTCTGGCTTTTTTCGTTTCAAATCCAACACCCTTTTTGCGGCCAACCTGCTTGCCGTTCAGCCGGGCGGTCAAAAGGCCCTCACGGGTGCGCTGGTGCAAATCGGCAACTTCTTTTTCGGACTGTTCAAAGGCCAGTTTGATCTGCTCCTTTGCCAAGGCCATCAGATACTCGTTGATGCCCTTTAAGATGAAGTCCACATTTGTCCCTGTCATGGCAATGCTGCCGGACAGGGCTTTTTTGTAGGTCTCGGTGTCGATGTGGTGCTCTTTCAAAAACACCAGCCGGATGCCTTTATGGTAGAGGTCTTCGTACAGAGCAAAGCCTTCCTCTGCATTTCTGGACATCCGGGATACTGAATCGAATACCACCATATCCCCGGATTTCAGAACCCGGTAAAGCTTCAGCCATTCCGGGCGAAAAATGGATGTGCCAGTATAGGCTTCCTGCACGATATGGGCAGTCGGGTATTCTGCCTTGATGTTGCGGATCTGACGGTCAATGCTCTGCTTTGCCGTAGAGATTCGGCAATAGCCATAGATGTTCATGGGATTCCTTTCTGGCTCAAAGATAACGAGCGACATTTTTAAGACCGTGTTTTGCACCTTGAAATGGCCTGAAAATGGCTGGTTTTAATACAAAACAGAATATACGGTATTTTTAATACAGTTTTAGTGGGCATAGGCAGTCATAAAATCAGAAATGGTAGTGCACGGTTTGTGATTGGCGGTGTCCTCGCCATCCAAAGGAGCGTAGTTCCAGTCGGTATCCTCGTCAATATATCGCCGCCCATCATCCGGCAGTTCCAGCGGTTCCGCAAGAATAATGGTGCCCCAGTGGTTGACCATCACAAAGGGCGCAATCTCACAAGGGATGCCCCGGCACTCGTCATCATGCCGAACATCGTAGGCGTACAGACCATCCGGAATGGTATCTCTCTTGATGCGGATGCTGGTGAACAGCGCAGGCTTTCCGCAAACCGTGATCTCTTCGTAGTGTTCGGTCATTGCATTAAAGGTCATAATCTGTCCTCCTTAGATTTCAATGATAAAAGCTCTGAATTTCTCTTTGTAGAAATCCATTGTACTCTGCGGCAGGGAAGTCAGATTCCCTTCGTTGTCACATCCGGCCAGAAATCCCGGCCCGGCAAGAACATCGGCTCCATCCCACAGCGGACGATTGAGCGGCAGGCCAAGCAGCTTGCCTTCATCATTGCAGACCAGTGTGACCTCTGAACCGGTGTCACTTAAGGTGATGCATTCGATCAGCCCGCCTACAAATTTCTGCATGGCTTCAAGGGTGTTGTCCAGTTCGATCTCCTTTGGCAACTCCATTGGCAGGAGCGCAAGGACTTTGATTTTTTCTTCTTTCATTGTATGCCTCCAAATAAAAACAGGACAATCCACGCGGACTGTCCTGCAAAAGTAAAGGGAGAGCATCCGAAGACACTCTCCCAGTTGTACATATAATTTTTTGCTCAGCTGATGCCAAACTCTTTCATCAGCCGAGCACGGTACTCCTTATCTTCAGAAGCCCGCTTTGCATCTTCAATACGGTTCTGATCGAACAGCTTCTTCATCAGCAAAGCCAGCGTATCTTCCCCTTCGGCTTTTCCCTTTGCAATGCCACGGTTTTCCACTTTATCAAGCACATCGCACATATTGTGTGGGCCTCCAGTATAGTGTTTATTTTTTGCGTACCATACAACGCTTTTTGAAGAATGCGATGCCATAACAGAGGATGTCATCATAGTCATCCCGGAAGTCCGCTGCATACATCCGGTCATTGATCTGCTGAATAGCAGTATCACAGGCATCCGGCAGAGCATCCAGAGTTTTTGCATACTTGGCTTCAAAAATCGCCACACGGCCATTGCGGATATCCTTTACAATGATATCGCTGCGACCCTCGCCATGCTCTTTGTTGGATTCTACCACATAGCCAGCACCAGTAAAGATGCCTGCAAGGAAAGCGTGGTAAAAATCCTCCCGGTAGTCGTGGTAGCTGATGGTCATGCGTAGCAGCTTGGTCATTTCTTTTGTCAGAGCTTCGCTGTTTCCGCTCCAGACTGCATCAAACAAAGGGCTGCGGTTCCACGCCTTTGCACTGTCGTCAAACCATTTGCTTACAGTGGTTTCAAAAATTTCCCGAATCTCTGCATTGGGAATCATCAATGCAGAGCAACCATCCGGCAGCGAATCTGTCAGATCCTTATCCCGCACCTTGGTCAGATAACCTGTCAGATACAGCACACTCCAAAGATTTTCCTCAGAGGAGTGTAGATAATCGTAGGTCAGGTTTTCTTCAATATGCTGAACAATAGAGCCGCCAGCCATCAGAGTTTCAAGCTTTGTGGTGATATTGTTGCCTGCATAGTCGATGAAAGAACGGATGATGGCGTTATCACTGGTGTTTTTCCAATAGCTTTTCGGCTTCTGTGCTACACCATACTGGAAATCCCGCAGATAACTGATTACGTCCCACGGACAATAAATGTCTGCATCGCCAAAATGATAACCGTCGTACCATGCCTTGATTTCAGCAGACTGCGATTCAAGACCAGCATCTTTCAGCATTTGATCTACATCTGCCTGTGTGAAACCAAAGGATTCGCTCAACCGGGGAGAAAGAATCGTATCCGAAACAAAATTGTTCGTCCCGGTAAAGATGCTTTCTTTTGCAATTTTCAGGCAGCCGGTAATAACAGCAAAGTCAAGCGAAGTATTGTCTTTGAGCGTGGTGCTCATCATAGCCCGCATCACGTCCAGCATCTGCGAATAATATCCGTTGCTGCTGGCTTTTGCAATGGGAACATCATACTCATCCAGAATGACGACCGCCGATTTTTTGAAGTGGATTTCCAGCATCCGGGTCAATAGCAAAAAGCAGCTTTTTGTTTCATCCATTGATGCAGTGCGTCCCAGAATCCGCTTAAAGATGCTTTTGTCATCGTCAGAAATAGCATCGTCATCCAAAAGAAACTGATAATCCTGAAATGCAAATGCCAGCTTCATGCACAGCATTCCATAGGCACTTTCAAAGGTCAGACCGTCCGTATCCTTGAAAGAGAAAAATACCACAGGACACTGGTTCATCCATTTTTTGCAAAGTTCTGTATTTTTGGAAATCGCCAATCCCTCAAACATCTGCTTGCTGTCTTTGCGGATGTCCAGAAAATTTGCGAGAGTGCTCATACCAAGTGATTTTCCGAAACGGCGAGGACGAGTGATCAATGTTACTTCAGCGATACCACCGCTAAGAAGTTCAGAAATCAGATTGGTCTTGTCGATATAATAATACCCGCCTTCTCGAATCTTTTCAAAATTCGAGATTCCAACAGGAAACATTAAATCTTTCATGCAATGCTCCTTTCCGCTCACAGAGGAGAGCTTTCAGAACTCACTACTGTAAGTGTACCATGAAATATAGAATCATACAAGAATCAAGTGACATCGAAATAGAGCAGTTTTATTATGCTACGTTCAATCTGGTGGCTTTATAGCAGTCAGCGCACATTCCCTCATGGGTGGCTGCAAACTCTGCCGCCTGCATGATGGAGCCATCCTTCAGCTTGACCCTCTTGATGGGCTGGTTGCAACGAGCGCAGATGCAGGGCATCGGCGGCTGTTCCTGCTTTTGGCTGGTGGATCTCGGTTTCGGCTGCTTTTGCGGTTCTGCCTCCGGCTGCGGTGCAGCATCTTCCGGCAAATCCTCTCCGGCATAAACGTACAGGCCCAGCCCAAACATAGCGAGGTTCTTTACCAAGCACCGCATGATAGCCTTATTCACATCGAACATGGAGGCTGCTTCTACGGTGCGCTCTTCCATGCCGATCTTTTCACGGCGGCGGGTCTGCGGGTTGTAGTCCCATTTCGGGGTAGTATAGGTATAAGGCACAGCTTTCATAGCTTTGTTGGAACTGTCCAAAACCGGAAGCCACATTTCGTGCGAAACGCCCTCAATCGTGACAGTGGTGTACACCATGAAGCCGGTTATGGGGTCATAAACATAGGGCAGGCCGTTGAATTTCTTGACCTCATAGCTGGCAGCGGGATAGAGCTTCTTCACCTCTGCCCAAGCATACGCCCAGCTTACATATTTCAGTTCCGTGTTGCCGGACTTTTTGACTTCCAGATGATCTTTGAAGTCGATAGCAAATAATTTTACGAATGGATTTTCCATGATAGCATCCTTTCTGATAAAAACCCGGCGCAACAAATGAATTGCTGCGCCGGGTTTTGTATTGCTGTACTAAACAAAGTTAGAGAAACGGGCAATTTTGTATTGCCGTACTAAACAAAATTGGAAAAACAGGCAATTTTGTATGCCAGCAGACATACAAAAATTATGCTGCATGGATAATGGTAAACCTGCGGCTGCTTACATTCTTGCTGTACTGGTTGAAAATGTCCGGCTGCTCTTTCCGCAGACGTTGGGAATCCACACGCTTACTTTCGGAGGATACCCATGATACCTTGTAGCCCGGTGCTGTACCATAGGCAGCATCCTGCATTTGCAGCTTGACCTGTTGCTCGATGGCCGTTTTCTCCTGTTCC
>OLWB01002823.1_pt1 | contig 13408 bp, 9 predicted proteins | sample 1673331 | NCBI WGS metagenome assembly OLWB01 (sample SAMEA3178943, study PRJEB25190) | human gut metagenome | biome: human gut; feature: human-associated habitat; material: faeces | place: Austria | collected 2013
TCGTAATAATCCTGCTCTCTCATCTCAAAGCTGCTCCGATCATTTTTCTTTTAGTTTACAATAACGGTATTCTACCCTGCGCGGCGGAATTGTGCAAGAGTAATTTTGCCGCGCAGGAGGCGCACTCTTTATGTTAGACGCAAAAAGTCGAAAAAAGTTTCAAAATCCCTTGTATTTTTTTCGCGTGGCCATGCCGCCGCGGATGTGGCGCTGGGCCTTGTTGACCTCCAGCACCTCCTTGACCTGCAAGTATAGGCTGCGGTTGAACTGCGGCAGGCGGTCCTGCAGGTCCTTGTGCACGGTGGACTTGCTCACGCCGAACTTTTTTGCCGCGGCGCGCACGGTGGCGCGGTTTTCGATGATGTAGGCGGCCAGCGCGCAGGCGCGCTCTTCCATGTTACCCTTCATGCAGCACACTCCTGACTCATGTTGCTCCATCTATATGCGTGCAGAAGGGGAATATGCGCATCGGGAATGAATACGCGGCAAAAACGTTGTGCAAAGCGGTTCAGGCGTGTTATAATTTCTCTGTCTACACCGAAGACGGCACAAACGAAACGACAGGGAGGTCCTGCATGGAAAATAAACTCATCCGCAGCAAATACTTTTTATACCTGACCGAATTTTTTGCCGGTATGTCCGTCATGGCGGTCGAGCTCGGTGCGAGCAGGCTCATGGCCCCGTACTTCAGCTCGTCGCAGATCGTGTGGACCGTTATCATCGGCGTCATTATGATCGCGATGGCCATCGGCAACGTCTGGGGCGGCAAGCTCGCCGACAAGAGCGCGACGCCCGATAAGCTCTACCGCCGCCTCATCATCGCGGCCATCTGGATCGCGCTCATCCCGTTTGTGGGACGGTACCTGATCGCGGGCATCTCGCTGCTGCTGGCGCTTTTTGTGACGAAAAACTTCCTCGTCTGGGCGGCGCTCGCGGCGTGCCTTGTGATCTTCGCGTTCCCGTGTGTGCTGCTCGGCACCGTCACGCCGTCGCTCACGCGCTTCACGGTCGACAATCTCGACGACACGGGCAAGACCGTGGGCAGGCTCAACGCGCTCAACACCATCGGCAGCATCATCGGAACCTTCGTGCCGACGTTTGTGACGATCCCCGCCGTCGGCACGGCGGCAACGTTTTTGATCTTCTCCGGTGTGCTCGCGGCCATCGGCATCGCGTACTTCGTGTTCGAGAAGAAAAAGAGCGTGCCGGGGATCGTCTCCGTCCTTTTGATCGCTGGACTGTGCTTTGCCCTGCCGTCTTACAGCTTCGCCTTCTGGCAGAGCGACATCACGCTTGAGGACGAGTCCATCTACAACTATTTGCAGGTGCAGGACGACGCGAAGCGCACGACGCTCTCGACGAACGTGCTCTTCGGTGTGCAGAGCGTGCAGGTCAAGGGCGACGCGCTGACGGGCATGTACTATGACTACGCGCTCGCCGCGCCCTGCATGGCGGGCATGGACGGCACGGACAGCGAAAACCGCAGCGTGATGATCCTCGGCATGGGCTCTGGCACGTACGCGAGCTACTGCACGCGCTATTTCCCCGGCGCGAGTGTGCAGGGCGCGGAGATCGACAAAAAAATTGCCGACATCGCGACGGACTACTTCGGACTTCCAGGCAGCGTGACCGTCGCGGTCGAGGACGGGCGCGCGTACCTTGCCGCGTCGAAGGAGAAGTTTGACGTCATCATGGTGGACGCCTATCAGGATATCACCATCCCGTTCCAGCTCTCGAGCGTCGAGTTTTTCAATGAAGTGCAGGCACATTTGAAGCCGAACGGCGTGATGGTCGTGAACCTCAACATGACGTCCGCGGAGAACGGCTCGATCAACGAATACCTCTGCGACACGATGGCGAGTGTCTTCAAGCACACCGTCACCGTGCCGGTGAGGGGCAACACGAATACCGAGGTCTTCTGCACGAACGCGGATGACTGGGAGGAGACGTTCCTGCGCAGCATCGCAAAGCTCAAGGACAGCGACTATGCCGATATGATGCGCACGGTGTACTCCAAGCTCACGCCCTATGAGGGCGGAAGCTGCATCCTGACGGACGACAAGGCCCCTGTCGAGGTGTTGGGCATGCGCGTGCTCGACGAGCTCATCGGCGATGAGCTCAACTACTATAAAGACGAGCTGAGAACCGGCGGCCTGTCCGCACTGATCGGAAATTGAAAACAAAAAGAATCCCGCGCCCACGGCGCGGAATTCTTTTCAGGGTAGAGAGCCTCGCAGAGTATTTACCCGCAAGGGGTACGCAACATCCGTAAGGCAGCAAAGCTGCCAACGGCCGGCCAGGTGCCGCGCACGGCACGAAATAAATTCAAATCGGTTTTCCGCCGCGACATGTGCGCCCTCCAGAGGGGCTTCTCTTGCTCGCTGCGGGGCAATTCACCTTCTGGCAGAAAACTCTTTGCGCGAAGTGGAAACCGGCGAAGTGCCGCCAGCGGCGGAAACAGCAAGTCGGTTTCGAGGAAGCGGCACGATTGGCGCGCCTGCAAGGGCGCGGGAATCGTAGTGCCGCAACGGTGTAAGGTCGAATTGTCCGCTTTTAGCGGACAACCGAGGCACAGAACGCAGCGAAACCTTCTCAAAAAAGTGGCTTTGCCCCTTTCTTGATTACAAAATCAGCATCAGCACAGGAATCACGACGAAGCACGCGATCGTGGAGAGCGCCGCGCCCTGCGCGGCGAATTCCTCGTCCGCGCCGTATTCCGCGGCGGCGACGACCGTCTGCGTCACGACCGGCATCGCCGTTTCGACGATGAGCACGTCGTGAGCAAGGCCCGTCACGCCGAACGCCCTGCACAGCGCGACCGAGAGGGCGGGCGCGAGCAGGAAGCGGAAGATCATCGCGATGCCTAAGTCGCGGTCGAGCCGGACATTTTTGAGCCCGATGTCGTGGATGATATAGCCCGTGAGCAGCAGCGCCAGCGGCGTGACGAGGTTGTTCATATAGCGGCAGTAGCTCATCACGAGCGAGGGGAGCCTCACTTCAAACCACACGAGCGCGAGGCCGACGAAAACGGCGATGACGGCGGGCGTGGTCAGGAATTTTTGGAGCATCTTGAGGTCAAAGCCGCGGCTCTCGCCCGACCAGCGCACAAGCGAGAGAAACAGCAGCTGGACAAAGCTGGTGTTGACGAGGTAGTAGAGCATGACGTAGGGCGTGCAGGTGTCGCCAAAGAGCTCGGTGCACATCGCAAGGCCGACGAAGATGGCGTTCGACACCGAGCACATCATCATAAAAACGCCGAGCTTTTTGCGCGGCAGCTTCAAGAGCCTGCCGACGAGCAGTGACAGGATCGTGATGACCACGGTGCCGAGCAGCGGCACGAGCAGAAAGCTGCCCGACTGAACCAGAAGATCACGGGTCAGGTTATTCGTCAGCCCGTAGACTGACATGCAGGGGATGGCGACAGAGAGCGTGAACTTGCCGATAAAGGCCTTGGCCTGCGGGCCCATCCAGCCCCGCGCCGCGCAGAGATAGCCCGTCGCCGTGAGCAGCAGGATGATGGTGACAGAAGAGACCGCGTGCAGAAATCCTTCCATGGTGTGACCTCGGTGTTAAGAAATAGTTACACCAGTATAACACGCCTGCGGCAAAAGACAAGAGACGAAAAAGACGGTTGCAATGCCGGTTCGGATACGCTATGATGGGCGAAGATGAGCGCGCGGTGCGCGCCCGGAGAAAAAGAGATCGAGAACTTTGAGAGGAGTTTTGTTTTTATGAAAGCAGCGCTGGTCATTATGGCGGCGGGCATGGGCTCGCGCTACGGCGGCAATAAGCAGGTGGACGGCATCGGTCCGAACGGTGAAATTTTGATGGAATACTCCATTTTCGACGCGCTGCGCGCGGGCTTTACGAAGGTGGTCTTCATCATCAAGCCCGACATGCGCGACTTGATGGAGAACATGGTCGGACATCACCTTGCCGCGCGCAAAACGGCGGACGGGGACCATGTCGAGGTCTGCTATGCGTATCAGGATTTTTCGAGCGTGCCCGATTTTTACACGGTGCCGTCTGATCGCGTCAAGCCGTTCGGCACGGTGCACGCGCTGCTGTGCGCGCGCGAATTTGTGCACGAGCCGTTCGTCGTTATCAACGCCGACGACTATTACGGCGTGGACGCGTTTAAGACGATCTACGCAGAGCTCTCAAAGCTCGCCGAAAGCGGCGAGGGCACGATGGTCGGATACGACCTCTGCAACACCGTGAGCGAGCACGGCACGGTCACGCGCGGCGTGTGCCATGTGAACGAACAGGGGATGCTCGACCGCGTGGTCGAGACGTTCCACCTAAAGCCCTGCGCCGACGGCAAGATCCGCGACATTCAGGAAGACGGCGACGGTCCGGTCTACGCGCCCGAGACGCCGGTCTCGATGAACTTCTGGGGCTTTACGCCGTGGCTGTTTGAAAAGCTGGACGCGTATTTTAAGGATTTCCTCCGCGCGCTGCCCGACGGCGAGCTCAAAAAAGAGTGCCTGCTGCCGAGCCTGATCGGCGAGCTCATCGACCGCGGCGAGCTCAGAGTCTCCGTTCTGCGCTCGAGCGCGCGCTGGTTCGGCATGACGTATCACGAGGATAAGGAAATGGTGCAGCGCGAGCTTCAGAAATTACACGACGCGGGCGTGTACCCCAAAACGCTGCGCGCGTGAGCGAGACAAATCGAAAAAATCTGCCGCCTCCGGACATACTAAGTCCGGAGGTGATTTTTATGCCGCGAAAAGACCCCGGCATGCCGTATGACCTGGCACCGATGCTCAAGGCGCGCTTCGGCCAGCCGGACGACTGCGCCGATCTTGTCAACAAGTACGGCACCTATAACATCCAGCCGACGTCGGACACGGAAAATCTGTTCCCGCTCATCGCGCCGGGCCTTCCTGAGCAATGGAAGCGCATGGCGGTCGGCAAGAAGGACGTTGAAAACTTGCAATAAAGCAAACGGGAGGGAGACGCGTATCGCGTCTCCCTTTTTCTTCTCCAAAATCCCTGAAACGGCAAGGGAAAATGGGCTTTTTCCCAAAAAGCAAAAAAGATACATACAGGTTCGACAAAAAAGTGAATGACAAAATGGAGAAATTTATTGCTGGTATACAAATTGAGAACGTTGCTGGCACTTGCTTTACTGCTGAATTCGTATAAAGTAAAGGCAAGAGCTGTCTGCCGGGGAAGCGGCTATGAGAGAGACCGCCTTCCGGCCCGACTTGCCAATATGAAGGAGGAGAGAGAATGGAAACCAAAAGTAACGCGAAACTGAAAGCTCTGTTCATCATCCCGTCGATCACTGGTATCATCCTGTTTATGATCCCGGTGAAGAATGCTGACGGCGATTGGACCGTTGTGGTCAAGATCCTTGCCGACATCATCTCGGGCTACATCGGCGGCTTCCTGCCGCTGCTGTGCGTGCTGATCCTCACCGTTTCCGCGGTGATGTCGGTCATCGCACTGGCAAAACCCAAATTCATTATGAATAGCGACATCATGAAGGAATGCTTCGCCTGCAAACCCATCTGGGTCGTGCTCCGTGTGCTCGCGGTCATCTTCGTGTGGCTCACCTATCTCGGTGTGGGTGAGGAAGACGTGGGTCTCATCGGTATGATCACCGGCGGCGGTCAGGGCGGCTTCGTCCTCTATGACCTGCTCACCACGCTCGTTATCATCTTCGTCATCGCGGCCCTGCTGCTGCCGCTGCTGCTCGACTTCGGCCTGCTGGAGTTCGTCGGTGCGCTGCTCACCAAGGTCATGCGTCCCCTGTTCAAGGTTCCCGGCCGCGCTGCGGTCGACTGCATCACCTCATGGATCGGCGACGGTACGCTCGGCGTTATGCTTACCTGCAACCAGTATGAAGGCGGCTACTATTCCGCCAAGGAAGCAAGCATCATCGCCACGCTGTTCTCCGCTGTTTCCATCACCTTTACCCTCGTCGTTCTCGATACGGTGGGGCTGCTCGATTACTTCGGCATCTACTACCTGATCGTCTGCTTCGTCGGTATCGTCTGCGCGATCGTGTGTCCCTACCTCTACCCCCTGCGCAAAAAGCCCAACACGTACTTAGTCGAAGGCAAGGCCGCTCCCGACACCCTCCCCGAGGGCTACAAGAGCAACGTCGAGTACGGCATGGACCTCGCCATGAAGCGCGTTGCCGAGCACAAGGGCATCGGTGAATTCTTCAAGAGCGGCGCCAAGAACGCCTGCAGCATGTGGTTCGGCGTTCTGCCCTCCGTCATGGCCATCGGTACCATCGCACTGATCCTTGCCAACTACACGCCGATCTTTGAATGGCTCGGCATCCCGTTCCGCCCCCTACTCCAGCTTCTTCAGGTGCCCGAAGCGAATGCAGTCGCCTCCACGATGATCGTCGGCTTCACCGACATGCTCACCCCCGCCGTCCTGATCGCGGAGTGCACCAGCGAGATGGCCAGATTCATCGTCGCTGTCGTCTCTGTCACGCAGGTCCTCTACCTCTCTGAGGTCGGCGGTCTGATCCTCGGCTCCAAGCTTCCTCTCAACATCTGGGAGCTGTTCGTCATCTTCCTGGAGCGCACCATCATCAGCCTGCTGATCGTCTGCCCCATCGCGCATCTGCTGTTCTAAAAAGGAAAAGTTTCTTTTCCCTTACTCAGGTTGCTGACCTGAAAGAGTCGAGGCATCTCATCGGGATGCCTTGGCTCTTTCTTTTTGGATTTTATGTCATATGCACAAAAATGACTGTACAACGCACATGGTTATGTGGTAAAATGCGAACAGAGAGACCTCTGCGAGACCAACGCAAATCCCGACGGCTGCGGGTGAGAGCGCGGCCTGCCGGCGAGAGGGAGAAGAGAAGTACATGAAAGTCAGCATCGACAAGTTTTCGAAGGTGCCGGTCTATCTGCAGATCGCCGACCAGATCAAGTCGCAGATCATCAGCGGCGCGCTGCCCCGCGGGAGCGCGCTGCCGAGCGAGCGCGCGCTCGCGCAGATCTTGGATGTGCACCGCAACACCGTGGTCAAGGCCTACAGCGAGCTCAAGAGCGACGCGTGGATCGAGTCGCGCCAGGGCGTGGGCTACATCGTGGCCGCGGCAAACGACGAAAATGACGCGCAGGACGAAAGGGGCGGCGAGGGCGCGCAGCCCGGCCGCGTCAACTGGGTCAGCGAGGTGGCGGAAAAGTACCTCGACATGGAAAAGACATTTGACGACCTGTTCCAGCGCTTTACGGACGAGAGCCACTATTCCCTCGGCAGCGGCGTCGCCTCGCGCGAGGTGTACACGTCCGAGCGCGTTGCGGGCGATATCGCGGCGCTGCTCACGGGCAGCGGCCCGTGCCAGTATTTTTTCAGCCCCTATAAGGGCGATAAATTCCTGCGGCAGAAGCTCGTGGCCTTTCTCGGCACGAAGGGCGTGAAGGTATCCTCGGGCGAAATTCAGATCCTCTCGGAGACGAATCAGGCGCTCGACTTTATCGTGACGCTGCTCGTCAAGCCCGGCGACAGCGTGGTGATGGAAGAGCCGGTGCACCCGGACATGTACCGCGTGATGGAGCTTGCGGGCGCGAAGATACTGACCGTTCCCGTCGACGAGAACGGCATGAACTGCGAGGTGCTCGAAAGCTTACTCACGCAGACGCGCCCGCGGCTCATCTTCGTCAATTCGAGCTACCACGACCCGACGGGAAACATTTTGTCGCTCGAGCGGCGCAAGAAGATCGTTGAGCTCTCGAACCGCTACCGCGTGCCGATCGTGGAGGAGGACGCGGCGAGCGAACTCGTCTACGACGGCGATAAGCTCCCGCCGATCAAGGCCTTCGACACGACGGGAAATGTTATTTACATCTATTCGTTCTCGCTCACGTTCATCCCGGGGCTGAGCCTTGCCTTCGTCACGGGCAACCGCGATCTGATCCGCGCACTGAGCTATCTCGTCTCCGTGCGGCTGATGGCCTCGGACTGGATGACGCAAAAGCTCCTCGGCATGTACCTGGACGACGGCATTTACTACACGTCGCTTTTAAAATTTCGCGACGTCTACCGCACGAATCGAGATTTGGTATGCCAAAAGCTCGACGAGCTTGCGCCGCTCGGCGTGAGTTATACAAAGCCGAGAGGCGGCGTATATGTCTGGTGCAGGCTGCCGGACGGGGTGGACAGCAAGCGCTTTATCCGCAGGGCCTACAACATGGGCGTCACGCTGATCCCCGGATACGTTTTTTACCCCTGCAAGAACGGTGGGCGCGACCACATCCGCATCAACTACTCCTATGAATCCTACGGGCGGCTGGGGCAGGGCATGGACGTATTGCGCAAAGCGCTGGAAGAAGAGCTGGAGGAGTGACTGGCACACGAAATAGCAAAACCACTGATACATCACAAGCGCTTTTAGAACGTGTATACTTTACTGCGTAATAACGGTAAAACGATCCGTAAAGAAGCCGCGCATCGCGGCGAGACGATCGAAAACACAGCGGGGTGTACGGGCGGTCGATGAGAGAGCCGCCGGCATCCCGGGAAAGGGAGCACGACTTATGTATTCAGGCATCCATAACTTTTCCGAGATCGGAAAGCTCAACAAGGTGCTGCTGCACCGCCCCGGCGAGGAGCTGGAATCGCTGACGCCCGCGACGCTCGAGCGCCTGCTGTTTGACGACATCCCGTACTTAAAGGTCGCCCAGGAGGAGCACGACCGCTTTGCCGAGGTCCTGCGCGAAAACGGCGTCGAGGTCATCTACTATGTCGACGAGGTCGCCAAGGCTATCGCTGACCCCGCGCGCCAGATCCAGCTCGTCAACGACTTTTTGAACATCAGCAAGATTCACGCCAAGGGCCTGCGCGCGAGCATGACGAGCTTACTTCTCGACATGCCGCCCAAGCAGATGGTGACGAAGATGATCGCGGGTATCAAGCGCTGCGAGGTCGCCACCAAGCAGCCGACGTCGCTGATGGACTTAGTCGACGACGACTATCCGTTCGTCTCCGACCCGATGCCGAACCTGTACTTCACCCGCGACCCCGGTGCCTGCGTGGGCGATGGCATCAACATCCACCGCATGCACACCCCCGCGCGCAAACGCGAGAGTCTGCTCTTAAAGTACATGTTCCTCTACAACCGCGACTTTGCCACGCAGGACAACAAGATGTGGTACGACCTGTCCGACAGCTACTCGATCGAGGGCGGCGACGTGCTCGTGCTTTCCAAGGACATCGTGGCCATCGGCCTGTCCGAGCGCACGACGGTCTCCGGCGCGGAGACGTTTGCGCGCAATCTTCTGCAAAACTCCGACTTTAAGAAGGTGCTCGCCTTCGACATTCCCGAGACGCGCGCGTTCATGCACCTCGACACCGTGTTCACGATGGTCGACTACGACAAGTTCACCATCCATCCCGAGATCGAGGGCCCGCTGAGCGTTTATGAGATGACGCTCGACGAGCACGGCGAGCTCCGCTTCGGCGCGATCAAGGAAGAACTCAAGGACATTCTGGCCCTCGAGCTCAAGCTGCCCGCGGTCGACCTGATCCGCTGCGGCGGCGGCGACCTGATGGCCGCGCAGCGCGAGCAGTGGAACGACGGCTCGAACACGCTGTGTATCGCGCCGGGCCGCGTCATCACCTATGAGCGCAACTATGTGACGAACGACTTGCTCGCAAAGCACGGCCTCGACGTGCTGACCGTGCCGTCTGCCGAGCTGTCGCGCGGCCGCGGCGGCCCGCGCTGCATGTCCTGCCCCGTCAACCGCGACGACCTGTAAAAAATTCCACCGCAGAACGAGAGAAGAGAGAAGAGCTCATCCGCGCCGGCAGCTGGCCGGGCGGAGGAAAATGGGAGAGAGCCATGAAGAGCAAGCGACAAGAGAAGATCCTGGAGCTGATCGAAAAGTACAATATCGAGACGCAGGAGGAGCTCATCGCGCGTCTCGCCGAGTGCGGCATCGAGAGCAAGCAGACGACCGTCTCGCGCGATATCAAGGAGCTGTACCTTTATAAGGAGCCGATCGGCGGCGGCCGCAGCCGCTACGCCGTGTCCGGCAAAGCCGACCACATCGACAACACGAAGCGCCTGAAGCTCATTTTGAACGAGTGCAGCGTGGGCGTGGACTACGCGGGGATCGTCGTGCTGCTCAAGACGCTGCCGGGGCTCGCCGACGCGGCGGGCGCGGCTATCGACGCGATGAAGCTGCCCGATATGCTCGGCTGCATCTCCGGCAACGACGCCGTGGCGATCGTCGCCCGCGGCGAGCAGGAGGCCGAGCGCCTGTGCTATGATCTGCGCCAGTACTGCAAGTGAACGAGAGAGACGAGATTGAGAGAGGACAGGGGGCGGAGCGATCCGCCCCTCCTGTTCTGTCATAAAACCCATTAAACTACAAGGTATTTCTGAAACCTGACAAAACTCAACAGGTATTAAAAGTTTAACTGCCGACAAAATTCGACGGGATTCCGTTTGAAGATTATTTATAATAAATCTATCAATCGAATGATCTGTGCGGCTCGCGAAAGTGGGGCAAAGCGTACAGAAAAAGGCACAGCCGGCGAAAGCCGGTGTCGCAAAGCTATGGGTCTAAACGGCGCAAGCCGCACGACAGCCGGGCTGCCTAAGACGGAGAACTCTCCTTCCTCGGGTCCACAGGGACAAGAGGGAGGATTTTTTTATGAGAGAGAAGAAGTTCGGCAAGTTGTTTTTGACATGGCTGCTGGCAGCCACCATGGTGCTGACCTTGCTTCCCGTCGGAATGCTGGCGGCAGACGCGCCGGACGAAGCAGCGGAAGACGGCGAGGCTGTACTGACGCCTGTTGCAGGCGCGGAAGCGGGGGAAACCGCCGTTCCTGCGGAGGCTGCGCCCATGCTGCTGGCCGCACCTGCGGCAGCGGACACGCCGATTGCTGTTCACGCGGATAAGTTGATTTTTGATAAAGCTAACGGCGTGATCACGGGCATTGATGCGGATTGGCTTGCCGAAAATAAGGATAAGACCCTTTCCGTTACCATTCCGGCGGAAATTGACGATACGCTGGTAACAAGTATCGGTCAAGATGCTTTTAATGGGAAAAAAGTGGTTGCTGTCGATTTCAGCAATGCAACCAATCTGGAGAAGATCGACAATCAGGCATTTATGCACTCTCCGGTGGCATCGGTTGACCTGTCCAATACTCAGGTAACGGTCATCGGTAAATTTGCGTTTGGTGATTGCACATCCTTGGAAAATGTTATCTTACCGAACACTTTGACGGTGCTTGGTTCTTCTGTATTTACAGATTGCAAACACGTAGAGTCTATTCGGTTGGTGGATTCTCCGGAAAGTGTTGTATTTGCGTTGCCGGAAAGCTTAACTTCCATTGGTTATCAATGCTTCAAGAATTGCTTTGCTCCTGATGTGAATGCCAAGGTTGTTATTCCGGCGAGTGTGGAGACGATTGAAAAAGAAGCGTTCTATTATAATGGTTCAGCAGACCCTATTATTCAGATTGTAGTCAAGAATAAAGATATTAGCCAGTACTCAGGCGATGCGTTCAAAGTTTATTCGCGTGATTCGAAGCGAATTATTGTTTTGCCGACTATGTCGGCCTACAATAGTTATTACTCAGGTGCAGGGAAAGCACAAGGGTGTTTAACCTATCCGGTCGAAATCACCTTTGATGGTACCAATGAAACAGAACTGCACCTGAACGGCAAGCCGCTTGGGTATCAGCTGGATAATACGACCGGATTCTGGGAACTCAATGATGCGTATGCACTGCCCACAGCACAGGGTTCCGGCACTCCTGTTGATCCGAAGCCCGGATATGAATATGTGACCGGCGGTGGCTGGAAGCTCAAAGAAAACGATGAGGTTCTGGACGTTACCAAGAATCTGAAAGCTGACCAAGATGCAGTAACGGCTGTTTCCGGTGGCGGCAAGTATGAAATCCTTGCGCCCACAATCTCTTACCTTGTGGATGGGGAATCCAAGCTGGTCGATGCCGACCAGCCCTTCACCGTGACCATCGGCGATGGCAAGGAGCACTCGATCGGTATTCAGGTCGATCACCCGCTGCTGAAGGAAAAGCAGGGCACTGACGAGGATTACGTTTACTTTAAGTACTACTGGTTTGACGAAGTATCGCTCGGAGACGGAAAGAACACTCTGAACGGCCCGAGAAGCAAGGAAGAACAGGAGCGCTTTTCTACCGCAACAAACAATGTGGAAATTCAATATGTGGACGGCGAGCATAATACCATTCCCATTGCAAAGACGGAACACGCAAGATATGAAGGCAGCTCCTATGCGGGCTATAATGACTACTATCTTGTAGTGGTGTTCGGTTACCATGTTGTGAATGGCGATGAGATCAATACGCCATTCTACCTCAGTGCAAATAACGGTATCGGTGTTGGGAACGCCAATGCGACGGACGGAGCGCATCTGTTGCAGGTCAAGGTCGATGAAGTTCGCATTATCACCGCAACGGCTGGCGAGCACGGTGCGATCGACCCCGAGGGCGCAGTCACCGTGCCCAAGGGCGAAAGCAAGACCTTTACCATCACGCCAGATTCCGGCTATCACATCAAGGACGTGCTGGTGGACGGCAAGAGCGTCGGCGCGGTGAGCACGTACACGTTTAAAGAGGTGGTGGCCGACCACACGATCCACGCTGCCTTTGCCAAGAACCACACGCCCGGCCATCCCACCCAGCCGGAGCAGCCCAAGGTGGAGATTCCCGATGAGGATGCTCTCGGCCTGAACACGGACGACCACTTCGCCTACATCATCGGTTATCCGGACGGCACGGTGCAGCCGAACGGCCAGATCACCCGCGCCGAGGCGACGACCATCTTCTTCCGCCTGCTGACGGAGGAGAGCCGCAGCGCGAACCTGACCAAGACCAACGGATATACCGACGTGGCGTCTGACGCGTGGTATAACACCGCGGTTTCCACCATGACGAAGGCCGGCATCGTGGACGGCTATCCCGACGGCACGTTCCGCCCCGACGCGCCCATCACGCGCGCGGAGATGGCAAAGATCATCTCGCTGTTCGCCAAGCTCGACAAGAGCGAGAGCCGCTTCTCTGACATCGCGGGCCACTGGGCGGAGGCGTATATCAAGCTCGCCGCGGGCAACGGCTGGATCGCGGGCTATCCCGACGGCACGTTCGGCCCCCAGCGCAACATCACCCGTGCCGAGACCGCCACGATGATCAACCGCGTGCTCGACCGTGTCCCGTCCGAGGAGAGCCATCTGCTCTCGCGCGGCGTGATGCAGATCTGGCCCGACGCGAACCCGGGCGACTGGTTCTATCTTGCGATGCAGGAGGCGCCCACCAGCCATGACTACGAGCGCAATGCCAAGTGGGCCGCTGCCGACGAGCAGTGGACGGCGCTGCGCGAAACGCGCGACTGGAAGGCGCTGGAACAGTAAACAAAGCGGAAAAAAGAACGGGAGCACGA
>OLWB01002833.1_pt1 | contig 13368 bp, 10 predicted proteins | sample 1673331 | NCBI WGS metagenome assembly OLWB01 (sample SAMEA3178943, study PRJEB25190) | human gut metagenome | biome: human gut; feature: human-associated habitat; material: faeces | place: Austria | collected 2013
TTATGGATTTGATGACGGATATAAGGGACTGATCTACGGAAAATACCGTATGCTCACAGCCAAGGATTTTTCCGGAATCCTGACTCAGGGTGGAACCATTCTCGGAACATCCAGACAGCCGTTTAAGCTGATGCGGGTTCCGGATGAGAAGGGACTGGACAAGGTTGAGGCAATGAAGCAGACTTACTATAAACTCTGTCTTGACTGTCTTGTGATTCTTGGCGGAAACGGAACACAGAAAACAGCCAATCTTCTCCGTGAGGAAGGTCTGAATATCATCCATCTTCCGAAGACCATTGACAATGATATCTGGGGTACAGACATGACCTTTGGCTTCCAGAGTGCTCTGGAAATTGCAACCAATGCTATTGACTGCATCCATACAACAGCTGCATCCCACGGACGCGTATTTATTGTTGAGATCATGGGGCATAAGGTTGGAAGCCTGACGCTGAATGCTGGTGTTGCAGGTGGAGCAGATGTAATTCTGATCCCTGAGATCCCGTATGACATCAACAAGGTGGCGGTGCCCGGGCCGCAGTGAGAGGATACGGTGCACCCCGCCTGGGTGACGAATACCTCCTCGAAGGGGGCCAACTCCCGTACCAGCTCCGTCAGCTCCCGCAATGTCTCCTCCGGCACCTCGCCGGAGTGGGTGATGAAGGCGTGGTCGGCTACCACCGCCTTCCCCGCCAGCCGCTCCGCGATGTACTGGCGATACACCTTGTCCATGGAGCCGCGGTACTTTTTGCACACCGCCAGCTTGCCCTCCCGCATCTCCAGACAGGGCTTCAGCTTCAGCACATTGGCGCCCAGCGCCGCCACGCCGCTGCACCGGCCGCCCTTCCACATATATTCCAGCGTGTCCAGCACGAAGCTGGTATCGCTGTGAGGGGCCAGGCGGCGCAGCTCTGCCGCGATATCCGCCGCCGCCATGCCGCCATCCCGCAGCTTGGCTCCCCGGAGGGCCAGCAGCCCGCCGCCGGTGGAGAGCTGGCGGCTGTCCACCACGTGGATCTGCCCCTGCTCCGCCAGCTCCTGCGCCGCCAGCACCGCGTTCTGGCAGGTGCAGGACAGCTCTGAGCTGATGTCGATATGCACGATGTCATATCCCTCCGCCAGGATCGGGGCAAAGAACGCCTTGAAGTCCTCCGGGCTGACCGCCGCGGTCTTGGGCAGGGTTCCGTTCCGGCGGTACTCGGCGTACAGCTCCGCCGAGGTGTACTGCCCGTCGTCGGGAAAGACCCGCTCTCCGCTCTGGATGGTCAGCGGTATGGTGCGGATCTGGAAGCGCTCCAGAAGCTGGGGCGTCAGGTCGCAGGTGCTGTCATAGGTGATGCAGACAGGTCTGGGCATAAGGGGTATTCCTCCTATTTGTTATGTATGGCACAGGAGCAGTATACCGAAGAAACCTCAACGCAAGCTCAAAAACCTCTCGATTTTTGTGAGCGGGTGTGATAAAATCCAGAAAAACGCAAGGGAGGAATGGATATGTTCCGCATTCTGGTGGCCGAGGATGACGACAGCGCCCGTTTCCTGATGTGCGAGGTGCTGCGGCGCGCCGGCTACGAGCCGTGCCCCGCCCGGGACGGTGTGGAGGCGCTGGAGGTGATGGAGCACTACCAGTGCGATCTGGCGGTGGTGGACATCACCATGCCCCGGATGGACGGCATCACCTTCACCCGGACGCTGCGGGAGGGCAACTGCGACCTGCCGGTGCTGATGGTGACGGCGCGCGTGACCCAGGAGGACAAGCGCCGGGGCTTCCGGGCGGGGACGGACGACTACATGGTCAAGCCCGTGGACGAGGAGGAGATGCTCTGGCGCATTGAGGCGCTGCTGCGGCGGTATTGCAGCCGGGCGGATCGCCGCCTGACGGTGGGAGCCACGGTGCTGGATCGCGGCTCCCTGCAGGTCATCACGCCGCAGGGCACATGGCAGCTGGCCGCCAAGGAATTCCTGCTGCTGTACAAGCTGCTGTCCTACCCCCGGACGCTTTTTACCAAGCGCCAGCTCATCGACGATATATGGGATCTGGACAGCGATGTGGACGAGCACACCGTGGAGGTCTACATCTCCCGGCTGCGGGAAAAATTCCGGGACAACCGGGACTTTGAGCTGCGGACGATCCGCGGCTTCGGTTATATGGGGATGCCCCGGGAGGACGGAAATGCGGAAAACTGACGTGAAGAAAGAGAATCCGCCCGTCCGCCTGCTGGGCACCATGTTCCTCCTGGTGCTGGGTCTGGTGGCGGTGTATGTTGTGCTGGCGCTGGGCATATTCGCGCTGGTGCAGCAGCTGGTGCATCTGGACAAAGCAAATTATACGCTGCTCTGGCCTATTCTTATCCTGACCATCAGCGCCATTCTGGGCGTTCTGCTGGCCGTGTTCATCTTCCGCGGGTATCTGGCGCCGCTTTCCCGGCTGATGCAGGCCACGCAGTCGGTGGCCTCCGGCGATTACTCCGTGCGGGTGGAGATGCGGGGCGCCCGGGGCGAGGTGGCGGAGTACATCCGCAGCTTCAACAAAATGGCGGAGGAGCTGTCCGGCGTGGCGCTGCTGCGCATGGACTTCGTGAACACCTTCTCCCATGAGTTCAAAACGCCCCTGATCTCCATCCGGGGCTTCGCCAAGCTGCTGCAAAACGACGATCTGACGCCGGAGCAGCGGCAGACCTATACAAACACCGTGGTGCAGCAGTCCGAAAGGCTGGCAGCCATGAGCACCCACATTCTGGAGCTGGCGCAGTATGAAAACACCGAGATCGTATCCGACAAAACGCTGTACAGCCAGGACGAGCAGCTGCGGCGGTGCGTCCGCCAGCAGGAGAGGGACTGGCTGCAAAAGGGGCTGACCGTGGAGGGCGACCTGGATCAGGTGGACTACTACGGCAACGAGGAGCTGGTGGAGCACATCTGGTCGAATCTCCTGTCCAACGCCATCCGCTTTACACCTTCCGGCGGGCAGATCACCGTGGTGCTGCGGCAGAGCGAGGGAGAGATCACTGTCTCCGTCTCCGACACGGGTATCGGCATGGACGAGGAGACGCAGCGGCACATTTTTGAAAAATTCTACCGCGCCGCCCCGTATCCGGATAGCCGGGGCAACGGTCTGGGACTGTCCATCGTGCGCCGGGTGGTGGCGCTGTGCGGCGGCCGGGTGGCGGTGTTCTCCCGCCCCGGCAACGGCTCCACCTTCACCGTAACGCTGCCCGCAGCGGGGGAATGATCCGCGGCGCTGCGCCATGCAGGAGGTGCGCCTCCTGCATGGCGCTTTGTTTTTCCGCCTGATCGAATTTATGTCCGACCGGCAAACATACGGCTCCCGCAACGCGCATACGATGGACTATTCTCAAAGAGGAGGTCTGTTTATGTCAACCGATCAGCCGGCGCTCACCGTCACCCGCAATTTTCTCGGTCAGCAGACAGCGGAAGCGCTGGTTCTGGAACTCATCCGCGCCCACACACAGGCGGCTTGACGGCTGCGGCAGTCCACGGAAAGGAGGGAGCGTATGGAGCAGCGACCGCTGCCCACCGCGCTGTACTGCCGCCTGTCCCGGGAGGACGGCGACCGGATGGAGAGCGATTCCATCGGCAACCAGCGGAAGCTGCTGGAGGAGTATATCGAAAATCATCCTGAGTTGACCGTGGCAGAATGCTATGCAGACGACGGCTATACTGGTACGAATTTCCAGCGCCCCGCCTTTCAGCGGATGCTGCGGGACATGGAAAGCGGGCGCATCCGCTGCGTGCTGGTAAAGGATCTGTCCCGCTTTGGCCGCGACTACATCGAAACAGGCCGCTACTTGGAGCGCTGGCTGCCGGAGCACGGCGTGCGCTTCATCGCCGTCACGGATAACATTGACAGCGCCCGCGGCGCCTACGACATGATGATGCCGCTGAAAAACCTGTTCAACACCCAGTACGCCCGGGACATCTCCCAGAAGGTCAAAAGTTCTCTCCGCGCCAAGCAGCAGCGGGGCGAGTTCATCGGAGCCTTCGCCAGCTACGGCTACTGCAAAAATCCGCAAAACCACAATCGTCTGGTCATCGACCCGCCTGCGGCGGAGGTGGTGCGGCGCATCTTCACCCTGTTTGAAAACGGGATGGGCAAGCTCCGCATCGCCAAGCAGCTGAACGAGGAGGGCATCCCCTGCCCCAGTGAGTACAAGCGGCTCACCGGCGAAAAATACCGCAACAACCACCGGCTGGCGGCCACCACCTACTGGACATACGCCACCATCCACCGCATCCTGCAAAACGAGATGTACATCGGGAACATGGAGCAGGGGCGGGACGACCGCCTTCAGATGCACGGGAAAGCCAGGCGGAAGGAGCGCTCCCGGTGGACGGTGGTGCCCGGCACCCACCAGCCGATCATCGAGCAAGACCAATGGCAGCGGGTGCAGACACTGCTGAACACCAACGCCCGCACGCCGGATTTCCGCCAGAGCATCAGCTCCTTTGCGGGCTTTCTCAAGTGCGGCGACTGTGGGCGCGCCATGGTCAGGACAGTCTGGGGCGGCAAAACCTTCTACACCTGCGGCTCCTATAAGCGCTACGGCGCGTCCGTGTGCAGCAAGCATTACATCGCCCACGATGTGTTGACGAAGGTGATACTGGATGATTTGAACCAACTCATTGCCGACGTGGAAAACCTCCGCCAGCTGGCACAGCAGGGCACGGCAAAGCGCCCGCGACCCGACGCCGACCAGACCCAAAAGCTGGAAGCCGCCCTGCAGCGCGTCCAGCGCCGCCGCCAGAGTGCCTATGAGGACTATCAGGACGCCCTTATCTCCAAGGAGGATTACCTCCGCTGCCGCGCCGACTATGACGCGCAGGAGAGGGCACTGCAGGCTCAGCTGGACAAGCTGCGCGATTCAGTGCCGGGCGATCCGCTGGCTCTGCCGTGGGTGAAGGAGCTGTTGGCTTCGGGGCGCCTGACGGAATTGGATCGCCCCACCGTGGCCGCCGCCATCCGGGAAATTCGCGTCTATGAAGGGAACCGCATAGAGATCGACTACCTGCTCCCGGAGGACTACCGCGCGCTGCTGGAGGGACGATGATCCGGCTTCTTGCAGCAAAGCGCCGGAAGCTGAAAAAAGCGCAGCAGTTCAGTTTCTGAACGGCTGCGCTGCGGCGGTTGATTAAATGGGAAAGGGAACCCTGGGGGTTCCCTTTCCTACTATCTATCTGATCTTTTTCAACAGTCTCGCTTTTACATCACTGCGCTGTGTCAGAGGGGGACGCCTTTTCGTCCTCCTCCGGGTCGTCCATGTGGGCGAACCACTCCCGGTAGCGGTGCATATCCTTGGCAAACAGCTGCCCGTTGGTGGGCGGCGTGTATGTGATGGCGTTAGCGCCGGCGGCGATGGTGGCCAGGATCGTCTCCTCCGTGGGGCCGCCGGTGGCGATGATGGGCAGCTCCGGATAGCGGGCGCGTATCTCCGCAACGATGGCGGGGGTGCGGTCGGCACCGGAGACGTTGACAAAGTCGATGCCCGCGGCCAGCTTGCTCTCCAGATCTACCTTTTCAGATACCACGGTGTATACCACGGGTATCTCCACAGTGGCTTTGATGGCGCGGATGGTGTCGTCGTCGATGAAGGTGTTGCACACCACGCCGAAAGCGCCCTGATGCTCCGCAAAGGCAGCCACATGCGCCGAGCGCTGGCCGTTGGTCAGGCCGCCGCCTACGCCCACGAACACGGGCACGTCAGACACGCCGATGATGGCCTGGGTGATACCGGCCTGGGGCGTGAAGGGGTAGACGGCGATAATGGCGTCGGCGTTGATGTTCTTGATAATGGCCACATCGGTGCTGAACACCAGCGATTTGATGCGGCGGCCAAACACGCGGATGCCGCTGCACTTGCTGATGCAGTGGGGCACGGTCAGCGCGTGCTTGCGCAGCGTGCCCTCGTAGGTGGGGACATATTTCTTCACAGTTCCTTCCTTTCCAGCAATTTGCTATTTTCTAATTGGGAACATTATAGCATGAAAAGTGACATCTGTAAAGAAAAGAGGGGCAGTTTTTAACAGATCGTTCACATTGACTATCGCGCAGAAAAGTGCCGGGATCTGGCGGAACCAGGCGAAGGGCAGACCGCGCAGCCCTGTCATTGCGCGCCGGCGACACGGTCACTGGCTCACAGTGACAGTTTCCTTCAGCAACCAAAGCGAAAGCCACCGCAAATCATGCGCTTACGCCTTGGCAAGATAGGCGCGGCATTTGTCGTTGGCCTCCTGCGCCACCTTTTCCTCATCCACGGTGACAAGGCGGCCGTCCCGGACGGTGACGCGGCCGTGCACCACCGTGTAGTCCACGGCGCCCCGGACGCCCACGGTGCCCAGCACGCTGCCGGGATCCGTGCAGGCGCCCACCAGCTCCAGCCGGCGGCTGTCGAGCATGAACAGGTCGGCGCACTTGCCCTCGGCCAGCTGGCCAATGTCGTCCCGCCCCAGCAGCCGGGCGCTGCCACGGGTGGCGATCTTCAGCATGTCATAGCCGGTGGGAGCCTGACGGCTGGAGTTCAGCCGGTGCAGCAGGAATGCCACCCGCAGCTCCTCCAGCAGGCTGGAGCCGTCGTTGCTGGCGGAGCCGTCCACCGCCAGACCCACGGGCACGCCCAGCGCCAGCATCTCCGGAATGCGGGCGATGCCGCTGGACAGCTTCATGTTGCTGATGGGGCAGTGCGCCACGCCGGTGCCGGTCTGTGCCAGCAGACGCAGCTCCTCGTCGTTGAAGTGGATGCCGTGGGCGAACCACACATCGCCGCCCAGCCAGCCCAGCCGCGCCATGTATTCCAGCGGACGGACGCCCTCCCGCGCCAGCATGAAGTTCTCCTCGTCCTTCGTCTCGCACAGGTGGGTGTGCAGCCGGACATGGTACTGCCGGGCGAGGATGGCGCTCTGCCGCAGCAGCTCTGCCGACACGGAGAAGGGGGAGCAGGGTGCCAGCGCCACCCGATGCATGGAGCCGTAGCTGTCGTCGTGGTATTTTTCGATGCAGCGGACGCTGTCGGCCATGATCTCATCCACGGTCTGCACCACGCTGTCCGGCGGCAGACCGCCGTCCTTGACGCTGAGATCCATGCTGCCCCGGCTCATATACAGGCGGATGCCCAGCTCCCGGGCGGCGCTGAGCTGTGCGCCCAGCAGGTCGCCGCTGTGGGCGGGGAAGACGTAGTGGTGGTCGAAGCAGGTGGTGCAGCCGTGCTTCATCAGCTCGCCCATGCCGGTGAGACTGGACAGCCGGATCACATCCTCGTCCAGATTCTTCCAGATCTCGTACAGGGTCTTCAGCCAGTCGAACAGCTCCATGTTCTGCACCTGCGGCAGGTTGCGGGAGAACACCTGATAGAGATGGTGGTGGGTGTTTACAAGGCCGGGATAGCACAGCATGTGCCGCCCGTCGATAACCTCATCGGCGGTGACGGCCAGACCGGTGCCGATGGCGCGGATAAAGCCGTCCTCACAGTAGATGTCCGCGTTTTGCAGGATGCGGTCGCTGTCGTCGCAGGTGACCAGCTGGGATATGTTCCTGATAAGCAGGGTGGACATGGCAAATTCCTCCTTGGCAGATTGTGAGTGTAGAGAAAAAGAGCAGGCCGCAAGCGGCCTACTCTTTTTGCAGTCGTGTCAGCGTTCCTCGCGGAAGTAGGATAGACCGAGGGACGCGGGGGGCTGATCCTCCCGCTTCTTGCGCAGGGAGACGATGATCAGCACCACCAGAGTGATGACGTAGGGCAGCATCTTGTACAGCTCCTTCACCGCCATCTGTGCGCCGGTGGGCAGGTAGATGTTCAGAATGTACAAGCCACCGAACAGAATGGAGGCCAGAATGCTGACATTGGGCCGCCAGATGGTGAAGATGACCAGTGCGATGGCCAGCCAGCCGCGGTCGCCGAAGGCGTTGTTGGACCACACGCCGTTGGCGTAGTCCATCACGTAGTACAGACCGCCCAGACCCGCGATCATGGAGCCGATGCAGGTGGCCAGATACTTGTACTTGGTAACGTTGATGCCGGCGGCGTCGGCGGTAGAGGCACTCTCGCCCACGGCGCGCAGGTGCAGGCCGGGACGGGTGTGGTTCAGGAAGTAGGACGCACCCAGCGCGATGATAATGGCCGCATACGCCAGAAAGCCGTAGGACAGGAACAGCTGGCCGAACCAACCGGTGGAGGAAGCGCCGGGCAGCGTGGTCTTGAAGTACAGGCTGGTGCTGGACAGAGCGATGGAGGGCACCTCGCTGTTGGTCAGCTTAATGAGGGAGCCGCCGAAGAAGTTGCCCACGCCTACGCCGAAGGTGGTCATGGCCAGACCGGTGACGTTCTGGTTGGCGCGGAGGGTGACGGTCAGGAAGCAGTACAGCAGACCCATCAGCAGGGAGCCCAGCAGGGAGCACAGGATGGGGATCATGATGGCCAGAAAGCCGTTCAGCTGCCCGCCGGCGGCCTGCTCGTAGAAGAACGAGCCGATAACGCCGCTGATGCCGCCCACGTACATGATGCCGGGAATACCCAGGTTCAGGTTACCGGACTTCTCCGTGAGGATCTCGCCGGTGCTGCCGAACAGCAGGGGGATACCCTGCATGACCGCGCGGGGGAAGAAGGATACAAAGTCGAAGCCCATCCGTTACGCCTCCTTTTTGCTGCTCTTGCGCAGAGTGACCTTGTAGGTGATGAAGAACTCGGTAGCAATGATGAAGAACAGAATGATACCGGTCAGAATATCCGCGAAGGACTGGTTCAGGCTGAAGGCGGTGGAGATCTCGCCGGCACCGCGATCCATGGTCACCAGCAGCAGGGAGGCGGCGATCATGATGAAGGGGTTGAACTTGGACATCCAGGACACCATGACGGCGGTAAAGCCGCGGCTGTCCACGATGGTGGTGGTCAGGGTGTGGCTGATGCCGGCGGTCAGGATATATCCCATCAGGCCGCAGATAGCGCCGGAGAGCACCATGGTGCGGATGATCACACGATCCACCTTGATGCCGGCGTAGCTGGCGGTGCGCTGGCTCTCGCCCACCACGGCGATCTCGTAGCCGTGCTTGCTGTAGGTAAGGTACACGTACATCATGCCGGTCAGCAGAGCCACCACCAGAATGGGGAGCAGCTGTGCCTGTCCGCCGATGCGAGGCAGCCAGCCGGCCTCGGAAGCCTGGTTGATAATGCCGATCTTACCGGCGCCCTTGGGCACCTCCCAGATAATGATAAAGTAGGAGGCCAGCTGCATGGCGATATAGTTCATCATCAGGGTGAACAGCGTCTCGTTGGTGTTCCATTTGGCCTTGAAGAAGGCGGGCAGGAAGCCCCATACGGCGCCGGCCAGCAGCGCAGCCGCCAGAGAGATGACGATCAGCAGGAAATTGGAGACCTTGCCGCCCAGCAGGATCATGCAGGCGGTGGTGGCCAGACAGCCGATCAGGGTCTGACCCTCGGCGCCGATGTTCCAGAACCGCATTTTGAACGCAGGCGTCACCGCCAGAGAGATACCCAGCAGAACGGCTACGTTCTGGCCGGTGACCCAAATCTTGCGGGAGGTGCCGAAGGCACCCTTGAGGATCGTGCCGTAGACGGCGATGGGATCCTGACCGGTCAGCAGGGTGGTGATCAGTCCGCAGAACACCAGCGCCAGCAGCAGGATGCCGCCCCGGATCAGCAGAGCCTTGGGCAGAGGCAGCGCATCACGCTTGGAGATATGAAAGAGGGAACCTTTCTTATTCATCTGCCTTGCCTCCTTCCACATGGGTCATGAGTGCGCCCACTTCCAGCTTGTTGGTCTTGCGGCCGTCCACCACGCCGGAGACCTTACCGCCGCACAGAACCACGATACGGTCGCACAGCTCCAGCAGCACGTCCAGATCCTCGCCCACATAGACGACGGCCACGCCCTTCATTTTCTGCTCGGTCAGCAGGTTGTAGATGGTGTACGAGGTGTTGATATCCAGACCGCGGACAGCGTAGGCGGTCATCAGCACGGAGGGCTGCTGGGCGATCTCGCGGCCCACCAGCACCTTCTGCACGTTGCCGCCGGACATGCGGCGGACGGGGAAGGCGGTGCTGGGAGTGACCACCTCCAGCTCCTGCCAGATGCGCTGCGCCAGCGCCTCGGGATCCTTGCGATCAAGGAAGATGCTCTTGCCCTTGCGCCAGGAGCGGAGCATCATGTTGCCGGTCATGCCCATGGAGCCCACCAGACCCATGCCCAGACGATCCTCGGGGACAAAGCTCATGGCCACGCCGTTCTTGCGGATGTCCATGGGATCCATGCCCACCAGGTTTTTCTCCTCGTTGGTCTCCGGGGAGATATAGGTCACGGTGCCGGAGGTGACGGGGTACAGACCGGCGATGGATTCCAGCAGTTCCCGCTGGCCGGAGCCCGCGATGCCGGCAATGCCCAGCACCTCGCCGGCGTTTACGTCGAAGGTCACATTGTCCAGACGCTTGACGCCCAGCTCGTCGTATACGGTCAGACCCTCTACCTTCAGGCGGGGCGTGACGTTGACGGGCGTGGGGCGGTTGATGTTCAGAGCCACGCTGTGACCCACCATCATATCGGTCAGGGACTGCTGGTCGGCGTCCTTGGTCAGCACGTCGCCTATGTACTCGCCCTTGCGGAGCACAGCCACCCGGTCGGACACGTCCAGTACCTCGTGGAGCTTGTGGGTGATGATGATGAGGGACTTGCCGTCGGCCTTCATGTTGCGCATGACGGCGAACAGCTTGTCCGTCTCCTGCGGGGTCAGCACGGCGGTGGGCTCATCCAGGATCAGGATGTCCGCGCCGCGGTAGAGCACCTTGACGATCTCGACGGTCTGCTTCTGGGACACGGACATGTCGTAGATCTTCATGTCGGGGTCGATATCGAAGCCGTACTTGTCGCAGATGTCCTTGACCTTCTGGCGTGCGTTGTTCAGATCCAGCTTGCCCTGCAAGCCGAGAATGATATTCTCGGTGGCGGTGAACAGATCGACCAGCTTGAAGTGCTGGTGGATCATGCCGATACCCAGATCGAAGGCATCCTTGGGAGATGCGATGGTCACAGGCTTGTCGTGGACGTAGATCTGCCCCTCGTCGGGGAAATAGATGCCGGAGAGCATGTTCATCAGCGTGGTCTTGCCGCTGCCGTTTTCGCCCAGCAGGGACAGGATCTCGCCCTCGTACAGGTCAAGATTCACATCCTTATTGGCGATGACCTTGCTGCCGAACCGCTTGGTGATGTTCTCCATTTTGATCGCGCATTTCTTTTCCAAGGCTGTCATCCTTTCTTTCGGCGCAGATGGCTGCAAACACCTCGTAGAACGCCGGGAATAAATTCCATACGACTTATTTTACCATACATGTCGAGCGTTGTAAATCAAAATCAGCAAAAAATTTGTCAGGTATATACAAAGAATGTGAGGTTACACAAGAAAGAGTCATTCTCTTTGTGTAAATCGTCAAAGCCGCGTGCAGGAGGGGAAAAGCAAGAGGTGGACTGCCTGCGCAGTCCACCTCGTTGTGGCGCAATATGCTGTTGGAAAACCTGGCGATTAGCCGCCGAAGTTGGTATCCAGCAGGTTGATGCCGTCGATCTGCAGATCGAAGTAAGGAGCAGAACGGAACTCGGACTCGGAGAAGTAACCGTCGTGCACGACCTCGGTGTCGGGAGTGTAAGCGTCATCGGTGTCGACGTCAGCCTTGTAGGAGGTCAGAGCCTCGCCCTTCACGGTGAAGGTGGAGCAATCGAACACGTGGATCTCGCCCTTCTCCAGCTTCTCGGTAGCAGCGGCAATGGCCTCGGCAGTGCCTTCGGCGGCCACGGTGGTGTTCAGGTCGGTCAGAACCACGGAGTTGGTGGACAGAGTGCCGGTCCAGTCAGCATCGATGGCGGTGCCGTCCATGACAGCCTTGATGGCATACTCATAGTAGGGCGCCCAGTTGATGCGGGAGGAGATGATGTAGGTGTTGGGGCAGGCAGCCTGAGTGGAGCCGTTGTAGGAAACGTTGGGAACACCAGCGTTCTCGCAGGCGGTAGGAGCACCCAGAGAGTCGGCGTGCTGGCTGATCAGCTTGCAGCCGCCCTGGATCAGCTTCTCGGCGCCTTCCTTCTCCAGAGTCTCATCGTACCAGCTGCCGGTGAAGGTCACATCCATGGTGACGGTGGGGCAGACGGACTTGGCACCCAGATAGAAGGAGGTGTAACCGGAGACCACTTCGGCGTAGGTGAAAGCACCCACATAGCCCATCTTGGCCTCTTCAGCCTTGATGTCGCCGGCCTCGATCATCGCGTTCAGCTTCATACCGGCAGCGATACCGGCCAGATAGCGGCCCTCATAGATGGAGGCGAAGGCATTGTGGTAGTTGGCCAGACCCTCGGTGTGAGCGCGGGTACCGGTGCTGTGGCAGAACTGCACATCGGGGTTCTCCTTGGCGACCTGGATCATGTAAGGCTCATGACCGAAGCTGTCGGCAAAGATGATGTTGCAGCCGGCGTCCACCAGATCAGCGGCGACCTCGGCGCACTGCTCGGTCTCGCCCACGTTGGTCTTGATGAAGAAATCCTCATTCTCGACCAGACCCAGGTTGGCGCAGGCTTCCTTGGCGGCATCGATGAAGTTCTTGTCATAGGTGGAGTTTTCATCATGCAGGGTGATGAAGCCGACCTTGACCTTGGAGCCCTCGTCGGGGTTCTTGGTGTCGTCACCAGTGGGATCCTTCTTCTCACCGCAGGCCACCAGGCTCAGAGCCATGACCAGGGCGAGGAGCATTGCAAGGAACTTTTTCATTCTTGTTTTCCTCCTTAAAATATGTGACGCACGCTTAAAAGTAAGGCAAATTTTGGCGCGCGTTTGAACAACGGGCTTCCTACCCGGTATTCACACTACTCACAGGAACGTGGGTATTATACAGGATTACGCCGCGAATTTCAACAGAAAATGTGAATTACGGCAAAATTTCTTTGTGACGCACAAAAAAACTTTGTAAAACCTGTGCACTATGCGGCAATTGATAGAAATTTCACGCAGCGCGATACCCATTTCCGATGGCAGAAAGAAGCCTGTGTTACTGGTGGATGCGGGTACCGGTCTTGCCCTCGATGCCGTCCTTGGCCTTCTCCAGCAGGGTGATGAGAGCGGTGCGGCCGGCCTTGGACTCGGCGAACTTCACCGCGGCCTGCACCTTGGGCAGCATGGAGCCCTTGGCGAACTGGTTCTCGTCCATGTACTTGTAGGCCTCGGCGGGAGTCAGGTCGTCCAGCCCCTTCTGGTCGGGCTTGTTGTAGTTGATGGCCACCTTCTCCACGGCGGTGAGGATGATGAGCATGTCGGCGTCCAGCAGCTCGGCCAGCAGCTCGCTGCCGAAGTCCTTGTCGATGACG
>OLWB01002835.1_pt1 | contig 13363 bp, 7 predicted proteins | sample 1673331 | NCBI WGS metagenome assembly OLWB01 (sample SAMEA3178943, study PRJEB25190) | human gut metagenome | biome: human gut; feature: human-associated habitat; material: faeces | place: Austria | collected 2013
TTTGTGCTTGATTTTGTGAGAAGATTTTTTGTCAGTTGTGTCCAAATTTTTGAGGCGTACGCGGTGCGTATGTTGATGAAATTCGGGTACAACTGGCGGAAAATCAGCCACAAAAGCAAGTGCAAGAAAGACTCCGAGAGTACATATCCATTTTTCATTAAGTTTATTTCTCTTGCAAACTACACAGTAAGATTCACCCACAGTATCTGCCAGCCAAAATTACTTCTTTACTCTTCTTCATCGTAAAACCCATATTCTTTGGTTTGTATTGAATCACTCAGCAGCAGTACTATTCTCCCTGTGTATAATTTTGCAGAGCTACGTTAGTATTATACCAGTATCCACACCATTCAAGAATGCCCCGGCATTCTTGCTGCGAGGTGGGAATCATCTCACATCTGATATATTTATCATACCACATCCCCATTTTTTTTAGAAGTATCCTCATGAAAAAAGCGGTAAATTTCTTCAGCTACATTTTCTGTAATTCCATCTGCTTCACAAAGTTCTGTCACGGAAGCTTCTTTTATTTTTCCGATATCCTTAAAATGCTTCATCAGGCTTTTTCTTCGTGCAGGACCGATACCTTTAATATCATCAAGTACCGAATGTACCTGCTCTTTTCCACGGAGTGCTTTATGATATGTGATTGCAAAACGATGCGCCTCATCCTGCAAACGGGTTATCATCCGAAATGCTTCCGAATTTTTAGGAAATTCAATGATTTCATTGTTATAATATAAGGCTCTTGTACGATGGAAATCATCTTTTACCATACCGCAGACCGGAATAGTTAATCCCAGCTTTTCGAGAACCTGTAATGCAATGTTTACCTGGCCTTTTCCTCCATCCATCATAAGAATATCCGGAAAACGGGTAAAACTTCCAAGTTCCATATCCTGTCCCTTTTCTTCCCGCTCCTTCTGCTCCCTGATACCGTGGGAAAATCTTCTCTCTAACGCCTCTTCCATACAATGATAATCATCCGGTCCGGCTACGGTTTTTATCTTAAATTTACGATAATCGCTTCGTTTAGCCTTACCTTTTTCAAAAACAACCATTGAAGCAACATTTTCATATCCATTTGTATTGGAAATGTCAAATGCCTCCATACGGTTTAAGTTCCCAATTCCTAATGCCTGCTCTAATTCATGTACCGCACCAATTGTTCTGCGTTCTTCTCTCTTTAATTTCTCACTGTCCTGTGCGAGAACATTCTGTGCATTCTTTCTTGCAAGCTCCATCATCTGATGTTTACTTCCACGCTTCGGCATAGCAAAAATCACTTTACTTCCACGCTTATCTGAAAGCCATTTTTCAAGAATTTCCTGATCAAGAACTTCTTCCTGCGTTAAAATTTCTTTTGGAATAAATGGAGTCCCTACATAGAACTGCTTAATAAAGTCCGTGATAATCTCTTGCTTTTCACTGTCTCCGATTCCTGTCATATGAAAATGATCTCTGCCGAGAAGCTTGCCGCTTCGGATAAAGAAAATAGCCACAACTGCCTCATCGCCGGCCTTTGCCATAGCAATAATATCCCTGTCATCGCCACCGGTATCATTGATTTTCTGCTTCTCACCAATTCGTTTTACATTTTCAATCAAATCACGATACTCGGCTGCCTGCTCAAACTCAAGCTCTGCGGCCGCTTTTTTCATTTTTTCTTCCAGACTGTTTATGATTTCTTTCTCATCGCCATTTAAAAACTTCAACGCCTTATCCACATGGGCGCGGTACTCTTCTTTAGAAATATAATTCTGACACGGTGCATCACACTGATTTATCTGATAATAAAGACAGGGCCGGTCCTTCCCTATCTCTTTAGGCAATGACCGGCTGCAGCTCCGTATTTTGTATACTTTTCTCATTAGTTCAATTGTATCCTTTACCGCCCCCGCACTCGTATACGGACCGAAATATTTCGATTTATCCCTTTTCACCTGACGGCAAAATAAAATTCTCGGATAATCTTCCTGCACTGTGACACGAATATATGGATAACTCTTGTCATCTTTCAGCATCGTATTGTAATGTGGACGGTGTTCTTTAATCAGATTACATTCCAAAACCAGAGCCTCAAGCTCCGAGTCTGTGATGATATATTCAAAATAAGCGATGTGAGAAACCATGTGCTGGATTTTTACACTCTTATTATAACTACTCTGAAAATACTGACGCACACGGTTCTTAAGGATTCTTGCCTTACCGACATAGATAATCTCATCCTGTGCATTATGCATCAGATATACCCCCGGCTTTGCCGGGAGTTTTTTCAGTTCTTCCTGAATATCAAACATAATTTACTCTTCCTGTTTTGTTTGCTCACTGTCTTTCTTTTCGGTAACTTTCTGTGCATCCTGACTTTCCGCATCTTTTAATGAAGATTCTTCTGATACCGTTTCTGCCTCGGATAATTCTGTTTTCTCCTTATCCTCTTCAACATTCGCTTCAACACTTTCCAGTTCATCTTTCTTTAAAGATTTATTGTAAATTTCCATGAATTCTTTACCGGTAATTGTCTCTTTTTCAATCAGGAATTCTGCAATCTCGTCCATAACTTCTCTGTGGTCTTCAATAATCTTTTTCGCCTTATCGTAAGCCACTTTGAGCATTTCTTTTACTTCTTCATCGATGAGTGCACCTGTTGCATCGGAACAGTTCATCACTGCACGTCCATCAAGATAACGGTTCTGTACAGACTCCAGTCCCATAAGTCCAAATCTTTCAGACATACCGTACTGTGTTACCATCGCTCTTGCAATCTGGGTCGCACGCTCGATATCATTAGAAGCTCCTGTTGTAACAGAATTAAATACAACTTCCTCGGCCGCACGTCCACCAAAAAGTGTAACTAATTCGCTGAGCATCTGCTCTTTGCTCATCAGATATTTTTCTTCTTCAGGAACCTGCATGGTGTAACCCAGTGCACCCATTGTTCTTGGAACAATCGTAATCTTCTGTACTGGTTCTGTATTTTTCTGCACAGCAATTGCCATGGCATGACCAACTTCGTGATAAGAAACGACTTTCTTTTCTTCCTCACCAAGAATACGGTCTTTCTTTTCTTTTCCGGCAATAACAACTTCTACTGCCTCTAACAGGTCTTTCTGAGATACTGCTTCTCTTCCAGCTTTAACTGCTGCAAGGGCGGCCTCGTTAATCATATTTGCAAGATCAGAACCTACGGCACCGGAAGTTGCCAGGGCAATTTCGTCAAAATTAACTGTCTCGTCCATCTTGACATTCTTTGCATGTACTTTTAATGTCTCCACACGGCCCTTTAAGTCAGGGCGTTCTACGATAACTCGTCTGTCAAAACGGCCCGGTCTGAGAAGTGCCTTATCTAATACTTCCGGACGGTTTGTCGCTGCTAAAATAACAAGGCCTTTCGAAGAATCGAATCCATCCATCTCTGCAAGCAGGGCATTCAATGTCTGCTCACGCTCGTCATTTCCACCACCATAACGGCTGTCACGGCTCTTACCGATAGCATCAATCTCATCAATGAAAATGATACAAGGTGCCATAGACTGTGCCTGCTTAAACAGATCACGAACTCTTGATGCACCGACCCCGACAAACATTTCTACAAAGTCGGAACCACTCAGAGAGAAAAACGGTACATTTGCCTCACCCGCAACTGCTTTTGCAAGTAAAGTTTTACCAGTTCCCGGAGGGCCTACTAACAGCGCACCCTTTGGAAGTCTGGCACCAATTTCAATATATTTACCAGGGTTATGAAGGAAATCAACCATCTCAGTAAGACTTTCCTTTGCCTCATCCTGACCGGCTACATCTGCAAAAGTAACTCCTGTCTTTTTCTCAACATATACCTTTGCATTACTCTTTCCTACACTTCCCATCATACCGCCGCCCTTGCCGATTCCACGCATAACAAAATACATCATTGCATAGATCAGCACAAACGGAAGTACATAACTAACCATAACAGAAAGAATCGCATTCGATCCACTGCTGTCCTGCTGTTCATAAGAACTAATCTTATTATTGTCCTCCGCTTCTTTTAAACGGTTAACCAGCAGTGCATCATTCATAGAAACCGTATAATATGTTGTTTTCATTAACGGATTCTGCTGTGTCTTCGGTTCGATATAAATCTTTCGGTCTGCTACCTGTACCTTTTTAATCTCTCCTTTATCCAACATCGTAAGAAACTTACTATACGAAATCTTCTTCTGTGAACCATTCTTATAACGGCTCATCACAGAAGTAAAGAGAGCGGTAATTCCAAGACAAACGACCAGAAGAATAATGGCAGACTTTATATTCTTCTTTTTGTTTGGATTATCATTCTGATTATTTTTTTTGTCCATTTACGCCTCCATGACGTTTCATATTATAATTTCTTCAATACCTCAATGGCATCTTTCATATAATTATTTTCAACGTACTCAATCTTTCCTGCATCACAGGCTGCGGCAAGTGCTGGGTCCATTGGAAGCTTAGCCAGAACAGGTACATCATACTCTGCCGCGATCTCATCAATGTGGCTTTCTCCAAATACCTTAATCTGCTTTCCACAGTCAGGACACTCTACATAACTCATATTCTCTACTAAACCAAGAATTGGAACATTCATCATTCTTGCCATGTTCACCGCTTTTTCTACGATCATTCCAACTAATTCCTGTGGAGAAGATACGATAACAATACCATCTAACGGAACAGACTGGAAAATAGTCAGCGGTACATCACCAGTTCCTGGAGGCATATCAATGAACATATAGTCAATGTTCTGCCATAATGTCTCTCCCCAGAACTGTTTGATTACTCCGCCAAGAACAGGCCCTCTCCAGATAACAGGATCTGTCTCATTCGCAAGCATCAGGTTAACAGAAACAATGTCGATTCCGCAAGTTGTTGTTGCTGGCAGAATCAGTCCTTCTGCGTTACCTACAAGATTCATGGAAAGACCAAATGCCTTTGGAATAGATGGTCCTGTGATATCTCCATCTAAAATAGCTGTCTTAAATCCTTCTCTCATAGAAGCTGCTGCAAGAAGTGAAGTTACCATAGACTTACCTACTCCACCTTTACCGGATACAACACCAATAACCTTCTTAACAGAACTTCCTTTACTTAACTTTACAAGAAAATCTTCTGGTTTGGACTCTCTCTGTGCGCAGCTTTCGCCACAACTGCTACAATCATGTGTACAATCGCTCATAATATTTACCTCTCGTTTAACTAAATTTTTTATAAAATTTCTATTAAAATTTTATCAATTTCTTTAGAAATTATTTGCTCAGTTTTCACTGAAATTACCCCTTAATTATTTGTAACTTTTTAACTTCAGAACAAATTTAATGTGACTGGTTATTCAAATTCAAGGATATATTCTGAATTTATATGCTCTGTTTGCCACCATGCCACTTCCTTTTCCTCGAAAACCCACCTGCGATACTTGAACACAAGGGCAAGATGATAGTATAGTAAGTATACTAAATGTGCGTTATTATCTCAAATTATTTATTCATCTGCTCTAAAATCTCTTTAACATTTTTCTCAATATTCCCTTCAAATACAGCAGAACCACATACAAATATATTAGCCCCACATTCTGCAATCTCTGCTATATTCAAGGCCTTCACTCCACCGTCAACCTGAATATCCACATCAAGATTCTTCTCTGTGATCATCTTACGAAGCTCCCGAACCTTCTCGCCACAGTAAGGAATGTACTTCTGTCCTCCAAAACCTGGATTTACAGTCATAACTAATACCATATCCAATTCTGGTAAAACATACTCAATCGCAGAAAGTGGTGTCGCAGGATTAATCGCAACGGCTGCCTTCTTACCGCAATCCTTAATCTGATGTACTACTCGGTCAAGATGTGTGCAGGCTTCTGCATGTACTGTAATAATATCTGCTCCTGCCTTTGCAAAATCTTCGATATATCTACCTGGGTCTTCTATCATTAAATGTGCATCAAAAATCACATCTGTGAGTGGACGAAGTGCCTTAATTACAGGATTTCCAAAAGAAATCTGTGGAACGAACATTCCATCCATGACATCAATATGCACATACTCTGCTCCGGCATCAATCGCAGTCAAAACATCTCTGCCCAGATTTGCAAAATCAGCAGACAAAATAGACGGTGCTAGTATCTTCTTCATCGGTACCTCCTTAATTTCTAAAAATATCATCTGTATATTTCTAACTCCAATATTACTATACTCCGATATTTTGTTTTTTATATGATGAGATAAAGTCTCACAGTATATCTTAACATAAACGTGGGATACTGCAAGCCGAAAATCAGAAAACCCTTGAAAAAAGCGAAAAAAAGCTTTGCAATTTGCAATTTTTCTTTCTGCTATGCTACACTATAGCAGAAAATAACCAGTGTACTGTTTTATTGATTTCCAGCCAAATGACAATGATGCAGTATACTATTTCACCGTTAAAATCGCATTTGCGATTAGTCTAACCATGAAAGGAGTTTATCATGCGTTTTTTTGACCCTACAAATACTTATGCAGAAAAAAACTGTGTAAAGAATCACAAAAAAGAACTTCTTGCTTTAGGATCACGAGCATTCGTTATCACTGGACATAGTTCTTCCAAAAAAAATGGTTCGCTTGACGATGTTATCGCTGTTTTAGAGGAAGCTTCCGTTCCTTATCAGATTTTCAATGAAATCGAAGAAAATCCATCTGTTGAGACAGTCGTAAGAGCCGCTGAAATCGGTAAGGAATTCAAAGCGGACTTCGTTATCGGCATCGGCGGAGGTTCTCCATTAGATGCATCGAAAGCAATCGCTTTATTAATTGCCAACCCAGAAGAAACCGGAGACTGCTTCTATGTAGCAAAAGACTTAAAAACACTTCCAATCGCTGCCGTTCCAACAACCTGCGGTACTGGTTCAGAAGTTACTCCTGTCTCCGTTCTGACCCGTCACGACACACAGACAAAGAAAAGTATTTCCTACAAGATTTTCCCAGACATCGCCCTCATTGACGGTAAATATTTACTGTCCGCAAGTAAAAATCTTTTAATCAACACTTGCGTTGATGCCCTTGCACACGCAGCCGAAAGCCGCGTAAGCATCCAGACAAACATCTATAACCAGATGTTCGCAAACTACGCATTGAAACTGTGGGGAGACATCGTTCCATTCCTTCGTTCCGATGAAGAATTAAGCGAAGAACTCGCAGAAAAACTCATGCTGACTTCTACAATCGCAGGAATGGCAATCGCCCAGACCGGAACTTCCATTCCACATGCATTAAGCTATGATGTAACTTACCATAATGGAGTAGCACACGGAAAAGCCTGCGGAATCTTCCTTGCTGCTTACCTCCGCGTTTACGCAGAACAGAAACCAGAAGATGTCGAAGAAATCCTTACCCTCTTAGGTTTCAAAACCCTCGATGACTTCGCCTCTTACTTAACTGAAATCCTTGGCACAGTCAGCTTAACACAAAAAGAAGTCACATTCTACATCGACAGGATGATGGAGAATACTTCGAAATTGGCTACATGTCCTTTTGAATTAACAAGGGAGGATATCGAGAAGATTTATCGAGAATCTATCGTGGTTGAATAAACAGAAGCCATAAGACTGAATCCCCCCCTTCGCCTCCACAAATCGCTCAATTTTTTTACCCGACGGCCCACATAAAGCCAGTTTAAAGCTTGCCAACAAGCAGAAGAACCCCGTATATCCAAGATTTAACGCAACAGAATAAAATTCCTTCTTGGATATACGGGGTTCTTCGTCTGTCTACCAAGTTCTACTCGGCTTTATATTATCGTCCCAAAATCTGAGCGATTTCAAACTCATACTGGTCTACGTCTTTAGCCATTCCGAGTGCGTCTTCGATATCGTAGTCAATATACTGACCATTACGGTATCCTACTACTCTGTTTGTAGCGCCGCTGCAAAGCAGGTCTACTGCTAAAGCTCCCATGTAAGAAGCATATACTCTGTCTTTTGCTGTTGGGTTTCCACCTCTCTGCATATGACCTAAGATACTTGCTCTTGTTTCTACACCAGTTGCCTGTTCGATTCTCTTAGCCATTCCATAAGAATGTCCAACACCTTCTGCGTTGATGATAAGGTGATGTTTCTTACCAAGTGCTTTTTTCTCAAGAATGCTTTCAATTAATTCATTTTCAAGTTTTGGTCTGTTACCATCGAAACGCTCTGGAATTAAGATATCCTCAGCTCCTGAAGCAATACCACACCATAATGCGATATAACCAGCATTTCTTCCCATTACCTCGATGATAGAACATCTTTCATGAGATGTGGATGAGTCACGAATCTTATCAATTGCCTGCATAGCTGTATTTACTGCAGTATCAAAACCGATTGTATATTCTGTACATGCAATATCTAAGTCAATTGTTCCAGGAAGAGCTACTGTGTTAATTCCCTGTGCAGATAACTTCTGTGCTCCACGAAAAGATCCGTCACCACCGATAACAACAAGTCCGTCGATGTTATGACTTCTTAAAATCTCTGCTGCCTTTTCCTGATACTCTAACTGTTTAAATTCTTCACATCTTGCGGTAAATAAAGCTGTACCACCACGAGAAATGATGTCACATGTGAATTCCTTCTCCATATCAAAGATCTCATCGTTTAACAGTCCGCTGTAACCACGATAAATTCCTTTTACATCAATACCTCTTGCCCATGCTGTTCTTGCTACTGCTCTTAATGCAGCATTCATGCCTGGAGCATCTCCACCACTTGTTAAAATTCCAATTGTCTGAACTGCGCTAGTCTTATTCATCTAACGTTACCTCCATTTCATAATTCCCTAAGTATACTCCCTAACGATTACATATATTATCTCTTTTTTTGGGATTTTTCAATACTCTTCTCGCGAACCTTTACATTTTTTTCACCAAAAAGTGATTTTAACTCGCTAAATACGTCATTTTTCGCGGAAATATTTTCGTATGTTGGAAGTCTTTTTATTGCTTTTTCTTTTTTGGAAAAAATAACAATTTCATCTTTGCCGGGATATTTTCTGATAATTTTATACAAATCCTGTTGTTTGTCTGTAAATTCTCCAATGTTCTCTGTCTGAATCCATACTTCCTTTGGAATCTGGTCAATCGGCACAATATATTCTGCAATCAGTTTACCACTTTCTTCAGAAACGGATGCCCGGCCTTTCACATAAAGTCCATTATCTTCGATGAGATACGACTTTACATTTTGATATATCGTCGGGAATACAATGATTTCTACAGTACCATACAAGTCTTCTAACGTAACAAATGCCATATTCTGATTATTTTTTGTAAGTTTGGCTGTGATATTACTAATAAGACCACCGACAACATAATGCTGCCCGTCTCTTACGATTGCACGTCCGCTTTCCTCATCCGGTTCGAAATCTGTCGATCTGGCAGTTGTCTGCTTCTCAATGGAATTCATATATTTTTCCAGTGGATGACCGCTGACATAAATACCAAGCACATCTTTTTCAAGTGCAAGTTTCTGCGCATCGTCATACTCTCCAACATCAGGATACTGCATCTCATATTCTTTTTTCTCTTCTTCGGAAAAGAAATCAAACAATGACATCTGACCACTCATAGACTCTTTTTTCTCCCGGTTTACTTGTTCAAGTACAACCGGATAGACAAGCATCTGCTGTTTTCTCGTCTTACCAAAACTGTCCAATGCTCCGGATTTGATAAGGTTTTCTATCGTTCTCTTATTGATTTCTTTCGATGTGAGACGCCCCATGAAATCTTTTAAATCTTTGTACTTTCCGTTTGCTTCTCTTTCCTGTGTCATTACATCAATCACACTTTTTCCGAGACTCTTAATCGCTGCAAGTCCATATCGAATAGAATCACCTGCAACAGAGAATCCGGCTTCCCCCTCATTGATGTCCGGCGGCAGGATGGAAATTCCCATCACACGGCAAGTATTGATATACTCTGTAATCTTTTTCGGGTTAGTAATTACTGAAGTAAGAAGCGCAGCCATAAATTCTACCGGATAATAGCAGCGCAGCCATGCTGTCTGATACGAAACAACCGCATAGGCAGCCGCATGAGATTTATTAAATGCATACTTGGCAAAGTCAATCATTTCATCGAAAATCTTATTGGCGGTTTCTTCTGGAATTCCCCGTTTGATACAGCCTTCTACGCCTTCTTCTTCATTACCATAAACAAAGTTCTGACGTTCCCTCGCCATGACATCTCCCTTTTTCTTGGACATCGCACGACGCACTAAGTCACTTCGGCCAAGTGTGTAACCGGCAAGACGCATTACAATCTGCATAACCTGTTCCTGATAAACGATACATCCGTAAGTCGGTGCCAGTATTTCTTCCAGTTCCGGACAGGTATACTGAATTGAATCCTGATTTTGCTTTCCCTTGATATACTTTGGAATAAAATCCATTGGTCCCGGACGGTACAGAGAAATTCCGGCAATAACATCCTCAAGATTCGTTGGCTTTAATTCCTTCATGAAAGACTTCATTCCAGCACTTTCTAACTGGAACACACCCTCCGTCTTTCCCTGCCCGATCATCTCATATACTTTGGCATCATCATAATCAATTGTATCAATACTAAAATCATAGCCAAGTTTCTTTCCAATCATTCGTGCGGCATCCTGAATTACGGTCAGTGTACGAAGACCTAAAAAGTCCATTTTCAGAAGTCCCAATTCTTCGATGGTTGTCATCGTAAACTGTGTTGTGATGACATTATCTGCACCTCTTGAAAGTGGGACAAATTCATCCAGCGGTTTTGAACCAATTACGACACCAGCGGCATGAATTGATGTATGTCTCGGTAATCCCTCCAGACGCATCGACATATCAATAAGATTCTTTACAACATCATCACTCTCATATGCCTGCTTTAATTCCGGATTTGATTTTAATGCCTTTTCAATCGTGATACCAAGCTCCATCGGAATCATTTTTGCAACATTATCAACCTGTACATAAGGGATATCAAGGACACGTCCAACATCACGAACTACCATACGCGCCGCCATCGTACCGAAAGTTACAATCTGCACTACCTTATCTTTGCCGTATTTTTCATAAACATAATCAATAACTTCCTGCCGTCTCTCATAACAGAAGTCAATATCAATATCTGGCATGGATACACGCTCTGGATTTAAGAAACGCTCAAAAATAAGCTGATATCTGATTGGGTCGATATTCGTAATCTCAAGACAATAGGAAACAATACTTCCTGCCGCACTTCCTCGTCCCGGGCCAACAGCGATTCCCTGACTCTTTGCAAAACGGATAAAATCCCACACAATGAGAAAATAATCAACATAGCCCATATTTTTAATAGTGCTAAGCTCATAAGAAAGTCTTTCCTGCAATTCCTGTGGCGGCGGGTCCCCGTATCTTTTCACAAGACCAGTCTCACAAAGCTCTTTTAAGTAAGAAAATGCATCGTAACCTTCTGGCACATCAAATTTTGGCACTTTCTGCTCACCAAAAACAATCTCCACATTACATCGCTCGGCAATTTTATGGGTATTATCCATCGCCTCTCTCGCATAGGGAAATACCTTCTGCATCTCTTCTTCCGACTTCAGATAATACTGCCCGCCTTCATAGCGCATTCTGTCCTGGTCTGAAACCTTTTTTCCAGTCTGTATACAAAGAAGCAGGTCATGTGGAACCGCATCTTCCTCTCTGATATAATGCACATCATTTGTGACAACCATCGGAATCCCAAGTTCCCTGGAAAGACGAATCAGGCTGGTATTTACCTGGGTCTGCTGACGAATTCCATGATCTTGCAACTCTAAGAAAAAGTTATTCTCTCCAAAAATATCACGCATTTTGTTTGCGGCAGCTCTTGCTCCATCAAAATCCTCTTTTAAAATCTTATTCGGAATCTCTCCGGCAAGACAGGCACTAAGTGCGATAATTCCCTCATGATATTTTTCAAGCACTTCATAGTCTACCCTTGGTTTGTAATAATATCCTTCTGTAAACCCTCTTGTCACAATCTTCATCAGGTTTTTATAGCCCTGATTATTTTCCGCAAGCAGTACAAGATGATAATATCTATCCTCTCCTCGTCCCTGCTCCCTGTCAAACCTTGATCCTGGTGCAACATAAATCTCACAGCCAAGAATTGGTTTAATTCCTACTTCTTTTGCCTTTTTATAAAAGTCAATCACGCCATACATAACCCCGTGGTCTGTGATGGCCAGACTATCCATTCCAAGCTCTTTTGCCCTCGGCAGAAGTTCTTTAATCTTACTAGAACCATCCAGCAGACTGTACTCCGTATGCACATGTAAATGTGTAAATGCCATAGGTGTCTTTTCCTCCTCTTACAACATCTCGACGAATGCTGTCATTCTCGTGTTAAGCTGTCCGATATCCTCCTGTGAATAGTCGGTCTCCACATGAATATACGGAACACCTTTTCCTTTTACAAACTTTTCAATACTCTTTGCCTCCACATTGTAAGTATGGCAGGCCTGCAGTGTCATTTCCACAACACCATCTACTTTATATTCCTCTATTAATCTTCCAAGAAGTTCATAACGATTCTTATTTGGTGTCATAACAGAACAGCCAATCTGAAGATATCTTTCCGCGATCGCCTCATAAATATCCTCTGCAGATTCATCTATTAAACGGTCAGCCGACTTTGTACCGCCACAGTTTTCATAGGCAACAACAACCGCTCCATTTTCTTCCAATGCTTTCACAACTTTCATTGGCGCACCGCTGCTTGGACATCCTGTTAAAAGAATTCTCTTCTTTTTCGGCTGTTTCTCGCCCTCCCCATACTCCTTCATAATCTTTTCACGAAGCGCATGAATTTCTTCCGGAACCTTTTCTTTGTCAAAACGGAACTGGCTTCCATATAATACATTAAACAATTCCTGTCCATTCATCGGTGCCGGATCATTTTTCATAACTTCATAAAGATTTTTAAGCGCAATTCTATTTTCATTCATCATATGAACTGCCTTACGAACGTTCTCCTCTGTAATCTCCACTTTGAAAGTCTGCTCCAGATAAGATTTGAACTTAAGAATCTCTTCTTTCCAAAGCTTTAATGCAGTTTCACTCTGACTGTTTGGAAGCTCCATAACATAAACATTTTTAAACTCTCCCATCAGTTCATACATCTTTTTCTTCCCATCACAGGTTGTCTCTCCAACTACTACGTCGGAAAAATAAAAGAACGGACATTTATCCGATACTGCAAAACCATAACTTGCCTTTACCATAGGGCACAGATTTCTTGGCAAATCCTTCTCTGCCACTGGTATTGTCTCGTCTGAAGTAGAACAAAGACCTACTGTAACTGCTCCCATCGCCATTGCGATTTCCTGTGGAAAATATGTACA
>OLWB01002836.1_pt1 | contig 13359 bp, 13 predicted proteins | sample 1673331 | NCBI WGS metagenome assembly OLWB01 (sample SAMEA3178943, study PRJEB25190) | human gut metagenome | biome: human gut; feature: human-associated habitat; material: faeces | place: Austria | collected 2013
TAAGCTTCTTCTTTTGCCGGCTGGCACTCTCTGCCACAGTCCGGACATTTGCCATCCACCAGCTGGGATGGTGTAAAGAAAGATTCGCAAGGCGTACAATACATACCCTCATAAAATCCTTTGTAAATATCGCCTTTATCATAAAGCTTTTTGAAAATCTTCTGAACCTGCTTTTCATGATCCTCATCGGTTGTACGAATAAAGCGGTCATAAGACGTATTCATCAAATCCCAAATTCTTTTTATCTCTGTCGAAACACCATCTACAAATTCTTTTGGTGTGATTCCTGCTTCTTGTGCTTTTAACTCAATTTTCTGTCCATGTTCATCGGTTCCTGTCTGAAAACGAACATCATACCCCTGAAAACGTTTGTAGCGGACAATGGCATCAGCCAAAACGATTTCGTAAGTATTGCCAATATGCGGCTTGCCCGATGTGTAAGCAATCGCCGTCGTCAAATAATAAGGTTTCTTACTCATTTTTTGATATTCCTCCAATTCTTAAGTCAAGTGGCAAATGAAGCCACTTTCTTAGTTTCTTATTTTAGGTAAAATGGGACGAGATGTCAAGCATGGATGTAGCAGGGGAGTCAAGTGTTCGTTGGCATTTTTTGTCTTCCAATAATTCCGTAGGAAAGCTTTGCGTCTCGTGGGCACTCCCGTTCATTGAGTACGTAGCGGTATGGGCACTGAAACTACCAGTGGTCTACGCTCCGCTTCGGTCGTTGCAGAACAGAAGTCCACTGGACTTCTTGCAACACATACCGACGCACTCAAAACCCACTCGTCACAAAGTTTTCTACGGAATTACTGGAATCCAAGGAAACTGACAGCGAACATTTATTGCAAATCAACAATTATCCCGCTCTGCTTGCTCTGGAAGTTTCGTTCTGGGACTGTGTGGGTGACGCGAAAAGCTTCTCAGACAACTCTTTTTCCATTATTTGTGGTAAAGAGTTGCATTTTTTGCTCGATTTAACGTTATCGCACGAAAAACCACGCTACACGTGCAACTCTTTTTGTCAGATTGATGTGACCCCCAAATGTTAGACTTTTTAGGCGTAGCAGTTTGATGGCTGCTACGCTGTTTTTATGCAGCCAAGAGGCTAAGCCTGTATTGCACAGGACTCATCCATCCAAGTCTTTCTTTTATTCGTTGCTCATTATAATACTTTATATATCGCTCTATTGCTGATTTCAATTCCTCATAGCTATAATAAACTACACCATAGTACATTTCTTGCTTTAGCAAACCGAAAAAATTTTCCATTACGGAATTGTCGTGGCAGTTACCTTTTCTAGACATACTTTGAAATATTCGTTCTTCCTTAAGACGATGGGAGTATACTTTCATCTGATAAGCCCAGCCTTGGTCTGAATGAAAGGTTCTGCGATAAGGGCAGTCAGCAGTTATCTCAATCGCTTGTTCCAGAGCATTCATTACATTCTTGGCAGAAGGGCACTTATCCATGCTATAGCTGAGTATTTCTCCATTGCACATATCCATAAAAGGATCGAGATAAAGTTTGTGCATTGTCATATGTCCATTAGAAGCAATCTCATAGTATTTAAACTCGGTTGTATCAGTTGTTACCTTTTGATGCGGTATATGTGTATGGAAACGTCTGTTAATTCTATTAGGAGCAACAGTTCCCACTTTTCCTTTATAAGAACTGTATTTTCTACTCTTACGTGTGAACGAAGTTACCTGTAATTCAAGTTTTTGCATGATTCGTTGAACTTTCTTTTTATTCACAAGATATCCTTGATTACGAAGTTCTCCAACCATTCGACGATATCCATAATCCTTGTTAGCCTTTCGAATTTCCACTATTTTTTCTTCAAGTTCCTTATCTGGATTTTCTCTGTCAAGTCTCTTTTGCCAATACATAAACGTAGCCTTTGGCATACCGGTATACGAGAGAAGGTCTTTTAGTTTGAACTGTCTTCGGAGACTGTTGATGACTTGCGCCGTTCTCTCATTTTTGCCTCGTCCTCTAAACGCAGTCTCCTCAGTTCTTTTAAAAAAGCATTCTCTATTTTTAGTTTAAGAAGTTCATCTTCTAATTCTTTTACGTGTTCGACACTTGTGTCAGTGACACCTTTCTTTATATTGTCCAATGTTTTCTTACGCCCCTTCATTCGTGGTCTCAAAGCATCAGGACCTGCGATTTGAAACGCATTCACCCACTTTCCAATAAGTGCCGGACTATTAATACCTTCCTTAAGTGCTAATTCCTGATATGAGAGATCACTTGATAAATATAATTCTACTACAGAAATCTTATATTTGAAAGAGTAATTATTTATACTTCGTGCTCTACGCAGTCCATCATCACCTAATTTTTGATATGCTTTTACCCATCTGTAAATTTGTGCTTTATTCGGAATACCATAATCCTTTGCCAAAGAACCAAATCCTCCTTTACCAGATAGATATGCAACGACTATTTCCTTTTTAAATTCAAAACTATATTTAGCCATAAAAATATCGACCTCCAATCGTTAGATTTTTGGTCTAACATTTGGGGGTCGGTACAAAACCCTCAATTCATGTAAAGATGAGAGAAACCCTTTCCGAACGGCAAGGGCAAAATGTAAAATTGGAGGACAAAAAATGAAAGTAGCAGCAGCTTATGAAAATGGAGAGGTTTTTCAGCACTTTGGTCATACCAAACAATTCAAGGTGTATGAAATAGAGGATGGTAAAGTTGTGTCATCTGAAATTGTAGAAACAAATGGACAAGGTCACAGTGCTTTGGCAGATTTTTTGCATGAACAGGCGGTTTCTATCGTGATTTGCGGAGGCATTGGTGAGGGTGCGCAAGCAGCGCTTACAGAACAGGGAATTGAGCTGTTTGCCGGTGTCGGCGGACAGGCAGATGAGGCAGTAGAAAAATATATCAAAGGGGGGCTTACTTCTACCGGTGCCAATTGTGATCATCACGGTGAAGAAGGTTCTTGCGGCGGACACGAAGATGGCGGATGTGGTTCTGCATGCGGAGGCGGCTGTGGTGGCTGTCACAGTAAACCGCCTTTTGAGGGCAAGAATGTAGGAAAGACGATGAGGGTACATTACAAAGGTACATTTAATGATGGAACGCAGTTTGATTCTTCCTACGACCGTGGTGAGCCGTTGGAGTTCGTTTGCGGTGCGGGAATGATGATTTTAGGATTTGATAAAGCAGTGGCAAATATGGAAGTTGGACAGATTGCGGATGTTCATTTGGAACCATCGGAAGCGTATGGCGAAGCGGACCCCGATGCGATATTTACAGTGGAAATTGATAAGATGCCAGGAGCGGAGGCGTTGGAGACCGGACAGCAGGTATATCTCCAAAATATGTACGGACAGCCGTTCCCGGTAAAAGTTACAGCCAAAGATGAAAGTACGATAACATTTGATGCCAACCATGAGATGGCTGGCAAAGAGTTAAATTTCCAGATTGAAATTGTAGAGATTTTATAGGAAAACCGGTAAAAAGGACAAGAAGTATAATTATTATATTCGTTATCTAACTAGTTCTGTTAAGGCAAATGCTGAGCAGGAAAGGGAATTGATTAACATGTCAGACCAGACGCCTTATGATTACAGAGCGAATCATAAGGCTGCTTTTGATGACATTTCACCTGTCCTTTTGGAAGATCATTTGAGAAAAACAGGTAGTAGATTAGCAAAGCAGGTTAAGGAACGAGGCGTAGAGGAGATATTGGAAGATATGCAGTTACTGGTAGGACCGCCGGAACTACGTTATATTCAAAATGTGGCAATCATGATGTTTTGTGAGCCTGTAACAATAGAGATAGAGCCGGATTGCATTAATATTATGAATTTCTCGGGAATTGATCGGTCTATATCTGAAACGACGATAGCAGAAGGTAAGCGATTTGTTTCAAGATACTATCGTAACAGAAGATTGGGAGAATTTTTGAAAGAGTTGGATTTGTCAGAAGGTCATTCCTCCGGTATTTCGACAATACAAGAAGAACTGGAAAAAAACGGTTCTCTGCGAGCAGAATTCTTTACGGATGAAGATAGACGAGCTATGAGGATTAGGATACCGATTCATCCGGCGTTTTTGGAAGAAGACAAAAATGTCATAGAAAATGTCATAGAAAATGTCATAGACATTTCAGAAAAACGAATTCGAGAGTGTATACCAAGCTACTCAAAGAAAAAAGCTGCTAGAGCATTTGAAATTGTAAAAATGATTTCAGATAATCCCAAAGTATCCATTGGTGAAATGAGAATCGAGTTGGATGTGACAGATAGAACAATTGCCGGATATATATCCGAGCTAAAGGAACATAATATTATAGACCGTATAGGACCGGATAATGGTGGCTCATGGAAAATCTTGTTGTAGTAAATGTAAATAAATAATGATATTGAAAGACGATTGCGAGAAGAAATTATGAAACAAATTATAATTATAATACTAGGCTTAGCCTGGGGAGCAGTTAGTTTCTTTTGGCTGGGGTATAGTATATTAACACTAGGAAACTTTATGGAAGAACCAGGTTCATTAGACTATGTCGCTGAAGGGGAGTCGATGCGCATATTTGGATTACTAGGCTGCATTTTATATGTCATGGTTTATGCGCCTGTATTATTTTTCTTATATAAACAAAAACGCTATTTATATAGTTTTTTAGTATCAATGCTTTTGGGTGGAATTATTCCTGGCATTTATGTATTTGTGATTAGATGACAAAAAGAAAATAATGAAAAACTGAGACTGTATTGATATCCCCTCTGTCAAGCAGACAGGTTAAATATCAATACAGTCGCATGGATTGCTGCAATTTTTCTTCGGAAAATCAACAAGAAAATAGAGAAAAATGGCTTGAAGAAAAATTATAAATGTGTAATATTGCAGAAAATGGAAACCATATATATAAGAAAATGGAGAAATTAAAATAATGAACGGTGTTTTTAGAGAAAAAATCGTCAAATAAAGAAAATTGATTGACGTATATTTGAAATCATCATATAATATTATAAAAAAGCAAAGAGAGGAGGACGAAATGATATGATATCAAAGATTTCAGTTGAAAATTTTAAGTCCTTTAATCAGGCAGTTGAGATGACTATGATTTCATCATCAAAGATTCGAACAAAGGTGGATCACCGGGTACAGGTAGGAAGTAAAACCAGGTTATTAAAGCATGCCATTATATATGGAGCCAATGCTTCGGGTAAGAGCAATTTGGTAGATTTTTTTCGTTTTTTTAAGGCAACCTTGGATGGAGGGATTCCTTTATGGGGAACGAGACATTTTTGTAGAACAAATTCAGAAAATGAGGGACGAGATAGTGTATTTGAAATTCAAATGGAGATTGACGGTAAGTTTTACGCTTATGGATTTTCTGCAGTATTATCCCAACGGACGATTACTGGAGAATGGTTGTATGAATTATATCAAAATGGTTGTGCAAAATGTATATATGAGCGAGAGAAATCCGCAAAGCCGGTATTAGATACGTCGATTCAATTGACTTCGGAGGAGCAGAATCGATTCGCTACGTATGCGGATGATTTTGAGGATAATACATCAGACCTGTTTTTGACAGAGATGAACCGTGGAAAAAAGTATGCAGAAACATCAAAATTGCAGATATTCCAAAAAATTTACAGATGGCTGAGAAATTGCATTGTCATTATTACTCCAGATTCTGGGTTGACAAATTTTCAGTATTATTATGAGGAAGAATCACTGTCTTTGATCAACGATTTGATAACTACGTTTGATACGGGGATATCAAATGTACGCATAGAGGAAATTGATATTAATGAATTGTCTAAGATGCTTCCGAAACAGATATTTGAAGATGTTTTAGAAAAGGTAAGAAATAGTATTGCTCATTCAAAAAATCCTCATTTTAGAATGTCTGGTCGATCAGACAAGTGCTTCTTTAATATAGAGGCAGACGGAAATGACGAGCCAAAGATTACTACAATCAAGCTTACACACGGTAAGTCGGTATATGATTTTGATTTTTCAGATGAATCGGATGGAACCAGAAGGTTATTTGACCTGATGGATATGTTGCTTTTGAAAAGGGAAGATGTTGTGTTTGTAGTAGATGAATTGGAAAGAAGTCTGCATCCAAAATTGACAGAACATTTTTTGGAATTATTTAGCGAGTTGCATAGGGAACGTAAGACACAGTTGATTTTTACTACTCATGAAGCATCTATTATGGAGCAAAGACTGTTCCGGAGAGATGAGATATGGTTTATCGAACGCGGGGAACAGGGAAGCAGTAGGCTTTATTCTTTGGATCGATTTAAGGAGCGTTATGACAAAGTGCTTAGTAAAGCATATTTGGAGGGGCGTTATGGTGCAATACCGGTATTTAAAAAATTCCGGTTTAGGGAGGGGGTATAGTTATGGCTCCTGTCCGTACATATACAGATTGGAATAAACGTCCGTCTGATCAGGAAGCTCAGATAGAACCATATCGAAAATATTTCTTTATCTGTGAAGGCTCCAATCCCGAAGTGTGGTATTTTAAGAAGTTGATTGATTTAAGGAAGCAATTAAGAATCCATCCACTGATTGATATCAGGTTAATGGAAAAGACGGAAGAGGATAAGACAGTGTCTAATCCGAAAGCATTGATAAAGTTTGCAGAAAAACAAAAAGGGATTACAGAAAATAAATTTGATCAAAAGCATGATAAAATGGTTATTGTTTTTGACGCAGATATTTACAAGGGAGATCAGGCAAAGTATAACGAGATTATAAAACTTGGAGCTGACAATCTTTTGGCGGTTACAAATCCAAGCTTTGAACTGTTTTTACTATTACATTATGAAAATTCCTATGAGGAGCTTATTAAGCCAAATGAGGAAGAAATATTATGTAATAAGAAAACAGGAAAACGAAGGTATATGGCAGCACTGTTTACTAACAAAAGTGGAATGAATCCAAAGGAAAATCCTGCGGTTGGAGATCTTGCAGCGAATATTGATATTGCTACAGAGCAGGAGAAGCAGCTTAATCAGGACATTCATAAAGCGATGGGAAACCTGACAAGTAATGTGGCTGCAATCATTCAACAGATTCGGGATGACAAGGCGCTGGATTAGGGGAAATTTTCGAAAATTGCGCAAATTCCCTTGCGTATGTTCCCCTGCTTAAGTGTAATAAAAGTGCGAAAAAATGAGACATTGTCACATTCAGAAGGGGAATATAGAAAAAGTGCAGGTATCAGATAAATTATTAAAACCATTAACTGAAGTAAAATATTTAAATGCGGATAATGTTAGCAGATATCGCTGTATTATGCGCATTTTTTATGAAAATAACGAAAAACTGAATTACTGGTTATATCAGGAAGATGTATATGAGGAAATGAAAAAGGATTCTTACTGGTCTGAGTATACGATTGAACAGTGCCAGCAGGATTTGGCTTCGCTTGTTGAATGGAAAAATTTGAATACAATGCAAGACACAAAAAAAGTTGCTTCTATTGAGGAATTTAAGAATAAAAAGTATCGCTATCAGATTTCAGAATATAGTGTTCAGATTGAGCGTTTGGTGCTTCGCTTGGAAAATCTACTGGTTGAGGGAGCATCCGTTAGAACCAACACTTTTGGAGCGTATTCGGAGAAACGTAGAAAAATTTCCCAAGATGGTTGAAGAAGAACAGGCAGATGTAAATGCGTGGTGGAATGATTTGAACAGTGTTCGTGCGGAAGAAATGATGCATACGAAAGAATTTATGGTTTTTAAGGATCGTTTGATTGAGTATTTACGCAGTTTTATCAAGGGATTACAGCGCAATGTGGGAGTGATAGAAGAATATTTGCGGCTGCTGGATGAAAAGACCAAAAAACAAGTATTTGAGAAAGTTACAGCGTATCAATTTGCAATTCCCAGAATAGACATTGAATTGTCAAAAAAACAGATTGAAGAAAATGTAATTGGTCGTTTTGAAAGTATTTATAATTGGTTTGTGGCAACAGATGGACACGAAAATGAAGCAGCTAAGCTGTTTGATGCAACTAACGAAATCATAAGAAGAATAACAAGATATGCAGCGGAGTTAAGCGAAAAAAAATCACTGGGGGCAAATCGAAAAGAAGAGTACAAAAAAGTTGCGGAACTTTTTATGAAATGCGAGGATGTGGATGAGGCACATAAAATGGCGGCAATGGTATTTGGAATTGAGCGGCCGGTTCATATTTCAGGTGATTATGACAGGGTAACCGATAGTATGAATCAGGGTGTTTATGAAGAAGAACCGATTTGTATTGAATTGAAACCAAGAATTCGTGCTTACCGCATGAAGACAAAGAGAAGTTCTATTGTGGAATCGACTGAGAAAAAAATGGAAATACGAAAGAAGATGCTGCAACAGCAAAAAGAGGAAAAGAACAGAATAAGACTTCTTGAAAAAGATGGTGTGATTGATTTTTCCGAACTTCCGGTTATTGAACCGCGAATACGGGAAATTCTGTTAAAATGGATTTCAGATGCGATGGAATCCGTTGATTTTTCATCACGAACGGATGATGGAAGAACTTATCAATTGGAAAAAACAAGTGGTGGTGAAACATGCGTCGTTCATTGTGAAGATGGTAATTTTACAATGCCAAAGGTTCCGCTAAATATAATCGCAGAATGGGAATCCATTGAGTGTATTGATCATGAGATTTATATCGTGGAAAATCCATCCGTGTTTGCAGCTATTTGTAGAGACAAATCCTGTATGTGTATGAATGGACAGCCAAGATTGGCTAGTATTCTTATACTCGATTTACTTGCTAAATCAAATGTAAAAATTTATTATTCCGGGGATTTTGACCCAGAGGGACTTTTAATTGCACAAAAATTGCGGCAATATTATAAGGGTGACTTCTTTTATTGGCATATGGAAATAGAGGATTATAGAAATGGAATTTCCAAAGAGGTTATTTCGGATAAACGAAAAAAGATATTAGATAGAATTCATGATGAACAATTGGTTCCTGTGGCTAACCTCATGAAAGAGTATGGCGTTGCCGGTTATCAGGAGAATATATTGGATAGATTTAAGGCGATAAAATGTACGCAGGTGTAGCAAATGAGAATGAGGTTGTTTTTTTGTGAATTGTCGGAATTTTGATGTGGTGACGGAGGTGACGGTCGATGATAAGTGAAAATTATGTTTATAAAAAAGAGGTAGACTGGTCTTTATTGCAAGAAGGACTCACTTTGCCCATTGACAATCAGATAGTATTTGGTCAGATAATGGGACGATTTTTAAAAAGAGGAGAGTCTAAAGATATCATACTGTATCTGAATGGAAAATCTTATAAAGCGAAGATTACCAATGTGAATTTTAATCCTAAGTTAAAAAGGAAAAAGGATACCTTGCAGATTAGGTATTCTAGGAATGGGGAACTAGCAAGAGCATTGCAGGCATGCTTTTCAAAGAGTTATCAGTATTTAAAGGCGAAACGTGAAATGCGAGACTCACGAGATAGAAAAATGATAAAGTTACCAGAAGAATGCAAGGAGTACCTTGTTATATATACAACGGAATATGATGATTCCTATGTCTTGGAGACTATAGTTTTGGATGATCTTGTGTCTTTACGACAGACTGTTTCTGGTCAGAAAGAGCGAGTGATGGAAGCAGAATTTAACTACGATGTGGAAGATTCAACAGCCTCAATTTTTGAAACTAATAGGATGATGAAAATCAGAAAACTCAATAAGAAGATAGGGGATAATCTTAAACTTTTATATGGTTATCGATGCCAGATATGTGGTAAGGTAATAGGTGAAGAGTGTGGCTCTCATATTGTTGAGGCGCATCATATTGATTATTTTGTATCAAGTCTTAACAATGATGCGAGCAATCAGCTAATTGTATGCCCGAATCATCATAGTATTATTCATGATACAAATCCCACCTTTGATAGGCGTAGATTGCTTTATAAATATCAGAACGGATATGAACAGAGGTTAGTATTGAACGAGCATTTATAAGTTATAGTTTTTATGAATAGACGAGGAGAAAAAGCAGTATGGATGTGGGCATTGATATGGATTATGTACGAGATTGGATACTTGACTTAATAGAAGAGTCAAAATTAGAGGAACATGAGTTTTCGTTTTGCAAAATATGCGCATATGGGAGTAGAACTAATGGAAAAGCAAACAAAAATTCAGATTGGGATATTCTGCTTGAATACAAGGGAACAGCACGGGAAGATGATATTTTTAATGTGTTGCATGAGCAGGAGTGCAGAATAAATGGTGGGAGGCTTGATGTAAATCCTATTAAAGCGGATGATTCAGGAACAATCGAGGAGTATCTTCAAAGATGTGATGAAAACTGGAAAGATTCCATTCCATAAGATACAAAATACAGAAGAAGATAGCGGAAAAAGCGTATCGTTTGTTGAAAAAAATGTCTAATAAGGGTAGAATTAAGCTTGTTGGAAATGGACGGTCAGCGTATTATGAGTTAATTTAATAAACGCACGCATAAACGCACACGTGCGTTTTATGCGATAAGAAACTACATAAGTTGACACGTGTATCAAAACAATATATAATAAATCACATATGGTAATTATATTACACATTTTAAATGTTGAGGAAAGATGTAGGTGGTTTATTATGAAGCATGGTAAAGTGTATGGGTACATGAGAGTGTCATCCAAGGAGCAAAATGAAGATAGACAGTTAATTGCGCTGAAAGAGATGGGGGTCCCGGAAAAAAATATCTATATGGATAAACAGTCTGGTAAAAATTTTGAAAGAAAGCAGTATAAGCGATTATTAAAAAAATTAGATGAAAATAGTGTTCTTTATATCAAATCAATTGATCGATTGGGAAGAAATTATAGTGAATTAAATGATCAATGGCGTATTATCACAAAGGAAAAAAAGGCGGACATTGTTGTGATAGATATGCCTATTTTAGATACGCGTCGTGAGAAAAATCTTTTGGGAACTTTTATCAGTGATATCGTTCTTACACTTCTTAGTTATGTGTCTGAGAATGAACGCATGAATATTAAACAGCGTCAAGCGGAAGGGATTGCAGCTGCAAAAGCAAGAGGAGTAAAATTTGGTAGACCTCCTTTGCCAATTCCGGATAATTTTTATGAAATGCATAGGGATTGGCGAGCAGGGAAAATTACGATAGAGGAAGCAGCCGAGGCATGCCATATGTGTTCCAAAACTTTTTATAGCAAAGCTGTGAAATATGAAAAGTCCCATTAATTTTTTTTGTGCTTAAACTGAAATAGTATACTTTTTCAGTTATCTGTATACATAAATTCCATTAACATCATTATATCATAAAATCGAGTAAATTCCACTAATTTCTTGAGTTGCACAATCCAATATATCAAAATTATTTTCCATTTTTAATTAGAAAAAAAGTATACATTTTTTCCAAATTGCTGCCTAGCGATGCTAGGTAAGAAATGAGGAAAGGGATGAATGAGCTGATAGATTTAAATGCTTATCCGATTGATAAACAGCTGAAAATGTTGTTGAAAGATAAAACAACAGGGAAAAATATTATTTTTGCCACATCGGTATACAGTCGGAACGGGATATCTATTAAGGAAACGGATGAGATTACGGTAGAAGCTTTACGTCAGGGAATATCCTATCAGATTCAGCCGCGAGTGCTAAAAAAAAGAGAGCAGCAACAAGAGCGAACAAGAGCGAAGGCAGAAGTGTTTACACCATCATGGATCTGTAACAAAATGAACAACTACTGTGATGAAGCGTGGTTTGGCAGAAAAAATATTTTTAATACCGAGCAGGGGCAGAAATGGCAGGTGAACGCAGAAAAAATTGAGTTTGATACAAAGGACGGGTGGAAAAAATATGTTGACTCAAAAAGGTTGGAAATTACTTGCGGAGAGGCTCCGTACATTGTATCACGCTACGATGCTGCTACCGGAGAAATGATTGAACTCAAGCGGCGGATTGGCATTTTAGACAGAAAACTGCGTGTGGTGAATGAAAACACAGATGATGAAACAGAGTGGTTTAAATGGGTGCTTCGTGCATATCAGAGTGTATATGGATATGAATTTCAAGGAGACAATCTTTTAATTGCAAGGCTTAATTTGCTAATCACTTTTGTGGATTATATGCAGGACAGGTGGGAGAGAATTGCTACAGATGTAGAACTAAAAAAAATAGCGAACATTATAGCTTGGAATTTTTGGCAAATGGATGGTATAACGGATGCAATTCCGTTTTGCGGGGAAATTGAGAAATACCATCAGTTTAGCTTGTTTGACTTTGTTACAGATGATAAATCAGAAAAGCAGAGAGACGAAGAAGCAAGAAAAGCCTATTGCCGGATTTATGATTGGAGAAGTGGGCGGTCATTGACATATAAAAGTATGAAAGAAGGTAGAAAATATGAAATTTGATTTTGTGATTGGAAATCCACCGTATCAGGAAGATGATAGCGGTAATGGTAAAAGTGCAAAACCAGTATACAATCAATTTGTAGAAGCTGCAAAAAAAATAGAACCAGAAGTGTTATCTCTTATTATTCCTTCGAGATGGTTTGCTGGAGGAAAAGGATTAAATAATTTTAGAAATGAAATGCTTAATGATGAGTGTATATGTCGCATTGTCGATTTTGAAAATTACAGAGATGTGTTTCCTGATTTAGGAGGATTGGCAGGAGGAGTTTGTTTCTTTATACGAAATAGGTCGTATAAAGGGGTATGTAAAGTCACAAATGCAACATCAGTATCAGAAATGACTGTCGAAAGAAAGTTAAATGAATATAACATTTTTATCCGAAACAATTTGGCGGTTGGCATTGTAGAACATGTTCAAAAGACTCATCAGGGATTTTTTTTAGATTCTGTAGTATCATCAAGAAAGCCTTTTGGTTTACCTACAAACTATGAACCTCAGAAAGAAGGAATACCTTGTTGGTTTATTCAAAAAATTGGGAAAAAATATGCTGGCACGCAAGATGTTGATGATTCTAATGGATTTTTAAATAAATGGAAACTCTTAGCCCCTAAAGCACCAATAGCGGGACAGACTGATTTTTCAAAGCCAGTTAAAATATATTATGAATCAAATACATTGATAGCGGCACCGGGGGAATGTTGCACGGAATCATATATTGTGTTAGGTGCATTTGAAACAGAGAAAGAAACAAAAAATTATAAAAGCTACATTTTTACAAAAACAGTAAGGTATTTGCTTTTACAAACCGTTGTTTCACAGGACATTACTAAAAAAAACTTCTGCTTTGTTCCTAGTCTAACTAAATATGATTGTGAATATACAGATGAAATACTATGTAAAAAGTGGAAACTTTCAGAAGAACAATGGAATTTAATTGATTCAAAGATAATGTA